>Ga0233425_10000454_pt1 | contig 107239 bp, 126 predicted proteins | sample Watercolumn_Towu_2_FD_181712 | JGI IMG/M metagenome (GOLD analysis project Ga0233425, IMG submission 181712) | Freshwater microbial communities from Lake Towuti, South Sulawesi, Indonesia - Watercolumn_Towuti2014_140_MG | ecosystem: Environmental > Aquatic > Freshwater > Lake | place... | reverse complement strand
ACAGACGGTGCACCAGAAGGATGCTGTATTAGTTCAGACGATCCAATATATACTCCATCTTTAGCCGACCCACCAACCTGAGTGTTACCTTCATTAACGTGAAAAATAGATTGGGGGGATGATGTACCAACACCGATTCGATCACTTGCACCATTTATAACTAAAAGATTCTGAATATTTTTAGATGATAGGATAACCTCAATTGCGTTTTGACCCGAATTGAGTTTGATCGAATCGTTACTATTCAAACTCTTTAAAAACGTTGAAAGTGGTATTTTCTTATTAACACCATTCTGAATCACCATCATTAAATCTGAAGGTGAAACATAAGATGCTTCTGGTAGTTGGGTTACTTTAATCTCAGCGATTTTAGTTCTCCTCAAATATGTGTTTATGGTGTTCCTACTTCAATCGCAGCCATTATGTTAATACAACTCCGTTATTTCCGATCACATACCAGCTTCCACTAACTTCTTTCAATGTTAAGGTTTCACCTGCAGTATTGAATACGGCTGTAGTAAATCCTGCACCACTTGTAACAGTGACCGTTGCTGTATAGGTGGGGGTACATGACGTCATTGCAATCACCTTTACCCTACCAACATCTGTACCAACAGGTGCCGCCAATGTATAGTTCACATTAGCAGAACTAGGAACAGAAATTTTGCTAACATCATACGTTTTTGATAGCGCGCCCGATGCAACTGTTTCTGGTGTTTCCTGAGATACCGGTAACTTAGGTACCTTTGATAGAAATGTAGTTACATCTACCTTTTTGGTTTCACCAGCCTGAACCAATACGAGTAAATCTGCACCGTTTAGTGTAGATGCAGCATTTAAGTCTGATATTTTCTTATCCGCCATAGTTATTCCTTATTTTTTGCCATTGATTTAGAAATAGTTAAAACACTATCAACACTACCAATTTTGTCGATGGTATTGTTTTCAATCGTTTCCATAATTTGTAGTGTGTAACGAGTTGCCATCGTTTCTGCACCGGCTAAGGTAACCGAACGACCCTCTTTGATAATGTCTCCATCTAGTGTCACTTCGTATTTATACATGATACCATCTTGATATGCACTGACGCCATATTCGTACTCATTTCCGGTAACGTCTTCATGTACTATTTTGATACCTCGTTGATTTGGATGCTTAGACCACGCATCCATTGCGTCTTTTTCTGTTGCATGACTAGAAACATGCTGTCCATTTCTCCTTAAATGATAACGATTCTTTGCGTTACCCTGCCCCGACTTGCTTGACAATTCATCGTGCCATTCACGCTCAGCATGACGCCCCATTGCTGCCATTGATTGTTCATTTAATCTTGGATCACAAGTACTTTCAATTTCGTAGAAATTACCGTCCTTTGATTCTAAGCGATTGATATACTTGTTTCTATCTTGATAAGTTTTGTGCCAAGTTTCAACTGTAGTCAATCTCTTTTCTTTACCAGTAAATGCCTTATGGCGCAAACCATAAGGGTGAGAAGGATGATATTCTTTTTTGACTTCATTCAACTCAACTTCTTCCCTTGTCAATTTGTTAACTGCAGTAGAAATACCAGCAAAGCGGCGATATCTGCGGTCAATTGAGCGCTGTTGATCTGTTGTGGTTGCTCCAAATGCTTTCGCTAACATTTTTTTAGTATCTTCTTTGTTTGCAACATTTAGTCTATTGGTAAATCTATCAATTTCGTCGCTCTTATTTTGTTGCTCTACGTTTTTAGCGTATTCCATTGCATAATCACTAGTAGCTTGTTTAATGTATCTACCCAATAAAGCCTTAGAAATCTCAAGTAACTCACCAACCTCAGTTTCCTCTTTAGTCAATTTTTTGGTTGCAGTCTGAATACCTTTTATCCTTTTGTTTGCCTGTTTTTTAAATGTATCAGACAACTCTTTTGCTGTCTTCATCTCTCTATTTGCCTTGTCTAATACTTCAGGGTCCTTATCTACGTTGTTTATTACGTTAGGATGATGTTTGTTTGCTAGATGCAAGGCCTTAAAATAATCGTCGTCAAACTGACGTGATAGACTCGTTGATGTTTTAACATTAACAGCCGCCTTATCGATATAGTTAGCCAGAGTATTCTTATTCAACTCATTCAATTCTGTTTCTTCGTTAGTCATTTTTGGTTTCCTCAAACGTAACTTGTCACCACCTTGTTTATAGTATTTAATTTCTTTATGAACGTTTTGTAATGCATCATACGCTTTGACACCGTGAGAAATGGTATCTGGATATTTTTCATGCTTAGATAGATGATGATTAAGTTCAGCAATTTTTGTTTTTATACTACGTCTTACGTTTGCAGTGAAATAATTGCTAATTTCATTAGCTTGATCTGCTAATTTTTTGTAATCGTTCAAATTATTCTTAACATGAGAATGTTTTTTGGAATCTGTAGTGAGACCCAAACGATCTGCCACAATACTTACATCGTGGAAAAAACCTTCTACAAGATCAACCTCTTCATTTTGTTTTTTTGCTGAATAGTATGCACCGAGTGCCATTTTAATTCTTTCCTCTTTTGATTTACCCTTAAACTTTGGATTATTAGAATGCACAAAATCATGAATCCAATCACCAGCCGTTGCATCTGCAGATAGAACTTCATTTAGTTCGTTACTAATATTAACGTCATTAACATCTTCTCTGCACCAATTAGCAGTTCTCTTTGCGTACGCTCTCTCATTTGCGCCGACCGGTGTTTTTCCTTTAAAGAAAATGGCTTTTTGTTGCCTAGTTGAAAGCCGAGCACCTTTACCTAATAGATGTTTATTCAATTTTCGATCTTCTTCGCTCGGAGGTATGCAACCAGTTTTTACCCCATTGCTAATCTCTTTCCAAGATAGTTCACCACCGTGACCAGTCATCTTTTTACCTGATACTTTATAGTTATCCGCCTCATGGATGTTTTCAACTGTTTTTGAACCATCACTCTTTCGTATTAACAATTGTGTTTTTAGATTTCCGGTACCTCTATGTTTGAAAGTATGCACCATATAAACATGATGACCATCCTTCTCTAATTCGTTGGCTCTTTTGTCGGCTCTCTTTTCCATCTCACTATATCTACTATCGTTAATTTTACCTTCAATCAAATCATATTCACCTTCATCTGCCTCATTTAGATTGCTGCTAACAAATTCATAGTATGCGTTTCCGTGCTTCAAATGCCAACTTGCTGGAGGGGTTGAACGGCGTTGATAAATCTCTTTTTTACCATCTTCGTCTTGGAATACATGACCTAATTTGTGCTTACCCAAATATTTGTATTTCGAATCAACGTGCTTTCCAGGTTGCCCTTCTGTAACTTTTTCGTTTAACTCAATTTCTTCCATAGTGACTTTTCTACGAGCTTTAATAAGTGCCATGGATTTTTTTGGTTCCTTAACTTTAGGTGTTAGTAATTCTGGGAACTTCCACTTTGTAACTTCTGCATTCTTACGAGGACGTCCTCGACCTCGTTTAACTTCTGGTTGGGTCTCTTTATTTTCATCATCTCCAGTGTAGGAGGTACCATAAGTACCCTTTACCTTCCGACCCTGAACTGGAGTTGTTGCTTTATATTTACCGGAAACCTTACGATTAAATGAGATTGGTTCATCAATCAACTCAGAAGGGTCGATGGATTCTTTCACTTCAGACTTAATCATTTTGTATCCTTGGTTTTTAAGACTAAGTAATGCATCACCTATAGATGTTGATAGATCCAATACGTGCCTCAACGAATCTCTATTATTACCCCAAGATGAATAAGTCAATTCATACAAATTCTTGCCTTTTCTCCACAACGAAAATTTCTTTCCATCTTTTTCAAATTTAGCTATGTACAGTACACTATCTGCAGCACCTTCGTTAATTCCATTATTCTTTTTATTTTTTGCTACCGCATCTTCATAGGTTTTGTGTGTAGATGATAGTTGATCTAATCTAGCATGAGCAGCACCCAAACGATATTTGTTGTCTTTAGATTTAATGCCTGTTGGTGTTATATTGACTGATCCGTCAGCTTTAACATGAATGACCTTATGAATTTGTCCCTTATGCGGACCCACTTTAGGAATAACGTAGTGTCCTACCTCAATAGAAGGTTTCTTTTTCTTATCGATCATTTTGTACATTTCGTTATCGGTTTCGGGAATATCACCATTCTTATAACTTTCTGCGAATTCATTGTCATCTGGACTAACAATAAGGTTATGCGCACCCATATCCTTTGTATATTTTTCAAGTGCTTCATGTGACGATTTAGCTCGTACTTTAGCGGCAACATTGCCACTAGGACTCAATAGAGCATAAATTTTAGTTTCAGTTTTAGATTTAGATTTTTCTTTTTTGGTCATTTTATTCTCCATCAATTTATTTTTTAAACAACTCTGGATTCAGTTCTCTATATGAAGCCGAAAATACACCATGTCCCTCTTTTTCTTTAGCAGCTTCTCTATCCTGTTTTTCTTTTTCTAATTGTTCCTTGGATTTGCTTTTATCTGCCTTCCACCTTGCATAAGGACCATACTCATTCGATGTTTCAATTAGTTCCATGAATCTTTGTGTAGGTTTTGTATAGATATCTTTGTTCCACTTTATACCGGATTTGGTAGCCATGTTTAACATTTTACCCCAAATCTTCCACCCCTCCGGTGTATGTCTCTTATTCTTCATCGCAATGGCTGCCTTATTGATAGTATCAACTGGATCATCGGTTGCAGTAACACCAGCAGACATAGCTAAAATGCTAGCAACCTTTTGACGATCTGCTGCCTTAAATATAGTACCTTCTGTCAATGCGTATTCTATCAACTTATCTTCTACAGTAGATAGGATTGATAATGGAAGATCAAATTTAGCAAAGTACTTTATCGACCTATCAAACTCTGACGTGCACTGAGTAAAATCCTTTGTGTTTAGATTTTCGTCTAAAAGAAAATCGAGACTCCTAATGCAATTAAGCAAAGCGTAATCATCAACACTATTTTCTGTAAGCTGTTTAAAGATACACTCTGTTTCTTCTGTAAAGTTTTGTGGTGTATATCCCTTATAGGAGAAGCCATCTTTTCTAGTCTCTCTTTTTCTAACATCAGTAGTTTTAACTTCGCTAAGCCACGTTTTGAAGACATTTCCTTCTTTCAGCAACGTTAAATAGTTTGTGCCTCGGTTAATAATTTCTGCTATTTCACCATTTTTTGTTTCTACTATGTCACCTACCTGAAATATTTTTCCTTCTTTGTACTGCTCTCTTATGTTATCATACAGCGATTCATTAAGAAAATCTTCACTGACATCCTTTTTGGATAATCCCTTTGATTTGCCACTCTTACCAATATTTTCATCTTTGGGGTGTTTAGTTCTAGTTCGTATTTTACTTATTAGTGTATGAACATCGTCGTCGGATAAGTTAGGGTGCACCATACTTCTGACTGATGCAAAATCACCTCTTAGTGCCGCATCACGAACCTTAGTTCCGCTAACTGGGTTATCCGCATTTCTTTCCCCGGCCGAAACTACGTTAATCTTGTTGAATGCGTACCCAACTTTATTCTTACCGTCTGAGGATACCTTAAATTTTCCGTTATATTTATCTAATTTTTTTTGAAATTCTTTTTGTCGATCGCTACCAGTAACCACGGTAACGTGAGTGTATCCTTTTTTATGTAAATTCGACATTGCATGAAAGATTGTTGGTTCTTTTGATGAAGAAGACATAAATGCCCTCTTGTGCTGAGGATACGATTTCCTCAAAATATCTAATTTTTCATCTGCAGTTAGTGGGTCTTTTTTGGAGTTTTGACGATGAGAAACATAAAAATGGTGATCTCCTGGATATGAAATGGCTTTTTCAACTACCTTAGAGTGACCAGTTGTGGGTGGTTGTGCTCGCATGAATATAAGTATTGCGTGTTTTTTATTGTTTTCCAATAACAATTTGGATAGTGTCTTCATGAATTTTCTCCGCAAAAATACCACCCCAATTCTTTAGGTGTTTTACTAATATCCGCCTTTTCAAATATTTTAGATTTGGATTGTTGCATACTTGAAATAGGATTATTTGATTTTTTTATTATTTGTAGTTCCTTTAGTGTCTTCATTTTATTCCATCAAAATATTATTCTAAATTTTCTACTAACTACGAAGATGCCTTTTCTGTAGTACCAAAAACTTCGACTTCAAAATCGAATTCTGCTGCTTCTTGTAAATCTAATTTACCTAAAATCATTTCTGCTTAATCCTCACTATAGTCTGTATAATATTTATAGGTTTCGGCTTCGCAAATGCTTTTATGTCGTTGATAATTTTAGCAAAACCAATAAACTTAACAATCACTTTCTCCAATGCTTCACTCACTAACGATTTTATATCCAACTTGTTCGTGCGATCACCCTTGAATTTGCCGTTAACGAAAATACTGCCATAAAGTATTATTTTGGTACTGGTGGCCAACCAGTTGGTTTATCCATTTCTAAATGAATTTTTATCCTATCTGCCAATTCTTCTCCCGCCTTAATTTTATCATTGGCATACGAACCAAAAATTGTAACTATCAAAGAAACAACTCCAATTGCACCGCTGAGAGTGTATAACCATTTATCCGTTTTTCTATCAACTTCATCGATTTTTTTTTCAGTTGAATCTTTATTTGCTTGAACCTGTTTTTCTATTGACTTTAATATTTCCGAAAGATCATCAATAATTTTATTATGACTTTTATCTCGTTCTTCGATAATTGTTATTCGTTCAAGAATTTCAGTTATTCTCTGAATGTAATTATTCATCGAATCTATGCTATGTTCTATTCCTGAAACTCTACCACTAAATTCTTGTCTAAATTGTGCCTCTTCACCGAAATGTTCTTCTAACCGCTGAAATAGAGAGGAAATATCCCAATCGTTGTTTCGTCTTTCAAAATTAGTTTCGTTATTCGATGTCACTTTAGCTCCCCAACTCTCTATTAACGTAATCATTCACAAATTTTTGTGCGTGCTTATGTTCTAGGTTGTGTTTTTTTGCTATATGTTTTGCTGCTGTTATACAGTGCATACCGAGCGTATCTGCGTCCATCGTTCGATTTTTGTACTTCTTAACATGCCTCTCTAAGCGATCTTGAATGTCAGTATATAGTTGTGACATTTTAGATTCCGTCAAAGAATATTCTTCGCTCTTACGTCTATCTGCTTCATCGGACCAACTTTCATCTAAACCGGTCTGCAATATTTCGAGTTCCTCTTTTTTAAGAGGATCTGGCAAACCTAATTGCTTTCTTCGTTCAGCTGGTGTAGGAATATTAGGAAATGGTTTAGCGTTGTCTTCTTTTTTCTTTAAAAAATCTGATATTACTTTATGTGGATCATTAGATTCACGTAGTTTTCGTGCTCTGAATTTTTTGAATGAGGATGATTTTTCAGAACCACTCCAAGTTTCTTCTGGTTTTGGATGTGAAGGATCTACGTGTTTCTTAACCCAATTGTTATACTTTGAGGCATCATAAAATCCATGAGATTCCATGCCACCCTTAGCACCGAAATAAGAATGAGCTTGCTCAATCGAATGAAAACGCTCTTTACCAGGATTACTATTTGACTTTACATAATCGTCCTTAGCTTCTCCTATTGATTGAGCTAAATGAGAAACTTGATAACCATGTTTTGGATGACGGGTGACTTTAACATGGTATGTTTCAGATGCATGGTCAGGTACTTCACCTTTATTCACACCAAAATCTTCATGCGTATAGGAGTGTGTCACGGCAACTCTTACCGTCGCATGACCATTTTCGTTGTGACCATGCTTTGGGTCGGATTCAAAGTGCTCAAACGTACCACCCAAATTCTTTTCTAACGCCTTATGCAATTTTCTATCCCAGGTATCAATTGGTTTTGCTAAGCGTGTTTTTGGTGGTGTAGGTTTTTTCTGTGGTCGAGCCATTAACCACTTATCGTGATTTGGGTGTGTCGGATTGGCAGCAGGATGATTTGGATGCCCCATTGGGATTGTTTTTCCCTTAATCGCTTCATTCAATTCACCAGAATTCAACTCAACTTCTTCATTGGTTAAATGATTATCTGCTACGTGTTTTAGTATTGAAGAAACTAAATCTTTATGATCTAATTCAAAGTGCTTAGTTGCCTTTGGGTTACTATGAACCTTAACCTTAACCATTGGGTGGTACCCAAATTTTAGATCGTGATCTGCTCGACCAATTTCTTTACCATTCTTTGTGATCGAACCATTTCTTATTACTAATCCGTGGGCACTTGCTTCTCTATCGCCTGATTTTTTAGTCTTGATACTGCAAGGTTTTGATTTGCATGGTTTCGATGGTTCGTATGCAGATTCCTTAATATAATGCTGCTTGATAAAGACATCTGCCTCACCTTTAAACGCTGTACCACGTTTAACCAGGTTAACCATTGGTTTATCATTCTTGTGCAATGTTGTTTTTCCGGTATCAAGATCGTGTGTTATTTTCCACTTATCGTTCTTTACGATTTTATGAACGGCAGGAACATCATCTAGTGCAGAAATCTGCCAAGCAACCTCCATTAGATTAGATTCTTTGGTAGTTAAATATTCTTTGAATTTTGTGTTTTTCATATTTTTAATCCAATCAATATATTAGGTTGTTATATTTATTAAGTTTTACTTTTCATTGTTTTTGTAAAATTCATTGCACTGAATGAATGTCTGCGAACTAGTTTCAATGAACCAGTAGCCCCTATCACTACATATCCTTCTGGTGTTGTTTCTTGCATTCCTTCTGGTGTTTCGTAAAACTGTTTTATTTTCTGTTCAGTATCCAACGTATCAATTATGTTATTCTTCACATTCTGAATTTCAGTATGAATCTTGAATATGTCATAAATCAGTTCTTTGTTTCTACGAATAGAATCTAACTCCATATCTAATTTCATTCTCTTTTCAGCCTGACCTCTCTCAGACTTCAATTTAGCTATCTGTTTTCTCGCAGAAGTTGCATACCATTCAAGGAAGTCATCTGTTAATGGTGTTGTTTTACTTCTTACTGTCGCATTTATGTACTGCTTAAATGTTGTAGCATTATCTTGAGCGTATTGAAACACTTCTCTTTTTGTTCTACTCAACAGTTTGCCTAAGTAGGAAATATGATTACTTACATCTACATTAGCATTAGATACCTCAATCGGTAACACAAAAATATCCGGATGTTTAGTGTAGTCATTTAAACTTGCAGGCACCCTCTCTGGTTTGTCAAAATCATGGTACTTAGTGTGGATTGCTAAACCAATTTTTGCTCTAGAAACCTCTTTGCCCATTTCCGAATCAACTGGTATTGCATACCTAATTGTGTTTGGCTTGAATGTATAATACAAAACTCCATCAATCATTTCTTTATTAACATCTTCTTTGGTAAATAACAGATCTCCCTGTAATGGAGAAACTGTTTTCAGCTTATGTATGTGCTGCAACGCTGCTTTAAGCTTTTTAACCAAACCAGGGGCGTGACCATGATTAGCTTCAATGTCTTCGTTTGAAAAATTCAACTTCGGTGTCGCATTAAATGCTGATTTAGTCGATACCCAAGGATTAACACTACCCGAAAAAGTCAGACTGGGACTACCATCAATTTTTGTCACTAATTTCACACGATCGTCGTGACCTTTCATTAGAGCCTCAATGCCGTGTAAATAGTTAATTGCATTTCTAACACCAAATACTCCATTATTAAATATCTCATCTTCGACGTGTTCTAGATGTAAAAGAGGAGTTTCACCTTTGTCGGGGTGATAATCATTCTTTACCTTTCTAAGATATCCAAACTCTGAGTGGTGTGTCACTCTTTTATTTTTTCCGTAACGACCAAAACCATAATATTTCAACCCCAATCGTTTAGCAGAGTCAGAGGCAGGGGATTCTTGTAGGAAGTGTTTGAATGTAATCATTTTCGAAAAGCTGCTAATAATAACTTATTCTCTTTTATATTTAATTTTTTTACATCTATAGTAACGTTATCTTTACTAATTACGGGTGCAATGTTATATGGTGATTTGATAACACCTTTAAATTCCATTGTCATAACGAATTGATAATCACCAACCTTTTTGTATTGACATCTAACTCTAACTTCAGCTTTAGTAGATTTTGAAAAATGGGGTATTGCGACACCACCCAATGATTGTATCTTTTTGTTTAAACCTAAACCATCCTTCGTATTCAAAAGATAAAATCCGTGTGTGCCCACATTAATATAATCACATTTTTTAGCAGTATAGTAATCACATATCTTAATTGCATCTATGGGTATCCTAGGTTCATTTCTACCACCAAATTGTTCCATATCTAACTCGTATGCTTTAACTCGGTCATTTATAGTTACATATTTTTGTCCGTTAGCATAGTTTTGCATATATGGAACTTTTTTACCCCACATTTTTTTAACCATCTCAAGTATTTTGTATTTCTTGGCGACATCCTGCAGAAGTAATTTTTCGGGATCATCTTTAGTATCTCCCAAATACCACTTACCGTCAGTGTATTTCATAACTAATGATCCAGCTGCAGTAGCCGTGATTTTTAGTTCGCAACCAACAATTTTTGATTTTGGTGTTGCCAATTTTAGTTCCAAATCTGGGCGATCGTGTGAGGCACCTGCAGTTGCCCCAGTACTGCATTTCAGAGATGCTAATTTTTTGGCTGCGTTCTCTTCGTATTGATAACCTTGCTGAGACATTTATTAATCCAATTAACAATTATTTAATATTTATCAAAAGGAAACCCGACAATGTCGGGTTTCTAAGAATTATACCACTTAAGTGTAATTAGCTATCAATCTTTCCAATCTGTCATTGGGCTAGCACCAGGTTCTTCTGCTCGAAACATATGAGCCCCATACTGTCTCTTGACGTGACCATATAGTTTTCCACCCTTTTTACCCACAGGAACTAAAGTTACTTGGTCACTGCCCTTTGTTGAGCTAGTTATAACGTGACGAGTTCCTTCGTACTTAACGTGTTTTCCAACTGGATATTTTGGATTATGATTTTTCGTATCACTGTCAGCGGTAGTATGACGCCTAAAATACGGATCACTCCATAATTCCGCATGCGTATGCTGCTGCTTAGCTTCAGAAATTTCTTGATTATCCATTTCAACCAAAATTTGGTTAATGCTCGAAGAAAATTTGTCCATTTTGATTCCTTTTATGCAATATTATTATTATTTATTAAAACGAAAACCTTTAATTCACCTCATACTGGCTGCTATCACCTTTTCTGCGTATCCAGCTAACCAATGTATATTAGGAACAGTCATCATTCGGTAAAACTGCAGTTTCTTATCAACCAAAGATGATTCTAGTGTGTTACGTGGGAATAGTTCTTGGTAGCAATTGGTTTCACTGCCCTGCAGTACCGGAATACATCCATTTAGTACCGCTTCCACTACTCCGTAACCGAAAGTTTCTTGTTTTGCAAAAGAAACAACAAATTCACACTGCTGCTCTCGTCTAAACAAAATCTCCCTTGTACTTTGGGGTTCTATCACCAAATTGGGGCGCTTCCATTTATCCTCAGCGGCAAACGCATAAAAGGTAAAATCAGGATTGTTATCCACAAACCTGATAAAATCATCGACCCCTTTATCAGGATCCATTCTCAATGGCATAATAGCAGTGTTCTCTATTCGTTTTAGCTTCGAATGCTCCACAGATCTAACTGTAGATAACAAACTAGTAATTGGTAAGTATGAGGTTACAAAGTTACCTGATGGACACTTTGCTTTCATTATCTTGGTTATTTTGTCCGAACCACAGAAAATTGTATCGTAGCACGATACCCATGCTTCCTCGGCCCTAGAAACCCATGGTGCAAACTCCGATGCCGCAGCAAAATCTCCGGGTAAATGACTTGAGCCATGATGGATGGTAAATATTCTGGTATTCTTGCGACCAGTCCTAGCTAGCAAGAATTTTATCTCGAACACTGCAGGATTCCAAAAATCGGAAATAAAAATGCAATCGTCACTCTTTATAGGCAGTGCTTGAAAATCCCTAACCATAGCCTGCCACGAATACACAACTGCAGATTCATGACCAGGAATATGAACCAAACCACCATCTGGATCGGTTGCGTGGTGACTAACATTCATTCCATTTAACCGCAATTCGTTAAAAATTGGTCGCAAAATGGTTTCATCATGATATGCCAACGAACCAAAAAAATACACGTTACTCATAATTTTGAACCCTTTCTAAAATACTAGTCTGAATCATTATATCAGCCTCATTAAAGACAGGAGGATGACCACTAAGAGCCCATTGTATCTGTCTGTAAAACAGATCTTGCTCTTCGAATGGGACCCAGGCAATCTCAATTGAATCGTTGATAATAATAGTGTCGGTCTTAACATATTTGTCGTAACCAACTACATAATGAACACCATCACACTTCCATTCTGTTATTTGTTTATACGTTTTAACATCATGTACACTAGAATCTGATATACCATTAACCAAATCAACAATCGCTACTACATGAGAACCCAAATCATAAATTTGCCATTTATTTTCGGGTGTTGCTGCTGGTGGTGCCCAACCATGAACGAATTGAATCTTTTTGATTCGATTATTTTTCCACCCCATAATCGTCGGGTGGTAAACCCATTCTATACCATAGTGAACCAAATTCCATAATTCGGGTAGTTTTTCACCCGCACCAACAATTGGTTTCTCGCATATTACATTTTTGTTTTTTAGTAAATTCAAGTATTGTACGTGTGTCGAATTTGGTGTTGCTATAATAAACAGGTCTGCCGCAGGCAAAAATACCCGTGAGGTACTATTCTTCCTTAGGAATAACTTAATATTTGAATCATTTATGTCAACTACATCCCGAATTGGACCCCATGAATTTTCCCAAATGGGGGCTAAAAATGGTTTCAGTGATTCGTTCTTATTATCAACAAGAGTAATCGATCCACCATCACACTCATTCGTTAAAAATTTAGCTGCAGATAGTGCATGTGCTTTACCCACACCACCCACACCAATAATACAAATGTTGGGTTTACTGATACTCAATTGGATCTACCTTATTATTCATTGAGAATGCAATTTTCCTCATTACGCATGGTCCGCACTTTCCGCAAGCCTTTTCTCCATCATGATAACATGACCAAGTTAGATCGTAAGGAACACCAATTTCCAGACCCAGTTTTACGATCTCTTGTTTCATCAAATTGACCAACGGAGCTTCAATTCGTATCTTACTATTATTTTGAACTGAATAAGGAACCAATGCATTTAACTTTTCGATAAAATCTAGTGAGTTGTCTGGATACGCCGCCTGCTCAGTTAGGTTAGCACCCAATTGAACAGTTGTACAATTCAAATCCTCTGCAATTCCAACAGCAATAGACATCATTATAAGGTTCCTAGCATTGACATATTCATACGCGTACTCAATTCCCTTATCACCAGTTGCTATATCACCATCTTTACCCAAAATAGGAGACTTCATACCAGCAAACACGGGACTAATATCTACAAACTTGTATTGACATTTTAGATAATCAGCAATTTTTACAATTCGATCCTTCTCTCGTTCTTCCGCCTTGCAACCATAATGATAATGCAACAAAACAACATTTTCATTACCATATTTCCTGACTGCCATTGTTGCTACAGTAGTCGAATCCAATCCACTTGAACAAACGATTAAAGCTTTTTCGGGTTTCAGATTACCATATAGATTTCCCGAATTTTTGATTAAACTATTCTTTAAAATATAAACACACGACTCAAAAGTTCTATTGTATGGGATGTTTATTAATGTATATGGAGGAACATCATAATATGCGACACGATCAGAGGCAACCTCAGGTAGCGCATCCTTTACGTTTGCCCACCAAATGCACTCCTTTCCATAATCAACCATAACATGCAATGGTAAGTAATTTTTGAATAACGATACCATTTCGTTCTTTTCATCCCACAATGCACCCGAATATGATCCTGTAATAGTTCCGTTACGAAGAGCTGATTCTAAACTCCTAGAATCAAAATTAAGAAATACTACAGAATCTATAGGAACTAATGATTCAGATTTATGCGAATCATACGATGATTCAATGTAAGTGAAGGTTTTATTGTGTTCAGTATCGTTTGCGATTGTCCCATTATGAATAACGGCTCTATAAGTACCAGAAGTTTCAATAGCATAGGGTTGTAGAAAATTTCTAGTCATTTTCTGGTCACCCTCAGATATCGAAGTTGGAACAGCACGTACATTAAATAACGCAATCTTCGTTTCGGTCAGATCAATCGGAAATTCGTTACCAATAACAGCCTGAGACAATTCTTTAATTGTGCTTAATCCGCCATCCTTATCGTAATACATCGCACCATAAGAATCCCTACCACGTTGTGTTAGTTGTTCAACAAACTTATTGTGAACCACATACTTAGGTGCACCAAATGAAATTAACCCGCCAATACCACACATAAATTACTCCTTACAGGTAAATACTATCTCGACCCGAGACATCCAAATTATTAGCTTTGTAGTTACCATCAGATTGACGAACCAACTGCAATTTACGCAATCTCTCTACTCTAGCATCATCGATCTTTCGAAAAACTAGTAGGTTATTATTTTTTACTCCCTGTGATGCCCCAACATTTCTATGCCAAGCCTGTAAGGCAAATCCAAACTCTTCGGCAACTCGAATGTAATTTTTTGGGCCCAATACTCTACCGCAAATTATATCAGTATCATCATCGGAATACAAATTCAAAATAAGTAATCCGTCACGTTTTAACACTCGATTGACTTCTAAAAATGCTTCATAGTCTGACCGAACCTGAAACCATCCATTCAAAAATAATACAGCCGAAAAGTTATCATTCCAATCTGGTGATAGTGACTCTACCACACCATGAAAGACTCGGGTGGACGACAACCTAACACCATAATCATCATACATATCACAGCTTAATTTATTCTTTAATGAATTGACCATAAATTCAGATGCATCGACTGCGTGGGTAACCTGAGAAAATGGATACGCCCATTGCCCAATCCCCAACTCCAAAACATAATCACTATCAGTACAACTTGAATCTAAGTGAATCTGAACTAATTGTTTAAAATCCTTAGGCAAACCACCAACTTGGGCGCCGCCAGATTGTTGAGCGGCAGCGTCCGAATCATATTCGTCGCCGGTAATTGCTTCAATTAGGAATTTAATATTTTCAGTATTGTATGTACCCCACGGAAACTTATCCATTTATCACCTCAATTAAAAAATCCGTCTAATGAGGCACCCGAAGATACCTCAACTGCCTCAAATTTACGCTCAATAATTTCCTCCCCCTTTGGAATATTATCAAACGCTTCCATAATAACCTGAATATTTTTATTAACTTTTGAAGGTAGTATATGCTCACCCAACTCAGGCATATCACAGGTCATCTCAACCAAAGTCGATACCTGTCTAATATATTTCTTCATTTGGTAGATATTATGCAGAGAACTCCAGGCAAACGCCTCGGCAACATTGCCCTCAGGGTTATTCATCATTCCATGAAAATCAGTAATATCTTGGCAAACTGGGCAATCACAGATAAATCCATCTTCAAAATCATCTGAACTCAATTTGCTCCAATCGCACTTATTCGAAAATACAATATCAGTGAACCCATCGAATTTTGGGAACATGAAATATCGACCAAATGCTGCGGTACGAACTGGGTATGAGCTATCAAAAGTCAAATTGAAGTCATATTTTAATTTAGGGTTTTTTCTGATTGCATGTTTAATTGCAGCAAAATAAATACACATTGATGCACTACTAACACCGAAGATATGAAACGCCTTAGCCTTCTCCAGATATCCAGAGGTTAGCATAAAAAACAACCCCTTAATAATTTGTTTTGGGTTGCCTTCATGAGATGAACCGACAGCCCACCCATCCAGTTCAACTTTACTAATCTTGTCAGTCCATTTTTTGGTTTCAACAAGATTTCTACCGTGAGCAACATTCAAAATTATTTCACCATTACCTGGTTTATGTGCTTTGTAATACTTAGCAGACTCATAACTTAATTTCAAGCATTCATCGAAATCGGTTCCTGCAACTGGTGGAATATCTAAAATGGGAAAGATGTTTCCGTTTTGAATAGAAATATCAAATGCATCTTTATTTCCCCACTTATCCAATGTAGTTGTCCCTGTAGCAATGGAATATCCACCAGAGTCGATGAAAATCATATTGTTTGGATCATTATCCAAACCCATAACACTAGCTAAGGTTTTACCCTTTTTAACATGGGTTCTAAAGTGAAATGCACTAAACAGAAGATCTCCATGATGAAAGTACGAATTTACGCCTTTCTTGTAGAAACGAATATCGTGTTTCTTTCCAATATTAACATAATATGGTGGTAGTATCCCTTGCTCATTATATTTTCTGAGAACATGAAGTAGGTTCCCAGACATAGCCAATAAATATTTAGTTTTCATCTAGAACTTTTCCCGGCGATAGACATGAATTCAGATCTAAGTGCCGCATCTTTCATAAATTCGCCACCCAATTTGTTTGTGACAGTTGAACTATTGGTGTCTCGTAATCCTCTAGCCTTTACACAATAATGCACTGCGTCAATATAAACTGCAATATTCTTGGTATTCAAAATATAAGATAATGAATGCCAAATTTGATTAGTCAGTCTCTCCTGAACCTGAGGTCTCCGTGAAAAGAATGAAACAACTCTACCAATCTTAGATAATCCGATAACATTAGTATCCGGAATGTATGCAACTGTAGCCTTACCATCAATCTGCACTAGATGATGCTCACAATTGGAACTAATCTCAATGTCCTTAACTACAACCAGTTCCGACGCCATTTTGTTCTGTATAATCGTGCACTTTGGGAAATTGTTGTAATCGAGTCCTCGATATACTTCATCAATATACATTTTTGCAACTCGATGCGGCGTTTCAATTAAAGAATCATCGTGCAGGTCCAGTCCAAGTACCTGCATAATGTCACGAATGTGACCCTCGATAACCTTTTTCTTAAACTCATTTGAGTTATGGACTTGACTAGTCATGGGGGTTTCAAGTCCCAAATTTAGTAAATGCTCGTGTACCTTTAATCCTAGTTCTTTATCATTACTCATTCACTCTCCTTATGAAATTCAAAATGGTACATCATCAATATTATCCATTAAAATTTTTGCTTGAGCCTCCGCATCACATAGAGCATTATGCAACATCGCGTCACTCTCTCGCAACTTGTTATTACTTATATTCGATAAGTTACAGACAGTTCGATAGCACATAGTATTTCTATAGTACCATGGTGGTTCCATACCTAAATTTCTATATGCAATCTCAAGAATTGGCAAATCAAACGCAGCACCGTTAGACCACACAAATGGTTTACCTCTAGTAGACGAACCAAACCATTTTGAAAATTGCGTTAATGCATCTTGCAATGGGACGGGTGCGGGATTCTTAAATGATTTTATTACTTCTGGTGACTGTTTCATCCACCACTCAACAGTACTCTTCTCAATAACCATACCATGTTTTTTGCAATCCTTGGGATCCACATTTATATAAAATTTATCTACAGTCTTTCCACCAGAATTAAATCTAAAAGTGCACGCGCCTATAGACATGATTGCTGAGTCTGGGCGCTGACCCAATGTCTCAAGGTCAATCATAACGTTGTCGGCATCTAAAAAATGTGTCATCATTCGTCCAAAATAAAATAGTCATCTTCAGCTGTATATTTCACAAATCCCCGTGACTCGTAAAACTTCACTAACTTAATCTTACTTAATTTAGTTCCTGTCCCATACGGACGAACACGAATAAACAACTTAATCTTTTGTTGTTTAGCGTATTGTTTTATCTTATTTAGTAGAGTTGAAGCTCTACCTTTACCTCGATGGTTGGGATTGACATAAACGTGGGTCAGCTCAACTATTCGATTATCATTTGCGCCAATTTCGGGTGGATAGATTAGTTCAGCGTTTGCACCATTTAATGCAAACTCTTTATTCCACTTTCGGTCACGATTCAATCTCAAAATACCCATAAATTACCTTAATAATCATTCACATATTACATTATAACAGAATTCAAAATTTAACTCAAATTAGCAACCCTATCACATAACTTAAGTTTTAGTGCTTCTTCGGATGATAGGTAAATATCCTCAGGTGGAAGAAGATACTTTTTAATTGTTGTCTCTGGTAAACCTGTGCATATTTTATAATGTTGTAGCATTCGATCAGAGGTCAGCTGAAATTCTTTGGCAATTGAGAATAATTCATGTTCCTTACCCAATGCACCAGCAGTGAATCTATGTGAAAGAATGCTGGTATTGGGTGTCAAAATTCGCATACCCTTTGCGCCAGCCATGAAAATCATCAGCCCTGCGCTACTTATTTCACCCAACCCAATTGTTCTAACCGGAATATGAGAAGATCTCATTATATCAATCAGTGCAAATGCACTTCGGAGATCTCCACCACTAGAACAAACCAATAAATTTAATACTGATGGTCGGGCATCGGAAAAATTTGATTCTATGACCCACTGAATTGCTTCTTTTATTATGTCGTCCTCAATGTCACTAATTAACAGAAAAAATGAAGATGATAAATTTTGTGTTTTGAAATCTCGCTTATTCAGCTGACTAAACATCTGGGTAATTTCACTTGCCATTCTGTTTTCTCCAAATTGTTAGATTGTTTTTTATGTCTTGTCTCCAATTGATTCTATTTTCAGAAAATAGCTGAACTGGCTGATTTTCAACTGCTATCATGATATTTATACGAGGAATTTTAACACCATATAACTCGTCAATCATGTAACTATATATTGATGCCTGCAAAAAGTAATTAGTTATCCATTCTTTTTTCTTCGGTTTAGAAGATGTTTTGAAATCTATTACTGATAGTTCTCCATCAAACACACCAACACAATCTACGGTGCCCGCCAACTTCATTGTCCTACTATATATGGGTGCCTCAATTAGATTGACTTCATCTAATCGTTGAATTAGTGGTTTTATTAAACGTTTAAGATTAATGTGTATTGGTGAAATTTTCTCATCTTTACCCTCCATAATAAACTTCTCAATCCAACTATGAAGTTGAGTTCCTCTGACAGCAGCCAATTTTGAAATTCGATTCGCTGCGGATTCACCAATATTTTGTTTCCATGTTTCGATAGCTTCATTACCAAATGACGAAAGAAACGTAGTGACGGAGGTAAATTCTTCCCCATCAACTATATATTTTCTGCCCGTGGGTGTATCTATCTTGGGTATATCGTATTTGTGCCATAAATTCAGATTCATTATGTAATTATATCAAACAATCAAGATTATATCAAATCAAATATCTGGAGTTAAAAACAACTTTCGTTCGGCACGCCTTCTTCGTAGCAACCCCGACTCAGAACCAGCTGTCCTAAACCAATCCAAAAAATGATCCGCCGAACCGCTATAATCACCCAAATTCAACAATCTTAATAATGTAGATGGGGTGCCATTTTTTAACTTGATTATTCCACTCTTGATACCAGGTTTCCCGGGCCCCACATTATAGATAATTGACACCATAGCATCAAACTGATTCTGCGTTAATGGAACCTTGACATTCTCATCGACTAATTTTTCAGATTGATGAGCATCTATTTGCAAGTATAATTCAGCTTCAGATGCAGTACAAATATCATTGGATTTAACATTCACTCCATTTATTTTAGTAGTACCCCAACCAATAGTCCATACACCACCAGAATCTTGGTATGCCTTATTACGGAATCCCTCAAATTCTTTAATTAGGTCTAACCCATTCTTACCAATCATCCGTATCATTTTAAAACCCCATCCTATGCTTGTTTATTATGTATTCTTTCACTACTGCACTTCGTACAATATCATCCTCACTAAATTCAATGTGTCTAAACTCAGACATTTTCCTCAAAATAGACATAAACTTAGATATCCCATTTATGTCATCTCTTTTCACTAAATCTGTCTGTGACTTGTCTCCGCAAAAAACTACTTTGCAGTTGTCACCTAACCTAGTTATAACAGAATCTAATTCATGAAAATTGCAATCCTGCGCTTCATCTACTACAATAATTGAATTCTTTAATGTAATTCCTCTGATAAACGATGTTGGTATAAACTGATACAAATCCTGTTCCTTCAATTTCAACATAACATCATCTATATTAGGCATCAACTCCCTGAAAATTGCGGTATAAGGTTGTTCATAAACTGCAATCTTTTCCTCCTCTGAACCAGGTAAAAACCCAATATCCCTAACTGGAACTATACTCCTGACTATTACGAGTTTTGTATATGATGTTTCCCTACTAAGTATATCTCTTAACGCCAAATAAATTGCTAGGAAGGTTTTTCCAGAACCTGCCATGCCGTGCAAAACTAAATTGTTCCCCCACTCCTCAAATACTCTACGCTGATTATCTGTTAATGGTGTTATCTTACTTATTGATTCATAACGAATTTTTCTGGTACTTACTATTTTAGGTATGGTTTCGTTACGACTAGTTCTACCCATTTCTTCTCCTTCTTTGCCAGTAAAAACAAAAAGGCGAAGTTTGGACGTCTTCGCCTTTGATGAACTAACTTGTTTTCTTGCCATATAGATGTGAATGATGATAAATAAATCATATTGTCAATCATTATTTATAAAAACTATGAGTTACCTAGGAAAAGCTAAAATAGTGGGGGTGGTTGAGATCACCGGTGGTGGTACTGGTGGTGTTACTGCTGCAGATGCTAGATCAAATTTGGGAATACTGTCCTCTAACATTCCATTTACTCCCACGGGAAATATTGCAGCGACAACTGTACAAGCCGCGCTCGCTGAGGTTGATTCAGAAAAATTGGCAGTAACTTCGTACACCGCCAATGACGTATTGTCCAAATTAGTTTCTGTCGATGGTCCGGGATCTAACGTTGATGCCGACTTATTAGATGGTCAACAAGGATCTTACTATTCACCAACGACACACAATCACTCAGGGGTATATGAACCTGTTAATGCGAATATAGCTAAAGTTAACGTTGCTCAGACATGGACCGCATCACAAAGGACAACACCATTATCGGATAATGATGGATCCTTTGATATGAATGCTGGAAATGACTTTACCTGCACACCAACTGGAGCAATCACATTAACATTTACAAACAAAACTACCGGTCAAAAAGGTAGTATTCTATTAAATAATACTAGTAATTATGTTATATCATTAGGAACTGAAATGGATGCCGATTCTGGTTGCGCAGGATTTTTATCAGTTACTGGAAAATATTGGTTAAACTACTGGTGCTATGATGGTACTAACGTTGCTCTAGTTTATAGTGGGGCATTAATATAACATCATGAGTGGATTTTTAAATGTAGCAGGCGGTCTTCCACCGTTACCCGAAATTGATCGGTCATTACGATTAAATTCAGCTGATTCGGCATATTTAAATAGATCCATCGGTACAACGACAGACAAAAAGAAATGGACTCTCTCATTTTGGTGTAAGCGCAGTACTCTTGGTACAACACAGATGTTAATGTCTGCCGTAGATGGATCATATTCAGAACAAATTAAGTTCACTTCTGGTGATCTACTAGAATGGAATAGATATTATACTGGTTATCGTGGTCAAAAAACATCAGTTCAAGTATTTCGTGACACCACAGCTCATCTACATATTGTTGTACAATTGGATGCGGTAGCGGGAACTGTAAAGCTTTTTGCTAACTCAGTTGAACTTTCAACTACAACAGGGAGTGCGATTATCAATGAAGGAGGAGCTATCAATGGTAATGTTGGTGTTCCCCATTATTTGTTTCGCAATACAGCTTCCGATTCATACCTAAATGGTTATGTTTCTCGTGTTTGTTTTGTAGATGGTGCGGTATTAACACCCTCAGATTTTGCCTACACAGATTACAATGGACAATGGCGTAGCAAACCAGCTAATGTATGTAAAACCGTAGTAGATGCAGGTGGTGTAAATAGCTTCATGTTAGAATTTGATGATGGGACCTCAACTAGCACTTTAGGTCATGACTATGAACCTGGAATTGGTGTTAATGGATATGACGTCGCAATGCTTCACTTAAATGGTACCAATGGCTCAACTGTAATGACAGACGAAGGTGGAACTAACTGGACTGCAGGTGGTAGTGCCCAAATATCAACTGCAGTTTCCAAATTTAGTGGTTCTTCCGTTACATTCAATGGTTCTACTGATTACATAGAACGAACATATACCGCAGATACTAGTATTGCAACTGAAAATTTTACTATAGATTTTTGGGTGTATTTTAACTCAGTAACTGGAATTATCGAAGTATTTTCACAAAGAGTGAGCTCCGCAGCTTATTGTAGTATTAGTGTAATTCGAAATGCCACATCCATACAAATCTACGCATCGTCAACTGGATCGACATGGAACATAGCATCGGGGGTATCTTTCGGGACAGTCGCTGCATCTCAATGGTATCACGTTGCAATCACTAGAGAAGGTAGTGTTTTGAAAGCGTACTTAAATGGAACTGGAACAACTATATCTTCAGGTGCCAGTTCATTATATGAAAACAGTGCAAACTGGAGAATTGGTGGGGTAGCGGGTTACTATTTAAATGGATATGTAGATGAATTTAGATTTCTAAAAAATAAAGTTGTTTGGACAGGTAATTTCACACCACCAACAGCAGAATATTCAAATGTTAGACTAAACAACTGGAAGGTAAATAATTTTACACGAAGTGCAGGAACAAATGATGATTGGATGACAGATACACCAACGAACAACTATTGCACATTATCTAACATCGATAGTCAATTGCCGTCAAACCTTAGTAATGCTAATTTGTACTATGCTGGGGTAAGTACTGGAGGAGGGTCGCCGTACCATAACGGGTCTTTGGGCGCGTCTAATGGGAAAGTATACTTTGAAGTTGTACCTCATGCTGGCGGATCGGGTCTCGGTATTTTTGCGGGTATTCACGATAGTACGACCCCACGTGGAGGTACTGGAAGTGCAGGTACGATAAATTTCTACAATGTAGATTTGAAAGTATGGAATAACGGCTCAGCAGTTAAGACAATGACCTCCGGTGTTTCTGCCGGGCAGACATTGCAAGTAGCTGTGGATTTAAATATTGGCAAGATTTGGTTCGGTGTAAATGATACGTGGCTAAAGGCTTCTGGTGACGGCACAACGAACCCCGCGACAGGAGACAACCCAGCCGCAACTTTCACACCCGGAAACAAGTTTTGGTTGCCGTTTGTCGGCTCCCCGGACAATTGGGGAGGTGCGCACGTTAATTTCGGTCAACGTGCCTTTAACTATACACCACCCACAGGATTTAAGGCCCTATGTACAAAGAATCTGCCAATACCAAGTATTGTCTATCCAAACCAACACTTCAACGTAAAACTCGATACTGGTGCAAATATTAAAACTACAGCAGAGGCTGTCTATCCTTCGTTTTTTGAGTGGATTAAAGATAGAGCCAATACAAACAATCATCAGCTGATTGATTCTGTACGAGGAACTTCTGCGGTACTCCAATCCAACACAACTGCAGCAGAGACAACATATTCAGCCCCTTCTGGTAATAGTGTAGCATGGGTATGGAAAGCAAACGGTTCGGGATCTAGCAATACAGATGGCACAATAACATCAACTGTTAGTGCCAATCAAACTGCAGGATTCTCTATTGTCACATATACAGGGAACGGAAGTAGTAGCACGGTCGGTCACGGTCTTGGTATTACACCAGCAATGATTATTGTTAAAAAAAGAAACAGTGGTGCTGGAGATGACTGGGCAGTGTATCATAGTAGTGGCGCATCAACAAAAACATTTTGGTTAAACTTAACGAATTCGGAAGCTGTTTCGACTCGATTTGGGGCAATGACATCTTCAACTTTTGGCATAACTACCTATGCTGAAACTAACGAAAATGGAAAAAACTTTGTAGGTTATTGCTTTGCTGAAATTCCAAATTATTCAAAATTCGGTAAATACTCAGGTAATGGAGTCTCTGACGGTCCGTTTGTGTGGTGTGGATTCAGACCGAAATATGTTATGGTAAAACGAATTGACGCTGCAAATAACTGGAACTGCTTTGATACATTACGAGGTCCATATAATGTTACTACGGGTGGACTATCTCCAAATACTTCAGGTGCTGAATATAGCTCCGGTACACCTCTAGATATTACAAGTAATGGATTCAAAATTCGTGACCCTGCTACATATAACATAAACGCTTCCGGTGGCACCTACATTTTTGCCGCCTTTGCCGAAGCTCCATTCAAATTTAGTAATGCAAGATAAAAAGGAAACTAACAATGTTTATAACAGAAAACGGAACACGAATCAATATTGATGCACCATATACTGATAATCTAGGAATAACGTATCCTAATCTAAGATCGCCCCAACTAAGGTCGCAATTTTCCATCTCAGAAATACCTGAACCTGAAAGAAAAGATCCTAAATTTTACTTTGTCAATGAAACAAACATACCACCATACGTAGAGAATACACCAAAACCTGATGCACAAATAAGAAGTGTACTATGGGAGGAAATAAAAACACACAGAGACAACTTATCCAATCTAGGTGGATATAAAGTTGAAATTTCTACTGGAGTGTTTAAATGGTTCCACTCGGACGTTAAATCGAAAACCCAGCAACTAGGATTGGTGTTGCTTGGTGCAAACATTCCAGCTGGGTTAAAGTGGAAATGTATGGATGGATCACTTGTGGATATGACACCAACAGTGGCACAGAAAATTTTTGCTGCTGCTGCAGAACAAGACACCGCTATTTTTGTCAAAGCTGAATATCACAAGGCAGCACTAGAACTAATTACTGGTGCGGAAAATTTAGCTTCGTATGACTGGAAACAAGGTTGGCCCGAGGTATTTCAGAGCTAATAATTAAATCTTAGTGATTGTGCTAAGTTGATCTAAGCGACTGCCTGGTGTTTTTTCATGAATTCGTTGTAGTGCTTCTTTCATCCCAGAATCACCTCGAACAAATCCCATTCTGACTGGATCACCGAATGCGATAGATGTTATTACTCTCTCAATGCAGTTAAGTTTGCCACAACTGGGACATGGTTCTGTTAAAGGTATCTCCCTATCAATTATTTTTGATATCCAATCAAACTCATGGTTACACTCAGTACACCTGTATTGATACGTAGGCATTTTATCTACCCCAACTCCAATTCATAGATTCCACAAATTTATCTATTGCCGGAAAATCTGGTTTAACTAAATAGTCATTTTTAGTGGGTGCTGGGACAGCATATTTAAACACCCTCACACCCGAACTTTTCAAAATCTGCACACCCCTATCGCAGCGATAATCATGTACGTACCACACCTCTGATATACCGCTAGCAACAATAGACTTGGCACACTCCTGACAGGGATTATGAGTTAGATACAATGTCGCACCAGCAACAGATTTTCCCAATTTAGCACATTTTAATATGCAGTTCATCTCAGCGTGTATAACCTCTGGCTTAGTGGTCAATACACCACGTTCGTCACATATTTCACAGGAATTGTCCCAACCAGGAGGTGTCCCGTTGTAACCAAAATCTATAATTGACCCATCTTTGGCAATAACAGCACCAACCTTCAACCGAACTGCACTGGATTCTTCTGAAACTAATTCGGCGATGTCCAAAAATAGTTTATGATTATGCTTCATTCTTTTTACCAACAAGATGCGGATGATATTTTTCAACCAATTCTTTGGTTATATTTGGAAACAATTCATGCAATGCCTTATCTTTGCAGAATACCAAAATGTCTGCACTCTTTGGTGGGATGGATTCCAAAATCTGAATGAAGATTCTTTCCTTATCCATTTTCTTCATTTTAACACCAGGCAAACAATTTTTCAATCTAGCAATAGAATGAACTAAAGCACCCTGAAAATCTTCGTGTGTCACTTCATCACGATTATATGGCGGCATACCTTCGGGCAACTCCAACTTCACATTGTCGTTAAAATTTAGCGACAACAAGTAGTTCAATGGTGAGGTATTACCATACTGCTTCATCAAATCATCTTGAAGATCTAGGTTATTCATATCCTCGAAAATTTCCCACTCTCGGATCGTTTTATACTGTTTTTTCATATATCACCCAATTCGGTCATTAGTTTAGCCATTTTATTGTTAATGAAGTAATTCATTAGTTTCATCTTAGATGATTTTACCTCATACGCCTTATATGTATCAATGATCCTTGATTGAATTTCACTAGGAATAAAATCGAGATCAATCAACTTTTGATTCCTAAACCAATTACCCTGTAAATTCTTTGGTAGAATTTTCGTCGGATCGTTTAGTGTTAAATCTCTAACCAAAGATGCTTTTAATGGTGATTGTCTTTGGGGTTTCACACCATTGGATCGATCAACCGACCATTGATCCGGTGTCATGACACTGGGAATATTATCACCGGCATCTCCCTCTGCAATATGTTCAATCAAGTATTCATGCACATTCGCAGTCTTAACCCACTTTTTATGCTGATTATTCCACTGAGATACATTGGTATATTTTTGCAGTTGAACCAAATCACCATCAGATGATATGATTAAGTTGTTTTGTGGTTCACCATCAAATAATCCTTGCTGAACCAATTCGTTTGTTTGAGTATATTTAGTTAACACTGCGATAATGTCGTCACCTTCCGCATCTTCAAGTTCAATCAACTTCCAGGGAAAGTTCTCGCGAATGTCTTTCTTTATTTCGTCAATCGCCTCATAGATCAACGAAAAGTCCAATGGGGATGCAGCACGATCGTGTTTTCGGTGACCTTTGTACGAAGGGAAAAATTCTTTGCGCCAATATTTCTTACCATCGGCACAAAGAACCATATTGCCGTACTCGGCACTATATTTTTTCTTGAATCCCAGCAACATCATAAACACCATGTGCTTAATCAGTTGTTTATTATCTGCTGGATTGTTTCTACCTTTCTTTAGGTCATCAGAAAGATTAACAATGATACCCGAAAAAATAATTTGTGAAAGATCAACTAGTATCATCGAATTTTGTTTTTCATAATTCTAGTTGCTTCGGTTGCCAATATGGCACACCTAGGTAGAATTGCATCAGTTTTTACTTGAAAATTTTGCAGAAATACTAAGAATGCCTGCTTCCAAAATTCTCCGTCGGCACCTCCGTGTCTTTCGTTTTCAGGAGTAATTTCATCTTTACGAGGCCTACCTGGGCCCCGTTTTTCTGGTTTTGCTTCTGATACTAATTCATCATCGTCATTGAAGTCATTCATACAATTTCCTCATTTAGTTAAAACATTTTAATAGTAACATCTTTTCATTGATACGACCGCTACCAACCTTACCTACAATGGCTTTCACACCATTGTATAATTCATTCATCGGTCGTTTGGTGAAATTACTAATTCCCTGTAGTTGTGTTTCTGGTTTTCTGAGAATCTTACTTCCACTTTTTTCCGGATCGAAATTTATGATAGATCTGCCTTTAACTGTTAGCAACATTCCATCAATAGATTCAAACTTCACTAGTCTCCGGCGTGCGGTGTCAATAAACCACACTTCGGTGGAGGTTAAAATCTTTTCAGGATTAACCGAAATTAAATTAAGTGTATCATCTCGAAGTAGGTATTTTAACTTAGAGACAATTTTTGAAGGTGGTTGCGGCTTTCGTTTCTTAGGGGCTCTAACCACATTTCCTACCGCCTCAGCCTTCACGCACTGCGAAACAACTTCTCGCAATGCACTATCTAATTTACGTGCGACCTTTGATGAATATCCTTTCGTGTCATCCTCCAACTCTGAATTAAACGAATCCATTTTATTCTTGAAGTGCGCATGGATCAGTTTTACTATCGGAACTTTCACAAAATTCTGCGATAGATATTTAGATACTTCAAGATCACCTTTATTCCAAATATAATCATCAATCATACCCTCAATTTCACCAATATGGTTTGATGCAATTTGAGAAATTCGTTCTTGAATATTGGGCAAATTTTTTGGTTTTGTATCATCCAACACTATCTTAGACGCGAGGTCGCTAATTTTTGCGTATGCACTATCAATGTACTTGGTGTGAGACACACTAATAGTAAGTCCTCGATTGGTAATCATATGAATTAACGCACCAACCTGAGCAAAATATTCGGACCGAACAGAAGAAAAATTTGTTACCTTTTTACCTAACTTTTTCCAATATGCAATTGCCCAATTCTGCTTTTTCTTTGGGTCAACCTCAACATTGTAATAATTTAGATTTTTGACCAAGTCGAGTTGATAATTGAAAATATCATAATCCGGAAAATGATGATGTTCCCTAGACTTCAGAATTTCCCGACCCTTGTGTTTCAGAGTTTTCTTCCGTTTCATAAATCACCTATAAAGTAACCACCCAATATACACATATTATCAGGTTTGTTATTTTATGTCAATGTCTGAGCAATCTCAAGTCCACTTGTATTGCGAAGATATGCGTCCTCAACCTCTTTTGTGGCAGGTACAATTGTAGCAATGTAATGATCGCTCATCCAACATTCGGCGTCTGGGTTCGAAATAATGTACGGAATAAACCCAACTTGAATACCATTTGGTGATTGCATCAGTTGCAAAACTCTAGGTTTCTTTAGAAACTTCTTATTATCCATCAAACTCATCGAACTGATTATTTCCTCACCTGCAATTGTTTTTATAACAACAATTTCACTCATCTTTATCTACTCCTTCTACTCTCCTACGATTTTTCCAGTCGTGCTCGTGTTGGATTGCAGCGATCATCATTTTCAGAAAATCTTTTGCTTTCTTTCGATCCTTCATCATTGCAACCCTGCCTTTTAATTCAGTTGGTACTTTTATTACACCCCTTCTCATGCTGTCTCCTCGTCAAAATTAATATTACTTACATCTAAACTTCTTCGATTACTAAATCTTGGAGGATCCGTTTGATCTGTCTTCCCCTGATCTGTAATGTGCTGCGATCCAACATCTACATCATACAATTTAAATTTAGCAACATCGATACCAACAATAAATCGTTTATAATAATTCAAATCATTAAAACGATTTTTCAATTGCTTAATCATTACTTGATTCAATTCATCCAATTCCTCCGACCTAATCATAGCAAACAATAAGTCAGTAGTCATGGGCATTCCAAAACTTTCTGAGGTATCTGTCATCTCAATATCAGAATTATTAGCACCGCCTCGATTTGTTTGCGTAGCGGTGAATATTACTACATTATTCTCAACTGCCAATCCTCTCAATTCCTCGGCGATAGCTTTAACGGCGAAATAAGAATTCCAATTTGCGCCTGGTTTGTATCGCTGACTAGCACAAATGTTTATGTAATCAATATAGATAATATCAGGAATAAAATTCTTCTTCAAGCGCAGTTCATCCAACAATGACTTAAAATGACCAACATGAGCTGAGCTAGTTGGATATTCCTTAATAACTAGCGTGCCCTTTGTCTTATTCCTTATCTGCGTAATTTTGTCATCAAAATCTTCATGTTTCAATTTATGCAACTCATCTATAGTACAGTCTAGAATATTACAATCAATTCGTTCGGCGATTCGTTGTTCCGCCATCTCTAGTGTAATATAAAGGCAATTCCAACCTTCGGATAATGCCTTTGCCGCATGGTCACATAAGAATAAACTCTTTCCAACACCAGTAGGAGCCAAAATTGCCGATAGTGTTTTTCTCGGAATACCACCTTTAGTTATCTTGTTGAACATCCCCAATCCAAAAGGAATTCGGTCTTCCTTAAGGTGATAATACTTAAATCGCTCATCTACATCAGAGAAATAATCATGACCAATTGTTTTATCAAACGATACTGCTAGTGCATCCTGTAACAATGATGGTATTGCTGTTTTCGTAAATTTGGTGCTGTCACCATTTAGAATACCAATTGATTCGGTTATAGCGTTGTAAATGGCTCGTTCGGAACAAAACTGCTCGGTTCTCTCAACCAACCATTTAGTATTTAACTCAATGTCACCCCACCCATCTATTGTGTCTATGGCTCGTTTATACTCATCTTGCTTAAACTTACCACAATCCTCAACGAATAATTTTAGAATCTTTTTGGTGGGGACTTTATTATGCTCAGAATAAAATTTCTTAATCTCCTTGATTAGGACACGTTCAACATTGGATTCAAAATATTCAGGTAGTATATGATGCAGTGTTTTTCTGGTGTAATCTTCTGAACCCAGCAAGTTTTCAAAAATTATTTTCTCTATTCTTTCGGTCAAACAAACTCCTTACTTTTTAATTGGTCTTCCTTTCCACCGATTTTATAATCATCTAAGTTCTCTCCTTCCTTAGCCATCTTATATCGCTCCAACTCAATAACCTTTTCAGTACGATCTTTCCATTGTCGCAATGTAGTTAATTCATAGCCGGCGAGCTGGGTGTCAGTAGTTTTAGAAATAAATTTAGCTACTATTTTTGGATTTTTAGAGATTAGTTGTAAATAATGTTCGAGGAACGAATTATATGCGTTCAGCATTGCTCGTATTCGATTCATGCGTATTCCTTTTCAACAGGTTGAATAATCATAAGATCTAACTTAGTTGTTTTATTTTTTTCATTGATACTTGGAAATTTACCATTCTTTTGCCATTTAGTTGGGATCCACTCTTCACCATTCCACCAAGCACCCATAACAGGATATGAACCACCAGAATGCATAGTAAAGATTAATGCCGGAGAACCGCCCCTAGTCAAAACCAACCTTGGTGGATTATAGATAAAGGTATTGGTCCTATTTACGAGTTCTTCTAGTTCATTCTGCTGTAGTCTCATCTACACCACCATGATAAACCACTTCATTCTTTTTCAGTTGATCTTCAAGAAATTTTATTAGCATGTCACCCAAGAATTTCTCAAACTCGGCAACATTACTTGGAACACCATCAGTTATCTGATAACCAAAATTCATTGTGGCAGACCCATCCGGGTTTTCTTCAACAAACTTAATGTCTTCGTAATGAAACTTTATACCACTAAATGGTCCTTCATTAACCTCTAGTTCAATGAATCCATTAAAGTCCTTGCCAGTTGCTCTAATCATTATCATCTCCCATTGGATATGTGTTACCAGTTGCCAGCATATACTTATTGGTGACATAATCAACAAAGGTTAAATCATTAACAATTGGTGCCCAAAATTCTTCGGTGTTGGTATCTTTTGCGCGAACCTTATCTTTTGCACCTTTTACTTGATACCACCCCATAGATGGTTTGGTAACATGACCAGATTCTAGTGCTAAGTCCAAAAGACCTGAGTATTTGTTGATACCTTCATCATATAGGACTTGGAATGTTAATTTTGATTTTTCCTTAACAAATCTAGATTTTTCGACCCCCAAAGTGAAATTCCATCCAACAATATCTGTACCTGTTTTTTCCTGTGACCTACCAACAATAAAGATCGTATTTGAGGAATAATAAACACCCGTACCACCACTAACAATTTGTTTCGGGAACATTCCGGTTTCCTCGTATGTATGATTCACCACAATACATGGGATATCTTTGATTGTTAATTTCGGTGTAATGATTCTAAAAAGCGACTTAATTTGTTTTGCACGTGTCATATCCGCAACAGATTTTTCATTCTGTGCGTCTTCAATTTCCTTCTTCGATGCCAAATTGCCCAGAGAATCAACAAAAATAATAACTCTATCTCCACGTTCAATTGCATCCAATTTCTTTGTTAGATCAAATTTCAACTGTTCAATGTGTTCGATTGGTAGATGAATAACTCGTGAAGTATCAATGCCATTGGCTTGCAAGTATTCTGTGGTTATTCCAAACTCCGAATCGTAAAATAAACAAACCGAATCCTTAAACTTATCCATGTATGCTTTAACACAGATTAAACCTAAATTTGATTTGTAGTTTTTAGACGGACCCGCTATGACAGTTAATCCGGATGTTATACCCCCATCCATTCTACCACTAAACGCAACGTTAATAATCGGTACTGGGGTTTGTACGAAATCTTTTTGCTTGAAAAAATTTGATTCTGAAAGAATCTCTGCTGGGATTGATCCCGATGATTTTAGTTTCTGTAGTAAACTCAAACACTCTCCTTATGGTTTTGATTGATAAAGCATGGTACCACCATGCTTTTTATTTATGCCTCGAGAAAAACTAAATTGGGGTCGATACTAAACCGACCCCAAGAGAAGGAAATTACGAACGAACGATCGTAAAGTTGTAATCACTCAGACGTGGGTTTGAGTAATTCACACCAGTCTCAAGCGTACCACGAGCTTTATACCTCTTAGTGGTACGAATATATTTACGAAACTCAGTTCGTGCAGCCTCATACGTTCTTTCGCTAACTGCAGCCAACTGTTTAGGTGTTGCGGCACCGATTCGCTTCACTGTATATCTTACTTTAGCCATACTATTCTCCTTAAATTAATCAAATCAAGATGATACCATATCATCACAAATAATGATACATCAAAACCGAATTAAAATCAAACTTTTACCCAAAAAAATCGGCAAGGGTTGCCTTTTTCTCAATATTCCAACCAGCAGAATTCACTAATCCCTCTAATGGTTTCAAAAACACCTTTTCAAACATCAAGTCATAATTAACATACGAAACCAGGTTTTTAGGTATATTACTTCCTGCAGGAACACCAATAACATCCTCTTTAATCGGATTAGGCATCTTAAGATAAATAAACTTTATCTTATCCGAATTAGCAATTGGTTGCACATCCTTATTAGCATAATACTTATTATACAGTATGGATGCTCTAACATGAATAGGTGTCCCAGATCTATATCCACCAGATACCGACCATTTTTCAATATCAGTTACCCCCCTAGGAAATGAAATATCTTCTGGAGATAGTTTCATAAACTCCGAACGAACCTTAACTATATGTTTCTGTAAATCATCCTCGCCTTTATCAAACATCATTTGCAGTGCTGTCTTTAATAGATCACGAACCTTGTATGGTGTCGAGGATCGAACAATATCTAATCCCATAATTTTTAGTTTTGGTGGATCGTAAGAAACACCTTCAGAGTTGTGAACTAACAACGCATATCTCTTTTTAGAGACCCAAAGACCTCTAGATGCAATTGCCTCCCTTTTTGCATTCATTGTTTTGGTTCTACAATTGCAGTAGTCAAATATTTTGTCGATAGACTTCTGTACGACAACCTGAAGTACATTTTCACAAAAAGTATCCAAGAACTTCACAATATCATCAGTGGATTTATTTTTACACTTCAAGTCAACCAATGATTGCAGATCCAAATAACACGAATCAGTATCCAAATAAATTGCGTACGTGCGATTCTCAGTTTTAAGAGCCTTGTTTAGGAATGTGTTTAGTTCCTTCTCTAAATGTTTATCGACAGCCTGTCCGGTTAAAGTAATAGCCTCGGCAATACGAATATCGAAGTACCTAAACCCAGCATTAGAAATAGCCCCATAAGCGGAGTTAGCTAAGATTTTTAGTGCCATCTGTTTGTTATTTAATGCGGCAATTCTTGATTTTAGTTGATCATTTTTGGTTTGTTGATATTCAGCTTCGAGCCTCAACATCTCTTTTTTAGCCAACTTTCTTCCATCTAACATTTCAGTCATCAACTTAGGTAAAATTCCCTCTTTACCAATTTCATACGTTGATCCATTAGCTGCAACCGATAACTCATGATCCTTTTTGTATGGCATTTCAGAAACCATTTTATCAACTGTCATATCTACAGTGCAATCCGTAATAGTTTCAGGACTCATATTCCACTGTCGAATGATGTTTGGGTACAGTGACGCAAAGTCAAAGGAAACCACCCAACCATACATCCCAACCTTAGGATCCTTCACAAATGCACCTTCAAATTCCCTACTAGGTTTTTTGGATTGTGGAGGAATTGCAATATTCTGTTTAGATAGGTAGTTGTAGATATAAACATCCCACGTTTTGACAGGACCATAAACATCTCTAATGTTGCATTTTGCCTGATACGCAATTGAAACAACCAAATCTATCAATTGCATTTTATCATCCAACTCAAGTGGGCGTATTGAGTCAATGCAATTATACTCTACGAACAAGGGAAAATCATTAGTGTAAAATTCTTTGAACGTACTATAGGGATTTTCAACTTTACCCTTACCAAGTTCAATCATTGAGATATTTTCTAATGAATATGATTCTTGCTGAGTGTAGGTAAATTTCTTGTATAGTGTCAAATAATCTAACTGAATGACACCCAAAACTTCATACGTCTGAACCATTTTTCCTCGAATTTCAACTTGACGTTCTGACACCACATTAAATGGTGATAATTTCTTGACCCAATCATCATCCAACACTCTAGAAATTCGATTAACCAAATAAGGAAAATCAAAAACATCAATCGACCAACCAGTCACAATATCTGGATAATCCGACTGCCAAAACTCAATAAATTTCTTCAGCATCGTGTATTCATCTTTAAACAAACGATACTCAAATTTCACGTTATTATTTTTACCCGTTGGGATATAATCGTTGGTCCCGAATACAATTGATTTTCTACTTGTCTTATCGGTAATAGCAATTAGCAGAATTTCTTCATTAGCTGTTGCAATATTTGGGAATCCATATTCTGTGGATACCTCAATGTCCAAAGACCAAATTGTCATGTCCTTGGTATCATACTGAATTTCATCAGGGAAATGTGCATTGATGTACTGATATTGAAATTGAGTCATCCCATGCAGTTCAAATCCTGCGACATCCTCATACCGCTTTACATACTCTTTCGCCTCATTAATATCAGCAAACGTTATTTCAGATAGTGAGTCACCATACAGTGAAGTCCACTTAGAATCATTCTTTGATTTTACGAATAGGGAAGGAGAAAAGGAATCCTTGAGGATTACCTTTCTCCCATTTTCAATGCCCCTGTAGAAAATCTTGTTTCCGTACTGCCATGCGCCTGTATAAAATTTCAACGTATTCTCCTGTATTTCAATGTTTTTCTTCCCGGGGTTTTGTGGTCATTATTCATATATGTCTTTATTCGATGACAAGTCGGACAATATGTTACTAAATTGGATGGATCGTTGTTAGTAGGATCACCATCTATATGGTCAACCTGTAATACACTTTTACCATCAACCGAAAACCACTTCTTAGGAACCCTGCAAACGAAACCCAAATGTCCATCTTTGTTTTCGCAATAGTCCTTTCTATACTTTCTATACTTATGACGTTTGCTTTGATATTGTGCTACTGATTCATAGCCCGCACGTGTAGCAGTATTAAGTTGTGTATTTCTAATATATTCAATACGAGTTATACCTTTACGTTTAGCCATCTTAACAACATGGCACTCATTGCATCTATCATAATAGTAACGAGAACCGTCTTTTCGGACTGCTCCTATTTTGACTGGTTTGCCACAAGCACATTTGGGCCTTCTCATTTTAGTTCACCAATGGTGTTGGCAACATCCTTATCTTCTCGGAAACAAACAAATCTGGGCAAAAACAACGACCATTCTTTAGTTTGTTTATCCTGTATCTTCTGATTATATTTGACGGTGATTATTTTGCCAAGAACTGACTTGTCTAAGCCAAGCCGAACACTGTCGGTGAAACCAGATACATTAACCGTTAATTTGCCATCGAATGTTTGACAGTCAAGTGAACCAACCTGCCCCTTGAATTTCCCCTTTCCCTCTTTCCAACCCGTGACAACCAAATCTGCCTCTTCCTCAGACTTCAATTTACCTAGATCCTTAGTCCTCTTAGGCACCCAAACTGAATTGATATTTTTTAGTACAGCGCCTTCTTCACCTCTACTGAGGCATTCGTTGTAAAATTGCATAGCCTCTTTTTCACTTGAAACCTCGACGGTGTCAACCAAAATGAACTTATCCGAATTGCCACACTCATGTTCATACCGAAGAATTGTTTTCAGTTTATTGAGGCGATCCTTGTATTTTACCGTTGATGAAAAATCAACCACATCCCATGCACAGAATCTAGCCATCTCGGCTTCGTCTTTGGTAATGGTACCCCGAATTGCTTTGTACCCCAAACCATTAGAGGTTTTACGATCTAGTGGTTTACCATTCTTATAGAAAACAATCTCACCATCCCATGTTTCATCTGGAAGCATGGAAACTCTTGCCTCAATATCAAACACACCCAATAGCTCAATTTGCTTTCCATTCCTTGACCATGCAGTCGCCTTGGTTCCATCAAAATGAAGATGACAACGCATACCATCCTTTTTGACCTGAGCGTATGCTGGATACTTAATACCAGAAATGTCCTTGTGTGCTAACATAACATCGAAGGTCGGAATCAACCCGGGCCAAATCTTATTGATTGTTGGTTCACCCACACCACACTTCAAGTCACGATCAATTATTCGTTCGAGAACGATTGCATCAGGTCCAGATAGGTTAGACAGAATATTTGACAAGTATTCAATCCCAGCATTACCAGTAACTTCCCGAGTAATCAGCGGACTCAAATTAACTATAGCACTAGCTAACGGTACGCATTTTTTACACATCTTATAGTCTGGGATTTTCTTGATCCAATAATTAATGTATGGGTCAAGTGCAGACTTGAATACTAATTTTAGAACTTCATTATCCACCTCACGCCTTAGAATCGCCTCTTTGGCTAAGCGCGAATTATCGGACTCGAGTTCATTCAGAATTGAAAGAATGCTATTTTTCATGATTTGAAGATACCTCTCAATAGTCAACTGACTATATAATTATATCAGTTTATCAATTAACTGTCAATGCCTAAAATTATGCATAACTGATAAACTGAACTAATTTTGGGTCAATACCAATACTAATCATGTAATTCAGCATGTCTCCATTATCCATATAGGTTTCACCACGCATTTCGTTATCTTGAATGAAAATCTCCCACGAATCACCATAATAGCAACAATCGACCCCGTGAGGAAAAGAGGTGCACTTTAATAAATCTTCAATTTGACCATAAGTTAAATCAGTTAACCTAACTGTAAAACTAGAACTAGAACTATTACTAACAAATCCCAAACGAATCTTCATTTCAATTCAATCATTAAGATAAATGGTTAAATAATCTTTGGTCTTTAAACCACCAAAGTCAGGAACCAAACCTCGCCCTTCTGCGCCAGGATAACCAAATTCATCGGAGATAGAAACGTAGTAAAAAATCATACCACCATTATCTCTAATCAAATCAATAGTATCAGAGTTCGCCTCCGGATCAAAATAATCCAATATATTTTCTGGTGTTATTTCTACGGAAGAGGTGTCAATTAGGTCAACCATAATAGTATCATCCATTGCCCAATTCGTATTAGCCTTTTTCACAATATCAGCGATTACAGTTCGGTCGGGTGGTGTGGGTTTATTAGACAGTAAGTTGAAAAAATGCTCCTTTTCATCCTTATACCTAATACCCATTAAAAAACTAGAGGATGAACTATTGCTTACAAAACCTGCTCTGATTTTCATATCAAGTACCTATTAACCATTGTCACTACCATCCATCCTTTTCAAGGATTATATCCAATTCACTTTCGTTTTCATAGTCATATTCTTCCCGACCTAAACTTAATTCTTGACCAAGTTCATCATACGCTTCCCGCCAAGCTTCGCGGCAATGTTTGCATTCACACCACAAATTCCTTTTAGAACAAATATCTTTCATTTGTCTTTTAAATAATTATATGCCACGTGGAGTGAGATTATAATCGATAACATAACTGTTAGTATCCACGGAAACCCATACCACTCTTTTACCCATTCATTCGGAAAGAATAAACCAGTAATAACGGCAAACACCCAAACGTTGATCAAGGCAACTAAAGCCAAAATAACATCAATATCAATATACTTTCTCATATAACTTTCCTCCTAGTATATGTCTAACTCATTCAATGTTTAACATCGTTTGCTGAAAATTCAATTGTGATAGTAAACCCATCACACTGACCACCAATTACTATTTTTGGTTTACTCATTCCACTCTAGTCTCCTAGACATAAAAGTTTGTGTAGTAGGCTCCTCAATTATTGTAGCACCTGATACTGCGGCATCTAGGTTTGAATTCATTTCTTCTAGCAAAAGTTCTGCAAATCTCTCACTTATATAAGCTGAATAGTGAGAAAGATTTATTAATGCCATGCAAGTCTCACCCCATTCAGATTCGTCAAGTTCGGCATATTTTTCCAGTTTATCTGCAACCTCAATCATTTGTTTGTAATTATCCATTCTCCAATCTCCTCGTCAAATGTTGCACCCAAAAATTTTGGATTAACATTCGGTACAGTAATAGTTTTGCCACTATCTTCATCAATAGCATAATCTACCAAAAGTTCTGTTTCCCCTCTTGCCGCTGAAAAACGATTTACTATTAGAATTGTTCTACTCATTTTCTCGTTCTTTAACCCAATCCGGTGTTATAACTCTAACGTCTGATAAAAAAGACATGTCGCATAAACTATCAACACTATAACCCAATGAAGCCCAAACACGAATTACATCCTCAAGTTTAATCTTATCTCGATTTGCATAATATAATTCTGCAAAATCATTCAAACTAAATAACTTATTGTCGAATGCCAGATCAAGTAACGTATTCGGTTTAAATCTCAATACTCCACGTTCATCATAAAATGCGTCTACTGAAAATAATGTATTATCTGGCAACATAAACGAAACAAACGTATCCATTCTCATTTTCTTTCAAGTCTATCTTCTGCTCGAATTTCAAATATTGGTCGATAAACAGTGTCAGATGCATTACCGATATCCTTATGATACAGATCATAAACTGGGCAAAGACGACAATCACCACAGATATGAGCATTTTCTTGCTCAGTCAATTTTTTCCTAAATCGAACTGTCTCTGGATCATTCCAAACTTCCATGAAGTCTTTTTTATCCAAAACATTGACACCCTTCCAACCTGGTTGATCTTCGGTAAATGAGCAATGCCAATACACACCATCTACATTAATATAACTGGAAAACAAGCCAGATTCACACGATTCAGCCATCTTGGAATAATGGTCAAAATTTTTGTCATCCTTCATCGCATACAAAAATATCGGTGCAGTGCACGAATCAAAACCCAATTGCACCCCACGATCCAACGCATGAGTTATCAATTCTTTATATTTTGAAACATCCTTTACAATATTCAAACCATTACGCTTACCTTTTGGCTTCAATGTTAAAAACATAACAGCTTTTAGGTGTTTTGTCAATCTTTCATCTGTAGCAGCATCTTCGATCAAATTGTGGCATTTTTGCAACGTTTCAACGGAAACCACCTGATGAATATTCACTTGATGAATTCCAGCTTCGTGCAATTTCTGCACTGCATTGTAGCAAACATCCTTATCATGATAAAGACTAATTGCCACACCACCACAATATTTGCCCAATGTCTCAACCCATTCGTTAGTCAAACCATAACCATTAATTGTTATGTTTGGTGAGACACCATTTTCACGACAATATGCAAACATTTTAACTAAATCTTTACACGACCCCATATCGCCAATACCAAAGGCAATTTGGGTCAGTGTTTTTGGCATCGAATCAAAGATTTGCTTGAACGTCTCAAAGGACATTTCCTCGCCCTTAGGGATGTTTGATTTATAGCAATGTTTGCATGGACCTTGGTCTGTACCGTGACATACGGTGGATACTTCAAGATCAAGAATTTCAGGACCAAATGGGGAGAACTTCGGGTCATCCTCTAACGTTTTACCCCAACGAATAAAATACCCGGTTTTCTTGTCGAAAACAAAATTGTAGTTTTCAGATTTAAGTTGTTTTTGATCTTCTGTTTCAGTTATAACCGGTTGTTCCATTTTATTTAACCCTATTTACTGTCCTTAATTATATATCAAACAAGTTCCAAAAGATCAAAAATATAGTCTGGTTCAAGACCAAACTCCTCCTCAAGAAGTCTCTCAGGATCAGACATATCTTCTGTGGCTTCATGAATCCAATCCAAAACTTCTTTTCTAGTCATATTCTCTCGAGCCATCAAAACTTCAACTAATTCATTCATGCAGATCTCCTTTGTTTATTGGTGGGCCCTGTTGGATTCGAACCAACGACCGAGCGATTATGAGTCGCCTGCTCTTCCTCTGAGCTAAAGGCCCAGCACCACTTTTCTTTCATTAAACAAACATCGTTAGATACGCAGATTACTCTGCAACCATCACAGGAATGAGACGATACTGCGAAAACCAATCGGATTCCGTGAGTTCTTTCCTCTCAGAATCCGTCAATGGTTCATCAATGAGTTGAATATTTTCCCACTCACCAAACTTGAATGCAAGCTTCCCACACTTGCTGCGGAAACTTTCGGTTTTGCTACGGCATTGCAACATCAGAAACATTTTACATGCTCCAGTAGGTTTCGGAACTCGGATCACAGCACAACGGAGTGTTGGCTGGTTGGGTGAATTGTTTTCCGGACATCAAATTGGTCTTGGTGACCTGTTTTTCGATGTTCGAGTGGAAAAAGCTCCGTTCAGAAATTGCCCACGGCAACTCCAACTTGGCTTTGGTGAATATCATCTTGGCACCTCGTTCTGTATTCCAGTAGAACTCACGAGAACCGGGGTGAACGAAAAGCTCTGTCGTATTGATGTTGTAGATAACGTAACTCATGTTTTTTCCTCTCAGTTTGACAACAAAACAAACTTAAACCCTTCTGGCATATTGAAGTCCTCAGGAAATTCTCCTTCACCTGCCATCAAAAAATCAGCACTGTGCACTTCCCAAGGACCACGAGAACGATCGCTAATTTCAATCATGACATGCACATCACCGTGCGTGTCATATATTTTTTTCAACTTGTTTGCTAACGACAAGATCTTCATAATTAACCTCGCATAATAAAATTCATATTTAATATTATACAACAACTGCAGTTTTTGTGCAAAAATTTGATCAACTTATTGATTAGTAAAGAAAATAGTAAAGGCATAAATATTAATGGCACAAGATTCTAGCATCCCGCAATGAACGAGAAGCCAAGAGGAAAATAAAATGACACAACTAACATTTACAGCAGGACAAGTTCCAGTAAGAATGACTGGAACAATCACCTTTAACGCAGGTGGAACAGGCAACTACACAATAGGAGAATCAGTAACTGGTTCTGGATTCTCTGCAAAAGTTGTAAAGTGGGTAGCGGCAACAAGAAAACTAACAATTAAAACTATTTCTGGTACACCCTCTGGTGTTATTACCGGTGGTAGTTCCTCTGCAGCATGGACTGTGGCAACAACCAACCAAGTGACCTCAGGTGGAATTGCTGTCAATACTGGTGGTTGGAACATAAGAGTGACCGATCACGGCATCACCAGATCAAAAACAATTGGTTCCCGTGTTTTGGGTGAAGTTCTATTGGCAACCGCCAAGTTAAACACTAAGAGAACAGACTTCGGTACAGTTCCAACTTTCACTCTAACTGCTATCACCTCAGCAAGCCCTTATGATGTTAGCAACGGTGACTACATGGTATTTACCATTACAGCGTCTGAAGCAATTGAGGTTTACGGACAACCAACATTCCCATTCACAATTACTGGTATTGGAGCAAAGACTGCAACATATTACAACATGACTGGTAACGTATTGACTTTCCGTTATCAGGTTGTATCTGGTGACATTGGTGGTACTGCAATCTCCGTGCCAGCTGCCAACTTTGCATTCCCTGGCAGTGCTGCATTCGCTGACATAGCTAACGGATCTGTTAAGAAAATGACTGGTACAATTGGTGCAACTGGTACTACATTAACACAGTCAACAATCACAATTCAAGCGTAATATAAATTAGATGGGGTGGAGGAAATTCACCCCATCTTTATATCTTAAAATTTAACATTCTCTCGATTGGTTTCAACGCTGCTAGTCTAAGTTCTTCGTTAATATAATCAATCTTCACCCCAGCACCAGAGATTGCCCTGGTAACCGATTCAACGGTATTCTTTTTCATGTATGAACATTCCGTACACTGACAACCAGAGTACGTGGGTGCTAAACGAATATCAAGTTCTGGTCGAATCTTCTTCATGTTGTAAAGAAGACCTGGTTCGGTTGCCACATAGATAGTAGCATATTTGTATGGATAGTTCTCCACGAATTTTAACATCTTCGAGGTTGACCCAACCAAACCATCTCCGGTCTTAGCCATTTCGGATGCCATCTTGAGTACAGGCAATGGACTCTCTGGATGAGCGAGTAAGATTTTCGGACCATCTGTCCATTCACGCATAGCTAACTGAATTTCATCCTCCTTGAACTTATCATGCACTTCACACACAGCAGACCAATATTTAAATCTGGGTCCAAAGGTTAGATGAATATCTTCCGAAAACCATTCAGAGTGAGTATACGCTAGATATGCACCCATATTTCTATCTGGTGAAAATAATACCCTGTTACCTTCATTCATCAAATGCGAAACTATATCCTCAACATTGGCTGAGGTTACTATCCAATCACTAATAGCTTTATGTTGCACACTTGAATTGATATACGATACATGCACAGCTTGAGCATCTGAGTAAAAATGATTAGTATCTACCCAGCGCCTTAATTCCCTGATATTTGTTTGCTCAACCAATGAGCATGTTGAGCCCGCATCAGGAAGAATAACCTCGGCCGATGGATTAAGAATTTTTGCCGTTTCAGCCATAAACCGAACTCCGGCAAAAACAATTCTGTCAGCCTTTTCTCGTTGTGCAAACCTGGACAATTCAAGTGAATCACCTACACAGTCTGCCATAGCCTGAACTTCAGGAATGGTATAGTAATGTGCTAAGACTATAGTTTTCATTTTACGTTTCATCCATTTCCAGAATTGACACGAACCTCGGTAAAATTCCACTCTTTCATAACCTTACCGTTATAGAAAACAGTGACCAACTCACCAGGGTTTCCATGTGCTTCAACACCAGTGAAGAATTGACCATTATTTTTGTACAGATTGACACGACCTTTCTTAGACCTCTTACCTGGATCGGTAATAGGATCCTTGAAAACATCAATCCACTCGCCACCAATCTCCATTGCGGAGCACTTCATAGCAAATTTCTGAGTGTCTCTGTTAATACCTTGCAACAGCATACCACCCATACCAAACGCCACGTTGTCCGCAGAGAAACCAGAATTCTTCAATGCAAACAGAATCGAACGAATTGAGGTTTCATTAATACCATCGCCTTGGATGATACGAACGTTGTTAAGAACCTTGTATCCTTTTTCATTCACGACCGACCCAAAGTTCTTGTCCAATAGGCGGGCGACTTTTTCCACCACCACAGCTGGTTCACCACTATCTGGTCTAACTACAACAATTGCACCAGAATCAATGACCTCTTGACGAAGTTCTTTTCCCCACAGGTTATCAACAGCGTTGTAGATGTCATAGCTATCGCTAACTACGGCAACCAAGGTACCTGGTTTTGCATATTGCTTTAGCATGTTGCGATATGCCTCTACCTCATTCTCCTTGCCCCATGAAGTAATGGTACTGTGTTCTGCTGCAGGAATACTGAATCCTACCATTTCTGCAGTATTATAGTATTTCATTGCTGTTAGGGCACCAGAAACAGTGTCAGTTCCCATGAAGTTCACTAAATGTGCTGCGCCACCGAGCGCCGCAGATTCCAAACTTGAAACACCACGAGCACCGAAGTCATGTAACTTGAAAGGCAAACCACTAGGATCACCGGTTTCTTCTAGTGCAGCCTTGATGATTTGCTTGATGGTCCACGACTGAGTTGCCACAGTGGTTGGATACCAAACAGCCCGAAGAAGTGCAGTCTCAAGATATGAGGTCAACCAGAAACAATTTGGATCGGTATTTTCAATAGTTACTAGTACATTGCTGGTCGGAACCACAGTACCTTCCGGAACAGCTCGAATAACAACAGGAAGATAACCATTGTGATTCTTAAGGATGTACTCCCATCCCTCTTTATTAAAGGGTTCACCATGAGCTTTCCAGAATGTGTCTGCTTCATCAATCATCTCTTGAGTGATTGGTTTACTCAAATATTCTTTCAAAAAGATTTGAAGTCCGAAGAAAACAGTCACTGGATATTTCCCACCACGACTCTCAATATATGAGAATACCCCGGTGGTTTTCTTTGGATACTGAACCCAGTGAGAAGCCTTGTATGAATCAGTGTTTAGCAAGATGTTGTTTAGTGCGTTCATGTTAATCTCCTTAACAAGTTATTGCCCGGCTCTATTGCTAGGACTTGTCGAACATACGACCATCGTTAAACTCATAGTTAAAGAATGTTTCATTCGGCAGAATTTCACAAACATCGTTCCATGGTTTTGACTCAATCCTCTGCCAAAGGTTGGGAACGATTGGTATAACACTTTTAATTTCTGGAGCAATAAGTAGTCTGAAAGACTTATTTGCTATCGTGTCAGATGGTAAACTCGAAATTATAGTTTGCATTAGATGAAGTTGCATCAACTCTTTCCATGCAAAATCCTCGTGTAATGTGTAGTTAATACCATCCAAAATATCTACCATCTCCCACATTCTTTTAGTTATTAGAGCAGTGTATAGGAAAATCTTTGCCTTTGGGTTGACAGATCGAATAGTTTCTATGACATATCTCAACCTATCAGGATACAACATTGGTTCGCCACCAGTTAAGCAAATAGCATCATAATCCTTTACAAATCCCAATTCATTTACCTGAATAGCACTATCGAGCACACCAGGTTTATTATTGCAACAGTACGAACAATTTCGGTTGCATTTAGTAGTAATCATGATTCTAGCAGTCTTTAGCATGATACCCTCCTAAATGAAATACTTCACAATATGATAATGATCTTCGAAGATTTGCTCTTCCATCCTATCGAACTCTGATAGAGGAATCCACCGAGCATACGCTGCGTCATCAGATCCTTTTACTTTTGGTAAATCGCCATCCTGCAATTTGATGAAAAATGCAGTAGTAATGGTCCTACCTCTAAGTGATCTTTGAGGGTGATCGAACTGTTTTTCCGCCATAATTGAACCACGGAGAACTGGATCGGGTACCTTTAGTTTGGTTTCTTCCCTCAACTCTCGGATACATGCATCCTCAATAGTTTCGAATTGATTGACAAATCCACCCGGCAATGCCCATAGTCCCTCACCCGGCATTGCACCTCGTTTAACCATCAAGATGTGACCAGACTGAATTACAACAGCATCTGCAGTCACAAAGGTTGGGGGATATGGTGCTAGCGCCCACGACTTCTTATACACTTTAATATGTGCTAGTTCTCGCCCGATTCTTGACCATTCCTCTGTATGTTTCTCAATAAAATTGTCAAGAAATTCAATAACAGCAGGGCTAGTATTTCTGGCAGCTAAACTACGACCCTCTTCGTCCCAGGTATTCCTGTCACTGAAATACTTCTCCCTGATCCACGTGGAATCCATACCATGAACTTCATCAGCAACAATGGATTCCCACTGCGGAAACATTTTTAGGTAGTATGAGGAATGGTCCTTATTCATCCCAATGATACCAATTTTGGGATTGCGAATTTCTTCAACCTGCTCTCTAACCCTACCCTGAACTTCAATAACCCAAGTTGCATCAGAATACAGGTGGTCACGAATGGGTGAGTAGGTGATTCTGTCAGCGTCAAGTTGATTCGATGCTGAAACGGTAAAATCAATCATTTTTGCCCGTTCTTCCCAACTAAATGGGTTTCGGGAGTCTCGTGGGCGATAGGCAGATCCAATAAGAACCATAACCCGATTGCCCAACGTCAATGCTTTTTCAATTGTTTTCAGATGTCCATAATGTGGAGGTTGAAACCTACCAATATAGACCACAATGTCATACTTCTTGTTCATAGGAAATCCTCCTATTTGTTTGATTAAGAGGTATCTTTTACCTCTATTACAATTTCATTATATAGATATATTTATTATTTGTCAATCCCCACTATCCAAAATTTTCACCCTGGACCTAGGCGCCATCATTGTCATTAAAATACCCTTGAACGGGGAACGATCATAGGTTTCGGGTTCGCATTTACCAATTCTACCAGTCAAGGAAACGGTGTCTCCCTTCTGAATATCCATATTCGCCGAAAACATTTTAATCAGATTACCATTGCTAGTTTGCATAGTCAAAACTTGGCTAACCCCAGAATCGTAATAACTATATTTTGCTCTAGCATATTGGAATGCGGAAATTACTTTAGCTTTCAAAGCAACCTTAGAACCTGCAGGAGCAATCGGTTCGTTCTTCACCGATTGCATAAACTTTTCACGATCTGTTAGGATATTAACATTCTTCCTATACTGATTTGCAGCTGCAACCAGGTACCCCAAATATTTTATTGGGTTGGTATCTGCAACTAACATTTTATTGATATTTTGCCAAAAATCATCCTTATTTTTGGTGCCCATTTCCTTAGCATAGGCAATAGCTTTATCAGCATCCACCAAATCATCTTTTGATACGAAAATTGGTGACTTATACGTTAGTGTCGGCATTAAGAAACTCGCCACTTCTTCACGAGTATTGTGTCCATCACCGTCATATGCAGCGGGCCTAAACCCAAATTGTTTAATTGCATTAAGAGCAGCGGCGAAAATATACCTATTGTCAAATAGTGGGGTAATTTTACCACCAGCACCTCGTTCGTGCTCTTCTGCTTCAATCTCAAACAAATGAAGTGACTCGGCGTATGCTGCGTACCTTTCTGGATTAGCGTGTCCCAGAAAATCCTTCAAGCAGGATCGCCCAACCTGTTTATATGTTTTTCCCTTTTTAACAATAAATGTTTCATTCCTAGGGCGATTAATTTTGCAATGTTCGCACTTGGTAGGATCGGCATTCTTGTACTTTTTTGGGAACGATACACCCGGAACCGGCTTAACTATGGTAGCCTTACTTGCTGGATGTGGTTCAAGTTTTCCAGCAAACGACCAACCTCCTGCCATTATAGGAATTTCACCAGTTACCGTTAAGTAATAAAAATCCGCATACTGGTTCGGTTGAGATGTGGTACCTGCTGCGATAAGTTCAGTTGCTCGACGAATGATATGTAATTCATTGGGTTTGGTGCCCAACTTTGCTGCTTTTTTATTTAAATCAGATAGTTTTTTCTTCAATCCTTCAATGTTCTCAACCGGAACTCGAAACTCCCTAGTTTTGAATGCATTCGACTCTGACGAGTCTGACTGTTCCGCAATAAACTGTTTAAATGAGGTTTCCATTTTCGACCTTAGGTATACTATCTATGTATTATATTGTTTTTATTAATTAAATTCATCAAATAGTTATAACCTTATGATTTCCATCACAATAATACTTGTTAAACAGCTCGTTAATGATGGTGAAACTGTTGCTTGAAACTGAGTACCTCTTATTAACTAGATTCAGAATTGCGTACTTCATCTTCAGCCTCCTGGTTAACAACATCAACAAGATTATTTATATCTCGCTTAAATTGAGACTTAGGACAAACATAATACCGGACTAAAACTCCACCCATATATCTAGCGACACCGGGATCCACCAAATAAAAGTGTTTGCCGTCTATAGTTATCTCATCTAATACAGAAACACCGTCGTGTGTTTTAGTGGTGTTCATACGTTAGAGAAAACCAAGTAGCGTCAGCAAGACTTTCGAAATAAACAGTATTCAAATATCTTGAAATATAAAATCTATGATCTGATGGTGTGTTAGACAACTTAAATCTAATCCAATCAAAATTCAACGGACTGGTGTTAGATAATTTTACAGGGAACCAGTGTGAACGAACACGAGAATGATTAAAATATTTCATGTTTCCCAGGGAAATACAATCCATCGTTTATCATCATTGCGTGAGATTGGGTGACAATAATAGTCATTCACAAATTCAGTTTGTGAAGTATTGAACCATAATGAAACAGTTTTTATATTTTTTAGATCGTGCTGCGAATACTCTGCAATTGTCGAAAACATTTCACGCATTGTTTTTCCCGAATCTACAATGTCTTCAACAATCAAAAACTTCCGACCTTCAGTAGAACTAACCACCATATCTACCCACTTAAGATGATCTCGTTCTTCAAAATCTCTAGTAGACCACTTAAGAACTTCAAGTGGTTTGTTAAATTTATGAGATAGATGAATTGCTGGAAATACTCCACCCCGCGAAATGCCCACTATAACATCAGGAGCAAATGAAGTCGAGCCACACCACCTATGAATATCCTCAATGTCATTGACAACTGCATTATATGGATGAAAAATAACGTCACTCATGTACCCACCTTATTGGAAAATAAAATTGATTGCAACCGACCGCTAATATGGTAACCATTTTCGATCGCTCTAATTGCAATTTTTTCTAGTTCATTAGTATCGGTTTGCTGCTCTTTAGTTGATCCAACTGGCATGACATAAACAGGTGCAAAAACTCCTCTGTCTCTCAACCGTTTAACCTTATCATTTAGTTCATTCCAGGATACGGTATCACTGTCAATGACAAACTTGAGATGACCGTTGTTGGATAAATTAAAATACGATTGTATCACTTCTGGATACCATGCATCCTTTTCACCAGAAACATTAAACAATTTTGGTGACACATTCCAGTTTAACGTAGATAGATACTTTTCATTGAACCAGTCAAAAAACTCTTGTCTTAGTGGTACTGTACCGTTTGTTTCAACTTGAATTGTTTGCGGATAATCACTCACGTCAGAATAAAAACAAGAACCAAAAGCAAACTCCAAAAAATCAATTATTTTTTTCTGCTGAAGCATTGGTTCGCCACCAGTAAAACACAATTCAATTTGATTTGACGTATTATCGTGCAACCATGTCGGTACAATTTTTCTAATGTCATCTAGTAATTGTTCATTGGTATAATCTTTTGCTAGGTGTTTATAAATATGGGACCAACTATATCCAGAATCACAACCATATTCAAAAACGGGTAACTCGGATAGTGATTGAGTTTCTTTATATTGCTTATCAGTAAATTGAGGAAGTATCCATGTAGTCGGGTCTGTTGGGCATTTTTGTTTAAATCCACCACACTCAAGATTACACCCAAACAAACGAACAAATAAAGTCAAAACACCCGTCTTATTGCCTTCACCTTGCACTGATAGAAAAGGGGGTTCACCTAAACGCATAATAACCTCACGTGAAAATTATATTTTACAGTACTACTTCATTTCCTTCAAATTTGATGACTGAATAATTAAATACTCAACCCAGTCGAATGCTAAATTTTCGCTATCAAAATATTTAACTACTGCGTATTGAAAGATGGGATTAAATGCAACAATACAAATAATCCCATCTATTTCATTTACAGATGTTTTAAACCGCCAATCACCTCGTTTAATTTCTGGTAGAATGGTGATTGGCAGAGTTTTCACTTAACCTCTAACTTCCTAGCCTCGGCCTTGTAAGGAAGAACTGCATCTAGAATGATTTTAAGCATTCCATTAACCATTTCTGCATTCTTAACTACAACGTTATCGGCTAACGTAAATGATTTGTTGAATGATCTTTCAGAAATACCCTTATACAAATAATCTTCGGTCTTCTGTTCGATCTTACCAGAAACTTTTAGTTCGTTTCCGTCAATGGTAACATCAATATCGGTTTTTCCAAAACCAGCTAAAGCCATCTCAATAGTGTAACTATTTTCAGATGTTCGCTTGATATTGTATGGCGGGAATGACTGAGTCACGAATTTTCGATTACCATCAAGAATAGAATCAAATGTCTTAAATAAATCGTCAAACCCAACCCAATTTGTTAAATAGTCTTTAGTTTTTGTCATAAAAATCTCCTTCTATGAAGCAAGAAAGCATCTAAACAGTAGATGCGACCGATTCTGCCCAAAATTAGGCGTCAGAATGCTTTTTGATTTTACCACCAACTGAGTACTTAGCCTCCAGTTGCCAATCATTTTTTTCAGAAAACGGAATAACTTTAATTGAACCAATTTTAGCCTTGTCAGTTAATGCAATTTTAACTTTCAACAGTCCCCATTCTTCAAGAAGAGAAGTAATGAGGTTGCGGCGCTTAACATCATCGTCTGTCATGTTGGATAACTTACCATCCAATGCAAACATCTCTTTAAAGTGCATTATATAGTAATTCCCTCGTTTATGCAAAATATGCACACTTTGAAATAACGTTTTCGTTCTTAATGAGGGAATACCAATTCGTGTTAGTGTCTCTTTAACCTTAAGAAAGGCATCCGGATCTTCCAGTTCAACCTGAACCCCCAAAACAGTACCATTATCTAGTAGTATAGTCATAATAAGTCACCTTTTCTTTCCACCATAGTTTTGTTTTTCGTGTATTTCTTCTAGTTGTTTATCAGTCAGTATCCTCAAATACTGTTCTGCTACACTTCTATTTATGCAAAAGAATCCCATGACATCTACTAAATTTTGTTCCAGTTTATCCGCCTTTGCCCACTTACCCCATCTTTTTCCCTTAGGAATAGAACCAAAATAAAAATCAAACTGCTCATCTTTATCTAGATGTGCTCGTTGATTCATTTCGTTTGCAAAAAATACAGTATCACGAACCATAGACAGTCCACGATTGATGATAAATGGACTGTAGTTAGAGATCATTTCAGATCGATCTATCTCCTTCTTTTCATTAACAGCATTGATTATATCGAATGGTGTCATCACTTCCACTCAACATTCTGATTAAACATAACCTCAGTAAAAAATGCCATTGTGTTAATTTCTTGGTCTGCAACAAACGCAGACTTATATTGATAATCTGCTAGAAGCAGAACTACATGAGGCAATGATTTAGGTAACATTTTTTCAACTGCAATATCGTAAAATGATCGAAACAGCATTGAGGTATCCATATCGGAATTCTGTGCAACCCAGCGCCTAACGTCACTAAATTTTTTCTCCTTCATGGATTTTATTAACGCTGAAAATGCCTCAGTTGAAAAATCCAGTAGAATCCCAGAATCAATTTTGCCTGATGCTGCGTAACGCTGTAACTCATTTAGGCAACGTCTGAAATCTGGAAAATGTTTCTTGACAACTTCAGCCACAACCTTTTTATCATATTCAACATTTTCGATTACTAAAATCTCAGCGACACGCTTAAAGAATTGAGTCATCAATTCAGGGCGCTCGGCAGAAGGTATTTTGAAGTCAAATACGGCAGAACGAGAATGCAGAGGTTCAATTATCTTATTCTTGAAGTTACAGGTGAAGATCATCGAATGGTTTCCAGCAAACTCTTCGATGAAATTTCGCAGTGCGGCTTGTGCCTGTGCTGTTAGGTAATCCGCTTCATCTAACAGTGTTACTTTTTTACTATCACTGAACGAAACAGTAGATGCAAACTGTGCAATCTTAGTTCGAATTGTATCAATGCCGTTTTCAGATGATGCATTAATAACCAATAGGTCCGCACCAATTTCATTACACATTGCTCGTGCTAGTGTAGTTTTACCGACACCAGCAGTTCCAGTGAATAGCATGTTCGGGAAATGACCCTGCGCTACAAACCCCTTTGCTTCATCCTTAATCGACTTTGGCAAAATACATTCGTCAATTGTCTTCGGGCGAAACTTTTCTACCCATATTGTGTGCTTAAGATCACTTGTAACCATAATATAATTTCATCCTGAGTTAATTAAATTCAGATGTAGATTCAACTGCCACAAACGTAGTAGATTTGTATGTAGTATTTTCGAACATACTAATCTTTTTGGACGAAATAGAGACAGTATGATCGCCGGGCAATAATTTGATTTTTTCGACCTTGAAATTAATAATAAACTCATCTTTAGTTTTAGTTTCCAGATCAATATCAAAATTATTACCAGAAGGATTTTTCAAATCACATACTCTAGCAATAATTTTCTTCTTGTCACCAATAAAGGACAGATCATCAACCGCCAAGATACCAGCCATCTTTTGAATTTTAGATAGCACATTAGCAGATAGATCAAAAGAAACCTCAGCCTTTGGCATTGTAATAGTTTTAGATGGTGCAACCAAAAGTGCAGCATCCGCATATACATACTTAACCGAAAGTTTGCCTTCTTTGATAAGCATAAATTTATCTTCCAACTCAATATCCGGATCGTCAAAACTAGACAACACACCCAGTAGTTCATTCAGATTGAAGATAGAAACTTGCTTATCAAAATTTTCTGAAACATCAACGGTAGCCATAATATCCTTGGCTACACTCATGGTAGAAACAGTTTTGCCTGGTTGAATAACTAAGTTCGTATTGATCGAACTCCAGACTTTCAGTACTTCAATAGTTTGTTTAGACAGCTTCATTGGTCACACCTTTCTTTTTTGATTCATATCTAGATAGAATTGTAACAGGTTCAAACCTATCAATCAAGTTTTGCCCCAATTCGTGTAGTGTTTTAATCATGGTATGACCCTCGATTAAATCCTTAATCTTTTTAGACCTACCCAAACCAACCCCAGGACTATTTTTCCTCCACGACTTCATTTTGTTTTTAGCTTTCCTTGGCATATTTCCCCTTTCTAAATATTTTCTATGACACAATCCCTCAAAACATTCGGTGGCTAGACATCTTCATCCAATCGGCATGCTCTACGAACCCTGCCAATAAGGCGATCCATGAACGCGAATATCTCGTTCTGAAAAAACAGCAGAAGAATTTGGGCGATAAACCAACCAACAGCAGCGCCCACAATAAAGTTAAAAAATGTTGTAATTTCCATAGTCATGCTCCGTAATAGTTACAGCGTCATCTGGGTTGTCCGAAAGCGCCTTTCTGAATATTTTCTATATGACGTTGAATATACCAAATGGCTTTTTGGCAATCTTCAATTTGTTTCTCTATCTCAGTTAACTGAGATTCACTTCGCTTAAGCCCCTGTCTCCATAAATACTTTATTGCATTCCCAACACAAAAATTGTAATGTTCGGTAACTGTGATACATTCAACACCGCTAGGGTGCGAGGTATAATGATTAGGATGATTTACTGGATCGTGACTCATAGAAAATTTTCTTCGTATGTTATTACATCATCACAAGGAATACCAAGAATATCAATAATAGTAGAACGAGAAACATATTCTCCGGTACTTGAATTCTTCCATTGCATATCATTGGCTGAATAGAAAACTCCATTTTCGACACACAATCTTTCAATTGATGATAATAGTTCATCCTCATCGAATGGTTGGTCATTAAAATAGTCGTCGAATACATCTTCACCAAAAGAATCCACAACAGGAGAATCGACATAATCTCGTTCAGTTAAATCCTCTCGCCATGACAATGATTCGACCTCACCAACCACTTCGTATTTGCAGGTTCGTCCTTTTGCATTATTATAGTCAGATGGAATGCTGACTACGTCTGCAGGATTAATTTTTACTAGCATACATTTAGATCCGGTGTGCGAACCATAATGTGGTAAATATTCTTTACTGCAAAAATGCAATCCGTTTGAGCAAACTTTGTCTCGCCTGTCGTCAACCTCTCGGCGTGGCATTTCACAAACATTACCCACACTGTTATCAAATTTACCAGAATACAAATCCATGTAATTTGGTCCCACAATCTTGTAAGCAATGAAACATCCATCCTCAGTAATAGGAAGATGTGTGTTCTCTAAGAATAGATACAATTCATCAATTGCTGTTTTAGAGGGGTTGCACAGCATATTTTTCACGAAATTGAGCATTGGGGTAACAGAATATCCCTTTGATGCCTGCTGTACAATTCGATCGGCAATTGCGTTGTGAAGTTGTTTCCATGTAACCGAGCCATCGTCTGAATAAAACAAGTTACCACCATCAATCCGAACCACAAAATCTTGTGCAGAGTTGCTCATGTTATCCACAAATTTCTCGACTGCAACTTTTGCATTTGCAAACTGTTCCGCGTTGGCATAATCCCCCTCACCAAGCATACTGCAAAACCGCTCAAACTTCTCATTGTCTTGATGGACAGTAGTTGAAACTCCAGTTTCACAGTTCACTAAAGTTGCAAGATCGTCACAAATAATATAGCTATACATTGTTACCTCCATTGTTAATAAGCATAATGTAGTCATCCAACACCGAAAAATCGTTCATTCCAGATGTCTTAATATGTTTCAAAATTGGATATTTGTCAAAAAAACACTCAATTTGCTTCTTCTCCTTATCAATGTTTATATCCGAAACCGGGACATTAATAAGTTGATGAAAATCAACCCACAACCTATATAATGTATCATCTTTTGGTAAAAATTTTGTTAGTTCCTTCAACTCATTAATTTCAGCTATATTATTTTTATTAGGAATAACTGATAAAACGTTGATATTAGTAGCGTCGAACATATTTAAAATGGTATTTCTAATAAGCGAGGCCGCCGGTATTTCATTAATTTTCAACTGAATTAAATCCTGAAACTTAACAAAATTCTTTGATGGTCGAATTCCTTTTTTTACAGCAAACAGCGTCTTATTATTAAGACTGCAATAATTATATGCCTTATATGCCGAGATAGTACACGAATCAATAGACCTAGCATCCTCAAATTCAATATACACTGCGTTATCTATAGACTCAATTTCTTCACCCATCACAGAATGAAATTTAACTTTACGAACTACCGAGGGGTGTCTACCAATTGAATACACTTTTCCAACCCACTTGTTACGTTTTTTAGCACCAACATTCGTTCTTAATTTTGGTAGTGATGATGCCTTAATTAGTTTTGATTTAAATTCTGCAGGAATATTATCCGAATTGACTATAATAGCAAATCTTTCCGTAGAGGTGGTGTTATCAATAAAATACTGTTTGACCCTACTATTGGTGTCAAAACAGTCCTTTAGTATAAACGCAACCTTATTTAAGTTAATAATGTTAATTGACACGGCTGGAGTATCATTAAGTTCAACCAATTGAATAACTCTAGTTCGACCGCACGAAAAACTAGAATTTAAACGATGAACCCTATTTCCAACGAACACACCGGCGACTAATGGATATAATTCTTTGGATATATAATTTTTGAGGTCACTCTCAGACGAAATAACATCACTCATATTGTCCATTTTAATAAATGGAATACAACATTTAAATCGATCACTATCGTACATAGACCACCGAGTAGTAAATCGATCACGCAAGAATACAGAAACCGCACTCCTATATTCTAATTGGTTGTTTTTTAACGGTGAAACCTCAGTTGCCCAATGTTTTTTATAATGAAGGTAAATCTGGTTCAACTTATTCTCTATCGCATCCAGTGTATATTTGGTATACTGAATGGTCTCCCTAGAAATACTTAATTCTAGTTCACCGGTATTAAAGTTCAATTTGAATCTGTTATTATTCAATACGAAACTATAAAAATTATAACGAGGTGAATTCTTAAAATGTTCAATACATTCACGAATATTATAACCACGGTATGAAATAACAGCCAATGCTGAGGAAGAATTGTTCGTGCTGATTTTATCGGAATACATTGTCCAACCAGGACCAGAATCGAAAACACATTCTTGCACTGAGACTGATGTTTGACCGTTTATACTAGGTTTAACATCATAGTGAATAAATGCCTTTTCTATAGTAGATCTCCAGGTCAACTCTTTTTCTGGATTAATTGGAATTATTACCTCTAGTCCTGTTTCATCTGTAACAGTTTCTCTGGTTTTTGTCAAAGACGGAATACCTCGTTCATTAACGAAGACCATATATTCTTTTTTCAGACCGTCGTGGTACGAATGAATCGACCATGTTTTGGTAACAGCGGCTGGTGATTTTGACCCAATACCCCAAGAACCAAAATATTCATTAGATGATCTTTTGTATTCACCTGATTCACCATACGTGGTGAGTAATCTGCGAACATCATCCTCGCACAATCCAGGACCAACATCTCGTATTTTTAGTTCGGGTGATAATTTGGTTGGAGTTGTGATTCTAATTGGTTCTTTTTCTTTACCGACCAATTTATGAGCGTCAACCGCATTAGCAGATAACTCATGAATAACACAGAGTTCCTTATTTGAATAAAGGAAATCTGATAACATTCTGAACAATCTAGCACTATCATTAGTGACAGAAAATTCCTGTGTCTGTGTTGGTGTGATATTACTTTTTACTCGTGTTGCAGATCCCTTAACAATCATGTTATCTCCATAATGAAAAACTACCGCAAATTAATTTTATCACATCTTATAATTTAGCACAAATGTGTTTGCAACTCATTGAATTTATTAATAAATTGCTCGTATGCCTGAATTGATGGTATTGGTGGTGGGAATTTCTGCAAATCTATTAATGAAATGTCATATTTTCCATGGTCACACCACCCAACACCTCTGGATTCCATAAACGCATGCGCCTCAATGTATAGCGATCGTTTATCATAATACTCAACTCTACTCATAAGTAGACTTAGATCGGAGTGGTTTGGTACGTACTTCGAAAAAATAATATTCAGTAGCCTATGCTCCATTTCTTTAAATATCGGACCCAACCCATCAATGTGTTTGATTGGGCTCGGAATATCACCAATATATGCTTCAGCGGCATCATGCATCAATCCGGTAAATTGAAATAGTTTATCATCCGGAAAATCCCTTTCAATCATTTCGCACACAAATATTGAATGTTGAGCTACATTATATGGTACCTCAGTTATGGTATGACCAGCAAATCTACTAATTCTACTTAACGCCCATGCAATGTCCTGAATATCAATATCATCAATCGTACAGTGCAGAGGACTAACAAAATTTCCGCTAACAGTTTCAATTGCTCCTGGTATATTAACACCTTTCATATTATCTCCCAATTCTCACTCAATCATCGTAAAATTATTTTTACTTGTCATTTGAATCACAGAAGGAAACTTATCAAATGACCCTTCCCTGTGAGAAATAACAAACACATTACTATCCTTCATATCATCTAACAAACCCAAAGCCAAATCCATACCACTACCATCAAGACTGGAATCTAACAGCTCGTCAAAAAAGACAATGTTAGTATTGATACTATTTTTCATTCTGGCAATCTCTCTCCAAGTAAATATCAATGCTAAGTTAATGCGCATCTTTTGACCTTCACTAAAGGATCCCCAAGTAAATTCATCACGATGTCTAGACTTTACTGATTCGTTGAAATTCTCGTCCAAATTGAAACTAACAAAGAAGTCTAATTTTGTTAGATACTTATTGACCAACTTGTTTATTACCGGAATATATTGTTTTATAATCTTAGCCTTTATCCCACTATCCTGCAGTAAATTGGCTGCAATAGTATTTAGGTGCAGAGATTCAACCGATTTTTTCTTTTGAGAATCCGTCTTTACAATTCGTTTTGCATAGTCTTTTAGTTTAGATTTTTCCTCATCTATACTAGTAGTATCAGTCATTCCCTCAAGTGCAACCTGATCTCTTAAAATCATCGCATTATTGATATTAAGTTTTTCGTTTAACTCAGCTATTGAGCTGTTTATTGATTCAATCTGCTTAGATATTGCATCAACATCAACTAAAGATTGATGAATCTCCATCAATTTGGCGTCAACTACATCTAATTCATCCTTGCATTTTTGAATATCTAAATCAATCTCATTAGTAATTCGTTTAGCATCCTGATCTGAAATGGTCTGTCTGCAGGTAGGACAAAAATCAATGCTTTCATATAGTTGTTTAGAGTTAACTAGGTCCGAAATACTAGACTGAATCTTCTTTTGATTCAACCTAAATTCGCCCAAAACCTCATGCAATTCATCAAATCTATTTGATTCTGCCAATGTTTCAGATTCAAGTAATAATTTGGATATCTCAGTTTGAATACCTTTATTTGTATCTAGACAGGAATTTATGTTATCTCGTATTACCTGAGCGTTTTGCGACTTCTCCTTTACCTGTTTTTCGATAAAGTTCTTTTGCATAATCGCTCGTTCCTTCAACGACTTTATTTCGGTGTCAATATCCTTTATTTCATCTTTAAGTGATTTTATGTTATCCTTAACTATAGTATTCATTGCGGAGAATATTTTTATATCTAACAAATCCTCAATAAATTCTCTTCGCTGATATGGTTGCAATTCCATGAAGGGAATATAATTTCCCGAACCCATCATAACCACCTGAGTAAAGGTCTTGTAACTCATTTTTATGATCTGAGTTTCAAGGACTTTCTGGTGGTCACGAATATTTGGATTCTGATTTAACAGTTTTCCATTTTCATATATCTCAAAGACATGTGGTTTTATACCACGAACTATTCGATACTTTTTTTTACCAGACTCAAACTCAAGATCAATCACACACTGTTTTTGGTTTATCGAATTGACCAATTGATTCTTGTTAATGTTTCGATATGGTTTACCGAACAAACCAAAAACAATAGCCTCAACAATAGTACTTTTACCACTACCATTCTTACCAGAAATTAGTGTCAGATGTGAACTATTTAGTTTTATTACTATTGGGGTATTACCAGAACTCAAAAAGTTTCGATATGAAACTTTGGTAAATCGTACCAAATCAAACCTCCATATTCAATGCTTCTGTATAAAGCTTTTTCATTATTCTCTTAATCTTATCACGATCAAAATCTATGGAATCTAAACCATCAATGTAAGAATCCATCAAGGACATAGTATCTTCCAACTCAATCAAATCATCATCAACCGATTCTGCGTCATAATCAGTTGTATCTTCAATAATTTTGAGATCTGCTAACGTAATATTGTACAACTTATCCAAAAACTTCTCAAATTGGTATGGATCGGTTTTATTAACTACAACTACCTTAACAAACGTGTTTTCCAAAGATTTCAAATCAAAGGTTGTATAGTAATTGTCACCTTTATCTTTATCATCCCAATATAACCGACTGAATATTGATACTGGATTCTCTATGAAATCTAAATCTAACGAATCAAAATCGAATACGTAGAACCCCCTACGATCACCAACATCGGCCCAAGTAAGTTCATAAGGAGTACCGAGATAAAAAATATTCCCATTATTACTCCGAGCATGGAAATGCCCAGAAATAACCATGTTAAACCTCTGAAAAATTTCTCTTTTAATACCATCATCACTAACATGTCCTTTATGCATCTCAAATCCAGCAATATCAAAATGACCAAAACAGATTTGTGCTTTAGTTTTAGTTATTTCATTCATGCATTCATTGTAGTTTTCTCTACACATCCACGGTACAATCGAAACTAAAGTTTCACCAATTTGTATAGTTTTGGGTTTATCATAAACCACAATATTGTCATACTCCATCAGCATTAAACTAGGTGTATTAGCATCAAGTGTGTTTGCCCATGGTATATCATGATTACCAATAATAGTGTGGAAGGTGACTCCCATTTTAACTAGGACGTCAAAGAATCTACGCTTCCATTCACTCAAAACTACATGATTAGTATATTTTCGCCTATCAAATAAATCACCCATAGTAAATAAGTTCTTTATTTTATGCTTTCGCATATATGGAAAAACTTCGTTTTCAAAAAATTGCAGTTGATGATTCATCACGATTGACGAATCGTTCCTTGCACTTATATGAATATCGCCAACAATAACAAACTTATTCCGCATTAATAAACTGTTCAAGTGTATCTTCTGAATCTGGGTTTGTATTTTTCTTCCGTTTTTTACTTTCAAAGCCAGGTGTAGAATCTATAAAATTATTTGCCGTTAAAAACTCAAAGTACATATTCTTGAATCCAATCTCATCTGCATCATCAGGATTCATATCGAATAACTCTTCAATAGGAATTTCCTGCATCAATTTACCCTTTATATTACTCTGACGTTTCTCAGCCTGTATTCGTCTAAGAAATGCATTGTAACATATCTGAGTAGTGTATGCAAATATATTACTAGATTTTGCTGGATCAAACTTGTGTAAAACTCTAGAGCAATTTTCTATAGCGTCACCAATCATATCATCACGATAGGAATAATTTATGAAATTAGATTTGTATGCTAAGTGATTGGCAATTTTTATTATACACTGACCCAAGTATGCTGGCATAACAGGTCTATCATTACCATCTCTTTCCGCTAACAAAATTTCCTTTTTCCACTCTATAAAATTTGCCAAAAATTCCTTATTACTAACATAATGTGGTTTTGGTTTCATAATTTACCTCAATGCAATCTGGGCGGCTCAAATTTCCTTGATTGTTCCTCGAATTCAGATAAATCAATTTCAGGAATATCAAACTTCTCAGACATTTCTTTTGAAACCTTTTTAATTTCATCCACAGCATTCATAATGTCATAATACTGAGATGATGAATTCATGTTTTCCGCCACTTTAGTTTTAATTTGATTAATCATAATCTGAGTCAAAAATGACCCATATATTTTAACGTATTGATCTGATACCGCCTCCATCAATACAACATCATTAAGTTGAATATCAACTATTGGTGATGCCAGGAATGGAACAATCCATTCAGCTAAAGAAAATCTAGCACCATCAACATCCTGACTAACACGAATAGGACTAACCAAATGAATTGTTATTTCATCTTCATCTGGGTACGCTTCTGTCATCAGTAATTCGCCAGTAATTAGTTTAACTAAATAAACTGATACTAAATTTTTTTCTTGATTTTCGAGTGTCATATATCAATAGTAGTTAGTGTGTATGGGAACTCTTCGTTTGTGTAAATGTTCAACCTCTCAACTAAGTGTTTATAGGAGAAATTCTTCTTCTTGTTATTATTAGACAAATCGTCAGCAATGTCAAATAATAACAACTCAGATTTGTCAGATGCTACCCTAAGTCCTCTACCAATTGCCTGCAAAACTCTAACCAATGACTTACTAGGAGAAGCAAATACTATGTTATGAATTCGCTTTATGTTTATTCCTGCCCCAAACACACCATACGAAGCCAGAATTATTGCGTTATTACTCTTCTCAACAATGGATCTAACCTCCTCACGTTCATCAACGTCGGTGTTACCATGCACATAAAAATATCTTCGTTCACCAACCTTTTCATTAAACATCTTATCTAAAACATCACCATGTTTTTCAACCAATCTATACAATACCAATGTATTACCATCTAATGACAGTACTAGATTTCGTATAAATTTGTTTCGCTTCTCGCATGAAACCAAATAGTTCAACTCAACATCATATTCTTTGTTACCTTTCAATAAGTTTTTGGTCTCTTTTGGGTGATTCAAGATAACACACTTAATATTTATTGGTGATAATTGTTTTTTATCTATTAATTCTTTGGTTGATGCTACTTTTATTATAGGACCCAAAACTCCCTGAATCATGGTTTTGTGAGTTAACGACTTATCTAGAGATCCAGAAGTACCAAATCTATAAGGAGTATCAGCACACTTTTCTAATAACTTCTGCAATTCTGTGGATTTTGCACCTTGACACTCATCAATGAAAACACAATCAAAATTAAACCATTCTGGTGGAAGTCTCATCAAACTTTGCCAAGTACTAATGACAATTTTCTTCTTAGTGTTTTTCTCATAACCAGCCATAATTTGGTGGACGTTGCCCTCAACATCAAACTTATTTTTGGTACTATAGTCCTCGAAATCTGAAGTCATTTGCTTAACTAATGATGTAGTTGGAACTACAATGAGTATCCTAGCATCCGCAGTATCTAATAGATACCTGGTGATTAGATATATTATTAACGACTTTCCAGAACCGGTAGGAGATAGAATTGTGTGTCTTTTATTTCGAATTGCCCTGAATGCCGCCTCATACTGGTATGATCTTATTTTTATATCTGTATCGTTATTCTGAACTTCTAGCGACTTGCAATATTCAACAAAATCCTCGGGCAATATATTTGTTTTTTCACCTGGGAGTCCGTAATATTCAGACTCAACTAATTCTATTTCATATTCTCTAGATTTAGCAAATTCCAATAATTGCGAATAAACCCCAGCATATAATGTAGATTTTACTATGTTAAAAAGTGAAATTGTACCATCCCATATTTTAGCTTTATACTTTGGGGTAAATCTTGCTCCAGGTACTTCGAATGTAAAATGGTCCCTCAATTCGTATTTTATACCAAGATCACAATCTAACTGCAAAAATACATGGTTTTTCAACTTAACTCGTATCTTATCTGTCATCAGTTTCCACTCAAATACTTTTGATAATCCACAATTGTTTTTAGTGTATAATCTCTGCCACCTATACTTCTCATTATGTATTCAATGGAATTTACTGCGGTTTTGAAATATTCAACACGTTCCTTAAGATCATTCATATCACAATCCGACTCTAACAAGAAGTTTAATTCCTGTTGAGATGGTTTAATTCCTTGCCACTGCGACCAACCATATTTCGTTAGTTCATGTTGTTCGCATTCACCCCTAAAATATTTTCGTTTGATCCACTGCATAGTATTATAGTTCTTTTCAGCGGCAGATAACTTCGCCTTAAACCAAATATAATACTCCAAATATTTTGCATGTATATTTGGAGTGTTATAAAGGTCTTTTTGTAAAGTATCAATTGATAACTTAGAATCAATCTTCCACTCTTGCATCACATCTTCTAATTTTGGCATTTTCATCTCCCACAATCTCAATCCTTTAAATGATATAACATATTGATTTTTAGATCAAATCACACACTCAAAAATTAGTTGAGCACGGAATTTGACAGATAATTTGACACAAATTATTATACGAACATAGTCCTTAGTTTACGTAGTCTATTTAGGAATATATCTGTTTCATGTGTCTCGAGACACCCAAGATAGGTCTGAAACAAATTAATTAGATCGGCCGAACGAAGCATCGTAGATGCGAAGTGTGCGAAACGAAGTGAAGCACAAGTGAATTCATGAATTTATGTTCGTTTACCGCGTTCTCTTTGGTGAAAGATGAGTTAAAACCAAAGAACTTAGTTCCGAGATTACACGAATTCGTAGAAGTCGTACTTGAATGTAACAGAACTGGTCAAGTATGTCATTCCCTCTTCATTCGCTTTAAACTGCAGTCCAGTTATAGCTATAGGAAATGCATTGTAGAATCTAACTGAATTAATCCCCATACTCAAAACTGGATTTTCATATTCGTCGTCTTGACTAGAACCTGCAGTCGTAGTAATTCGTTTCATCCAATTAATAACCTCTTTGTAGTTCTTTAGATTTTTATCTACTAGGAAACTACAAACTAGGGGTTCATATACTATTCTTTCACCAGGATGCATGAAAGGTAAAGTTCGAGCTGGTTGTTCCGCAACTCCTATAGATATTCCCGGAAATGATACTTCTTGCAAAAACATCTCAACGAATGGTAATTTCATGAATGACAACGTAAAGTTGATAGATGGAATTCCGTCGTAATTAACGGGAGTTCCATCTGGCATTGTTACAGTACCAGTCATTTAGAATCTTCCTTTCGTTCCTTCAAATAAAACGCATAAGTTCCACCAATAAAAGCTAACCATGCAGCAAATACTGCTGGGAACATAGAATAGGATTCTGGTTTTTGTGCTAAGAAAATAACAATCCATGAGCTGAGTGCAATTCCCCAAAACTGACCCATCTTTGTCAAGCTTAATTTTTGTGTTTTAGAATCTATTAACAAATCTGTCCAATATACAGTATTATCTTTCTTATTCTCTCGATAAAACTGCACACCAAATAGAGTAAAAAACAATAGCAGTATAATGTTGTTTAACACTGCTGCATTACCAACAAGTGAGAGGAACTCACTTATTGACATTTTTCTTCCTCACTTTTATCTTTTCTGGTGCAACCTGAATTTCGATTTTATCAGGATCAATTTTCACTTCAATTGCATCTAAAATCTTCAACTCTTTTTGATAAGATTCAATGGTAATAATGCCCATTTCATAACGAAGCTTTAACTTTCTCTTCGTTTCATTAACATCCATTTATTTTTCCTTCTTTTTCTTTTCTACTGTTGTAGGTTTTGTCACTTTAGGTACTTCTACTTTTGGTGCTTCTGTCTTTTTAGCAGCAGATTTGGAAGTATCTTCAGTTAGAATAATCAATCCATGTATCTCCTGATATTTCGTGAAAATTCCACGTTCTTCTAGTTTAGCTACTACGGAATCTACTTCCTTCTCCTCAACCGAAAAGTTGTTAGAATAACCGACTTTTTTAACCTTCTCGATTAAAGCATCTCCGTCGACGTATATAGTAATCATATCTACCTCTCTGTTAAATCAAAAATTTCAAAATGATCTTAAACGCTTCGTTTAACATCGTCCTAGTTTCAATGTCACTTGCTAGATCATTGATTTTATCCAATCTAGCTATATCATCAGTTAAATCCTTGTACTCACCCTCAGATATAATACCAGATTCTAACTTATATCTAAGTTCCAATGCCTTCATAGTTTCATTTTTTACAATATCATTATCACTATCCAATAGTGCATCAATATCTATTCCGTAAGTCATTTCTTACCCCCAACTGCCTGAGCTGCTCTTTTTGATCCCTGTTCAATATTTGACAGTTTCTCTACACAGTATGCCTCTGATGCTGTTGCTGTATCATAACGATCTTTCATTGGTTTAACCATCTCATATAACTCACTAGCTAACTTCGACTCCAAATTCAACTTCTTATTTTCAGCATGATTTTTAGATAGCACAGCCATGACATAGATGTGGTTAACTATTGGTGTAACTTGAGTTTGATCTTTGCACAATCTCTTACCTAACTGAGCAGTGGTTGCTATAGTAATATACCTATCATATTCTATAGGATCATATGAAATTGATGCACACCCAGTTAAAATAACCAAAACCAACGCAAACAATGTTTTCATTTATATACCTCCCTCTCCCATCTATCCTTCGGTAAAGTTCCTTTGGATGATTTTATCTCATTAGGCAACCATTGCATATTCCAGACAGCATCACAACCACCACTAACTAATGGTACTATATGATCCACAGACCAACCAGGACATGCCCCTGTTGTTTGTTTTGTACTAGGACACTTCCACACTTTTCTAAAAGAATAAACTACGGAGGAGTCTCTGTATATTTGCCCCGTTGAAGTTCTTCTTGGTTCACCACAATATCTAATTTCCTGCTTAGGATCTAATGCCTGAGTAGGAAATGAAATAAATGCCAAAAATAATAGTGTGCTTAACTTGTCCATGTATTATTTATCACCAGAAAAAATTAAGGGATCCGAAGATCCCTTAAGTACTACAACATCATTATTGTTTTTAAATCAAATCCATACCTCTTATGACAAGTTCTGAACTCTTGACAATCTGAAGTAGAAGTTCGACTGTGCTGCCAATGTTGCACCATCACCGCTCAATGGATGAGAAATGACTGCATAACGAGTCTTAAATCCAATCTTTGGTTGGAATGTTGCAGGATCAACTGCTCTCATTAACTGCAATGGAACATATGGGCAATAGAACAAACCAGCATCAAATGGGCTAGTACCTCTATATCCAACCATCATGAACTGATCAGCTGCGCCGTTAGCCATGTATGGATCAACGTAAACTTTGTACTTGCCATTTAGAACACCAGCAAAGGTTGTTGATGCTTCGTCAACGTTTAGGTTGGTGCTTAGAGCTGGAGCATAATCCAACTTGCCAGCCAATGCTAGAGCAGAAGCAACGTCTGCAGAGCAAAGGATGAAGTTACCACGACCCCTACGAGTTGTTTGAGCAATACGGTTTGCTTCTTTTTCAACTTGGAATAGCATACCCTTGAAACGCTCAACAGACCAACGACCGTTTGAATCAACGTCTAAGTCATAAGTACCTGCTGTAGTGGTACCCTGAGAACCGGTCTTAGCAACTCTGTACATTGTACGAACGATCTCTCGGTTAATTTCAGCAATAATTTCATTCGAAAGAATGTTGCTCAATTCACCTTCTGCGTCAAGACCATGAACTGCCTTAAGGTCTTGTTGCAATTCAACAGTGTACTCTGCTTTTAGAGCGCGGCTCTTAGCAGTTGCTGTGTGCTTTTCAATTTTGAAGCTCATTGTGTTCATTGTTAGACCATCACCTGCACCCCAGTTCTGAGGATCGGTACCATCAACACCTGTTAATGGACGTGCACCATCTTGACCTGCTGCACCAGTGAAACCAGGAGTAGCATCCCATGGATCCAAACCAGTACCAGAATCAACTGGGTTAGTACCTGCTGCTGCGGTACGAGTTACAGAGAAGTTTGCATCAGCTTCATTGAATAGAGCCTCTGCACCTGCTGCGTTGGTGTAACGACTTGTCAATGCGAATACCAAACCTGTTGGCATGGTCATTGGCTGCACACCGCAAACATCATAAGCAATCAACTGAGGCATTGCACGACGAACCAAACCAATAAGGACTGGATCATAGTTCTGAACGTTACCTGTTGAGGATGATGGAATTGCTTCGTTCAACGCAATTCGTTCTTCGTTTAAAGCACGTTCCTGGTTCTCTAATAGAACTGCAGTTGTTGCTTTCTTGTATGGATCGGAGATCGCAGCTAGATCAGGATGATCTAAAACTGGAGACCACTTCTCCAATAATTGCTCTTTCTTTAACATTTCTGGCATTTTTTACCTTTCTAGTCTAATTAAAATTTCAAATTCTTAGCGATAGCATCAACATAAGTGTTTACTGTTTCAGTTACCTTTGTTGAATCTTCGCTACCAGGGAGAATGTCCCCGCCTTTACCTTTAGGAAAGTAATTTTCCTTGATGGTTTTCACTTTATTAGTGAAATCTTCCTCTGATTCAAACTCAACTTTCTCTGTCAAACCATCAAACTTCTCTTTCTCAACCTTAGTAAGATCAGAAGAAACCTGTTCGACAATTGACTTCTTAGTAATGTCATTTAGTTTAGTCTGCAAACCTTCGGTAATATCAACCAACGCACTCAACTGAGTAGTTAGTTCGTTGATTTGAGTAGCTTGATCTTCAACAATATCAAGTTTATCTTCAGGTACATCAAAATAATGCTCTTTAAAGAGATCTTTTAATCCATCAATAAAGCTATTCACAACCTCTACTTTCATAGCACTTTCCAAAGCTACAGCGTTGTCTTCAACCCACTGCTCAACAATAGTGTTGAGGAATCCATCAATTTGCTCGACTAGCTCTTGCTTTGCTTCTTCAACTGCCTCAACTAGCTCTTCATCGAATTGCTCTTTGAGTTCATTGATTCTTTGTTCTGCTGCTTGTTCTACAGCAGCTTCGAAAATTGTTTCTACTTTGGTTCGGAATTCTTCGGTTAATTCTTCACCATTCATGATAGCATCAATGTGCTCTTTCACGTTGGATGCAGCACCTTTTTGTAGATCCGTTCCCTTATTATTCTTTTCATTTGGTTCGTTAGTACCATTGGTACCAGTTGCACCATCGGATAGTTTTCCTGCAGAATCCTTCTTGCTGGCACCAGCTTGAATTCTAGCGTTATCACCATTATCATCCTGACTATCTGCAGATGTGTTCATTTTTAAAGAATCTTTGCTACCTTCAGTACGATCCAAACCAGCTTTGATTTTAGCTGTTTTTGCTGAACCTGTTTCGGTTCCATCAGTATCAGTTAACTTACCGAACGGATCATTGCCTTCATTAACTTTAACTTTATCTTGCTTGGAAACTTCAGTTTCCACACCATCATCAGAACCCTCAGAATCTTCTCCCTCACTATCCTCGGTAGAGTCATCCTTATCATCACTGTCATCATCAGTAATTGTTGTTCCACCTTTAGTTTTGATGACTTCTTTTTCTTCTAGATTCTCTAAATCCTCAAGATTATCAATGGATTCGTTGAGTTCTTCCTCAGTCATACTATCAGTTGACTGATGACCACTCATGATTGCTTTGATTTTTTCTTCTAATGTTGGCATTGTTTATATCTCCTTGAATACAATATTATTTATACAAAACACAATTTCTCACTCGAATCCAATCAATATTACCTATTTTTAATTACGGCATAACGTGAATAATTGAATGACCTTTAGATTTTGCCCACTCTTTTGCCTTATTCCTTGCTTCACTATAAGTTTTATTATTAAACGAAACATAATCATCACCTTCTTTATGCTTGTCAAAATTGATATGACTATGTTTCGAGAAGAACCAAGACCCCCTACCAGCTGGTTTCCTACCATGACTCAATTCAAAATTAGATGTCATGAAATGCACACTTTCATTAAGTGTTGATTGTAGTGCCTTCATAAAGGACTCTTCGTTCAGTCTTCCTTTTCTTTTATCGACAATAGCTTGAATGATTCTACCATCTTCAAGCATTTCGTAATCAACACTCTCCATAATACCGTTCACCCAGGCGCTAGGCGCACTAGGATCTGCAACGATATCTACAGTACTAAGGAAAAAATCCTCCTGAACCTGTTTAACACCATTATCCAATTGCTTCAATGAACCTAAACCACGTGAAGAAACACCCAACTTAATACCTTCGTCAATTAAATTCTGAGCAATCTTACCCATTGGTGTATCTAAAATTTTAGCACGACCAACCACATCAGTATTACTTTTAAAGTTTAAATTCTCAATAACATGAGACACACGATCTAAATTGATTTGTGGTCCCTGTGGATGTCCCAACTCACCCATAGCACGCTTAGATGAAATATAATCAGATTGATACTTATTCAATGCATTTTCCATGATGCCTCGAGGATAAATTCTACCATTACGATTTGGTGTATCTGCTTGCATAAAGATACCTTCAATGTAGTAAGATTTCTTACCATTGCTAGATTCAACCAAATACTCAACTGATTCTGTTAGTTCTGATATGAGTTTCATGTGTTATACTCCTGGATAATACCCTGGTCCTTTAGATTTGGTCGACGACCTACCTTGTTCAAAACATTCTTCATCTGATGGTTGGTTTCTTTTTAACCTAGCGTAATTTGGATGCTGCTTATTATGATTATCTAATTCTTGCTGAGCCTGGTGCCATATCTTCATCGTATCTGCAACCTTTAACTCAAGTTCTTTTCTTTTAGCAGTATGAACTTTTATATCGTTCTTCAAATTCTCATTTAAATACATTTCACTTAAAACAACAAATATAGATTTGCTAAAACTATCCATGTTACACACCTGCCCTATATGCCTTAATTGTGTTTGCACCACCACCAGCTGATGCTGATGCAACAGTGAAGTTCAGTCTCATATATGGATATGGTTTTGTCACAGGAATTTCTAATTGAGAACCTGCAGTAACTGCAGTTGCGGTACCATGATCCACCCAATGCACCTGATTCAACGACCCTTGAGCTTTGGCAGTAACGGTGGCAGTTCCGTTTGATACTATATGAATCAATCCGTTATAAGTGTCGTTATTAAACTGTGTGGTAAATGTGTCCTGTGCACCAGTAGCACCAGTACCATAATTTTCTAAATAAAAGAATGGTGGAAACTGAATTTTACTATCTGTACTAGAAAACGTAACAGTGGTTGCACTAGAAACTGTAACCTGAACTAAATATTCAAGTGTAGTTACAGGATCTTGAAATGTTAAGTAGTCATTGGTTGCAAAATAATGTGCAGAACCAAAAGTCAACGTCCAAGTATTGGTTGCCCACGAGGATGTTGAATATGCAACTTTTCTTTTAATTTGTATTAACTTCATTATTATCTTCCTCTATTAGTTCGTTTCAATGAAGATGTACATGCAAATCCCTTAATATTACCACACTTAAATTTGTGACCCTTAGAACCCTTTTCATCTGTTATTTCATCCGAGATTAAAGTTATCTTACTAGTTCCCTCGCCACCCAATCCAATAGTATGTTTAACAACCTGCCCTTTTTTGAATGGACTAACACCCTCATCCAATTGCACTTCTTCATTTTGTATCATCTCAGATGAAACCTTAACACGAATGTTTTCCAAAGCAGAAGCAACTTTATCAGAAATTGCAGCATTAAACCCCTGTTCTGCTGACGAAAAATTTCCATCAGCAATATTGTTTAACATATCGACGATATCTTCTTTACTCATTGTTTAGGTTCCTTTTTTGGTTGTTGATCTTGCTCTTCATCATAATCCTGTCCCTGGGGTGGTGCATTAGGATCCTGGAATGGATAACCACCACCCTCCATACCATCTCCACCCGGTGGCATCATACCATCCATTGGCATACCTTGCATTGAAGGTTGAGCTGTAGGATCACTCTTTTCATCCTCAATTTGTTGCTTCATCTGTTCGATATCTTTATCAGTAAATCTCAATATTACTTTTTGTACCCACTCCTTACTAAAATACTTACCTAAGTATGGGTCAATTTGTGGTATTAACGCCATTCTTGACGTTAGCATTTCTTGTTCTTTTAATTCATCAAAGAAATTATCACGTTGGAATCTTAACTTTATTTTATTGGATATTACCTCGTCCCATTCTAACGAATTGCATATTCCTTTAAGGATTAGATGTGTCTTCAATACATCTAACATGAACTGCGAAAATCTTCGACGAAGTTTATCAATAAATTTCTGAAACTTAACTTCGTCCCTTGAAACCTCTGTACTACGACCTAAACTAAATCCTGTCTCTGGTTGCAACCTTGAGACAGGAATATTCAATGATTGATATAATTTTTTCTGAAAATAATCAACAGCATCCAACTGCCCACTTATATTAGTTGCACCAGGCAGCGTACTAATTTCGGTGCCCTTACTATTATCACGCCTAGGCATCCAAAAATCTTCCAGTAATGAAAGATATTTCTTATCATCTTTCACTTCACCAGTCTTAGCATCGTAAACCATCTTGTTACGATACCGATTCATTATTTCCTTCAAATACTGTTCCGCTTTTAGTTTTGGTAAATTACCAACATCTACGTAAAATATTCTTCGTTCAGGTGCCCTTGCAATGAAATAAACTACGGTGGCATCTTCTAACATTCTAAGTTGATTCGCTGGGCGAATTGCCTTCTGCAAATAACTTAATACAGAATTTGTGTTACCATCTATGTATCCAGAAGGGCAATATATGACAGCATCTGCACTTAACCTAATACCCTGTATAGATGTCGCCGCTGTTTGATTTGCAGTATTCTGTGTCTGCCCAAACCCCATTTCATTATAAACAAAGTACTCATTTACGTATTCAATAATCTCAACACCAGCTGGTGACTTACCCTTCTTAACTTCTTTTATCTTACGAATCTTAGTTGAATCAATCAACCTTAACTCAGCAATACCACGTTTTAGATTTGACTTATCGACAATAACATGGTAGTATAATCTTCCATCTACATACCATCGACGGAATAGATCAGCTGCAAATTTCTCTAATTTTAAAAGAGCCTTACAATAATCAAACTCTTCCTGAATCTCTTCCTTCAAAGAATCAGAAAAATCCAATTCATCCAAAATAAGTTCAACTATAGGTGAATCTTCTTCGTGAGGTATCGCTTCATTTACTATATCCTGAATTGCAATATCAACCTCAGGATATAACGAAACTTCACGACACTTCTGTATAGCTTGGGTTTCATCCTTAGCTAATGAATTAGTGTCAAAATATACACCATAATAAGCAGCACTACTTGCCGCAGAAACGACCGACGAACCCTCATCGTCCTGTGGTAAAGCAAAAGAGGCAGATTTTTCTTCCGGTCTCTTTTGCTTTGTAATATTCAACCCAAATAAATTGAGTCCATTTTCATCAAACAAAGCCATAACAACCCTTCACAATTAATTTAAATGCTTACGCCAATACCACCAATTGGAGTATTTATACCAACAGAAGCAGATACCCCAACAGGGACATCTGTGGTCTCCCAAAATGCGTACGCTAATTCAACGGTAAATTCTTCGATTCGATCATTTTCACCGAACGCTAAATTAATCTCGCCAACGTTTACCGGCCAGCAATCTGCAAATGTATATGACTTAAGTGTCACCCCATTTCGATCCAATTGATGTACTGCCATGTTAGCAGTAACAATTAAAGGATTAGTAATACCAGTATTATTTTTTACGTTGTTGATGATACCAGACCATTTTTCGAATGCGTTCCGAATACCAAAATCGGTGTCATTTAGTACTGTAATTGACCAATTCTGAAAAACCCTTTCACCTGGCAATTTAACCTCCCGTCCACGATACATCACTGGGGCAATACCTAAATGTGATCCAGGTAAGCTGGCTGCGTGGCACAAGAATTGCGCTTTACGACCAGCATCATTTCCACCCGAAACGAATCCTGGGAAGGTCAGTTCAACCTTGAATTGGTTAGCACGGGCACCACCACCCAAGAAATTACTTTTAAATTCTAATATACTCATTTTTACTCCTTTTATCCACCAATTACAGTCGAGAAAACTAAATTACCACAGTCGTAAATTTTACGATAGCCGTTAATAAACATATTTTCACTTTCAGATAATTCACTGTTATATTTATAATCTCGAACACCATCATTATACCACCTGAACCCTTTATTCTTCACTCCACCTTTTTTACCTAATAGTGATTGGGTTTCCGATGAAAAGAATCCAACTTGTTTTTTCCTGGCAGCCTCTATCCCAATTTTAGCATACTCTCTTTGTTTTTCCGAAGATGCCCCACAAAAACCCAACCCCAAATCTCTATTTTTTGCACCACCAATTTTACCACCCATAGATGCAATCTCTTTAATTCGATCCGGATCGGTTTTAGCGATTCGTTCTTTTTGTATTTTTGATCGTTCCTCAAACGTTAAAGCATGAATACCCACCCCCAGCTTAACTACCATTCTGCCATAATGCGAGTTGCCATATCCACCTGGTTTTAAGTTATACGTATCCTCTCTCGCAACAAAATCTTCGTTTACTAATTCTGCTTCCTTTTGATATGCGTCATTCTTTGAGCTAAATACGTAAAGGGTTGATTTAGTAAACTTATCTTTACCATATTTCTTTATCGCATTGTCCAAATAAACACTGGATCCCATATAACCATCATCTATGTCGGGGTTCTTTGTCTTATGCACCCCGACATAGATTTTACCATTTGCAGTATTGATTATCTGATACACAATATACTTCACTGCATTATCCGCCAATTACAGTACTGAATGCGACATCTGTACGTGTTGCTACAAAGTTCAAAATAACGAAGTTGATCGATCGACTAGGTTTCACATAGATACTAGCAATAAATTCATTCCTATCAATGACCTCACCGGTGTTATTGGTTTCATCGCATTGTACATAGAAATCATGGATACCTCTTCGACCTTGAATATTCCTCAAGAATGGCTCAACCATATTCTTAAATTGAGCACGGGTAAATGAATCGTTAAACTCAAATAGCTGATACTTAGCGGCAATAGCAATTGCTTTCTCAAGAATGATAAACAATCTGCGTACATTGATTCGGTCGAATGCACTTGGCTTCAATGTCATGGTTCGATCGCCAAACAAAACTACACCTTGACCAGGGAATGCAACAACCGGGTTGATACCTTTTGGATACAATGTATCTCGATCTGCCTGATCTGGGTTGTAAGCCAACTTAATGACGTTACGAACACCACCACGATTGAAACCACCAGGAGACCACCATGGATCTGCTAATGTATCGGTTTGAGCACACAAACCAGCCATGTCACCATTCAGTGGAACCCAACGATACTTACTGTTAAACTTATCGTAAATATACTTAAATCCAGTATCAAAGAATCCATAAGATGAATAGGTCTCTGCAACTGTTAGGGTTGTCAATTTATAGGTAGTAATACTTGTTAAAGGATCTGTTACGTCGGAATCTTTATAAGGAACACCAGAGTTGTGTGGTGACAAGAATGCAACAGCATCCTTTCTCTTATACGCTACGTTTTCAATAACATGAGCACAAATAGAAGAGCTATGAGCTGCTGTCATTAGCAAATTAACATCGAACAAATCAACGTTTGCTAATTTGTCATATGCATCTGTAATTGCGCCAGCGTTTGGAGTTGTACCAGCAACGCCACCAGCGAGAACTTCGTATGAGAAGTTTGGAGCAGCAACCACATTGATATCTGCAAAAGTTTTACCAGCAGCAACCACTGTTTCAGTTAAAGAACCAAATGGTAGAACGTTTGCGCCAGAGGTTACATCTGCAGTGTGAGCCGACCAACGAATATACTTAGATTCTCTCGAAATAACATTAACATAATACAACGATTGACCTTTATAGTCCATCGCATCTTCTGCTTTAGATAAACCTTCCCACATTTCCAAAACAGAGTAACGAGTTCCTGTGATATGACCATTAACGTCAATCACCATTATGTGAAGCTCATCTTTCTTGTTCTCTGTAGTTAATCTACGAGCCTCAACAAACGCTGAAGTTGCTGGCTGCTGTCGGAAGTAATCTTTAAGTGAAATTCCGTTGGGGAACTGAGCTATATTGGTAGTACACCAAGTACCAAACTCATCCCAGGTTGCGTTATCAACCATGATAACACCTATACCATTACCGAAAATACCAGGATCCTTTGCCAACCACTCCTTAGCAGTAGTTCTGTCACCCGAAGACATGGTTTCGTAGTCGTCATCATTTAGAATCTCCACTCCAGTACTACCAGCTGTGGCGTTTAGAACACCAGCGGGCTTAGCTCTAACCACCCATAAACGATTTGTGTATAGTAAAAATTGAGCAGCTGTGAACCACTCGTTGGCGTTCGCGTCGACCGGTTTACCGAATGTTCGTACTAACTCCTCTTCGGAGGAGATCATAACTGGAACTTCGATAGGTCCCTTCTCGAAACGACCCGCAATTCCACCAACACCACTAGCTACTGTTGGTACGATATTGCTAAAATCACGTTCAACGACTAAAACTCCTGGACTCAATAAATTTGGCATTATGACACTCCTTTTTTACTTTTTTCTATCAATGAAAAACCCTTATGCTTATATTTTGTATTTAGTGTAACTAATAATGTAGATGGGTCCAATTTAACATCACATTCACGGCAAAACCTCTCTAAATTGTTGGTTTCTAATATCTTTCCAATTGGATCTCGTATAAGATATTTATTAAATCCTGTAGTTCTACCAATACTCCAACCTACCGGAGCGTCAACTGGGTGACATAATTTATTGGTTTTACCATCAGTAAACCATCTCATACCTTCTCTAGGATTTCTACCGGCAAACGTATTTCTTAAAGATGCAGATCTTTTTGTTCGTTCATTTTCAGAATGAACTCGACCGGTGTTTGCTTGCTTACTAGCCTCTCTAAATTTGTCATAATAAACTTGTGGTCGTTTTAGAGCGTTTTCGCTCATTTTTGTTTTGGTTTCCTCTGAAATTATTTTACCCCTGCTAGAAGTAGAAATTTTTCTTTTGGTTTCCTCTGTATGACCCGTGCACCTAAAATGTCTTTTTGCGATGTCCATATCTACAACGTGTTTATTCATTAATTTAGGGTTGCCCCAATACTGCTTTATTAATCTTTGCTCTAACTCATATGCGTAATCAGGAGATGGACAAACACAAACAACACTAAATTTAAACTTAGTTGGATCTTCATTTATTCGATCGTTACTAGAAAAATATTTAACACCCAAATCTTCATTTATCGTTCTATTTTTTGTTACGTTATGACTTCGGTAACCAAAGTAAAACTCACCAGTTTCCAAATTCATAGCCCTATATACATATGGAGAACAATAATTCATCGTATATTTATGATTCAGAATAGTTCACGAATTCCGATTGCTTCTGGGGTATTTTCTTCGTAGAAGTCATTTCCGTTAGATACTGACATTGGTGGTAGCAAATCTGCCTCCATTTTTTCAACTAAATCATTGTACATCTTATTCCTAATACTTCTATCTGTTAAATCCACAAACCATGGTTGAGTTACTAACCATGCGTATAACCATAAGCAGGCTACCATATCATCCCTAAATCCCTCATCTGCCTCCCAATTACCCGAATCAGATTGCACGAACGTAGCTAGTTCCTGAATCGTTAACCAATCTTCTATAATTAATTGATTTTTCTCAACAATATCCTTTAAATTAGCACAACCAATCCTCTTAGTTTTCTTGGTGGTTCGAATACCCGGAAAATCATCTGATCCTTTCTTACCTAGAACATCTCCAGTTTTTGTCCAAAACATTTCACCATATTCATACGTGTGATAAATTTCTTCGGCGACCTGACCACCAATATCATTTATTTCAACCAAAATATACGCTTCATTATACCTCTTAGCCATTTGATAACAAACTCCTGCGTACAACAATGGTGGTATATCCGAATTATTGTATGAAGCTACTATGATATGTGGATACTCAGTAACATCAAAGATCATGAATGCAGAAGAATCCAAATGACGACCTCGTGATACATCTACAGTCATTACATATTTTCGATCCTTTTCAGGCATTTCATATATCTTAAGACCCCTGAACTGTCCAGTTCTATGTTCAAATTGTGGTTCTTTGTGTGCCAATTTTCGAAGTGTATCTCCAGTTAGCAGCGATTTTGATGAGCCTAAAAATTCACAGGAAATTTCCTGGCTGTATTTTACTTCACCCAAAACAGCTTTTTGTTCATCTGCCCACTTCTGATCTCTATCTGGATTGGCAGTCCAATCAAAAAATTGATACTTAAATCCGTTAGAACCATTAACCGCATCGGTCCAAAATTTATAGAATAAGTTGTACCCCTTAGGAGTAGAAGACATCAAAATTTTCGTCTCTTTACCTGAGGATAATGTCGGAAACACTGAAGTAAAGAATTCATCTGCTATATGATTCTCAACATGAGCAAACTCGTCACAGTTATGAGAAACATACTCATTAGTATAATATTCATTACCACCTCTAACATTCAGTAAATCATATACCATTACACCTCGTTTGCCCTCGGTGTGTGGTAATGTTTCGGCATCAACAAACGAATCGTTTATCTTTATCTTATGATTTGCAGTACACTCGAGACCATCAATTAATATGGTATCTTTATTAATTGATGCGACAACTCCATCAAAGCTTTGCCAACCAGATGGTGTTAATACTTCCCATTCATCACTCAGATAAATTTTTTGTTCGGATTCCATAATACCCAATTTTTAGGTTCCTCACCTTTAATGAATCTTTTCTTTTCTTTGGTTTCCAGGTTTATGAAGCATGCCTTACCAATCAATCTAGGATCACCATTCGACCAACCAATGGGAGCATCTTTCGGGAAACACTGAATTACGTTATTTAAGTCATTTGGATCATAAAAAAAGCGTTTTCCTTTATTACTAGGACCACCATTTCGTTCAATGAACTCTTTTTTCTTAACACTTTGTCGTTCTTTAGTTTTTTCTGAGCGTTTCATCCCTCTGTGTTTCTCTGCGGTTTTAGCTATTTTAATTGGATTTTTATTCGAAGCAATTGCCCAAGGATGTGGTTTTCCTCTGTTGGCGATAGAAATTTTTCGCCTATGTTCCACCGATTTTGGTTTTGTTGATCCATAATATGAACCATCATAAACATTTAACCAAGAATCATTTTTCCTAACCTTTAGTCGTTTAAGAACTCGTTGTTCCCATTTAATTGCTGCATCTTCATTAAGAAAAGTTTTCCTGACCTCAATTATATCGGGGTCACCAAACTCAATTCTTAATTCTTTAACTCTATATGAACTAGTAAAATAATGTTTCCAAATATCAGCATCACATTTAGGTTTTAATCTAACTCCGTAATAACTAAGATTTAATTTACTCCATTTTATCCGATACGTATAAGGTAAAGTCATTTTTAAGTTCCGTTGATGAATTCGTGTATGTATTATTTATATTATTGGCAAACTCACCAATCTCAATTTCTTGTTCTATTCCTGTTTTTTTGTTTCTAACTCGTATTTTTGTATTACCTGCCACACAATACAACAACGAAATGGAATATCCTCGAATTGCACTTGAACTAGTTGCCGATGCAATTATTCGAGATCCATTTTCTAATTCCAACGAACCCTTGTTCCAAACACGAACCCCAGACTGCATCCACTTAGGTAAGAATTCGTATGCAGTTTCCACTCTCTGTAAAATTTCTCTAGCAGTGGCAGCTTTATTAGCTAATATTGCAACTGTCTTTTCATCGTTAAAGAGAACGTACCAGCAAATGAACGCTGCTGTTGTCTGTGACTTACCCATTTGGCGCGGCAATAAAGTAATCACACGCCTATTATCTTTATATGCAGTAACCATTTCTTCTTGATATGGGTACAAATCAAACGGAATCAATCCTCGATCTACGTGTACGATCTTGATATATTTTCGTATGAAATAGATGGGATCTTTACTGCATTTCTTTAACTCATTGAACATATCTTTAGTTAATCCAATCTCCATCCCAGCGGGACGTAAATTTGGATTACTTCGGAATGTCAGTTGCGTTAGGAAATCTTGTAGTGTATTAGGTAGTTGTACCGTCATCTTTTAATAATTTATTTAATGATGCAGATGTACCAGAATAAACCAAATCTCCTGATATTGGTATACTTGGTCCTTGAATTAATTTTCCACCACTAACTTTTTTAACAACTTTAATATCTTCTCGTTCTTTAGATAACTTTAGGAGGGCGGCATTCATCTCAGAAACGTTTTTCAATAATCCAGCCAGTACCTCAATTGCTCTAGGGTTTTCCGTTTGTTTTGCTATATGCATTGCAGTAGTAACTGCGGATTTTCCCTGCATGATAAGTTCATATTGATTTCCTCTAGCAAAGCTAAAGTCGGCGTCCTCAACCGATTTAGAATCTTCGATTAATGCGATCTTAGTTTCATCAGATGGGGTATCATCAACTACATCAATTTCAAACACATCCGCTAATTTTTGATTCATCAAAACTCACTTTCACCAAACCATGTCTCATCTACTACGTGTGGGTCGTTTTTGTTTGCGGTTTGCGGATTAACTCTCAAAATGTGTCGATGATCTCCAATTGCTTCCTGACCAACACCATCACCCTGCAGCTGCTCAAGGTCTGTATAAACGTTCTTGATAATTTTATTGTTGTGGATGATAGGACCAAATAGATCTAGCTTAGCTACGAAATTAAATGTCTGCACCACCGATCGTTTTTCCTGTGGAGATCCATCATAAGTATCTGCAACATCAACACCATTCAATACAATTGGTATATCTTTACAAATCCCAAATTCTGGAATCACTTCAACTGATATTGTTAAACTAGGTGAAAAATATGGTAACACCTGTTCCAATATTTGTAGAGATTCTTCTTGAGAATCACATAATGAATATAAGTTAATATGAACATCATATGGAACTGGATTAAAAACCTTAGCTCTCATCTTATCAATGGTTCCTATTCGATAAGAGCCTTTAGTACCAATTTTTCTAGTTTGGTCAAACCTATAATCCACCACCTCAAAACTCATTCTAGGTTGTGTTACTTGCAACCCCTTTTCATAATCTGGTCTTTCCTGCAACATCCTTAACCATTTATTCTTGGGCCCATATGAAATGGGAACATCAATAATCTGTTGCTTTACCCCAGCACCGTTAGTACGTTCAATCCGCATTCCACTAAAAAGATTACCAAATGCAATAACTAATTTTCTTATCGTACCATGATAATATGGTTGTAGTTTAAATATTTGAGTCATATATTAACTAAATGGATTGGTTACACCATACCCAACAGAATCCGCAAAAGTATCAAATTCCGTCTTGTATTGTACTGTTGGTGCGGCACCATCTTGTTCTAATATCAACGAACCAACAAATTCTTGCATCAATATATCACCAGCTTCGGTTAGCACCTGATTGAGTAAAATATCATACGATTCAGTGTTAAATGCATCAATAGCAGACACACCAGTAGAAATTTCCTGAGAACTATAATCGTATGCCTCACAACTTAGGTGATATAGATAATTTTTTCCAACCTGATAGAATTCAACGTCATGGTCAACAAACTTTATTTCCATCAAGAATTTAGTTAAGGGATCATAAATCAAATCACCTTCCTGAGGACGCTTATTATTCAAAACATCAAAATTAGCTTCACCATCAATTGCCACATTATTGAATAATCGTTGCACTTCTTGTCCCCAACGCTCTTTAGAAACAATTAATGTGTATGAGTTCTCTATAGATAATCCAAATTTACTAAACATCTCACGATCACCCTGAAACCCCTGAGTATCCTGCATATACATTTCTATAGGTATAGCCAAAGTAAATTTTGAAATAACATCTTCGCCCATAACCAAATCCAATTCTTGCACATTTCTAGGAAGGTAGTAATATTGCCTTCCCATCACCTGAATTGATTCTTTTTTCAGTGAGTTAAATAAAGTTTGTTCGGATTCAGAATCCTTTGGAAAATATACGTTGTGTAGTGATGCCATTATCCAACTTCCCAAAATAATGGTGCAGAATTCTCCCTAGCTTCTGTTTCTAATTTTTCAATTTCCTGAATAGCTTCATCGTAAATTTCTTTTCCACTGTATGTAAGACCACCAGGTAAAGTCATCCCACCATATTTCTTTAAATTTGTCCCCCATTGTTTTTTTATCAAGGAGGTTGTGTATTTCTTCAACCAAACATCATTTAAAATTTCACTATACGTAGCATCATCAAGTGCCTTATAAACTTCGATAACTAAATAATCACCAACTCGAGCATCGGCGTCCCATTGAATATCAAGAAATATTTTATTTTGTCTGCGATTGAACCTAAAAGTTTTCTCTTTTCTCAAAATAAAATCCAAATGACCCATATAATTCAAAACACCGTACAGATATTGGGTTTGCGCTGCTGCAATATTTTGTATTTCACTTAACATCATTTGATATTGTGCATTAAACATATAATCAGATGACGACAAAACATTCGTTATATTAATTACTTTCTTAACACCAACAACTGAATCGTTTACCGCAATATAACCTAAATCCATTGTACCGAGTGTTATTGTTGTTATGGTCGTTTCATTTAATCTAGAATTTTTTATGACTTCAGCCGCAACAAACTGATTTTCACCTTTCATTTTTGAAATAGCAATAGTGTTACCGGCAATATCAATTATTTGCGCTAAACAATTTGATGTTTGACCGATAATGTTATCGCCAATAGCAAAATTTGTTGCATCTGCAACATTCATAGTGGTTGCAGATACTTTATGTTTTAAAAAATCTCGTTCAATGCCATCAAAATGATACTCTTGGTAGTATTCAATTGCCAACTCAATAGCATCATCCAACTGATCGTCGGAAATTTCAATGTTAATAACTCCGCCGCCTAGTTGTCGAAGGGAAAAATCTGCTAAATCTTGTCTGTTAGTTATTGTCATACGAAGAAGTTAGGTGCCTTATTTTTTGTTGGAATATTTGTCGATTGATAATGCATATCGACAAAATGTAAAAATGGGTTAACTCCGGTAGTATTACTTAATAAAGATACACGGACTAAAATGATACCATCAGTTTCAATATTTTCAGTTACCAATTTACCACCTACACCCCCTGAACTTGATGCTGTAGTTTCTGCAATCAAGTGCATATATTGAGTTGCACTAGCTGCCTGAGTTACGTTAACTGTCACTGGGGCAGAAAATGGTGCCTGACCATGACCTTTTGCGTATGTCATTTCAAATGACCATGTTACGTTGCCAGAAACCCCTGCTTGATTGTGCGACCAATGTGTGTGAATGTATAGATCAGTACCAAAAACGTAATCGTGGGTTAAATGAAATTCGACAAAAACATAATTTCCTACAGAAAATTGATACCCCTTTATATTACCTCGATATATATTGAAATCTGGTTTACCTTGATTTTGATCTACAGCAATGTTTCCCAACAAATCATACCAACCATAAGAGTTCGTGGTTGGTGTACCTATTTTCATTCCATCAATTTGAGTACCAGTCATAATCAATGATGTTGGTGCAACAACTTTATTAGTCAACGTTTGTACGTCGGTTGTTCCTACTATGGTTCCAGTTGGGAATGTTGGTTTATTAACTAACTCATTAAAGTCGGTAGTTCCAGCTGGGCCTGCAGTATTTGACTTAACAACAGTAGTATCAGTTGAAACAGAAATAACTGTCGTCATCGAGTGACCTCTTTAGATATAAAAACCTTACCTTGTACCAAACGTGTAACTTCGGACCCATTAACCAACTCGAGATCGTACACTCCCCTAGACCAAGTGATTGCTGCAGAATCTACTGCAGTTAGAAACAACGTAATCTTTCCCTCCGCTCCCACTAAGGTAATACGACCATTTTCAGTTGTCAGTTGCAATAATGCAGTAGTTGAAGTAACATGCTCCCTAATGTGCATTCTAGCAGTATAACCAGTAATATTTACTGGTTGGTCAGCAGCATCAGTCCAGTACAGTACGTGCCTAAAGGTGGCACCCTGTTCAATAGTTAGATCTAATTTTCCTGCTGGCACTATATCTCCTTTACTTATCGGATAAATTCTTCACTTTTATTATTTATTGATTGATATTTTCCGAAAGTTGACCCAATAATAATTACTACTGGTATAACCAACGCTAAAATAACAGCAACCATCTCATTAACTGGGTCTTTGTTGTATTTCGCCCACAGCGCCAAGTTAGTCATCGGAATTACAGATAGCAAGCACGAATAAAACATCACCTTTTCACTCAATTTTTCGATCAAAACAGACCGCATTAAAGGGATCATGGACGTTATCCTTAAGATACCCATAATTACCTAAATCGTCCATAATTCAATACCAGACCACTATCACTTCCGCATTACCAGAAAGGTATCTACTCCATTGGTCCATTTCTAAAAATTCTAACTAGTATTTCGTCCCCTGCTACTCAAATACCATTTTGGGGTTATTGATGTTGTTTTTGCGGTAAATTTTCTTGTATTAGCTGGTCCAGTATCCGTTACGTTAACCGAAGTGTCCCATGTAGAATCTATAGTATCAGCATCACAGCCGCTGAGCGGCAACGGAATGACATGGTCCATCGCTCAACCAGAGCAATGGTGGTTGTATTTCTCGGTCGACGGGCAGGCATAGAGCTTGGTGAAGGCGCTGAGCCGACGTGCTCGACGCAGGATGCGGCCACGGCTATCACGTTTCGGCTCACCACAGTGGTGTGTTTCGGCGAGCGTGTCGGGCGCGGCTATGGAGAGCGGCGGGAAGGCGAACAGAGCGGCAGCTAGCAGCCTCACCTGTTCTCCCGTTCCCGCAGATCAGCCGCCGTGTTGGCGATGATTAGCGTCAGTGCAGCCCGCTGTGTCACCGTCATGCCGCCGAAGTTGTTGTCCACCCATGTAGCAATTTGGGCAAAGCTTGCCGTCTTGAGGGTGTTGTAGATGGCTGACAGCGCGGCATCTGAATGGATGGCGGAAATGGCCACGCGTTCAAACTCTCTCGCAATCTTGGCAGGAGCCTTTGGGGATTTTGAAAAAACCGCCCCGTCGTAGAGGTCACCTATACCAATCTCTGCATCTTGAACAGAGTCAAGCTCAACATGCCCAGGAGCGGTCACTGCAACTTCAGACTCAGAGATATTTTCAACGACACCATTCACTACCTGTGCGTACTTTTTCATTATGCGTACTCCCAAATGATAATGATGCCGGACCCGCCTGCGCCGCCAACGAAATTTCCACCGTAGGAATGTGCTCCGCCGCCGCCGGCTCCTGTGTTGGCACCAGCGGCGTTGCCAGCGCCCTCGGAATCAGTCTTATTGTCTCCACCAATCCCATAACCACTTTCACCATGCTCGCCCCACCCGGTGATGGCAGCACCAAGTCCGCCCCGCCCGCCTTCTGCCGTCAGGGAAATGTTCGTTCCGGTAATTGTTGTACTGGAGCCAGTGTTCCCATTTCCAAACATTACTCCTGTTCCACCTGCGCCAACTGTATATATGTAAGAGCCGGATGCCGCAAGTGTAGTTGCCCATTTCATAGCACCGGCTGATCCGCCAGTCCCCGACCATGACGGCGAAGCAGCACCACCAGCACCACCGCCGCCCACAGCCAACACGACCATCTTAGTTGTCGATGCGTTCAGGTTATGAGTGGCGCCTGTGCCGGAAGTCAAAGTAGTGACGGCTACAAGCCCCGTCGACGTTGCCGGTGCCGGTGCCGGCGAAAGGATTCTCCATCTTGAAGCAACGCTATCATACGACATATACACAGAATCGCCGGGCCTGAGCGTAAAGTCGCTATAGATGGCAAATCTGTTAGCTGCACTGCTTGATGTTGATTCTTTTTTCAGTACAATATCAAAACTGCCGACATTGTAGAGCACGATATACTGATTCACTGAGTTTGGTGGGGCAATAAACCCAGTGATATTTCTCGATGCGTCGCTGGATAATCTATACCCTGCGGATATAGCCATAATACCGAAAGGATCATAGTTGTTCTGATCCGCCGTTATTTGCGTCGCGGTAAAAACTGCTGCATTAATGGTTCTTGGACCAGTAGCGCAACCGTTAGCCTTTTGTATGAAAACAATGCAATAGGTAGTGGTTATTGCGTGGACTGTTACTATATCGTTTGCTTCGGTTACATAACTCCGCCCTCCTTGCGTAGACATATTTACACTGCCACCCGAAAACGTAATCCCCGCTACACAGTGCAAAATGCGCGATGCTCCGGCTTGTGGGGCTGTTGGGAATCTAGTGATGCTAGCTGATCCGGTGAAGTTGATCTCATTACCAGCAGCATTCCAGATATCGGAGTCGGTAGCGTGGCTGACGACCGTGGCGCGTGCTGTATTAATAGCATTGGTAAATGTATTGGCGGAAGACATACCTGCATAGTCAGTACCAGGTATTGCTGCATTAAATCCACCAGAACCATTTCCTCGGAGTATACTCGTACCAGATGTAGCTGGAGCAACATTGGTTCCAATAACTAACCCTAAATTAGTTCTTGCTGCTGATGAAGAACTAGCTCCAGTACCACCATCCGCTATAGCTAGATCTGTTATACCTGTTATGCTACCACCAGTTATAGCAACACCATTTGGATCCTGTGTAGCCATACCACCAATACCTGTTGGGACAGAACCCAACCACAAGATATCTATATCAACACCGACACCAACGTTGGCGGTGAACGTAATAATAGTATCAGATACAGTATAATTAGTTACTGGTATTTGCACCACGCCACCAACCCAAACTATGATACCACTCTGAATACCTGAGTATTGGGTAGTATAAACTGCACCACCGTCACCAACTAAGTGTTGCCGTGGAAAATTTGAATAAAATGGTTCTTTACCTATCCAACTCATGTTTTTCCTTTATATTATGCATGTAATGTGTGCCTTCGTATTTGATCCTTTTCCGCCCAGTGCGTCGCTTAGACAGCTGATTTTCACAGCGTCGAGGAGGTACGGCGCGAGTTTACCCATTAGGCTGGGGGCATACAGCAGATAGAGGACGGCTGGGTTCATTGTGTGGCTGCCTGCTTGATAAGTTCGGTAGTTTCAGCCTCACTCTTGCCTAGGGCCGCGCCCATTTGCAGGACAAAGGGGTCGTCGCTGCGGAACTCGGTGGCGAATTCCCACCCATCTTTGAGGGTTTGGTCGGTCGAGGCGGCCACGGCGTCTTCCACGGCTTGCCGCAGGCTCATGGCGTTGAGTGCTTTGCGGATCTGCCACGGCGAACAGCGGAACACTTCAGCCACGGGGGCGATATAGGTCGGCAGTTCCGGGGGTTGCACGTCGGGAAAGTCCGTGCGGACAAACCCGAAGCGTTCAATGGTGGAGTCGTCTTCGACCGCTACCCACGTTTGGGTATCGTCGTCTTTCTCCAAACGCCACAACGTACCGCGTAGGTTGGTCATGAATTCGTCGTATTTTGGTGTGCCGGTAAGGGTGTTCAGATCGTCGCGGGTGTTAATGACAGGCAGTGTCATGGTGATTCTCCATTCATGTAAAAAGGTTGTTGGTATTGGTCAATTGCGCATGCCCCGACCAGCGACGCGAGAAACTTCCATAGGTTTTTGTCCTCAACATGCTTGATGAAGTTAGTAATCTTGCGCTTTGCCTGCGTGACCGAATCTTTGCTCAGCAGCTTATGGTTGGGCCAGATGCGGTGGCCGAGGAAGTTATCACACATTGCGATCCGCTCGATTAAATTGCGATTTCGTTTTTTCATAAAGGAAGTTGGTCTCGCTAGTCAAGGATCAAGTGGTTACAGACGGCGCGCGCTCCGATGTTGTTGCTCGAGCTCGTGGGCGAGACGTCCCAGACCGAGGCACGAGAACCGGCGTCCGACGTGGCGAACCAGGCACCCCCAAGGATGAGGGCGTTTTCCATTTGGTACGTGCTTCCATGCCCGCCAGTGTTGATCGACCAGCCTGAGGCCGCACCACCGCCGAATTCGCCGCCCCAAATCCACATGCAGCCCGTCGATTGAATTGCGCCCCACTTGGAGGTAAATTTATTCCACGCGTTCGTCGCACCCGTGCCGGTCATGCCCGTGGTCGGTACGTTGGTGCCGCCACTTGAGGTTTCTTCCGTCGTGCCGTAGGCTAGCGCGGCATATTCGTCGTAGCTCGGCGAACGCTTGCCCCACGATTGCAGCACCTCGTTGGCTTCCCACCAGTTCAGGGTGCTGTAGGCCGTCGAGCCATTGCCGCCGAACTTGGTTGGAATTTTCGGTGGTGCGCTGCCATGCGCGATGCTGACGTTGTACTTGCTGGTGCCGTTGGTCAGATGATTCACGCCCAGCAGGTAAATATCTGACCAGAACGAGTCGGCTACCAGCGTCATGCCGCGCGGATCAGGACAGGTCGGGCGGAACTTCACGTCCCACAAGGAATAAGCATTGATTGCCGGCGTGGTATCGCCGCCCGCCGTGCCGGTTGCATTGCCGCCCGGCGCGTAGTGGAAGCCGCCGATCTTGCGCCAGTTGCCCGGGCCCGGTGCTGAGACGTGATCCGCGGTGGCCTGAGTCGTTGAATCGTCCTTAACCCAAATCGCGTAATCCGTGCCGGCTGTCAGGTTGGGTATGGTGATGGCGGTATCGGTGGCAAAGGTAACGACCGCGCCGACGACCGCAATCTTGGTGCCGGCCTTAATTGAGACCGTGCCCGCTCCGGTCTTGGTGAAGGCGACGGTCGTGCGGTCGGTCTTGTAGAACAGGTCGTTGGCTGTAATATTCAACTTCTCTGTATCCAACTCAGAAATTGCACCTGCAACGTCGACCGAGGATATATTACCAGATGGTGTGTTTGAAACAAATAATGGGTTTATTTTATTTAGTGGCATTTTTATTAATTAATGATTTCTAGCATAGATGCAATGACGTCACACGTATTGGATGCGCCATCTGTTTTAACCTGAACCGAATCTCCAGCAACCATAACAATTTTTTGATCCCCACCAACAGCAACTAAGGTTGAACCAACAGCAATTTCACAATTTTTTACTATGTAGTTATGATTAGCACCGTCGTACAACGAAATATCAACTTTAATCAGAGAACCACAAGTATTAGAAACTGTCAAACCAATCAATGTGGTCTGATTCCCGGCACCAACAGTATATCCACCAACTGCGGTAAACGAATTAACAATATTTCGTGAAACTTTTCTATTAAACTGCTCAGCCATTTATATTCCTTTACGTATGTTCTATCTTAATTAGATCTGCATTCCACTTACTCATAGCCTCATCTATTATTTTAGATGGAGTTAAACTATTAAAATGTTCCTCATCTGTTCGATATGTTAGATTAACAAATTCTGCACATTCCCACTTCGAATCACTACCACCTTTCAACTTACCTAAATATGCCATGATCGCTTGCCATTTAGAATAGTGTTGTCCTATTTTTTGAAAGGACCAATCTATAGAAACTTCTGATAGTTGCTTAGGTCTTCTCAAAAGAAAATCCGGTTTATCCTCTGACAATGGTCGAAGTGCAACCCCTATTCCTGTTGCATCAATCGTGAATAATCTATTATTAACCCAATACGCAACCCCCACATGGCTGTATGAGGATTGTGTAAATGTCTTTACCAACCATATCTGTAGATCATACAATGGTTTTTTCCATGTTAATTTATGATCCCAAATCAACATATCTCCGTTTTTTATCGATGATCGAATCAATTCGTATTTCATCTTAGTGTTTTCCAAGGACTAATAACAAATACTGGACTTCGAAGTCGGTCTTTATCTGGAGCATCTAATGTCAATTCATTGTGAGATAATTTTATCTTGTACCCTATATCCAACATAAATGCTCGTTCTTTGTTAAAGGGTAGCGCCCAAGAAATAAACATGCGACAGAATTCTTTACCATCATCTCGGGTTGCTTTAAGAAATTGACGGCACTGTTTTCCTGGTTCCTCTATAACAACGTCGTCGCCCCAAACCTTCTCAACCCTGCATCTCGCTACATCCATGGATATTACATTTCTACCAAAATAATTTGCTGGGTTTCTAACTGCAGTCCATAACCACATACACCATGGACTATCGGAAGACTTGTTATATTTTTTAAGACACTGATCGTTCCAGTAACCTCGTTTATCCCCCAATAATCCATCATATTGATTGTCCCACCATAATAACCAACTTGGTAATCTAACTAATTTCCATTTTAACTCTGCTGGAAACTGAGAAAATGCCCTTTCCGTTTCGGGAAATGATTTTACAAACGGCAACCCAATTGCAACAGTTAGTAATCCCAATAGTTTTATAGGGATCTGAACCAAAAAGTTAAATATAGCAGTTAATAACCAAGTTAAGTACATTACTTCTTCTTAAAGATTCCACGAGCGTTGTAAATCATAACCAATACACCGATTAGTTGCTCAATTGCAGGCCACTTAGATTCGATGTTGTCAATTGCCTCACTTAAAATAGTTTTAACTGCTGCCAACTTTTCTAGCCCTTTACCTGGTTCTGGTAATGCCGCCTCGACTGCTTTAACTGTTGCAATAATCGCCTTAATTGTGTCTATAATGTTCATTATAACTCTCCTACGTTATGTGTTTAACTCAATATTTATGCAGGTGAATCTCATCCAAGTGCAATGGCCATAGCTATTGCGAATCCTTTAGCAGCTTTTTTAGTTTCCAGATCGTTTACAGCAGCAACTACGTTTGTGATTAGTGGATTGTAAATAGCATCAGGATCGCCCAGATCGGCTGAAATGGTGTTGGTTTTTATTCTCCATGCATCGAACGTATCTGATGTTGGTACATTAGTAACTGCCATATATTATCCTCTCTACTGTGCCGCCAATAGTTTTAGAACTCTCTTAATATCCGAAAGATCTTCTCTTATGTTATTTATTTCTGTTTTGAGTGAATTGACCTCTGTTTGTCTAGCTAAGGCAACCATTTTTCGTTTCGTATAACTAATTCTTTCAGCCTCATTGGTATTCTCGAATACCCCCTGAGAAGTTCTAACTAAATAGGGAACATCTGTTTTATTAACTATCATGCTAACGCTATGACCCGTAAATCTTTAATTCGAGGAGAATCTGCCTGGTCGGTGGTTCTAAGAACCAACTTAACCTGATAATTATTGAACGACCCTACTGGAACGGAATACTGTTGTTCCACAAAATCATTTATGTTTGAATTTTTGATATATGTAGTAGGAACTTTCATCCATACATGATCCGATAGATTCTTGATGCTATTTTTAATGATTGCTCGATAATACAAATCAACTTCAGCCTCGGTCGGAATATTGGCAGCAAACACAATAACCAATGATGATGATATAGTTCCTAATTCAACAGGTCTAGTTAGATATTTTGCCTCAGCTGAACCAGCATTAGGAGAAATTTCATCAATGAATCCCTGTCTTTGAGTTATTGTGCATGAGGTCCCCAATGTTTCATTGGTTAGTGTTTTATTTACGTACAAAGTATGGGTTGATCCGGAAAAATCGGCATTGGTAATTAGTGCATCTGTACCTCCGGTATTGTTGCTAGCTGAACCAGCAATACTAATATACGCACCAATTTTAAACCTCTTTAGTGAAACGGTAGATGATGTTATCGTATTTACTGTTTGGTTGAACGTTAAACCAGTAGATGCTTGAAACAAAACTTCATCATCAATTGGTGAGATACTATTACTTGGTTGAGGATTGTTGATTCTATTAGTCACAGTTATCAGTGACAATGAATCCATATTTACAACGGGACTGACACTCTCATCATAAGATGCTAACGCCAATCTAACATCCATAGATCGTTGCCCCGAAATTAGATTTGTTTCGTTCACTTGGGAATGTAAAAAACTAGTCTTTGCAAAATTTAAATCTACGTTAGTCAGTCCTTTATTGTATAGAGTTTCTTTTCCTAACTCTGTTGTTACTTTAACAGATGTCTCTAACAACGAATTTTTTGGTTCAAATGTTGCTGCTGCTATCCTAGATGTATCTATAGCAATGTTTTTAGTAGCATATACAACATCTCCACCAACTAATGCAGTGGATGCCGCCGCACTAGCTAACTCAACTACATACGAATCTGAATTTGTTTGGTTGGTCACAATATATGTTGCATTCATAGCCGAATAAGTTGATCCACTATAAGTTACATACATTCCAACCTTCAATCCGTGATTTTCATGTTGAACACGAACTTTAGTCTGCCCATTGGTTATTTTAAACGGATTAGAAGATAATTTCACTAAACCCAATGGTGGTGTAACTAAATCGAGCGTACCAGTACCACCAACATCAAACGATGCTCGGTTTATAACAAACGCTAAATCTTCTAGTTGTTCTGCGGTCCACGTTGAACTATTTTGGGATTTGAATAAAGAGCCCGTACTAGGTTGTTGAGATACAACTCTAGTTGGATTATTGACCTGAATTTCACCCATTCTAGCGATCCACAGCTTATAATCACCAGAATTAGAATTCACCTTTAGTGCATATTCCGATTTGGGTTGCACAAACACTGGTGTGACAAAATTAAATCTTGTCGCAGTTAACCCCACAGAATTAACCTTTATATCTGCTGGATATCTAACAGCAGTTGCATATTCGAGAACATCGTTTGTTGGATAACCATTTAATGTTTTCACGATTGATACGATAACGGGTAAGTTTTCGGAGGCAGCTTTACTCTTAAAGAATAAATCTACACTGGAAATAAACATACCTTCCGTATATTCTTTTGGTACAATAAATGTTTGTGCTATAGCACTACGTTCCATTATTTGCCTCTCTATCTCTTACCAATATACCCATCTTCTAACAGGTACGGTTCCATATTCGACCGTCGATTCAACTGAAATATTTGCATTCTTCTCCAGTGTTACAATATCTTGATATATCTTCACTGTCCCACTAGCTCGATACGGAGTTTCTGCGTAAGAACTTGACGAAATTCTATCACCCGAATCTTCTACGTCACTCATAACAAATTGACATAGTTTTGTTTCAAACGTACTAGCTGGTACTCGCCAAATTCCCGCAAATGATCCAATTGAATTAGTTACTGTATCTGTTTCGGTGGTTACAGATACTACAGTAGCTGTACCACCCTTTACTTTGGAGGTAACTGTTTGGGCCGCTGAAATTGTTCCCTTAATATTTGTCACCTTTAAAACTGTTTCATCTAAATCCAATGATCTGTTATATTGATCCCATTTGGCAATAACCACGGCACTTCCTGTAGAAGTGGTTATAACGTCACCTCTACTGATAATATCGTATGTTGCTATAGATGTTGTTCTTTCTGTTAAATTATTTGTATTTACAGCGGAATCAATTACACTTTGGAATTCGCCAACTACGTTTGATATTTTTATGGTTGAGCAAGGAACTATTTGATCTGAAATATTTACCTTATTTAAGAATGAATATAGATTAGTAAATGGTTTCATTCCATCTGCCTGTACTATAATAGATCTAGCTCTCATGTATGGTGAAAAAGTTAGGTCGATCATGTTCCTAATACGATCTATCTCATCCAATCTTTCAGTCACCACCGTAGTGGTTGCAATTCGTTGTGCCGGGGCATTAACAATAAAACTAGCTGCACTTGAATTACTTACAAATCCTGCTCTGATCTTCATATCCTCATATCCCGGTTATGTTACTTTAGTAAATGTCGATGAAACTGGTGTTGGTTGTCCTGAAGGGTTTAAATTATTTGCCATGCCCCATAAACAGTTCCTGCCTTTTTCTTTTCTTTCTCAAAGTTGCCTTCAACAACTGTGACCTTATCTGGCAACGAAATTTCATCAAACCAAACATCTTCAGATGGACTTAAAGCAATCACACCAAAATATTTCACATCATTAAATGGATTCAGTGTCGTATCTCTTGATGCCACACCCTGATTAATAACAGGCACATGGGTATATGGTAGTGTTGTTCCTTGACCAGTAGTATACCTCTTTGCTAATCTAACAGCAGTTGTGGTCCCATCCGACTCTAACAGAGGCGTATTTGTCATAAAGAAACTAGGTCGAAGTTCTTTATTAGTGGTATCTATAGAACACTTATGTTCTGGATTATAGAAATCCGATACGTCATGATTTTTAAATTGATCTACTAAAAACCCATTTTTATATCTATCCAACCCATATTCATCAACAATCTTCATATTATTGGTATCAGATTCGAGTGACGTCAATGCAACCACCTGCTCAACATTACTCAACCTCTTATCCAACTTATTTATATCTTTCATCGTATATCTACGGTGTTCTTCGAGGCGGCATAATACGTGTCTAGGAGCAATAGTTGTGTGGGCGGTGATGTCGCACCTGGCTATCGGTAACGTATTTGGTGAATATGTAGGATATTCAGGTAATAATGATGCATCACCTTCCCACATCTCAAAATTACCATCAGAATCTAAGGTTATAACATCACCTCTTGGTAGGTAATATGAATAGTCCATCTCTGCAACAGTAGAACTAACCAGAGGTTCGGAAATTTGTGATCCTGCACCAGAAAATCCCAATCCATCGTCACTCATTCGAGATCTAAAATCTAAACAATCGGCTAAACTAACACCATTAGTATGTGTAGGGATCAACTCATAGGGAATACCTTGATATGAATCTATAGAGAAGTAATCACCATCACTATGATCGAAATACTCAAACGTAATTTTTAATTCTCTAAATGGTGTTGGTTTACCCGGCTTTAATATTGCAAGACCTATACCATACACTTCAGGTTTAATACCGGTGTTACATTGAAACCAATCCGTAACATCCAATTCACCAGTTGCATTATACACACCATCAGCACCAGATATTGTTACTTTGTTTATTCGAAGAACATCTGCCTCAGTTAGCATGATTTGTGGCTGCTTGTAATTAGATGCAGTTGTCAATGAAGTTGTTCTCGTTTCATCTTTAATATCTACATCAGTTGCAATAATAGTTTTAGTTGATAGAACTTTGGTCTTCTCTTTTGCTGTTACACCGGTTCGTTTAACTAGTGCGATCAATGTATATGCAACTGCAGTTATACCCGTTATAGTTAACTGAGTTGCGTTTCCGTTTAATGAATAACCGGCTGCTATGTGTGCCCCGTCACTATCTCTAACTAAAATATGACCGGTTGTCCCCGAAAAGGTTTCTCCTGCAACCGATAGTGTATAAACGTGAGAAGTTCCAGAAGAGGTAAAAGTTAACCTTTTACTAATAACGTATGAAGTGTTTAGTGCACCATTGGCGTCACGAATTGTCTTAATATATGAGTGGGGCATTGGTATAACATAATCTGCCAACGAAACTAATTGACATTCTCTCGACTCATACGCAATATCATTTTTGGTTGTGGAATAATTGGATGACATAGTCATCGCATAGTCGCCAGTAATAGACGTTATAATTTTAGCCTGACCATCAATTAATACTGTAGCGCCTACTTCATAATCTCGGTCAAAGTCGGTTCCCTTACCAGTAACGGCGTTTGAACCCGCTTGTACGGAAACCGTGCCCGCCATTTGCTTCAGCACCGGGAATATGGTACAAGTAAATGTTGTAGATACGTTTATGGTTGCTGCATGCATAGCAAACGATTTACCTGGATTCATTGTTATACCAACCAAGAATAACCTGTATGCGGCGGTTGATATTTCTGGTTGTCCTGTTGCGGTGGGATCCTTTTCAATACTTCTGATATATGCACTACCAACTGCGGTGCCAGTTATATCCTTTATTGTTGCTACTTCATACGTGGTGATGTTTGGGATACCTGTTACATTATACACCCCAACATAAGTACCAGCTGGGATATACATCTGAGCATCCGCGACCTGATTATAAGTTCTAGCCTTATTAGCAGTTATGTTTATTGGGTCTGTTGTTACCTCAAATCCTCTGATATAGGCTTTACCTTTGGAAACTGAATAAACAAACTTATCAGCATTGGCTAACTGCGCATCAACGGTTTCAGTTGCAATTGGGGGGTTTAAACCATAATTATAAAATGGATTGTTTGTTTGGTGCCAGAAAATAGTTCCATCGGTCACTGTCCCAAATTTGTGTGTAGGCGCCGTTACACCAGAAATACCATTAGTTTTAGCATAATAGTAATACGTTTTACCAGATACAACGTTTGAAACAATATCACCTTTCAAATATACAGTACTAGTGACCCATTGACCACGATCGTTATCTCGATACTCATACGGAGTTATGTTAAAATTGTTAATGATATAGTCACCAGATTCATCGTACGTTCTACGAGCCAATAATTTTTCAATTTCACTGTATTTTGTATAATTAATTAGTCGTTGTACTTCACCATCTACTACAGATAAAATTTGAATGAAATTTTCATTAGCAATACTGGTTGCATCGTTATCAGCAACTAGTTCAAGTTCCAATTTGTATCTATGAGCACCCGGTGCAGCATAATTACTGAATCCCAACGCATTGTCATACAAAGTTTCATCATCGTGTTCGGTAACTATAATTTCATTTAATTTGAGTCCAACCGTGGTACTAATGTTATTAGTATACTTAGATAGCACAATTTTTTGTGGTTGAACTTTAACGAAGAATCCATTGATATAATAGATCCCTTCATCTATGGAGCAGATTGTCCCATAGCCAGTATAATTTGTTATGTTTTGAATTTTGAAAGAGTAACCATTATCACTAATCAATTCTTCGTTTTGCTGAAATTGATTGGTTGCACCGTTACCAGAAATATACTTTACGAATAAAGTAGGAGCATCGTTACCATCACTCTTACTAATTGTCATTACTCTAGCTTCAACTGCGGTTGTTTGACCAGTAACAACTTTTCCTATAACGTTATCCAAAACAGTATCGGCGTAATATCCAGAATGAGTCAATTCTAATTTAATGAAATTTATTTTATTGTCATAAAATAGGTTTCCAGGAATAACCATGGTACCATTTTTGAAGATATGGTCTCCACCACGTTTTATTTGTTCCTGCAAAATAGTTTGTAGTTGTGTCAGTTCTCGCGCCTGTACGGGAACACCAGGTCTAAATAAGACACGATGAAACCCCGAATCTTCGGAATAGTCGTCATAATATGGTTGAACGTTGAAATTTTTGGTCATACTAAATACAATCCTTTGTATAATTTAGAGATATTTATGGATTACATTTCAATGATTATTTTAATATTTTCAGTTTGAGCGGGTGCCCGAGCAACTGGGCGGCGGTATTCGGTGTAGAGAATATTACCCGATTTAGGTTCAACCTCAGGTACCGCAACAGAACTTATTGTACCTGTCCCACCACCAGTACTTGCAGTTATACTTTGTCCATTAGCAAATGCATTATTTGCTCCAACTTCTCCTGCGTTTTCATTTTTAGTTCGGATAACACGCATTTTTTTTGTCGTATTATTCCAATCAACCATACGACCTTTTATCCCACCAGTTGCTGTAATGATGGAATCGTCACCAAATGTACCAGATTCTCCAGTTAAGGTTAATCTAGTCGTAGCATCCATTGTTACTGCGGTTGAGATGATTGACGTACCATAATTAAATGGGTTGGACACTAAAACAACCTTTCGATAATCGTTCGCGGTAGTAAAGTCTCCACCTACGTCACTGTCCAATTCAACACCAATTGTGGCGTAGTAGGCGTTAAGATCTGCAACCGGGTCGGCGCCCAATTCCTTAGTTAAGTGTGCTAAGAATGATCCTCCGGTACCACCAGTAGCGGAAATTGTAGCGTGTGTATATCCTGAGCCAGGATCGGTAATTTCAATATCAGAAACTACACCACCAGTAATATATGTGACAGTATACTTAAGCCCCGTTCCGTCACCAATTACTCTAAATTGTGCATCCCCCTCAGCGTCCGTGACGTTTCTGGTACCTGCGGACCCACCATTGTATCCAGACCCACCATTCAATATTGAAATGTTGTATATACCACCTTTGTGTGCCTTAGATGTTTGCTGAGCAATCCATTGAGCGTAATAATGATCCACAGGTTCCGGAGCGGATGTTAGTGTTTTTATAGGTAAGAAGGTAGTAGTTTGAAACTTGATTTGATTTGCTAAGGAGCATCTAGCAATCAACTTCCATACGTATCCATCTGCACACTTAACCATGCCTGTGTTCGTACCAACAGGAATACCTGTTTCAGGACTGTTTGTTGATGCCTGCACGACTCCGGAGACCTTACCTTGTTTGACACAGACATACACATCTTTGGCTGAATTAACTACGTACCATTTTGTTTCAAATAATGAACCTGGAAGAGCAGTAAATGGATTTGCGCCATTATACACTGAGGGCACAGAACCATCATAATTGTGTCGATAATCATCATACTTAGTATTAGTGGCCCACGCTTCAAGAAAAATAGCGTGTGATATATCTGAAGTATATACTCGTTTCATAGCCATCATATCTTCCCAATCATCCAATACAGAGGAAACGGTATTTTTAGGAAAATCAGGAGTAGCGTCAGACGACCCAGCGATGTTCCAATAATATGGTTTTCCAATACCTAAATATAACGTATCAGTTCCACTTAAAGCAGAAATCATGTTTCGTACATTGAAAAACCTAAATTCTTCTTTCACTGTTGCTGTCATATATTCCTCGTGTTAAAAATTCTATGTGGTAAATATTTATTATGGGGTAATATCAACTTTAAGTTCATATCTACCTATACTCATTCTGTTGTTTAATGTTGGTGAAGCAAACGATTTATCTAATTCTTCAATTTTGAAAGAACCAAATACCGCCATTGGCGTATCTTGATAAGTAAATCTCAGAGGATCAACTATAGTGTAATCAGGATAGTTGACAATTACATTATCAAAAATAATTGAAATGCTTAAAGTTTCTTCATCTCGGGCAACTTCTCCTCCATATGGATCAGATGGTGAAGGAGTAGTAATATGATTCGTATTAGTGAAATCCCCAAACATCTTATACCCTGCAGGATGCACCACTTCTTTCAAAAATGATTCGTATTGATCTATTGTCAAACCGCATTTTAAGACATAGGCGAAGTCCTGAAATCTCTCATTGTTATGAAGTTTTATCGTTGATTCATTTAGCTTACTAGAATTATCCCTAAAGGAGAAATTATAATAAGCAGTTCCTGATGTTTGTGGTAACGCAGATGCTTGGTATGCCTTTAACACAGCAGTATTAGCAGAAGAATTATTACCTACAATGATATCTCCTGCGTGCAGTTTTTCACTTCGTTGATCCTCCAACACCAACCAATCCTCAGTCACTATAGTGTCACCCATTTCGGTGGAGAACAAATACTCATCAACCATTTCATCTAAGCAGACAATGTGCTGATCCCAATTGTATCTATTAACGCGAGCTAGATAGGGGTTAGCAACCAGATCATTTAATGATAGCAATAGATTATCACCGTTCTCACACTCAAGTGTATTATTATTTTCGGTTAAAGTATATCCAATTATATCAGAACTTGTTAAGTGTACGACAGATTTACTTTTTACGTATTCAGTTCTAGTTAGTGGGACGTCAAACGTAACTAAGGAATTGGTAGGGAATGCAATCTTAGGGATCTCTGAATAATCTAAACCAACTGAGTCAAACGTAACCGAAGTTACGCGTCCAATATCCTCAGTTAGAGCAAACATTTTAACACCTGTACCACTCACAGAGGTTACGTTTAAGTTTGGTAACGCAGAAAATTCTTTATCTGAATTGTGTATCGTAATACCGGAGATGGCTCCGATGTTGGATGGGTCGGAAACAGTTAGCAGTGGCATTGAGGTGTACCCAGATCCTCCTATACTCAATTCGGCATTAGTTACTGATTTATATAGTCGCTGCACAGAACATTTAAGTTTCGGTTTAACAGAGGCGATTCCCATCACTTCAGCGGTAGCAACGTTGTATCCTGTACCACCTGATATAATATCAACAGATCGTAGTTCTCGTTTAGCATAAGCAGCAAGAACGGTACTCGATCCAGACCCAACGGTAATACTAGGTGACGTATAGTTAGTTCCGGCAAGTTCTATGATTACATCAGTGATTGTACCATTGGTTACTACAGCTTTTAGAGATGCACCGGATCCAGTAGGATCCACTACAGTTAAAAGTGGAACTGAGCTATGCACTCCACCGTCGATAATTTCCACGGAAGATATTCCTGTATTGACATCTAAACTAATTTGTGCATCTCTACCATCACCATACACAAATGGATACGTACCGATAGAATATGCTGAGCCACTTTGGTTCACGTACACCGAAGCGATTTGTCCATTAGCAATTTTTGGTGTTACGATAGCACCTGTACCATTACCAATAACAGTAATAGTATCTGATGCAGAATATCCAAAACCAGGTCTAACAACGTACACTGAGATAATAGAGCCGTTTTCGATAATTGGTTTTAACAAGGCGCCCGATCCGGTGGTAGAATTTACTCGCATCAAAGTGGGTGTTACGTCTAAAGTACTCAACAATCCAGAGCCAGAATTGAGAATTTCAACTGCAGATACTATTCCATCTGATTTTAGGTCGGCACGAATACTGCCCGCCTGCCCATGTGATACGTACAGGTTGTCATAGATTGAATCAAACACCATCTCAGTACCATCTTCTAGTAGTAGTTTGTCGGTGTTTTCTTGTAACAGCATCAGTGTAGTAGCGGCGTATCCAGAGCCACCCGATACGACATTAACTTGTTTGATAACACCATTGGCAAGCACGGTTTGCAGTGAAGCGGGGGTACCAGAACTAGGAGTATACACTACTTCGGCGCTACTAACATATCCCGTACCACCCTCCAAAACATCTACCTTAGAAATGGCACCTGAGTCGAGTGTGACGGCAAACTTGGCACCCGAACCACGCCCAGATTCAGTATCAACGTGAATATCGGAGTATCCACCACCTGGACTGACTATTCGTGCAGATCTCATTCTAAAGTCAATGTCACCCACGAAACCAAAACCGGTGCCTGAAACACTTCGGAAAGGAATATTGTAAGCGTTCAAGTGTCCTGTATAAACACCACGTCTAGTTATGTTTATTCCAGTGATAACACCTTTACTAGTAGTAGCATTGTTAAGTAGTGCGGTTGCCGAGAATCCCTGACCGAATCGTTCCCGAATAGTAACAGTAGCAGTAGTATATCCCGATCCACCTTTAGCAACAGTTATAGAAGTAATTCGCCCGGCGGTCAAAGTAGCGCGCGCCAAAGCACCACGACCATTACCACTGATCTCCACAACAGGATCCACATAATTCCATCCTTGAGTATTCACAGTGATCGTGTTAACTGCACCCAAAGATAGATTGGCGGTTGCGGTAGCGTTGAATCCATTTAGCTTTACTTGCACGTTGGCGTTTGTGATAGTAGGATATGCAGTGATTATAATGTCAGAGATAGATCCTTCCCATAGAGGTCCTTCGTATCCTCTGACAGCATTAACAGTTTTTGCACGGCGATCGGATAATACAGTAGCACCAAACCCACTTATAATTGTATCACTTACGTTGTTATACAACACTAAATTTTTGTACGCATATCCGATTCCTGCAGCATCTATTCGAATGTTCTTAAGTGCCCAAGCAGAGTAAACCGAAGCAACCGAAATTTGAGTATCGTAATGGGAATAATCTCGATCACCAATATCCTTGGCAGGTTCTAGTAAGTCACCCACCGCATAGCCGTATCCACCAAATACAGGAATAACGTTATGTGTTTCCATGGTACAGGAGCACCCAGCGCCGGCACCATCCACTGTAGCAACGGAGGCAGAAAACGTAGAATTAGTTGACGTAGTAATAGAATCGCCCACTTCGTATCCTGCACCGCCATTTTCAATCAAGATATCTGAAACGGAACCCAACCCCACACTACCTACAGTGGCAGAAACCTGCACACCATTACCATCCAAAAAGGCTAAGTGGTCGCCTGGTTCATATAGCGCACCACCATTAGTTAGTTGCACCGAACTAAGACAAGGTATAACAACACCGTAAGCGAAGTCATTAGTAGTAGCATTCTTTCGTGCAACATCATTTTTCAGTATCTCTACCACAGATCCTATGTTAAATGCATTAACAATTTTATCCGGATCAATATTAAGTATTGCGACACTCTTACCATTAATCACTGAGGATTCTACCGAAGTTACGTAAGCGAAAGTTTTATATGGTAGCGTCTGCTCAACCTTAGATCCTACAATATTAACGAAGTCACCAGAGATGATCTCAACCGCAACAATGGCTTCTCGTGTATACTTGTTATCCGAAGCTCGGAATACGTACTTGGATTGCCAGTCTAGAGAAACTTTCTCAGAGAACATTGCGTTCATGAGAAACTCAAAACTTGGTATGGTACCTTTAGCAACAAAGAACTCACGAATATTCTTGACTAATATTCGTTTATCTATTTGTGTTGATTCCGGAAACTTCTTTAGGAACTGTTTAAGTGTCAGATTGGCGAATAATTCTGTAGCGCTGTCAATGTCTTTATACTGAATCAGGTTACTGAGAAGGTCCAATGAATTACCTTGTTGTTCAGCCCAAGCGTAATAGTACTGCATGAACTTAAGTAGCTGAGGATTTGACTCTCTTAGGTGCTGCGGTATATTGTACAGTACGGTATCAGAGGTGTGCGCTTTCATCGTCATTTCTTAGTAGTCTGCCCTTGAAGTAACTTTGACATTGGATCCTTGAATTCTAGGTACCACATTGTGTTTAGTAATAATATCACTCTGCTTAGGTGTACCGTAGAAGTAAAGCACCGCATCTATGGTGCTAGTAAAGTTTAATGCATTAATTAATACTGTGCCCGCTAAGTAATCTACAGTACCTACGTTGACGGTATCGACAACTTTAACACCATCTTTCCAGTAAACAATCTGTATGATACCCGCCTTGTTGTCCTCAAAGTACAGTATGTTAGGATTATTTTGCACGTAAAATCCGGAGCTAGTCAGTGAAGGCGCTACCATATCATTGTTGAGTTCGTTAAAGAAGGAAAACGATACTTGATAGCTTGCGTGCAGTACAGGAATGATTTCTTTAATTAAAGATACTCGAGTATTGGAGTTTAATATAGCAGAAGAGACTCGATCAACAGTATTAACTAGTTGTGAATATCTCATGACACCATCAAATGTGCTAAAGTTATCCTCGGTAAAGGATAGAATCGCTGTCTTAGTGTCTGTCTCCAGTTGATAGATTGAGGTACTCAGTGAGTTTTTGTTGTATATAACCTCGGTCTCTATGTTGAGGTCTATGTACTCTGGATCAACGAACTCAAATCGCATGTTAGCGACTGCCTTACTCTTAAGGAAGTCTGCAATTGCGGTCTGATCTGCAGGTGTCAGCACTTCGCCTGTTGAGGGCTGCACGCTCAGGAATATAGTATTGTACCTAGGAGGAGTGTGATCTTCGCCACCCCAAGAGATCACTGATCGAACGTTAAATCCGGACGCTAAGATCAGTGATGGGTAGTCGTTGGCAACAACAGCACGATTCTGTGTGCCGTAGAAGTTTAAAGCGTTATGCTTCACAGAAACATCACTTTCACGCTCACTACCACCAGAGGCAGCAGAGATAGTGGTGACTGTCGTAGAGGCACCACTCCAACCTGAAACAGTATTGTTTAAGGTGAAAGCATTTGCGTCATTCCCTTCTTCGGCATTACATACTACGTACTTAAATACGATGGAGGAATTGTTGATGGGAGTGTGCCCAGCAACATCGTCACCAAAGTATACCGAGAACTTCAAGTCATATCCCTCTTGCAGGAAGTATACTTTAGAGGTAGCGTCAAGTGTCATGAAGGAATCTACTTTAGAGTATTCGAGATATCCATCACTAAAGTTTTCTCGCACAAAAACACTTAATGTATTAGTGTCAATGTTAGGGTTAGGTATTGTGATGGTAGGATCCAATGTGTCATACGAAACAGTGTTCTGCACATAAGTGCCTTCGTATAGGTATACTCCGGAGAACGTATAGGTGTTCGGAGACCCGATAGTAACAACAGCTTCATACGCACTAATAGTACAATATGTGTAGTCTGATCCACTTACAGAGGCAACAAACGTGGTGCCTGCAGGAAGAATTAGACTGGAAGGGTTTCCGGTGACATTAGTGACTACAACATTAACTGTAGCTCTGGCGCTCCTTCTGGACATTGGTACGTATCCGAGTTCCTTGGCGCGACTGACAATACTAGAACGCTTACTTGCGGTGTCCATAAACAGTTCATTGACGGCGTAGTTAGCTAACAGTGCCTGATAGTGGGAGTTGTAGGCGAGTACGTTAAGTATGGTACTCAGACCGGAGGCGTCAAAATTGTAATCAGTGAATTCTGTTTGTGCACCTAAGTACTCTTTAAGCCCCTGCTTAAGATTAACGAAGTCGAGATCAGTAACTCGAATCTTACTGTCCATAGCCATATTGGTGTGTTCCTAGTGTTGAGTGATTTGCATTAAATAATATTTATCATGATGATGATAATAATAAATATATTATCCACACAAAATAACAGGAAAATTCATGATTTCGTTCAAGGATTATGTATTCTTATCATTTCTCAACGAAGAACTAACACCTGCTCAAAAGAGAAAAGTAGATAAGTGGGCAGCTAATATAACTGACAAATCATATAGTCATTCACACAAGGTATTTGGTTCTAGCACAAACACTAGATTGACTATACCTTTAGAGGGAGGAGATACTACGGAAGTGTCTGCACCCGCTGAAGTTATCAAGTTCCTGAGTAGCAAAGGATATAATGTCTCAGGAGACATAGCATCGAGGAAGGTGCGAGTGAATCATCCTACCCTAGGTGTCCAAGAAAAAGAAGTGCAAGAGAAGATAGGAAAAGCACTTGAGAAGACAGGCGCTTCGAATGCACTCAAGAATCAGTACGCTAACAGTATTAGTAAGCAAGGATCCAAATTAAACAGTAAGGATCTAAAAGTAATCATATCGCGTCATCCTTACGACGTAGCAGGAATGAGCACAGATAGAGGTTGGACATCCTGCATGCACCTAGATTCGGGATATGAAGCAGACCACCTCGAGCATGAAATTAAAAACGGAACTCACGTTGCTTACCTAGTCAAGAAGGATGACACGAACATTGACCACCCTATAGCAAGAATAGCTCTTAAGCAGTATGATAACGAGAAGGGTGAGGTTGCTATGATGCCTGACAAAGTTTATGGATTAAACGATTCAAATTTCATCAACACTGTCAATGCATGGGCTAAGAAACACTTTCCGTTTGATAATGAATCATCCTACTGGATAAGATTAGGTTCGTATGCAGATGAAGTCCCATACAACGTAACTCGAGATTTTGAAAAAAAATTAACATCAGATGTACCTGAGGTTTTAGCGGCAGCTATCAAACATCCAAACGTTACTCCTGAGCATATTGATAAGGCTCTAGATTATCATTTTAGAAACGTTCGAGTGGCAGCTATTAACCATCCAAACGCTAGTGAGGAAAATATCAATAAAGCTCTACAGGATGAAGATACCGACGTTCGAGTTGCAGCTATTCAAAATCCAAACGCCACAATAAAGAATATCAGTAAGGCTATGCAAGATAAAGATAGATATATTAGAGATAAGGCACTACAACATCCTAAGGTCACTGCAGAGCTTATCACAAAAGTGTTAGACGGTGATGATATAGACCTTAAATATCGCGCACTACAACATCCAAACTGCACTGCCGAACATATCACAAAGGCGTTAGATGATCCGGATAAAGAAGTTAGAACTATTGCCATTCGACACGCAAACGCAACAGTAGAACATATCAGTAAGGCACTAGTAGATAGAAATACTGATGTTAGATATTTTGCAATCCAACATCCAAACTGCACTGCTGAGCATATCACGAAGGCGTTGGATGATCCGGATTGGGATACGAGACGTGCTGCAATTAAAAATCCTAAAGCTACTGCTGAGCATATCACGAAGGCGCTTCAAGATAAAGAGTTAGGTGTAAGATTATTAGCTGTTAAGCACACCAACGCCACTGCAGAGCATATCAATAAAGCGTTAGATGACGAATCTGAGACAATAAGAATCGCCGCAGCGCTGCATCCTAATGCGTCTGAGGAAAATATTAGCAAGGCGCTAGATGACGAAAATCAGAAAATTAGACATGCTGCTATTCAAAACCCAAACGTTAATGGGGAACACATTAGTAAGGCACAAGAGGACAAAGTACACGATATCGTAGTAATAGCTAGTCGTGCTAGATTAAAATTCGAACAGCAACATCAAGCGTCATCTACACATGAACAGGCACTTCGAATGGGATTAGAATATTATGGATTTGGTCGATATGGTCGTAACAAACTAGTTACACATAAAACTCGCAATGGAGTTCTGATTAAGGTCTAACCGAAGATCCTTCTAGAGGTCTCTAGAGGAATATAAAAGAAAAGATACCATACCGAAGCAGCAACAAGCAGATACTACATGCACAAGTATTATCTGTCAAATCGCTTGCCCAGAACATGATGAGGTATTGATGAGGTATTGATGAGGCAGAATCGAGTCAAATTTTCATGCATGCACACGAATGAGTTTCGTAGTTCTCTCAGTATATTCAAGCACATAAGTTTAAGCAATCGAGGTCTTTTGCATGTTAAGCCAGCAGGGGCATGTATGGGGATACATACCATGCAAAAAACCGAGTTTTACCCCAGCAATCCTATTGATTTTAAAGTACAAAAAAACGAGAATTGAGATATTTTCTAAAAAGGTATCTTTTTCATCTTTACAAATATTTCAAGTTGTGCAATAATGTAGTCTGATACATTTTTACAGGATGTAAACCGCATGAGAAAGATCACTGAACAGGAATTCGCTCATCTCCCCATCATCGACGGAGTGAGACAGTGTCCTGGTGATACAGACTACAGTGTCATCACGAACTTTGGTGATGACTGCAGGTTTGGTGAGCGCTGTTTGTTCACCAATGGTAGTAAATTCGGTGATCGTTGTACCTTTGATTCTCGGTGTAACATCTTGCATGATAGTACCTTCGGTGATTTTTGCGTGTTCGCCGATCGTGTCTACTTCGGTAACCGATGCAAGTTCGGTGAAATGAATATCTTCGGTGTCTATTGTGATTATGGCACCGAGTGCAAGTTCGACAAGAATTGCGTGTTCGGTCGTGAAACTGCCTTCGGTGATCAGTGTACCTTCACTGGTCCTTCCGTATTCTACGCTGTGAATTACTTCGGTAAGGATTGTACCGTAGATGAGAAACTTGGCAAGTTGATGATTATCCGAGAAACCTCGAAAGGATAAGTATATGTCTGTCACTAAACTATATCGAGTGGTAGTCGACATGAATCTCGTAGCATGGACGACTATGCCTAAAACCGAGCTCGATGAATATGAAAAATTAGTACGTAAGGCAACTCGAAAGTGCATACAAACATGGAATAACTGCAATAATGTAACACTTCGAGAAATAGCCGAGTTTGCTGAGGAAGGTGACGCAAGGGAATGTGAACGAGACCTGATAGGTATTAATAACAAAATCGTTGTGCGACATGCCGAGCGCCTTAAGGAACATGAAGCATGGGTAGCATGGACAAATAAACGACCGCGGCGATCCAGAGGATAACATGAAGCATACTAAGCCCGCCGAAGTGCCTGACTGGGTTAAAGTGACGCCACAAACTCCTTTGGATGTTGCGCTTCGAGGTCGTAGATACGAGCACTACATATTCTGCAGTGCAAGCAGATCAGAACCAATAGGCTCTCCTGGGTGCTGTTGTATGTCATACTTGAAACGTACTTTACTGGGAGGTTAGTATATGAGCCTATTCCAGTGCCAACGCTGTGGATGTTGTGAGAATACCGCACTAGCAAGTCAGGGATGCAACGGCTACGCAGAGAGATTCTTCGACTGGAAAGGTATCGAGGACAGGAAGGGATTGAAACTATGCAGCGCCTGCGGTCCAACACACTACGCAGACGGTACCGCAACAGGCCTAGGAAGATGGCATAATAGATTTGATCGCACCTTTTTACCTATAGATGCATTCAAGACAACGAAGGAAGGTAACCTCGCTCACATAGCAACTGGAGATGAGGACTTCATGAAGTACAGATTGCAAGCCCCACCTGAAGTACAATAAGCATACTGCAGGTCTCTGAAGCATACTCACTAAGGCCTCAGATTATCTAGAGGCATCTCAGCACCACTTAAGTCATCTCAGGCTTGCTTAAGCATACTTGAGACCTTCGAAGCATACGCGATAAGATCTCAGATTATCTAGAGGCATCTCAGATTTACGGAATAGGTCTCAGATTATACGAGTACTGCTGAAGTATACTTGAGACCTATGCAGTATACTCGATAAGATCTCAGCACATCTCAGGTTTTCTCACATACACTGAGCAGAGTAGTACATTAACGCAGCATACTCTGCATCTAACAAAGCAGACTCGGCATCATCTAAGGTCACCTGAGGTTCCTCAATATACACTGGAGCATCGAGTATCGCGGAGATATCCTCCGCGATATCCTTTAGTGTATCTAAGACAGCAGAGATCATCTCCCGCGTTCCATAGCTACGTTAAGGTCATGTGGCTCTGGGTCCCCCTTCACGTAGAATAACACTTTGAGTACGAGTTCATTCGAGTCAAGCTGATCGAGTAACTGTACGTCCTC
>Ga0233425_10000453_pt1 | contig 107328 bp, 99 predicted proteins | sample Watercolumn_Towu_2_FD_181712 | JGI IMG/M metagenome (GOLD analysis project Ga0233425, IMG submission 181712) | Freshwater microbial communities from Lake Towuti, South Sulawesi, Indonesia - Watercolumn_Towuti2014_140_MG | ecosystem: Environmental > Aquatic > Freshwater > Lake | place... | reverse complement strand
CTGCTCTACCTGACCGCCAAGATCATCGCCCGCTACACGGGCGTCAAGAAGTAGACCGACGAGACCCCGAAGCAGGACGATCCTCACCATGGCCAAGCGCATCGATGTCAGCGACCTCGACATCTACTACGGCTCGTTCAAGGCGGTCGAGAGCGTGTCGCTGTCGGTCGAGCCCCGTTCTGTCACGGCCTTCATCGGCCCGTCGGGCTGCGGCAAGTCGACCGTGCTCCGCTCGCTCAACCGCATGCACGAGGTGATCCCCGGTGCCTACGTCGACGGCAAGGTGCTCCTCGACGGCGAGGACATCTACGGCCCCGATGTCGACCCGGTGAACGTGCGCCGCACCATCGGCATGGTGTTCCAGCGCCCGAACCCGTTCCCCACCATGACGATCTACGAGAACGTGGTCGCGGGCCTGCGCCTCGAGGGCGGCAAGCGCAAGAAGGCCGAGCTCGACGACGTCGTGGAGAAGTCGCTGCGCGGCGCGAACCTCTGGGAGGAGGTCAAGGACCGCCTCCAGCGGCCCGGCTCCGGGCTCTCGGGCGGTCAGCAGCAGCGCCTATGCATCGCCCGTGCGATCGCGGTGGAGCCGCAGGTCCTCCTCATGGACGAGCCGTGCTCGGCGCTCGACCCGATCTCGACCCTGGCGATCGAGGACCTCATCGAGCAGCTCAAGACCGAGTACACGATCGTCATCGTCACGCACAACATGCAGCAGGCCGCCCGAGTCTCCGACACGACCGGCTTCTTCAACCTCGCCGGCGTGGGCAAGCCCGGCAAGCTCGTGGAGATGGCGCCCACCGAGACGATCTTCAGCAACCCGGCGCAGCAGGCGACCGAGGACTACATCTCCGGCCGCTTCGGCTGATCCCGCGCTCGATCCCCGCAGGGGCGCCGCCTAGCCTGGGCGGCGCCCCTGCGCCGTCCCGACCCGAGGAGACCGCCGTGCTCACCCACGTCGTCATGTGGACCCTGGCCGACCCCGCCGATGTCCCGGAGGCCAAGGCGCGGCTCGAGGCCCTCCCGCCGCAGATCCCGGCCATCCGCAGCCTCACGGTCGGCGTCGACGCCCTCGGCGACCCGGACGCCGTGCACTTCGTGCTCATCACGACCCACGACGACGCCGACGGACTGGCCGCCTACGCCAGCCACCCGGTTCACCAGGAGTTCGGCGCCTGGCTCAAGGAGCGCCGCACCACCCGGACCGTCGTGGACTACTACTCCGACTGATTCCGCTACGGAGCGCTCAGAGGCGACCACATTCCGTGGGAGGCGCCGTGAGCGATCACCCATCTGAGCAGACCCCTCGCGCGGAGGGCCGCCGGCCGGTTACCGTTCCAGACATGTCCGCCCCGCTTCCCCAGGACGGACCGGCTCCCGCCCACGAGGTGACCCTCGTCGACGGCCGGTTCATGCACGCCGAGTGCTCCTGCGGCTGGCGCACGGCCGGGCGTCGCGACCGGCGCCGGGCCCGGGCCGAGGCCCGCGACCACGCCCTGCTCTACGCCGACGGCGCGCAGGCGGCCGTGGCGCTCCCGGTGCAGCGCGACGACGTCGACCTCCGCGACACCGAGGCCGCCGGGGCCTGACCCCCCGCTAGCGCGCCCGGCCGGCTGCGCCCGCCTGGCCGCGGACCTTCTCGAGGTTGGCCAGGCCCATCTTCAGGAACACCGGCGCCGCCCGCAGCATGGCGTCGGGCGCCGCAGCCATGAGCCGCACCTGGGCCCCGCGCCAGCGCGGCACCGAGGCGATGAGCCGGGGCCGCTCGAGCACCTCGACGACGCGCTCGGCCACCTGCGCCGGCGTCACCAGCCGCGGGGCGGAGAACGACAGCGCGAGCGCGTCCTCGTGGAGCACGTCGGTGAGCATCGGCGTCAGCATGCCGTCGGGGCACACCGCCGACAGCCGCACATCCCGCACGCCCTGCGACCAGAGCTCGGACTGCAGGCCGAGGGTGAACGACAGCACGCCGGCCTTGGTCGCGGCGTACACCGTCTCGCCGGGCACGGGCACCCACGATGCGAGCGACGCGATCTGCACGACGTGGCCGCCGCGGCCGCGCATGGCCGCCACGGCCGCGCGCGTGCCGTGGATGACGCCGCGCAGGTTCACGTCGATGACGCGGTCGACGACGTCGTCCGGCTGAGTCGCGGCGTCGCCTGCGCCCAGCACTCCGGCGTTGTTGACCCAGACGGCGGGGCGCAGCTCGTCGGCGAGCTCGCGGCAGGCGGTGGCGTCGGTGACGTCGAGCCGACGGTCTGCGCCGTCGAGATCGACGCCGACGACGTCGTACCCCGCGCGTCCGAGGCGCTCGACGAGCACGCGGCCGAGACCGCCGGCGGCGCCGGTGACGACTGCCGTGCCGGGCACGGTCTAGCCGACCTCGACCTTCTGGCCCTTGCCGACGACCACGATGCCGCTGTCGCTCACGGTGTAGCGCTCGCGGTCGACCTCGAGGTTGACGCCGATCTGCGCGCCGTCGGGCACCACCACGTTCTTGTCGAGGATCGCCCGGCGCACGACCGCGCCCCGGCCGATCTTGACGCCGTTCATCACGACGGCGCCCTCGACGTAGGCCCCCTCACGGATGTTGACGTCGTAGCTGAGCACGGAGTTGCGCACGTGCGCGCCGGCGACGATCGAGCCCGCGCCCACCATCGACTCGTGGGAGTTGCCGCCCTCGACGAACTTCGCCGGCGGGAGCGGGGGCAGGTGGCTCAGGATCGGCCACTGCCGGTTGTAGAGGTTGAAGACGGGGTGGACGGACACGAGGTCCATGTGGGCGTCGTGGTAGGCGTCGAGCGTCCCGACGTCGCGCCAGTAGCCGCGGTCGCGGTCGGTCGAGCCCGGCACCTCGTTCTCGTCGAAGTCGTAGACGTTGGCCAGGCCCTGCGAGACCAGCATCGGGATGATGTTGCCGCCCATGTCGTGGACGGAGCCCTCGTCGCCCGCGTCGATGCGCAGCGCCTCGACGAGGACGTCGGTGGTGAAGATGTAGTTGCCCATCGAGGCGTAGACGTGGTCGGGGTCGCCCGGGATCGTGACGGGGTCGAGCGGCTTCTCCACGAACCGGCTGATGCCGCGGCCGTCCGACGTCGTCTCGATGACGCCGAACTGGTAGGCCTGCTCCTTGGGCACCCGGATGCCGGCGACCGTGACGCCGGCACCGCTCTCGATGTGCTGGCGCAGCATCTGCTCGGGGTCCATGCGGTAGACGTGGTCGGCGCCGAACACCACGACGTACTTCGGCGACTCGTCGTAGACCAGGTTGAGGCTCTGGAAGATGGCGTCGGCGGAGCCGGTGAACCAGCGCGGGCCGAGGCGCTGCTGAGCCGGCACCGGGGTGATGTAGTTGCCCAGCAGGGTCGACATCCGCCACGTGGTGGTGATGTGGCGGTCGAGCGAGTGGGACTTGTACTGCGTCAGGACGCAGATGCGCAGGTAGCCGGCGTTGACCAGGTTGGAGAGCACGAAGTCGACCAGCCGGTAGGCGCCGCCGAACGGGACCGCGGGCTTCGCGCGGTCGGCCGTCAGGGGCATGAGCCGCTTGCCCTCGCCGCCGGCGAGGACGATCCCGAGCACGTCGCGGTTGGCCATACCGCCACCCTAGGGACTGCGGGCGCTCCTGTCTCCGGCTCGCCGCCGCGGGGCGTCCGCCTGTGGCGCCCCGCCTGCTGCCCACGGGTCGGACGAGGGCTGGCGCGCCGACGGGCCGCCGTCACTAGGCTGCAGCCGTGCTGCGCGTCGGGATCCTCACCAAGGAATGGCCGCCGGAGGTCTACGGCGGCGCCGGAGTCCACGTCGAGGAGCTGGTGCGCGAGCTCCGGCCCCTGGCCGACGTGCGCGTCCACGCCTTCGGCCACAGCCGCACCGGCGCCACCGGCCACCCGGTGCCCGACTCGTTCGCCAAGGCCAACGCCGCGCTGCAGACGATCGCCGTCGACCTCGACATGGTGCGGGTGCTCGACAAGGTCGACGTCGTGCACTCCCACACCTGGTACACGAACCTGGCCGGCCACCTCGCGGCCGAGCTCTGGGGCGTGCCCCACGTCGTGACGGCCCACTCCCTCGAGCCGCGCCGCCCTTGGAAGATGGAGCAGCTCGGCGGCGGCTACCGGATCTCCTCGTGGCTCGAGGCATCGGCGTACCGCGAGGCGGCCGCGATCATCGCGGTGTCCGAGGGCATGAAGCGCGACGTCCTGGACGCCTACCCGTTCATCGAGCCCGACCGCGTCCACGTCGTGCGCAACGGCATCGACACCGTGGCCTGGCAGCCGCAGGCGTCGACCGACCTCATCGAGCAGTACGGCGTCGACCCGTCGGAGCCGTTCGTCGTGTTCGTCGGGCGGATCACGCGGCAGAAGGGCATCGCGCACCTGCTCGCCGCGGCCGAGCAGTTCGACCCGTCGGTGACGCTCGTGTTCTGCGCCTCCGCCCCCGACACCCCCGAGATCGGCCACGAGACCGCGGAGTCGATCGCGCACCTGAAGAAGACCCGCAAGGTGGTGTGGATCCAGGAGCACGCGCCGCGCCCGGTCGTGCAGCAGCTGCTCACCCACGCCGTCGCCTTCCTCTGCCCGTCGGTCTACGAGCCGCTCGGCATCGTCAACCTCGAGGCGATGGCCTGCCGCACCGCGGTCGTGGCCAGCGACGTCGGCGGCATCCCCGAGGTGGTCGTCGACGGCGAGACCGGCACGCTGGTGCGCTACGACGCCGACGACCCCGAGACCTTCCGCCGCGAGTTCGCCGCGGCCGTCAACGCGCTCGTCGCCGACCAGGACCGGGCCGCCGACATGGGCGCGAAGGGCCGGCAGCGGGTCATCGACCACTTCGGCTGGCACGTGATCGCCGCGCAGACGGTGGAGGTCTACCTCCAGGCCGGAGCGGTGCCGGGGGCCCCCACCCCGTGACCGTCTTCGAGACGCCTCCCGTCCCGCAGGTGGACCGGAGGCCGGCCCTCGGCTACTCGATCTACCTCGCGGCCGCGACGCTGTTCGCGCTCAACGGGTCGGTCAGCAAGATGCTGCTGCTCGGCGGCGTGCCCTGGCAGCGGCTCTCGCAGCTGCGGGTCACCCTCGCGTTCCTGATCCTGCTCGCCGTCGTCGCGCTCTGGCGCCGCAGCGGGCTGCGCCTCAAGCGCACCGAGATCGGCCGGCTGGCGATCTACGGGATCCTCGGCATCGCGGCCACGCAGTCGCTGTACTTCCTCGGTATCCAGCGCCTGGCCGTCGGAGTCGCTCTGCTCATCGAGTTCACCGCGCCGATCATGGTCGCGCTGTGGTTCCGGTTCGTCATGCGCGAGCCGGTGCGCGACCGCGTCTTCGTCGCCCTGGCGCTCGCGCTCGTCGGTCTGGCGATGGTGGCCCAGGTGTGGATGGGCTTCTCGCTCGATGTCATCGGCGTCGTCGCCTGCCTCGGCGCCGCGGCGGCCCTCGCCCTCTACTACGTGCTCGGCGAGAAGCTGGTGGTCGACCGCGACCCGGTGTCGCTGACCATGTGGGGCTTCTTCTTCGCCACGGCGTTCTGGGCCGTCGCGCAGCCCTGGTGGTCGTTCCCGTGGGACACCCTCGACATCACCGCGACTCCGTTCGGCTCCGACGGCCCGGCGATCCCCGGTTGGGCGCTCATCGCGTACATGGTCGTGCTCGGCACCGTCGTCCCGTTCGCACTGGTGCTGCAGTCGCTGCGCCACCTCCGTGCGACGCAGGCCTCGGTGGTCGGCATGACCGAGCCGCTGATCGCGTCGCTGCTCGCGTTCGTGATCCTCGGCGAGGTGCTCACGCCGGTGCAGGTGCTCGGCGGCGCCGTGGTGCTCGCCGGCGTCTTCCTCGCCGAGACGTCGCGCTAGTCGCAGACGTCCTGCGTCGCGGGCCCGGCATTGGTTGGATGGGCGCCGTGACGGACCCCGACTCCGGCGTCGACCTCGTCCCCGGCCCTGACGGCCGCGTCAGCACCACCGCGATCGCCAAGGCGGTCGTCGGTGCCGCGCTCGGCGCCGTCGACCCCGAGGCTGCGGCGCGCGCCGCCTCCGTGCGCGAGTGGCGCAAGGACTACCTGGCTCCCTACCGCGACCTCGTCGTCGTCGGGACGCGCACCGCCGACGCCGCCGACGCCGTGGCCCGCACCGGCCTCGCCGAGCTGCACGCGCACTCGGTGTTCCGCCGCGGCGGCGAGGACGTGCCGCTGCTCGAGACCTGCGGCCGCTGGACCGAGCCGGCTCTGGAGTCGGTGACGATCCGCGGAGACGCGGCACGCGACCCCGGGCTGTCGCTGCCATACCACGGGCGGCGCCTCTTCTCCGCCGACGTGCGGCACCGGCTCGACGCCTGGGTGCACGAGGGCATCGTGGAGCGCGGCCTCGCGACGTCGGTGCACACGGTGCTCGACCACCCCGACTGGCTCGACCTGTCCGACGTGACCGTCGTGGTGCTCGGCGCCGGCGCCGAGATGGGACCGCTGCGCTCGCTGCTGCGCTGGGGCGCGCACGTCGTCGCGCTCGACCTGCCCAGGCCCGAGGTGTGGCAGCGGGTCATCGCCACGGCCCGCGCGTCGGCCGGCAGCCTCACCGTGCCGGTGCCACTCGGTGCCGACGTCCGCTCGGACGAGGCGGTGGCCGCCGTCGCCGGCGTCGACCTCGTCACGCAGCTGCCCGAGGTGCGCACCTGGCTGGCCGGCATCGACGGCCCCTTCACCCTGGGCACGTACACCTACGCCGACGGCGCGGCCCACGTGCGCGTGGCGCTGGCGGCGGACGCCCTCGGCCAGGCGCTCACCCAGGAGCGCGGCGACGTCGGCCTGGCGTTCCTCGCGACGCCGACCGACGTCTACGCCGTGACGCCGGGCGCCGTCGAGGAGTCGCGCCGCCGCTGGGACGCGCGAGGGCTCTCCGGCGTGGCGCAGCTGCCGCTGCGCGCCGTCGGCCGGTTCGCGCCCAACTACCCGTCGACGGTGACGACCGACCGCGGCGAGGTGGGCATCGCCGACTGCCTCGTGCCGCAGCAGGGCCCGAACTACGCGCTGGCCAAGCGGCTGCAGCGCTGGCGGGCCACGCAGTCGCGGCGCGACGGCGTCTGGACCTCGCTCAACGTCGCGCCTGCCACCCGCACGCGGTCGGTCGTGAAGAACCGGGCGCTGGCCGCGGCGTACGCCGGCGCCCACCGGTTCGGCGTCGAGGTGTTCGAGCCGTCGACGTCCAACACCCTGATGGCCGCGCTGCTGGTCCACGACCTGCGCTCGCCCGACTCCGTCGCCCGGCCCGACGCCGACCTCGCGCACCCCGACGACGCCTGGGCCCGCCAGGCCGCGCACGGCGGCCTCTGGCGCTCGGCCTACGCGCCCCGCAGCGTCCTCGGCATCGCCGCCGCCCTCGGAGTCCTCACCCGCGGCTGATCCCATGCCGCAAGTACGCGAGTAACAGTGCGAATGTTCGGTTTGAGGCCTCCGAAACCGAACATTCGCACTGTTACTCGAGCCCTCCTCAGCATCGTCAGTTCCGTCCGTCACGTTCATGCTCGCGCGGCCGCGGCGGGTGCAGGCTGGGCGTATGGCCAAGAACAGCAGTGCACGCGCTGGGGGCGGGGACGCCGTCTACGGACTCGGGCTCATCGGAGCGCTCGTCTGGTACTGGCAGGCCGCGGACGGCTTCTGGGACCACGTCTGGGGAGTGCTCAAGGCCTTCGTGTGGCCGGCCTTCGTCGTCTACGACCTCCTCACCCATCTGTCCTGAGCACACCCGTCGCGACGAGGACCGCGCTTCCGGGTCTCTGCACGAAGGGTGTGGCCCCCGGGTCGCGGTGGAGGGACGACGCCGCGGCCCGACACGGGACCTCATCGGAACGTCACCCGGCACGACGTGATGCTTGCCGCTCTGCGGAACTGAGGGGCCCGTGGGATCGCGGGATGTGGTGCGATCGCCAGGAGCGGGCGCCCCAACGAGGGCGGACGCGACGACGACGTGAGGCGGGACGGCGTGACCGAGCATCGGACCGGGGCGGACGCGCTGCTCGACGGCCTCGCCGCGCACGGCGTCGAGCTGTGCTTCGGCCTGCCCGGCGTCCACAACCTGCCGTTCTGGGTGGGCGAGGGCCAGGAGGGCCGGCCGCGGATCGTGCCGGTGCGCCACGAGCAGGCCGCCGGGTACGCCGCCGACGCCGCGGCCCGCACCACCGGCGGGCTCGGCGTCGTCCTCACCACGACCGGCCCCGGCTTCGCCAACGCGCTGGCCGCCTTCGGCGAGGCGTGGGCGTCGTTCTCACCCGTGCTGCTCATCTCGAGCGAGGCGCCGCTGGCCCCGCGCCGGCGCCGCGGCACTGACGACGCGCTGCTGCACGGCATGCGCAGCCAGGCCGCGATGGTGTCGGAGGGGTTCGGCGCGCTCGCGCACTCCGCGACCGACGCAGCCGACGCGGTCGCCGCGCTCCCCCGCCTCGTCGCGCACTCGCTGACGACCGGCCGCCCGACCTACCTCGGCGTGCCGTCCGACGTCCTCCACGAGGAGTACGCCGGCCCGCCTGCGGAGCCCATGCGGCTGCGCCTGCCCGAGCCGCCGCCCGACGACAGCGCCGCCGCGGCCGACGCGCTGCGCGGGCGCAGCGTCGTCATCTGGGCCGGTGCGCGCGCGGTGCAGGCGGAGGACGCGATCGGGCAGCTGGCCGCGCGGCTCGGCGCGCTCGTCGTCCCGACGTACCAGGCGCGCGGGCTGCTCGCTGGCTACGCCGGCACCGTGCAGGCACCGCCGCACGAGCCGCCGGTCGCGCGGGCCATCGCCGAGCGCGACGTCCTGCTCGTCATCGGCGACGACCTCCACGGCATGACGACGCGCAACTGGCGGATGCCGCGCCCGGCCACCGTGGTGGCCGTCGTCGACGACGCGTCGCTGAGCCTCGGCGACTGGCCGCTCGAGGCGACGGTGATCGGCCACGTGCCGTCGGCGGTGCGAGCCATCGCCGACGCGCTCTCCGACGTCGATCCGCGCCCGGCTCCGGACGGCGCAGCGCTGACGGCCGAGGCACGGGCGGAGATCGCGGCGAACCCGCGGACGGCGGACGCGTCTGCGTTCCTGCAGACGATCGAGTCCGTGGTCCCGGACGACGCGTCGGTCGTGATCGACATGTGCGTGGCCGGGTACTGGACCGGCCAGACCCATCAGCCGCGGCCGCGCCGCCTGGTGCACCCGATCGGCTGGGGGACGCTGGGATTCGGCCTGCCGGCGTCGATCGGTCCGGCGGCGCTCGGGCGGACGACGCTGGCCGTGGTCGGCGACGGCGGAGCCGCGATGGGGATCGGCGAGCTCGCGACGTTCGTGCAGGAGCGGCTGCCCGTCGTGCTGCTGCTCGTCGACGACGGCGGCTACGGGATGCTGCGCTACGACCAGCAGGTGGCGGGCGACCCGGAGCCCGGCGTCGACCTCGTCGCACCCGACTGGGCCCTGCTCGCGCAGGCGTACGGCTGGGGCTTCGCGCGCACGTCCGACCCCGGCGAGGGCCTCGCGTCGGCGCTGCGCGACGCGTTCGACGGCGTCGGCCGCGGCGAGCAGCGCCTCGTCGTCCTCGACGCCCGCTTCACCCCGCCCCGCACCCAGTCGCCCCGCTGGAACGAGCACTGACGCTCCGCGAGTAACCGCCGAAAGTGTCGTGAACGGAGCCCCGAAGCGACCAGTTCGCCGGTTACTCGCGTACTGCAGCGGGGTGAGGTGCGTCTCCACGTGAGCGTGGGGAGGCCTCGGCGATTCGGTGGAACGGGGGTGCTGCCCCTACCCTGGAGTCACATTCGCGTCACAGAGCCCGCCTAGGGGCTCATCGGGAAGACCTTCATTGACGCGTACCGCGTTCGATGACCCCGTCTGGATCCCCTGTGACCTCCCTGCTCGACCGTACGACGCATGCCGTCGTCATCCCCGCTGCGCCCGCCCTCGACGAGCCGACCTTCGAGTCGCTCGGCCTGCCGGCGCCCCTCGTGGCCGCCCTCGCGAAGGCCGGCATCACCGCGCCGTTCCCGATCCAGGCCGAGACCATCCCGGACGCCCTCGCCGGCCAGGACCTCCTCGGCCGCGGCAGCACCGGCTCCGGCAAGACCCTGGCTTTCGGCCTCCCGGTCCTGGCCCGCGTCTCGCAGCTGCCGGCGAACCCGAAGCACCCCCGCGCCGTGATCCTCGTGCCGACCCGCGAGCTCGCGATGCAGGTCAACGACGGCCTCGAGCCGCTGGGCCGCGCGCTGGGCCTGCACTTCAAGACCGTCGTCGGCGGCACGTCGATGCCCAAGCAGATCTATGCGCTGCAGCGCGGCGTCGACGTCATCGTCGCGACGCCGGGCCGCCTCGCCGACCTCATCCGCCAGGGCGCCTGCTCGCTCGACGAGGTCGAGATGGTCGTCCTCGACGAGGCCGACCAGATGTGCGACATGGGCTTCCTGCCCGAGGTCACCGCCCTGCTCGAGCAGTGCTCGCCCGCGGCGCAGACGCTGCTGTTCTCGGCCACGCTCGACGGCGACGTCGACACCATCGTGCGCGAGCACATGCACGACCCGGTCCGCCACGAGCTCGCGCCGGAGACCTCGCCGGTCGACACGATGGAGCACCACGTGCTCGTCGTGAACCGCGAGGACAAGGCCGTCATCGCCACCGAGATCGCGCGCCGCGACGGCCGCACGATCATGTTCGTCCGCTCGCAGCTCGGCGCCGAGCGCGTGGCCGGCAACATCGCCGCCCGCGGCGTCAACGCCAAGGCCCTGCACGGCGGCATGTCGCAGTACGCCCGCACGCGCACGATGGCGGAGTTCAAGGAGGGCAGCATCGACGTCCTCGTCGCGACCGACGTCGCTGCCCGCGGCATCCACGTCGACGACATCTCCCTCGTCGTCCACGTCGACCCGCCGGAGGACCCCAAGGCCTACCTGCACCGCGCCGGCCGCACGGCCCGCGCGGGTGCCGAGGGCCGCGTCGTCACGATCGTGCTGCGCAACCAGCGCAAGGGCCTGCAGCGCCTGCACGAGCGCGCCGGCGTGACCGCCACCGAGCACGAGGTCGTCCCGGGCCACGAGCGCCTCGTCGAGCTCACCGGCTCGCGCACGGCGTCCGAGGCCCGCGCCGCCTCCCGCTGACTCAGCCGCCCGACCGGGACGAGAAGCGCGCTGAATCGGCGCCCGCCTGGGCGGCCGACTCGCAGGTCGTCATCGTCGCTGCGTCGAACACGCTCGCGATAGCGATCCCGTCCTTGGCGGCGATCGCCCCGAGGAGCCGGCACACGTCGTCGACCTGCTGCGGCGACGCAGACGACGGGATCCCGATGCCGTTGCTCGACGACGCCTGCTGCACCTGGCCCTCGAGCGACGACACCCGCACCAGCAGCATCACGGTGACGACGGCCAGCACGGCCACCGCAGCCACGAGCACCCACACGGCGGTCGCGAGGCCGCTGCCGCTGTCCCGCTGCGCCGAGGCCGGTGCCTCGCTCTGAATCTGCATCCCCATGCGGCGAGCGTGGCAGCCGCCAGCCGTGCCCGGGGGCGTTTCGGCGCCGAAACCCGTCAGGCGGGGACGGCGCCGTCGACGACGTCGTCGGGCGCCTGGTGCGGCGCGATCCGGAAGAACGGCGCGAGCAGCGGGACGACGAGCAGCACAGGCACCAGGGCGAAGAACGCCCACCGCAGGCCGACTCCCTCGGCGACGCCGCCGATGAGCGGCGCGCCCACGACGAACCCGGCGTAGTTGAAGACGTTGACCCGCGCGACCGCGACGCCCGACGCCGTCTTGTCGTGCGAGGCGGCTGCGCTGAAGGCGAGCGGGATCGCGGGGCAGATGCCGAGGCCGAGCACGCCGAACGCGACCAGCGCCCACAGCGGCGACGGCGCAAGCGCCAGGCCGAGGGCGGCCGCCGCGGCGACGAGCCCGCCGATGCGGACGAGCGGCACCGGGCCGATGCGGTCGACGTAGCGGTCGACCACGATGCGGCCGACCATCGTCATGAACGCGTAGACGCCGTAGGCCAGCGCCGCAGTCCCCTCGCTGCTGCCGAGCCCGTCGTTGAGGTAGACGGCCGACCAGTTCGAGGCGCCCGAGTCGGCGATGTAGACGCACATGAGCGCGATGCCGACGAGGATCACCGGCCGCCACGCGATGTGGCCGGCCTCCGAGCGCACCGCCTGCTCGGTGGGGTGCCCAGGCAGCAGCAGGTGCCCGACGGCGAGCTGGCCCGGGATCAGGACGACGGCGATGATCGCGAAGAACCCGCCCAGCGAGAGCGAGGAGTCGGCCGCCACCGACGCGAGCACCGCGCCGACGAGGCCGGCGAGGCTGAACGCCGCGTAGTACGACGCGACGACGCTGTGGCCGATGTCGTCCTGCACCCGCACGCCCTGGATGTTCATCGAGGCATCGACCGAGCCGAGCCCGAACCCGACGACGACGAGCCCCACGATCAGCATGGGGACCGACTGCGCGAACCCGACGATCACCAGGCCCAGCGGCACGACCGGGCCCATCGCGCGCAGCACGATGCGGCTGCCGCGCTTGGGGGCGATCGCTCCGGCGACGACGCTGCCGATGCCGGCGATGATCGGGACCAGGCCGACCATGAGCCCGAGCTCGCCCTCCGACAAGCCGAACCGGTCCTGCAGGGTGGGGATGCGCGTCACCAGCGCCGCGAAGCAGACGCCCTGCACGATGAACGCGTAGGTGACGGCGAGGCGGGCCCGGCGCAGGTCGAGGGGGTGCTCCACGCGCGCGAGGCTCCCACATCGGGGGCCGGGATCCCCGCCCAGCGCGCCGAGCCGCGCGGGTGGGATCCGGGGGTCAGGCGGCGCGGGCCTGCAGGAACTGGCCGAGGTGTGCGGCCAGCACCGCCTCCGCAGGCGTCGGCACCAGGCCGAGCTCGCGCTGCGCGGCGCTCGAGTCCATGAGGAAGTCGTCGCGCATCTGGTAGGCGACGTCGGGCAGCTCGCGCACCACCGGGCTCACGACGCCGAGCGCACGGATCATCCACGGAGCGAGCTCCGAGAGCCGCGGAGCCGGGGCGCCCGCCATCTCGGCGAGACGCGTGATCGCCTCGCGCTGCGACATCTCCAACGCGCTCGGCACATGCCACGCGCGGCCCCACGCCCGCTCGTCGGCGCCGAGGGCGACCAGCGTCATGGCCATGTCCTCGGTGTAGGTCCAGGTGTGGCGGCTGTCGAGGCTCGGCATGACCTGGGCCTTCTTGCCGGCCAGCACCTTGGGCATGACGCGAGCGCCCAGGTGGCTCTCGGAGCCGGGCCCGACGTAGTCGGCGCCGCGCGCCTCGGCGATGCGCACCCGGCCGGCCTCGTGCGCGGCCAGCGCGTCGAGCCACATCTGCGCGCGCACGCGGCCCTTGGCGTAGGTGGCGGCGAGCGGCATGTCCTCGGTCATCGGCCGGTCGACCGGGCCGTAGGCGTAGAGGTTCGACGTCGACACGAGCACGGCGCCGGACCTCTCGGCCGCGGCGAGCAGCGAGGCGTTGACGGGCGGGAACTCCTCGGACCAGCGGTGGTACGGCGGGTTCGCGCAGTTGTAGATGACGTCGGCGCCGACGGCGAGCTCGGCCATCCGCGCGGCGTCGGCGGCGTCGGCAGCGATCCGCTCGGCGCCCTCGGGGCCCGACCCGGACCGGGTGACCACGCGGACGCGGTCGCCCGCGGCCAGGGCGCGGCGGGCGACGGCGGACCCGACGGGTCCTGCTCCGACGACGAGGTGGGTGCGGCTCATGTCCCCTCCAGGGGCTCGCTGCCCGCGGCTGATCCGAGAGCACTGCTCACACTATGGAGCGGTGCCCACAGAGTTGTCAAGAGCACTGCTCTCGGTTGTGTCTCCTGATCTCCCGGCGTGGCATGCTGGGCCCATGACCGAGACCCCCGCCCTTCGCACTGCGCGCGAGCGCGCCCGTGCCGAGATCACCGCCGAGATCCTCGCCTCGGCGCGGCGGCAGATGGCCACGGAGGGCGCGGCAGCGATCAGCCTGCGCGCCGTCGCCCGCGACCTCGGGATGGTGAGCAGCGCCGTCTACCGCTACTTCGCGAGCCGCGACGAGCTGCTCACCCGCCTCATCATCGAGGCCTACGACGCGCTCGGAGACGCCGTCGACGCCGCCGACGCGAGCCGGCCGCGCGAGGACTTCGTCGGCCGGTGGATGGCGGTGTCGCACGCGATCCGCGACTGGGGGCTCGCGCACCCGCACGAGTGGGCGCTGATCTACGGCTCGCCCGTGCCCGGCTACGCGGCGCCCGAGGACACCGTCGGCCCCGGCACCCGGGCGTCGGTCACGATGACCCGCCTGCTCGTCGAGGCGCTCATGGCCGGGGTGCTGCCCCCCGCCGAGGACGTGCCCCGCAAGGTGTCGCGCTCGATGCGCAGCCTCAAGTCGTTCATCCCCGTGCCGGTCCCCGACTCCTACCTCGTGGCCGGCCTCATGGCGCGCACGCAGATCTTCGGCCACGTGACCCTCGAGCTCGACGGCCAGTTCAACGCCACGATCGACGACCCGCGCGCGTTCTTCGACCACGTCGCGCTGATGTCGGCCCGCCAGATCGGGTTCGCGGGCTGACCGCACGGATCCGTCGCCCCCGGAGGAGGCGCCTGGCCGGTGGATGGGCGAGGATGACGCGGTGACGCGCGTCCTCACCATCCTGGGCTCGGGAGAGACCAGCCCCACGATGGTCACCCCGCACCAGAAGACCTTCGCCCGCCTCGGCACCGACATCCGCGCCGTGCTCCTCGACTCGCCGTACGGCTTCCAGGAGAACGCCGACGAGCTGACCGAGAAGGCCCAGCAGTACTTCCGCGAGAGCGTCGGCCGCGAGGTGGGCGTGGTGTCGTTCCGCTCCGCCCCGCCCGCCGACCCGGCCGAGCACGCGCAGGAGATGGCCCGCCTGCGCGCGGCCGACTGGGTCTTCGCGGGCCCGGGCTCGCCGTCGTACGCCCTGCGCACGTGGAAGGGCAGCGCCGTGCCGGAGGCGCTGCACGCCCGGTTGGCGGAGGGCGGCGCGGTCACGTTCGCGTCGGCCGCGGCGCTGACGCTCGGCGCGCTAACGATCCCGGTCTACGAGGTCTACAAGGTGGGCGAGGCGCCGTACTGGCTCGAGGGCCTCGACGTCGTCGGCCGCGCCACGGGGCTCAATGCGGCGGTGGTCCCGCACTGGAACAACGCCGAGGGCGGCACCCACGACACGCGCTTCTGCTGGCAGGGCGAGCGTCGCCTGGTGATGCTCGAGGACCAGCTGCCCGACGGCGTCTTCGTCCTCGGCGTCGACGAGCACACCGGCCTGGTCATGGACCTCGACAGCGGCGACTGCGAGGTCGTGGGCCGTGGCACCGTGGTGGTGCGCGTCCACGGCGACGAGTGGATCGTGCCCGCCGGCGAGCGGCTCACCATCGACCAGATCGCCGAGCACGGCAGGGGCTCGGGCGCCGCGACGCCCGAGCCGGTCGCAGCTGCCGTGCCGTCGCGGCTCGATGCCTCCGCCGTCGACGCCGCCCTGGCCGACGGCGATGTGGCAGGCGCGCTGGCCGCGGTCGGCGAGCTCGAGCGGCTCGCCGAGTCCGACGCCGAGCGCGCAGAGGTGCGCTCGCTGATCGCGCGGATCGGCGCCTCGGTGGGCGAGCCGGTCGACGTCACGGAGACCGTGCGCCCCCTCGTCGAGGTGCTGCTCTCGCTGCGGGCACAAGCGCGGACCGACAAGCGTTGGTCCGACAGCGACGCCATCCGCGATGGGCTGGCGGACGCCGGCATCGAGGTGCGGGACACGCCCGACGGCGTGGAGTGGGAGGTCCGCAGGTGAGCAACGCCCCTGTGGCGCTGGTGGGTTCGGGCGAGTACCTGCCGGTCATGACCGAGATCGAGGGCGCGCTGCTGGCAGGCCGCGCCCCGAAGTACGTGCAGCTGGCCACGGCCGCGGCACCCGAGGGCGATGAGTCGCTGGCGCGCTGGCACCGGCTCGGCAAGGAGCAGGCCGAGCGGCTCGGCGTCGAGCAGGTGGTCGTCGACGTCCGCACGCGCGAGGACGCCGAGTCCGCCGAGCTCGCCCGTCTCGTCGAGGGCGCCGGCCTCATCTACCTCTCGGGCGGCAACCCGGCCTACCTCGCCGACACGCTGCGGCAGACCCGGGTGTGGCACGCGATCGTGGCCGAGCACGAGAAGGGCGCGGCGGTCGCCGGCTGCAGCGCGGGGGCGATGGCGCTGTCGGACTGGGCGCCCCGCGTGCGATCGATGCGCTCCGACCACCCCACCGGCCTGCGGCTCATCCCCCACGTCCGGGTGATCCCGCACTTCGACAAGATGCTGGCCTGGGTGCCCGACATGCTGCGAAACGCGCTGCTCGGCCTGCCCGAGGGCTCGGTCCTGCTCGGCATCGACGAGGACACCGCCCTCGTCGGCGGCCCCCACGAGTGGACCGTCCAAGGCCGGCAGTCGGTGTGGGTCCTCGGCCACGGCAAGCGCATCGAGCACAAGGCCGGCAGCACCCTCACCACGCCGTAGGGCCATCGGACGTCCCCGGCGACGCGATCCGGCCTCCCTCGACGCCGTCGCCCGCGCTACCGTCGGGGCGTGACCTGCTCCCCGCCGTGACGCGCTGCGCTGATGCCGTCGTCGTCCGTGCCCCCGGAGGGTCCAGCCATGCCTGCCGCCGATCGCGGCTCCTCGGGCTATGCCGCCGTGCTGCGGCGCCCGCACGCCCTGCCGCTGTCGGCCTGGGCGGCGCTCGCACGCCTGCAGTTCGGCATCATCCCGATCTCCACGCTGCTGCTGCTGTCGACCACCCGCGGCTCCTACGCCGAGGCCGGTGCCGCCACGGCGGCGTACGGGCTCACCGCCGGCCTGCTCATGCCGGCGCGGGCTCGTGCGGCCGACCGGTTCGGCCACGGGCGCGTCCTTGTCGTCGCCGGGCTCCTCAACGCCGCCGGCGTCGCCGCGATCGTGGCGCTCGCGTCGGCCCCGCTGTGGGCCCTGGTGCTCGTCGCGCTCGTCGCCGGATCGTTGCCCCCGCCGGTGGGGCCGGTGATGCGGTCGTCGTGGCACGACATCGTCGACGGCGAGCCCGTCCTGCTCCGCACCGCGTTCTCGTTCGACTCCGTCAGCGAGGAGGTGCTCTACGTCGTCGGCCCGCTGGTCGCGGCGGCGGCCGTGGCTGCCTTCGGCGCCCCGCCGGTCATCCTCGTGTCGGTGGGCCTGCTGCTCGTGGCGACGGCGGGGATGGCCTCGGTGCTGCGGACGATGCACGCGATCCGCGACGACGACGGCACCCGCGAGCGCCCGCGCGTGCCCTGGCGCAGCGTCCGGTTCCTGCTCGGGCTGCTGCCGGCGCTGGCCATCGGGGTCCTGCTCGGCGGGCTCGAGCTCGCGGCCGTCGCGGTCGTCGTCGGGCTTGCGGGCGAGGGCATCGCCGGCGTGCCGGCGGCACTCATCGCGATCGGCTCGATCGCAGGCGGGCTCGTCTACGGGCGCCGACGCTGGCGCGGAACGGCGTCGTCGCAGGCCGTCGTCGCCGTCCTCGCCTCGGCCGCCGCGGTGGCCGCGGCCTCCGCCGTGTCGGGCGTGCTGCCGGCCGTCCTCGCGGCGTTCCTCGTGGCGGGCGTGTTCGTCGCGCCCGCTGTCGTGGCGTCGTACCTCGTGGCCGACGAGGCGGTCACGGGCGCGAGCGCGGAGTCGACCGCCTGGGTCACGGCGGCGTTCAACGTCGGCACCGCCATCGGCACCCTGCTCGCCGGCCTCGTCGTCGACCGCGACGGCGCCGGATGGGCGCTGCTGGCGCTCGCAGCGACGACGACGGTGATCACCGTCGTCGCTGTCGCCGCCCTGCGGAGGTCGCCGAAAGGGCAGCCGCGCTAGCTCGGAGCTGTGAGGCGCCTAGGGACGGTCCTCGGGCTTGCCCTGGTCGTCGAGCTCGCGGAGGAAGTCCTCGACCGCCGCGCCGATCTCGTCGGCGGTGGGCAGCGGCTCGTCGCCCGCGAGCGGGAGGGCGCTGGCAGCACCGCGCTCGACCGCGTCGTACTGCGCCTCGAGCGCGCGCACGGCCTCGAGGTTGTCGGGGTTGGCCTGCACCTGCTGGTCGATGTCGCGGTCGGCGATGTCGGCCGCGATCTCGAGCCCGGAGAAGTCGAGTGCCAGCCCGCCGGCCACGGCGGTCTCGCGCAGCAGCGTGACCGCGGCACGCGGGTACTGCACCTGCGCGAGGTAGTGCGGGATGTGCACCGCGAAGCCCATGGCCTCGTGGCCGGCCTCGCCGAGCGCGATCTCGAGGCCGCCAGCCAGGTGGCCCGGCACCTCGATGGCCCCGACGAATGTGGGGCGCCCGGTCACCAGCGACGGGTCGGTGGAGTGCGCGGTGACGCCGACCGGCCGCGTGTGGGGCGACGGCCACGGGATCGCGTTCCAGCCGATCGAGCGGCGGACGCCGTAGCGCTCCACGAGCGAGACCACCGACGACGTGAACGTGCGCCAGCCCAGGTCGGGCTCGGGGCCGTGCAGCAGCAGGAAGCCGGTGCCGGCGCTGTCAGTGACCTCGGACAGCAGCAGCTCGGGCATGTCGATCGAGACGTAGTGGTCGGTGTCGAACACCATCCGCGGACGGCGGGCCCGGTAGTCGTAGAGCACGTCGACGTCGAACTCGGCCACCGTGCGGTGGTCGTGGGTCGCGAGCAGGTGGGCGACGGCGAGCTGGCGGGCGGCGCCGGCGTCGAGGAAGCCGCCCAGCGCGTGAACGAGCACGGGGGCGTCGAGGTCGACGTCCTCGGCCACCACCTCGTAGAGGTCCTCGGGTCGCATAGCCACCATTCTCCTGCAGGGGAACCCGTCCGGCCCACCGGGCGTCGGAGCCCCCGGACAGCAGGGACAACGTCGCGCCCCGGGGATCGGATTCCCTGGGCGGCGCGGGTCGGCGAGGATGCGGGCATGAGCAGCGAGGACGGCGCGGCCGAGGCCGGGGCCAGACCGGGGAAGCCGGCCCTGGCGCCCGACACGTGGACGCCGACGGTCCCCGACCGCCGCACCCTGCGCGCCGAGGTCTGGCTCGTCCTGTGGGTCTCGATCGCAGCCACCGGCCTGCGGGCGCTGCTCTCGCTCGTCGACTCCCTCACCAAGGGCACCCCGCTGCGCCAGCAGACGCAGAGCCTCATCGTCACCTACGTCGCCGACCGGCCGTGGCTCGACGTGCTCTACCAGGGCACGCGCATCGGCCTGGCGATGGTGCCGGTGCTGCTGGTCATCCACCTCATGCGGCGCAGCGGCGAGGGCATGCGCGCGCTCGGGTTCGACTTCCGCGACCTCGGCCGCGACCTGCTCAAGGGCGCGGCGCTCGCGGCGATCATCGGCATCACCGGCCTGGGCCTCTACGTCGCCGCGTTCAACCTCGGCTTCAGCGTGCGGCTGGCCGCGGTCGACCTCAGCGGCGGCTGGTGGAACGCCGCCTGGCCGATCCTCTACGCGGCGTACAACGCGATCGTGGAGGAGGTCATCGTCCTGGCCTACCTGCTGCACCGCGCCGACCAGCTCGGCTGGGCGCCGTGGAAGGCGATCGCGACGAGCTCGCTGCTGCGCGGGGCGTACCACCTGTACCAGGGCTTCGGCGGGTTCGTCGGCAACATCGCGATGGGCGTCATCTTCGCCGTCCTCTACCGCCGCTGGCGCCGGGTGATGCCGTTCATCTACGCGCACTTCTTCATCGACGTCGTGGCCTTCGTCGGCTACGTCCTGCTGCACGGCAAGGTGCCCTGGCTGCCGTAGCGGATGGGGGTGTCCGCCGAGCGCGGAAACCGCTCGCGCACCTCGCGATCCCGACGTACGGTCGTGCGTACACGGGAAGGGAGGTGGTCCGTTTCATGAGTGAGCATCGGACGCGTGAGGTGGCTGCCCGCTAGCCAGGACAGCCTGCTGACCGCGGGTCGCGCCGTCCTGTCGGCGAGTCCAACGGCAGTCACCGAGGCCCCGGGGTGCCGGCCCGTCCAGCCGGCCGTCGTACGCGACGCCAGCCCCGGGGCCTTCGCACGCCCGGCACGTCTTCGGGGCGGCGCTCAGCGGCAGGTCCCCGTGCCGGTGTCGGTGAAGGTGCTGCCCGGAAGACCGCGGAACTCCCACCCGTACGTCCCGTCGGCCAGGGTCAGGCGCAGGTACCCGTAGGTCGCGGACTCGCGCACCTCGCTACCGGACTTCGGCACCGCCTGGAAGGGTCGCAGTCCCTTGCCGCCCGTGCCCACCACGAACTGCCGCATCCCGGCGCCGTCGCCTACGACGGCGAACGAGGCATCCATCGGGGCGAAGCGCTCGTAGTCGTGGTCGTGGCTCACGAGCACGACGTCGGCGCCGCCCGCGTGGGCCAGCTGCCAGAGCGCCACGATCCCTGTGGTGTTGCCGTGCTCGCCCGACGAGCGGAACGGGTGGTGCCCCATCACCACGGTGCAGCGCGCGCTCGACGCGGCGAGGTCCGCCGCGAGCCACTGGCCGTGCGGGCTGGTGGCGGTGCAGCCGCCGATGTTGGCGCAGTTGGTGTTGAGCACGACGATGTGCCAGCCGCCGAGGTCGGTCGAGTAGTAGCCCTTCGTGGGATCGCCGGCCCGTGCGCCGAAGTAGCCGAAGTGGCCGGCGGCGCCGGACGTGTAGTACTCGTGGTTGCCGACCACCGGGATCGTGCGGTCGAGCAGCCGGCCGAAGGTCGGCGCGTAGACGTTCTGGAAGTCGCGCAGGCGCCCGTTGTCGTAGGCGTTGTCGCCCAGCGGGGCGAACGCCGCGACGCCGGTGTCGGCCACGAGCAGGTCGCTGACCGCCGCGCCGCGGCAGTTCGTCGCGGTGCCGAGGCCGCCGTTGAAGTCGACGTCGGCGGGATCGCACACGAGGTCGCCTGTCGCGGCCAGCACGACCGGGGGTACGGCCGACGTCGTCGTCGGGTCGGCCGCCGTCGTGGACTCGACGGGCAGCGTCGTGCTCGGCGGCGCCGGATCGGTCGAGGTCGGAGGCACGGACGTGCTCGAGGCCGGGGGGTCGACCGGCGCCGTCGCGTCCGTCGTGGTCGCCGGAGGCGACACGGTCGTGGGCTCCGGCGCCGCCGACGACGTGGTGGGCGCCGGCGTCGGGCTGGGGCTCGGTGCCACGGGGACGACGGCGATCGCGGACACGATGGCCTTGTCCACCGAGGCCTTGAACGTGACGTCGATGCGCCCGTCCGCGACGTCGACGACGAGCGACCGGTCGACCTCGGCACGCGCCCCGGCCGTGGCGAACAGGTCGAGCGCGGTGAACATCGTGCGGCCCTCCGCTGTAGCGGAGAACACCCGCTTGCCCTTGGCCGTCCAGTAGATCTCGGCCATCGCGAGCGTCACCTCGTAGCGGCCGTTGGGCACCGCGGCCGACCACTTCGACATGCCGTACCAGGTGGTGCGCAGCACGGCGTCGCCGAGCCTGCCGGTCACGGGCAGCTTGCTGGTCGAGGCCTTGCCGCCGGTGAACCCGGTGCTCTTCAGGTAGGTCTGCCCGTCCGCCGCGACGACGTTCGAGGTGGCTCCGGCGTCGATCAGGACCGATGCGGCCGACTCCGCGGGCAGGGCCGTCGCGATCAGCACGCTCGCCGCACCGAGCGCGGCGACCGCCGCGCCGACAGCCAGCCTCGACCTGCGCATGCGACCACCCCGGCCCCCGGGCCGCCCGGCGGCCCCCTGCCGCCGTCACCCGTCCGGGTGAGTCAAGCAGGGCGCCTCGCGGCCGGAGCACCCCCCGACCGGGCCATCCCCGCGCCCCAGAAGGGCAGGAGGCCGCCTCCCCCAGGGCTCACGGCGCAGCCGCGGGTGCTCGTCGGCAATGCCGGATCCCTCGGCCGGGCCATCGCAGCCGCGCGGCGGCCCGGCGTCAGCCGGCAGGCTCCGGGACGACCTCGATGGCCGACACCGTCGCCAGATCGACCGAGGCGCTGAAGGCGATGTCGAGCATGCCGTCCGACACCTCGACCACCACGGAGCGGTCGAGCTCGCGGCGGGGCCCGACGGCGGCCACGAGGTCGAGGTCGCGCACGAGCGGCGTCCCCTCGACGTCGACGGAGAACAGCCGGCTGCCCGGCTCGGTCCAGTAGGTCTCGGCCATCGCGAGGGTGACGCGGTAGCGGCCGTCGGACACCTCGCCCGACCACGACGTCATCCCGATCTGGCTCGTGCGCAGGATCGCGTCGCCGAGCCGGCCCTCCACCGGCTGCGCCGACGGCGTCCCGAACCGTCCGCCGACGAAGCCCGTGCTCGACAGGAACTGCGTGCCGTCGGCCGCACGGGCGCCGTCCGTGGCGCCGGCGTCGACGTACCAGGAGTCGGGCTCGCGCCCTGCGGCCAGCCCGACGACGACGGCGGCACCGGCACTGACCGCGAGCACGCCGGCCACGACCGCCGCCGAGCGCGCCGTCATCAGGGGGCGGTGTCGGCGGCGTCCTCGGAGAGCACCTCGACGATGGTGGCCAGGGCGGCGTCGAGGTCGGCCTCGTCGACGACGAGCGGGGGCGCGAACCGGATGGTCCAGGTGTGCGTGTCCTTGGCGAGGATCCCGCGCGCCAGCAGCTCGAGGCTGACCTCGCGGCCGGTGCGGCCCGTGCCGTCGAGCTCGACCGCCCACCACAGGCCGCTGCCGCGGATCTCCTTGATACCGGGGAGATCCGCGCCGCGGAGCGTACGCAGGACGTGCTCGCCGAGCCGCTTCGACCGCTCCTGCAGGACGCCGGTCTCCATGAGCTCGCAGACCTTGATCCCTACGGCCGCGGCGAGCGGGTTGCCGCCGAACGTCGAGCCGTGCTCGCCGGGCCGGATCACGCCGAGCACCGACCAGTCGGCGGTGACCGCGGAGACCGGGAGGATGCCGCCCCCGAGCGCCTTGCCGAGGATGCGGACGTCGGGCTGCACGCCGACGAGGTCGCACGCGAACGTGGCGCCCGCGCGGCCCATGCCGGCCTGGATCTCGTCCGCGATCATGAGGACGTTGCGCTCGGTGCACAGCTCGCGGACGGCCTCGAGGTAGCCGGTCGGCGGCAGCACGACGCCGGCCTCGCCCTGGATCGGCTCGACGAGGAACGCCACGGTGTCGTCGGTGAGGGCGGCCCGCAGCGCGTCGATGTCGCCGTAGGGCACCGTGACGAAGCCGGGCGTGTAGGGGCCGTAGTCGTCGCGGGCGCTGGGGTCGTCGGAGAAGGACACGATGGTCGTCGTGCGGCCGTGGAAGTTGCCCTCGCACACGACGATCTGCGCACGGTCGTGGGCGACGCCCTTGACCTGGTAGCCCCACTTGCGCGCGACCTTGAGCGCGGTCTCGACGGCCTCGGCGCCGGAGTTCATCGGCAGCACCGCCTCGTGGCGGGCGAGGCGTGCGAGCGCGGCGCAGAACCGGCCGAGCTGGTCGTTGTGGAACGCGCGGCTGGTGAGCGTGACCCGGCGCAGCTGGTCCTCGGCCGCCTTGAGCAGGTCGGGGTGGCCGTGGCCGAAGTTGATGGCGCTGTAGGCCGACAGCATGTCGAGGTAGCGGCGCCCCTCGACGTCGGTCACCCACGCGCCCTCCGCCTCGCTGATGACGACGGGGAGGGGGTGGTAGTTGTGCGCGCAGTGCTCGTGCTCGAAGGCGATGGCCTCGTCGGTGATGGTCACGGATCCTCCAGCCGGGTGGCCGCGCCAGGGTGAGGCCGGCCGGATCCCACGCTGCCAGATCCCACCCGGCGATGCGAGGGACTCGCGGGCGCGCGAGCACCCTCCGCGGCCCGGTACACTTACTGACTCACGAGTCAGCAAGGATCCGGCCCCACCGCGCCGGCGGCGCAGGAGGATCGGCAGTGGACCACGGCGCGCTCGTGACGGTCTTCGGCGTGCTCACCACCCTGCTCGCCGTGGGGTACGGCGTCCCCCAGTGGCTGAAGCTCCGCAAGGACGGCAACGTCTCGGGCGTCTCGCTCGCCTCGATCACCTGCGCGATCGTCTCGGCCGTGGCCTGGGTGCTCTACGGCGTGTGGCTGCAGGACATCTGGGTGGTGCTCACCTCCGGCGCCGCGATCCCCGGGCTGACCGCGGCCCTGGTCGCGCTGCTGCGCAACCACGCCTCGCGCGAGGGGCTCTGGATGACCTGGGCCTGGGCGGGGTCGCTGGTCGCGGCTGCGGCTCTCGTGCCCGTGACCGAGGCGCCGCTCGTCGTCCTGCTCGGCTGCTCCATCCTCTGGTAGGTCGCGCCCGCCCTCTGGACCGCGTGGACCAGCGCCGACGTCTCGGGCGTCGCGCCGGGCGCCTGGTACCTGCTGCTCACCGAGGCGGCGGTCTGCGCGGTGTACGGCGTCATCGCCGACGTCCCGGCGTACGTCGTCTACGCAGCCATCTCCACCGTCGGGGCGGGCCTCATGCTCGTGCGCCTGCGGATGGACACCGGCTGCGGGCGCTGCGCCCCGCTGCGCGCCTGCAGCTGCGTGCTCGAGCCCGCCTGACCCGGCTCCCCCACCTGCGGCCGGCCCGTCTGTCACGGTCTCGTCGTTCCGCGGGCGGCAGCGCCCGCCTCGCGGCACACTGCGGATCACCCAGCAGCCCTCCGACCGACCGGAGCCCACCCATGGTGTTCGTCAGCCCGCTGCCCCCCGTGGAGATCCCGGACGTCGCCCTCACCGGCTACGTCCTCGAGCACGCCGAGCGGCTCGCCGACAAGCCGGCCCTCATCGACGGCCCGAGCGGCCGCACCCTCACCTACGGCGGGCTCGCCGCCGCGGCCCGCTCGCTCGCCGGCGGCCTCGTCGCCCGCGGCTTCGGCAAGGGCGACGTGCTCGCCCTGCTGGCCCCCAACATCCCCGAGTACGCCGTCGTGTTCCACGGCGTCGCGCTGACCGGCGGCACGATCACCACGATCAACCCGACCTACACCGCGGAGGAGATCCGCAAGCAGCTCGACGACTCCAAGGCGACGATCCTCATCACGATCGGGATGTTCCTCGAGACGGCGCGGACCGCCTGCGAGGGCAGCACCGTCACGGACATCTACACCCTCGACCCGGTCGAGGGCGTCGAGCAGGCCACGGCGCTGTTCGGTGCGCCGATCGCCGAGCAGGTGCCGGTCGACCCCGCCAACGACGTCGTCGTCCTGCCCTACTCGTCGGGCACCACAGGCATCAGCAAGGGCGTGATGCTCTCGCACCGCAACCTCGTGGCCAACGTCGTGCAGACGCTCGCCGGAGCCGACGTGCGCGAGGACGAGACGTTCATCGCCTTCCTGCCGTTCTTCCACATCTACGGCATGCAGGTCCTCATGAACACCGGCCTGCGCGCCGGCGCGACCGTCGTGACGATGCCCCGCTTCGACCTCGAGCAGTTCCTGTCGATCCACCAGGAGTACGGCATCACGCGCTCGTTCGTCGCCCCGCCCATCGTCGTCGCCCTCGCCAAGCACCCGATGGTCGACCAGTACGACCTGTCCAAGCTCAAGCAGGTCTTCTCCGGCGCCGCGCCGCTGTCGGCCGAGCTCGCGATCGAGGCCGGCGAGCGCATCGGCTGCGAGGTCGTGCAGGGCTACGGCATGACCGAGATGTCGCCGGTCTCGCACCTCACCCCGCCAGGGCAGTTCAAGCCGGGCTCGGTCGGCGTCACGGCGCCCAACACCGAGACCCGGATCGTCGACCCGGTCACGCAGAAGGACCTCGGCGTCGGCGAGGACGGCGAGGTCGTCGTCCGAGGGCCGCAGGTGATGCTCGGCTACCTCGGCAACAAGGCGGCCACCGACGCGATGCTCGAGCCCGACGGCTGGCTGCACACCGGCGACATCGGCCACATCGACGAGGACGGCCACCTGTTCGTCGTCGACCGGCTCAAGGAGCTCATCAAGTACAAGGGCTTCCAGGTGCCGCCCGCCGAGCTCGAGGCCCTGCTGCTCACGCACCCGGGCATCGCCGATGCCGCCGTGGTCGGCATCCCCGACGAGGAGGCCGGCGAGATCCCGGTCGCCCACGTCGTCGCCCGCCCCGGCGTGGAGCTCGACCCCGACGAGGTGATGGCCTTCGTCGCGGGCCACGTCGCGCACTACAAGCAGGTCCGCAAGGTCGTCATCACCGACGCGATCCCCAAGTCGGCGTCCGGGAAGATCCTGCGCCGCATGCTGCGCGACCAGGGCTGACCCGCCCGTCGGACGACGGAAGGGCGGTGCCGAGGAGCTCCTCGGCACCGCCCTTCGCGCGTATGCAGCCGATCAGGCCTCGACGGGCTCGCGCTCGTCGGTGACGTCGACGTCGGAGCCGTCGCCGTCGCGGCCGTCGACCTTGGCCGGCCACCAGAAGCGCTCGCCGAACACGAACGCCAGCGCAGGCACGAGCACCGTGCGGACGAGCAGCGTGTCGAGCAGGACGCCGAGGCAGACGATGATGCCGATCTGCGCCAGCGCGATGAGCGGCAGGACGCCGAGCACCGCGAACACCGCCGCGAGCAGGATGCCCGCGCTGGTGATGACGCCGCCGGTGGCACGCAGCGCGCGCAGCATGCCGGTGCGTGTGTCGCTGACCAGCGCCTCCTCCCGGGCCCGTGTCGACAGGAAGATGTTGTAGTCGACACCGAGGGCGACGAGGAACAGGAACGAGATCAGCAGCACGCCGGTATCGAGCGCGGGGTAGCCGAGCACGTTGGTGAAGATCAGCCACGAGGCGCCGAGCGACGCGAAGTAGGTGAGCAGCACCGTCGCCACCAGGAGCAGCGGTGCGAGCACCGAGCGCAGCAGCAGGATGAGCACGCCCGTGACCATCACGAGCACCAGCGGGATCACGATCGCGGCGTCGCGCTTGGCGGCATCGACCTGGTCGAGCGATGTCGCCGTGGTGCCGCCGACGACGGCGTCGGCGCCCTCCACCGTGGCCACGGCCGCGCGCAGGTCGCGGACCTGCTGGAACGCGGCGTCGCTGCCGGGCTCGGAGTCGAGCACGACGTCGAGCTGGGCGATGTCGCCCTCGGCCGGGCCGGGCTCGGTCGAGACCACGCCGCCGACCTGCTCGACGGCCGCCGTGACGGCGTCGAGGGACTGCGGGTTGGTGAGGATCTGCACGGGCTCGTTGGCACCGGCCGGGAACGCCTTGGCGAAGGTCTCCTGGCCGGCAACCGCCTCGGGCTTCACGCGGAAGACCTCGTTCTGGCTGAGGCCCACGGAGACTCCCGTGGCACCGAGGCCGAGAACCACGAGGAACACGGTCGACGCGATGCCGACGATGTGCGGGCGGCGCTTGACGCCCTCGCCGATGCGGCCCCAGAACTTGCCCTCGCGGGGCTCGTCGCCGACCTTGGGCGTGAACGGCCAGAAGATGCCGCGGCGGAAGACCACCATGGCCGCCGGCAGGAACACCAGGCCGGTCACCATCGCGACCACGATGCCGATGGCGGCCGAGAAGCCGAGGCCGCGCAGGACCTCCTGGTCGGCGAGCAGCAGCGTGAGCAGCGCGAGGGTGACGGTCGCGGCCGACGCGATGATCGGCTCGGCCGTGCGGCGCAGCGCGAAGCGCATGGCGTCGAAGCGGTTCTCGTCGGTGCGCAGACGGTCGCGGTAGCGCGCGATGAGCAGCAGCGCGTAGTCGGTCGCGGCGCCGAAGACGAGAACGCTGGTGATGCCGACGTTGGACTCGTCGACGACGATGCCGAACTGCGGCGCGAGCAGGTCGACGAGCTTGAGGGTGAACTGCTCGGCGGTCGCGACGACGACGAGCGGGACGATCCACAGCCACGGGCTGCGGTAGGTGACGAGCAGCAGGACCGCGACGATGAGCGCGGTGGCCGCGAGCAGCGTGACGTTGGCGCCGTCGAAGACCGCGACGATGTCGGCGGTGAACGCCGGGCCGCCGGTCACCTGGACCTTGAGGCCGGCCGGGACGTCGGCCTCGGCGGCGTCGCGGATCGCGGTGACGTCCTCGCTGATGCCCTCGAACTCCTGGCTCACGTCGACCAGGACCGGGACGATCGCGACGGTGCCGTCCTGCGAGAACGTCGGCACGACCGGCGGGCCGGGCTGCGCCACCGCGAGCGGCGCGACCTTCTCGGCGATCGCGCCGACGGCCGCCTTGTCGGCGTCCGACAGCGCGGCGCCGTCCTCGCGGCTCACGACAACGATGGCCGGTGCGACGCCGTCGCTGGGCAGCTGGTCCTGGCGCAGCTGCGCCTCGGCCGACTGGTACGACGTCGGCAGGCCGGACGAGACCAGGGCCTCCGGCTGGGTGGGCTTGGGCAGCGCGAGCACCGCGCCGACGACGAGGATGCCGACGACGAGCGTGAGCACGGCGCGGCCCCAGGATGCGACGTGGGCCGTGAGGACGTTCACTAGGATCTCCCTGGTTGCTGAAAGACGTGATCAGCAGGTCACTAGACTGTCTAGCGAGCGAGAGTACACCCGTGTCCGGCACCCCGCACGTCGGAGCCACGGCGCCGCAGGCCCCCGCCGAGGGGAGCCCGGTGCCGCAGAGCCGTCTGGCCCAGCTCCTCTACGACGTCCTGCACCTCACCAGCGACACCCGCACCGCCATGGCGCGCAGGCTCGACCTCAACCCCTCCGAGGTCGACGCGATGGAGCACCTCATGGCCGAGCCGATGGGCCCGGTCGAGCTCAGCCGCCGCCTGCACATGACGTCGGCCTCGGCCACGGTGCTCGTCGACCGTCTCGAGGAGGCCGGGCACGTCGCCCGCGAGGCCGACCCCCACGACCGCCGTCGCCGCGTGGTGCGACCCACCCCGCAGGGCATGGAGTCGGTCTACCGGCAGCTCGTCCCGCTCGTCACCGACCTCGTCGCCGCCGAGGAGCCGCTGAGCGCGCGCGAGCGCACCGCCGTCGAGGGCTACCTGGAGCGGGTGCTGGCGGTCCTGCGGGAGCACGCCGACCTCGACGAGCAGGACCAGCCCGCCGAGTAGCGGTCAGGCGCCGGGGGCGGGCCGCTCGAGGATGGGCTCCCACGGCGGCACCGGCGCCGCGATGCGGCCCAGCGACGAGTCGACGTCGCCGAAGCGCTCGCCGCGGTCGCGCCAGTCGGCGTAGAAGCCCGACACCTCGTCGGCGCTGCGCGCGACGAAGTTCCACCACATGAAGAGCTTCTCGGGGAACGGCGTACCGCCGAGGAGCAGGATCCGGGCGGGGTCGCGGGCCTCGATGCGCACCTCGTCGCGGCCCGCCGGCAGCGGCGCGATCTGCCCCGGCCGCGCCACGGCGCCGTCGACGAGCACCTCGCCGTCGAGTGCGACGACGGCGTGCTCGAACCCCGCCTGCAGCGGGACGGTCCACGGCCCGGGCCGCAGCACGGCGTCGACGCCGAGCAGCCCGGTGGTGAAGCGGGCGGGCGAGGCCGTGCCGAGGAAGTCGCCGGCCAGCACGGTGGCCGTGGCTGCGGCGTCCTCGACGACCGGCAGCGCCGCGTGGTGCTCGAAGGCCGGATCGCCGGAGCGCTCGGCGTCGGGCTGGGCGACCCACAGCTGCACGCCGTGGAGGGTGCCCCGGTAGGTGCCGGTCGCCTCCTCCGCGTGGACCACGCCGCGGCCGGCGGTCATGAGGTTGAGCTGGCCGGGCCGGATGAGCTGCTCCGAGCCGAGCGAGTCCTTGTGCAGGGCCTCGCCGTCCATGAGCCACGTGACGGTCTGCAGGCCGGTGTGCGGGTGCGGGCCGACGTCGAGCCCAGCCGTCTCGGTGACCTCGGCCGGGCCCATGTGGTCGGCGAAGCACCACGCGCCGACGGTGCGCAGCGGGCGCCGCGGGAGCACGCGGCGCACCGTGAACCGGCCCACCTGCGCCGAGACGCCGTCGAGGACCTCGACCACCATGACTGCCTCCTCCGCCCGCTGCCGGGACGCCGGTGCAACGTACCGGCGGCGCCGCGCTGTTCCCCGATGTGCGGCGAGGGTCACGCATGGAAGCGGTCGCGCCGGGTAGGAGCACCCGCGCCCACGACCTGGAGGAGGTGCGCCGTGCCGAAGTCGCCGAGGCCCAGCGAGATCGAGCTGCCGTCGACCGTCGAGCGCTCGCCCGAGCACGCGCAGGACATCTACCGCGCCACGCTCGCGTCGGCGATCGAGGAGTACGGCGACGGCGAGCGCGCGCGTCGCACGGCGTACGCGTCGCTCAAGCACTCCTACGAGAAGGTCGGCGACCACTGGGAGCGCAAGGCTGAGCGCGGGCCCTCCGACGAGGGCGGCCGCGGCCGTCGTCAGGGCCGCACGCACGGCGGCGTCGACGCCAACGCCACCAAGGAGCACCTGCTGTCGGTCGCGCGGCGCCTCGACGTGAAGGGGCGCAGCCGCATGACCAAGGCGCAGCTGGTCGAGGCCATCGACCGTGCGAACGACCGCGAGTCGCGACGCTCGCGCGAGCAGTCGGGCTGACGCATCGATACCCGGCCGGCACCGCCGAGCCGCCCAACCGCGCGACAGCGCGACGACGAGGAGAACCATGAGCGAGCAGATCCCCGCCCCCGCCGAGGACGAGCCGGCCGGCGACATCGGAGACCAGGCCGCGCGCCTGCAGATGATGGAGGAGCAGGAGGCGATCCAGGCGGCGCTGCGCGGCGACGTCCGGGGCGACGACGCGCTCGACGACCGCAGCGCGACCGGCGTCGACCCGCTCGAGGGGCCCGACCTCGTCGACCCCGAGGCGCTCGACGCCAGTGACGACCCGGTCTACGCCGGCGGGCAGCCGATGGGCGAGCCCGAGGAGCCGCTCGAGGACGAGGCGCGCGCGCTCGTCGACGCGCAGACCGGCGATCCCGGCCTCGGCATGGAGGACGCCGGCGGCTTCGCCGTCGAGGAGGTCCCGGCCGACGCAGTCGCGACCGAGGACGACCTGTGAGCGCCGAGCGCCCCTCCGCCTCGGACGACGCCCTGGCCGCGGACGCACGGCCGTCGGCCGGCGACCCCGAAGCGCGTGCCGGGGACGCCTCGCTCGACGGCACCGCCGCCGCAGCCGACGGAACGCTCGACGAGTCGGCCGAGTCCCGTGCGGCTCTCGACGGCGGGGTGCCCGACGAGCGCGACGCCGAGGCCGGCGAGGCCGACGTCGATCCCTCGCGCACCAGCGCAGGCGACGATGCCCGGGTGACCGGCAGCGGCGAGGTGCTCGGCGGCACCGACCACCCCCGCGACGCCCCCTCGGGATCCGCCGCGGAGCCCGCCCTCGACGACGGCGGCGCCGAGTCGCTCGGCACCGACCAGGCCCCTGACCCGGAGTACCCCGCCGAGGTCGGCGAGGGCGGCGTCACCTGATCTGGATGTCGGATCGCGCGCTCTGCCGCGCGATCCGACTACCAGTTCGCTCGTCAGGCCTCGTCGTCGTAGCCGGGGTCGAGGATCGCCACCTTGCGGCGGGGGCCGGCGCCCTGGGCGCCGAGCTCGTCATCGGGGTTGAACAGCTGGCACTGCCGCATCGACAGGCAGCCGCAGCCGATGCAGCTGTCGAGGTTGGCGCGCAGCGCCTGCAGCGCCTCGATACGGCGGTCGAGCGCCGGGCGCCACAGCGAGCTGATCCGGTGCCACTGCTTCTTCGTGGGTGCGGCGTCGAGCGGGATCTGCGCGAGCGCGTCCGCGATCTCGTCGAGCGACAGGCCCACGTTCTGGGCGGACCGGATGACGGCGAGGCGCCGCAGGATCGAGCGCTGGTAGCGCCTGCGGTCGCCGGCCGTCCGCGTGCTCGTGACAAGCCCGAGCGACTCGTAGTAGCGGATGGCGCTCGGCGCGAGGCCGCTGCGCCGCGCCACCTCGCCGATCGGGAGAAGATCGTCGGCCTTCATGCTTGACCTCAAGTCCGCTTGATGTCCTGTCATGGTCGCATGAACCGACTCCTCACGACCGGCACCTACGACGAGGCGCTCGAGCGCCTGCACCGCACCGGCCCCGAGTTCGACGGCTGGATGTCCAACCACGGCCCCATGGCGGTCGAGGCGCTGGCGCGCCGCGGCGCCGAGGGCACCGTGCACCGGTGGACCGACGACTACGCCCGACGGCTCGAGGCGATGCCCGAGGCCCGACGTCGCATCGACACCGGGCACTGGGCCGGCGCGCTCGGCGACCCCGCCCGGCTCGGCGACTGGATCGCCTTCTTCCGCCGCGACCTCCGCGAGCGCGAGTGGACGGAGGTGCTGGCCGCGTGGTGGCCGCGCCTGCTCCCCGGCATCGCCGCGGGTGCGACGCACGGCGTCATCCGCACCGGCCACGCCGTCCACGCGCTGCGCGACGAGGTCTCCGACGCCCGCGTCGACGAGCTGGCGCACGCGCTCGGCTACTGGGCCGGCCGCTGGCAGGCCGTCCCCGCCGTCCACCTGTCCGGCGCATCGTCGGCGACGTCGCTCGTCACCGGCGTACCCCGCGTCGCCGACCAGTCCGGTGGCATCCGCGACCGGCTCGCGCAGCTGGCCGGCACGGCGGGCTGGCACGACCACGTCGCGCGCCTCGCCTCGCCGTCCATCGACGACGTCCCGCTGGCCCTCGACGACCTCGTCGACGCCGTCGTCGTGGCCTATCCGCGGGTGGCGCACGGCAATCCGACGATGCTCGTCCATGCCTGCACCGCGCCCAACGCCGTCGCGCGCACGCTGCCGTCGCTGCCGCGCACGCAGTGGCGGGCGTCGTACGCGTTCGCCTGGTCGGCGTCGGCGGCCGTGCTGGCGGCGTACCTGCCATCTGCTCCGGTGCCGGCGCGGCCGGCCGGCCCGCGCGACGTCGACGCCGACGAGGCCTGGCACCTCGCCGTCGGCCACGCCGGCGAGCACGTCGTCAAGCTCGCCGACACCGCGCTCGACGTCCACGCCCGCACCGGCGACCCCGCCGCCCTCGACGCCATCACGACGGCCATCAGCCTCGATGCCTGACCCCCCGATCTGGTAGTCGGATGGCGCTGCAGAGCGCGCGATCCGACTACCAGATCGGCTCTGTCCGGGAGCGGGGGGTGCGGGGCGGGTGGGCGGCGTAGCGTCCGGGGCGTGGATCCGGTGGCGGCGCTGCGGCGCGCGGCGTTCCTGCTCGAGCGGCAGCTCGCCGACTCCTACCGCGTCCAGGCGTTCCGCAAGGCCGCGGCCGCGCTCGAGAAGGCCGGCCCGGACGACGTCGCCCGCCGGATCGCCCACGGCACGCTCACCGAGCTCAAGGACGTCGGGCCCAAGACGGCGGCGGTCGCGGTGGAGGCGGCGTCCGGGACGGTGCCGTCGTACGTCGTGGAGCTCGAGGGCCGGCCGACGCCGGCCGACCAGCTCGACGACGCCGGCCGCGCGATGCTCGCCAGGATCCGGGGCGACTGCCACACCCACTCCGACTGGAGCGACGGCGGCAGCCCGCCGCTGGAGATGGCGCAGGCCTGCGTCGAGCTCGGTCACGAGTGGACGGTCCTCACCGACCACAGCCCGCGGCTCACCGTGGCGCGCGGCCTGAGCCGCGAGCGGCTCGAGGAGCAGCTCGACGTCGTCGCCCGGATCAACGCCGAGCTCGCGCCCTTCCGCTACCTCACCGGCATCGAGGTCGACATCCTCGAGGACGGCCGCCTCGACCAGGACGACGACCTGCTCGAGCGGCTCGACGTCGTCGTCGCCAGCGTCCACTCCAAGCTGCGCTCCCCCGGCGACGTCATGACCCGGCGGATGGTGACCGCGATCGCCAACCCCCACGTCGACGTGCTCGGCCACTGCACGGGCCGGATGGTGATGGGCCGCGGCCGGCCGGAGTCGGAGTTCGACTCCGACATCGTGATCGAGGCCTGCCGCCGGTTCGACGTCGCGCTGGAGATCAACAGCCGGCCCGAGCGGCTCGACCCGCCGCGGCGCATCCTGCGCGACGCCGTCGAGGCCGGGATCCTGCTCGCGATCGATACCGACGCGCACGCGCCCGGCCAGCTCGACTGGCAGGCCAACGGCGTCGCCCGGGCCGTCGAGTGCGGGGTCGACGCCGACCGCGTGGTCACCACCTGGGGCGTCGACGACCTGCTCGCCTGGACCCGCGGCTAGCGAGGATCACCCGTTCGCCGCACCTCCCTGAGGCGGCCGAGAGCCCAGCGTTCCCATGCCTTCTGGCAGCCCTGCGAGCGTCGGGGCAGCGGAGCGATCCGCCGCCCGTCGCTGCGGGGAAGCAGCGCAGGGCGGAGCCGGGGAGACCCGGCCGCCGAGGGCTCGCCCGGGCATGCTCCTCGCGACGTGCCCGGGCGAGTGCGACGTCGAGGATCAGCCGCGACGCGTGCGCAGCCAGCCGGCGAGCGCGAGCAGGAAGTCGCCGCCGGTGTGCACCAGGCGCGACAGCAGAGCCGCAGCAGCGGCCGGGCCCGCGCCCACCACGGTCGCGAGCAGCGCCACGAGCACCACCTCGCGGGCGCCGATGCCCGCCGGCGCGATCACCACCACCACACCCACGGCATAGGCGAGCGCGAACGCGCCCGTCGCGCGGAGCAGGTCGCCCCACGACGCCGTGCCACCGGGCACGACCAGCGCGAGCGCGACTCCGTAGAGCAGCCAGGAGATGCACATCAGCGCGGTCAGCCGGACGCCGAGGCTCATCGCGTGCGTCGGCCGCGGCGTGCCGGCGAGCCAGCCGGCCAGCCGCGACGTGACCGGGGGCGTGAGCGCGACGAGGGCCAGCACGACGGCGACGCCGCCGAGCCACGACGGCAGCGAGTAGACCGGGAGGCCGGCGAGCAGGCCGACGCCGGCGGCGAGCACAGCGGTGACGACGCTCCACCAGAGGAAGACCAGCCCGGTGGCCACGGTGGTGCGGGCAGGGACGTCGTAGCGGGTGGCCATCCGCGCCTGCGCGCCGAACGACCACACCGAGCCCGGGATGTACTTGCCGATCTGGCCGACGAAGAACACTGACATCGACGTGAGCCGCGGAACCGAGAAACCGTACGCCGCAAGAAGATCCGCCCACACGACGCCGGTGAGCAGCAGACCGGCCACGACGACCACGAGGGCCAGCAGCGTGCGTCCGACACCGACGGCCGCGAGCGACTCGACGACCTCCGGCCACCGCCCTCGCAGCCACCACCAGCCGAAGCCGACGGCGAGGACGACGAACGCGATGCGCGCGACGTCCCACCACCGCGACCGGGTCACCGGCGGGCCGGTCGCTTCCGCACCAGCGCGGTGCGCGTCGGGTAGGGCAGGGTCGGGGTGAGCCCTCGCGTCCAGTCCACCTCGACGGCGCTGCCGAGCGCGGTCACGGCGTCGCGGTAGCGGGCCCGGTCCACGTTGTCGAGGACGACGACGCCGTCGGGCGCCAGCCGGTCGAGCGCGACCGGCAGGCACGCCTCACGGGCGCGGCCGTCGACCACCACGACGTCGAACTCCCCGTCGAAGCGCGCGGCCGCACCGACGTAGTCGGCGAAGTCGAGACCCTCGAACCCCTTCTTGCGGGAGAGCACCTCGCCGGGGCGGCCGGTGCCGGGCACGGGAGGGACGCACAGCAGCGACACGTTCGCGCCGAGCCTCGGCGCGAGCTGCTCGGCCCACTCGGCGTCGTGCTCGATCGAGCAGACCTCGGCGGCGCGCGCCGACAGCCAGAGCGTCGAGGAGCCCGAGCCCCACTCGAGCACGCGCGGCGACGGCCGCGAGGCGAGGAAGCGGGCGACCTTGCCGATGGAGTCGTAGGTCCACCACGGCACGTCGAGCTTGGCGAGGTCGTCGAGGTCGTAGACCGCCAGCAGCGAGCGCGACCAGTGCCCCGCGCGCGATCGCGCCGCCCAGCGGTCCCAGGGCTCGATCAGCCCGACGCGGTCGAGGCCGCTGCGGGCCCCGCGCGCGGCCCCGACGTACACCTGCTTGAGCATCAGCCCTCCGGCTCGATCACGAGCGACTGCAGCCGCAGGCTCCGGGCCTGCCCGGTGCTCCCCGGCTCGGTCGGCACGGAGGCGAACGGCGCGGCGATCCGGACGACGACGCGGCCGTCGCCCACCGACGCCAGCACGTCGGCCGGCACGCTGGCGGTCAGCGTGCGCAGGCCGTCGTCGGCGAACTCGTAGTGGCCCACCTGCGAGCCGTTGACGTAGAGGTCGAGGCTGCTTCCCGTCTGGCCCTCGGGGATGTAGGGCGCGGCGTCGACCGTGAGCCGGACGTCGCGGCCCTCCCACGCGTCGGGCAGCAGGAAGCCGACCTCGGCCTTCTCGTCCCAGGCCCACGTGTAGGCCGGCTCCGGCGTCCGGTACCAGCCCCACAGCAGGTACGGCAGCGCGCCGCCGCCCGCGCGGGCGCGGATGCCCGTGAGCTCGGGGTAGGTCTCGAGCGGGACGACGCAGCGCTCGACGTAGCTCATGGTCAGCTTCTGCCACAGCAGCCGCCGCTCGACGATGTTCTCGATCTCGCAGCCCTGGTCGGCGATCGCGTTGCCGCCGCGGTTGAACGCCACGCGGAAGTACTCGCCCGGCGCGAGCGGCGCCGCTGTGGCGGCCTGCCCGCGGGTGTCCCAGTACGGCCACATCTGCGGCTCGATGTAGCAGGACAGCAGCTGCACCGACGGCTTCCACGGGTAGCAGGCGTGCGGCTCCTCGAGCGGCAGCATCGGCGTGACCTCGCGGTCGCTGGCCCACCAGTAGTCGGTCATCCAGTTGGTGTTGATGGGGAACAGCGTCGTCGGCGCGTTGAACCAGGAGTACGAGTAGGGGAACAGCGTCAGCGCGCTGAGCGTCGGGACGACGATGCCCGCGGCGACCGTCGCCTGCAGGCCGGGGCGCAGCCAGCGCCGCGGCGACGACTGCCAGCGCCGGGCCAGCAGCCAGGCGGCCACGCCCGCCGACGCCGCCCACGCCGGCAGCACGAAGAGCACCTGGCGGGTCGCGTCGTAGAACACCGCCGTCGTCGCGATGCCGATGAGCGGCAGCGTCAGCGCCTGCACGGCGACCAGGCCGATGCCCACAGCGCGGTCGGCGTCGCCTGCCTGCGCGGAGCGGCGGCGCAGCAGCAGGACGACCGGCCACAGCAGGCCCACCCACGCGAGCACGAGGATCACGGCAGGCGTCTGCGCGATCCACCACAGCGGCAGGTAGTACCAGGGCGGCGGCATCGAGAGGTACTGCCCGGCCGTGAGGATGATGTCGTCCCACGGGTAGTCGGCCGAGTCCTTGACCGCCTCGTAGAGGTGGAGCGGCGAGCCGAAGACGTTCGGGTAGATGACCAGCAGCACGAGGTAGGCGATCGCGACGCCGAGCAGCGCGAGGCCGAAGCGCACGCGCAGGCGCCGCAGCGCCCACGACCGGCCCGACCGCGCCCAGTCGACGACGAGCGTGAGGCCGAGCATGGCGGCCACGCTCGCGCCCACCGCGACCCACGTGCCGGGCCGGGTGCCGACGAGCACCACCGCTCCGAGCGCGAGCGCCCCGATGCCGAGGAGCTTGAGCCGCCGGTCGACGACGTTGGGCCGCGACAGCGCGACGACGCCGAGGGTCACCACGGTGTACCCGGCTGCGACGGGCGCGTCCTTGATGTTGAACATCCCGTGGCCGGTGTAGGTCGGGATGGCCGAGATCATCGCGGCGCCGAGCGCGGCCCACCGCCACGAGCGGGTCAGCAGCCGCACGATCGCGCCGACGGCGACGATGCCCAGCACCGAGAACAGCGCGATCGCGATGTGGCGGGCGGCGTACGCCTCGCCCGTCCACGAGACCTCGTTCCAGCCCTCCGTGCCGAACAGCACCGCCGACACGTGCGCGACCAGCGCGGCGACCGGGCCGTAGACGTAGAGGCCGCTGATCGAGAGGTCCGGCTGCCCGTCGCTCATCTGGCGGTCGGGCAGGTACCAGCCGGTCTGGAAGTAGTTCTCGAGGCGGTCGTTGTGGATGGGCTCGTCGATCGTGACGCCGGTGAGCCATGCGCCGGCGAACAGCACGACGACGTTGACCGCGATGACGACGAGCGAGATGACGAGGACGGCCTGCGACAGGCGCGGGTCGGCCGCGCGCGGCGCGGCGGGTGCGTCCGCGCTCTGCTCGACGGCGAGGGTCATGGCACGCGTCGCGCGTCGCGGTTGCGCAGGAACACGACCAGCTCGGCCAGCAGGCCGAACAGGACGAGCTGCACGCCGACGACGACGAGGAGGACCCCGAGGATGAGCAGCGGGCGGTTGCCGATCGGCTCGCCCATGATCTTGAGGACCGTGAGGTACGCGAGGACGGCGAACCCGACCAGGCCCGACACGATGCCGATGCCGCCGAACAGGTGCGACGGGCGGTGCTCGTAGCTCATGAGGAAGCGGACGGTCAGCAGGTCCATGAACCCGCGCCAGAACCGCGCGATGCCGTACTTCGACCGGCCGTAGAGGCGCGCGTGGTGCGAGACCGGCACCTCGTCGATGCGGTAGCCGAGCCAGTGCGCGATCACGGTGACGTAGCGGTGCAGCTCGCCGTAGAGCATCGGGCTGACGTCGCGGGCCACCTCGGCACGCATCGCCTTGAAGCCGGAGTTGAAGTCGCGGCCGGGAGCGCCCGAGAGCCGGCCGGTCGCCCAGTTGTACAGGCGCGAGGTATGCCGCTTGATGAAGCGGTCGTTGCGCTCGACGCGGGCGCCCGTGACCAGGTCGGCGTCGGAGAGCCGGCCGACGAGGGCCGCGAGCTCCTCGGGGTCGTCCTGGCCGTCGGCGTCCATCATCACGACGTACTGGGCCTCGGCCTCGAGCGCCGTCGCGAAGCCCTTCTGGAGCGCCGCGGCCTTGCCGTTGTTGCGCACCATCCGGTGGTAGCGGACGCCCGAGTAGGCGTCCTGCAGCTTGGCCATGATCTCCGGCGTCGAGTCGCGGGAGCCGTCGTCGACCACGAGCACGACGCCGCCGCCGGGGAGGGCCTCGACGTTCTCGACGATGCGCGGGACGAGCACCTCGAGGTTCTCGGCCTCGTCGTAGGCCGGGACCACCACCCAGGTGCCGGACACGCGGCCTCCTCGCTCGGACTCGTCGTCGGATCGTCTCGGCGCGCAGGAACCGGGGGTCGCGCCGGGGCCCGTCGGGGCCGGGGAAGATCCTCCCACCTCGACCCCGGATCGGGCGAAACTCCCCCGCCCGCCGCAGCCGGCGCCGCAGGGCCTGCGGGAGCGGCCCCCGGCTGGTTGGATCGCGCTGTGGACCTGCGCACACCCGGCCCGGAGGCCGTCGAGGCCCTGGTGGCGGCCCTGCCGCCCGGCGTCGCCGTCACCGACGCCGTGGCCGTGGAGAAGTACCGCCGCGACCGCACGGAGGACCCCGATGCGGGCATGCCGGCCGTCGTCGTGCGCGCGGAGTCGGTCGAGCACGTGCAGACGGCGGTGCGCTGGGCGGCCGAGCACGGCGTCGCGCTCGTGCCCCGCGGGGCCGGCTCGGGGCTCTCCGGCGGGGCCAACGCGGTCGACGGCTGCCTCGTGCTCTCGCTCGAGCGCATGCGCGAGGTGCGGATCGACCCGGAGACCCGTGTCGCCTACGTGGAGCCGGGCCTGCTCAACGCCGAGCTGAAGCGGGCCGCGGCCGAGCACGGGCTCTGGTACCCGCCGGACCCGTCGTCGTACGAGATCTGCTCGATCGGCGGCAACGTGGCCACCAACGCCGGCGGCCTGTGCTGCGTGAAGTACGGCGTCACCACCGACTACGTGCTCGGGCTCACCGTCGTCCTCGCCGACGGGTCGGTCGTCGAGCTCGGCGGACCGCGGCTCAAGGACGTCGCCGGGCTCCCGCTCACGAAGCTGTTCGTCGGCAGCGAGGGCACGCTCGGCATCGTCGTGCGGGCGGTGCTGCGCCTCGTTCCGGCGCAACGGCGGCGCGCGAGCCTCGTCGCGTCGTTCCCGAGCCTCGCGGGCGCCACCGCCGCGGTCCTCGGGATCACGTCGCGGCTCCGGCCGTCGATGCTCGAGCTCATGGACCGCACCAGCATCAACGCCGTCGAGGACATGCTGCGGATGGGCCTCGACCGCAGCGCCGCGGCCATGCTCGTGGTGCAGTCCGACGAGCCGGCGGGGGCCGCCGCCGAGGAGATCGGCATCGTCACCGAGGTGTGCGAGGCGGCCGGCGCCACCGAGGTGCTGTCGACCGACGACCCGGACGAGGCCGAGGCGTTCGTGGCCGCGCGCCGGGCCTGCATCCCCGCCATCGAGCGCACGGGACGCGTCCTGCTCGAGGACGTCGGCGTGCCGCTCCCCCGGCTCGGCGACCTCGTCGCGGGCATCGAGGCGATCGCGGCCGAGCACGCCACGACCATCGCGCTCGTGGCGCACGCCGGCGACGGCAACACCCATCCGCTCGTGGTCTTCGACCCCGCCGACCCCGAGGCGGAGCAGAGGGCTGCGCGCGCGTACGACGCCGTCATGCGTCTCGCGATCGACCTCGGCGGCACGATCACCGGCGAGCACGGCGTCGGCCGCCTCAAGCGCGCCTGGCTCGAGGACTACCTCGGGGCCGACGTCCTCGAGCTGAACCGGCGCGTGAAGGCGGCCCTCGACCCGCAGGGGATCCTCAACCCCGGCGCCGCGATCTGACGCGGCTCAGCGCTGCTCGCGCCACGTGCGCTCGAACGGCAGCCGCCAGGCGTGCGGCGCGATGAGCTGGTGGATGGCGTTGGGGCCCCACGAGCCCGGGGCGTACGGCTTCACCGGCGGCGGGTCGTCGAGCAGGTCCTGCGACCGCGCCCAGAGGCTCTCGATGCCCTCCGACGTCGTGAACAGCGTGTGGTCGCCGCGCATCGCGTCGAGCAGCAGCCGCTCGTAGGCCTCGAGGACGTCACCGGCGCGGTCGGTGTCGCGGGTGGAGAACTGCATCGACAGCTTCTCCAGGAAGAACCCGGGCCCAGGGCGCTTGCCGTAGAACGACAGCGACACCTTCGACTCCTCGGCCAGGTCGAAGGTGAGGTGGTCGGGGCCTGCCGCGCCGACGCCGGAGTTCACCGCGAACATCGACCGCGGCGCCTCCTTGAACGCGATCGAGATGATGCGCTGGCCCTCCGCGAGCTGCTTGCCGGTGCGCAGGTAGAACGGGACGCCGGCCCACCGCCAGTTATCGATGTCGCAGCGCAGGGCGATGAACGTCTCGGTGTCGGAGTCGGGCGCCACGCCCTCCTGGTCGCGGTAGCCGGCCACCTGGCCGCGCACGACGTTGGCCGGGTCGATCGGCAGCAGCGACCGGAAGACCTTGTTCTTCTCCTCCGAGATGGCACGCGGCTCGAGCGCCGTCGGCGGCTCCATCGCCACGAACGCGAGCACCTGGAACAGGTGCGTGACCACCATGTCCTTGTACGCGCCGGTCGACTCGTAGAACGAGGCACGGCGGCCGAGGCCGAGGGTCTCGGGGATGTCGATCTGCACGTGGTCGATGAAGTTGCGGTTCCAGATCGGTTCGAACAGCCCGTTGGCGAACCGGAACGCGAGGATGTTCTGCGCCGCCTCCTTCCCGAGGAAGTGGTCGATGCGGAAGATCTGCTCCTCGGAGAAGGTCTCGTGCAGGTGGTCGTTGAGCTCGATCGCGCTGTCGAGGTCGGTGCCGAACGGCTTCTCCATGATCACGCGCGAGCCCTCGACCAGGCCGGCCTCGCGGAGCATCGCGATGACGGCGAAGGCTGCCTTGGGCGGGATGCTCAGGTAGTGCAGCAGGTGGGCCTCGTCGCCGAGCTCCTCCCGGGCCTGCCCCACCGCTGCCCGCAGGGCCTCGGGCCCGGCCGACGTCGGCACGTACCTCAGCTGGTCGCAGAAGGCGTCGAGCTGCTCCTGGCCGACGCCGTGGATCCCGAACTCGGTGACGGCGTCGCGGGCGAACGCGCCGAACCCGGCGTCGTCCATCTCCTCGAGCGACGTCGCCACGATGCGGAGGTCGGGCGCGAGCGCCGAGGTCGTGAGGTGGGCGAGCCCCGGCAGCAGCTTGCGCCGCGAGAGGTCGCCCGTCGCCCCGAACAGCACGATGACGTGCGGGGCCGTGCGCTCGGAGCTGACCTTGCGGGGGCGCGAGCCCGGGGCCGGGTAGGCGATGGTCTGCGCGGGGGTGCCTGCCATGCGGGTCATGGTGACCGCCCCACGCCCGGCATGGGGCCCGTTTCACGCAGGCGTCACATAGCCAGGGCCGCGAGTAACAGTGTGAATGTTCGGTTTGGAGCGCTCGAAGCCGAGCATTCGCACTGTTACTCGCGGAATCAGCGAGGCCTAGTTGAGGCGCTGGGTGCCGTCGGGGACGCCGCCGCCGTCGTAGGCGGAGGCCACGAGCGACGACAGCGCGGTGAGGGCGACGTTCTGACTCCAGGGGCCGAACGACACGCGGGCGACGCCGAGCCGCTGCATGTCGCTCAGCGCGATCGCACCGGGCACCGCGATGAGCGAGACCTTCTGCGGGCCGAGGGCCCCGACCAGCGCCTCGACCTGGTCCTCGTCGAGCTTCCCGGGCGCGAAGAAGCATGTGGCTCCGGCGTCGAGGTAGGCGCGGCCGCGCTCGATGGCGTCGGCGAGCACCTCGGCCGGGTCGCGGTCGCCGGCGCGCAGGAACGCGTCGGTACGGGCGTTGAGCACGAACGGCACGCCCGCGGCCTCGCCCGCGCGCACCACCGCCTCGACGGCGGCGACGGCGTCGGGCAGCGGCTTCATCTGGTCCTCGATGTTGGCGCCGACGACGCCGAGGTCGATGGCGCGGCGCACCGTGTCGCCAGCATCGCCGTAGCCCGCCTCGAGGTCGGCCGTGACCGGCAGCTCCGTCGCGGTGGCGATCCGGCCGACCGCGGCGAGCATCTCGTCGCGCGGGATCACCTCGCCGTCCGGGTACCCGAGCGACGACGCGATCGAGTGGCTCGCGGTCGCGAGCGCCGTCGTCCCGGGCGCCTGGGCCACGACCGTGGCGGAGACGACGTCCCAGACGTTGACGAGCACGAGCAGCTCGGGGGCGGCGTGCAGCCGCTGGAGCTCGGCAGCCTTGTCGGCGGTGGAGGTCATGCCCGACACGCTAGGCCTGCGGACCGTCCAGCGCAGCAGCCCCGGACGACGGGCTCACACTCCGCGCGGGTCGTCGGCCGCGGCCGGGTGCCGGCCGCGCCCGGCGACGTTCTTCCACACCGCCTGCTGGATGAGCAGCGTGACGCACCCGGCCACGGCCATGCCAGTGATGTTGACCCCGAGCTGGAGCAGGCTGCCCCACAGCTCGCTCCACACGCCGAGCGCGAGTGCGAGCGCGGCGTTGCCGGCGGCCGGGATGGTCGTGACCGAGATGAAGACGCCGACGAGCCCGCCGGACTTCGACGACGTGATGGCCAGGACACCGGCCGCTCCCGCGATGACGGCGATGATGAACGACCAGCGGTCGGGCGAGTAGATGAAGGCCGTGCCGAGCCTCGGCCCGAGCAGGTCGTCGGGCGAGATCCAGCCGAGAGCCCGGCCCAGCAGTCCGGCCAGCGTCGTCGCGGTGATGCCCACGGCGAAGCCGACGGCGAGCGTCCTCAGCCCGCGGCCGACAAGCGAGGGCCTGCCGCGCACGAGGCCCAGGCCCAGCGCCGCGACCGCTCCGAACTCCGGCCCGAGCACCATCGCCGCGATCACCAGGACGATCGAGTCGAGCACGATGGCGACGCCGGCGATGAGCGTCGCCAGCGTCATGAAGGTGAGGTACGTCCAGGTCAGCTCGGAGTCGTCGTAGGCGCGCTGCACGACCCCGGCCCAGACGACGGCATCGGCCCCGGCGCCCGGCGCCGCGATCTCGGCGTCGAGCCCGGCCTGCGACATCCACGTCTCGAGGACCTGGACGTGGATCGACCCCTCGCGGTGCACGCCCATCTCGCGCAGCGCGTCGAGGACGTCGTTGGCGGCCTCCCGCGGCACGTCGGCGGTGATGACGTCGCCGGGCGGCTTCAGGCTGCCGCCGAGGTTGACGGCGAGCGCCGAGACGGCGGGGTGCTCCATCAGCAGGTCGATCACCTGCCCGGCCAGCGGCGCGGGGCAGCTGATCTCGACGTGGAGCACCCGCCCATCCTGGCCGACGCCGGAGGCGGGGCGCGGCAGGACCGGCGAGGACGCCGCCGCTGCGCCCCCTGTAGCCGCGACAACCGACCCGCCCGGTTGGGCCGACCGGGCTGCCTCGGGCGCCGCGGTGGAGGACGATCGGAGCAGACCCGAGGAGGCATCGCCGTGGCCGGCTACGACGAGCTCGAGGTCGACATCGAGACGGTGGTCGACCTCAGCGACATCATCGCGTCCCTGCGCGAGCTGTCGGACGAGGAGATCGAGCAGCACGGCTTCTCGGTCGAGGGCACCTGGGACGAGGTGGACGACCCCGTCCTGCTCGGCCCGGACGGCCGCCCGTTCGACACCTGGCGCGAGGGCTATCCCTACCAGCACCGGATGCAGCGCCACGAGTACGAGGTGACCAAGCGCCTCCTGCAGATCGAGCTGCTCAAGCTGCAGACGCACGTGAAGGCGCGCGGGGAGCGCATCGCGATCTTGTTCGAGGGCCGCGACGCCGCCGGCAAGGGCGGCACGATCAAGCGGTTCATGGAGCACCTGAACCCGCGCGGCGCCACGGTGGTCGCGTTGCAGAAGCCCACCGAGGTCGAGCGCGGGCAGTGGTACTTCCAGCGCTACGTGCAGCACCTGCCGACGGCCGGCGAGATCGTGCTGTTCGACCGGTCCTGGTACAACCGCGCGGTCGTCGAGCGGGTCATGGGCTTCTGCTCCGACGAGGAGTACTGGGAGTTCCTGCGCCAGGCGCCCAAGTTCGAGGAGATGCTGACGCGCTCCGGCACGAAGATCGTGAAGTTCTGGTTCTCGGTCAGCCGCAAGGAGCAGGTCACCCGGTTCACCATCCGGCGTATCGACCCCGTGCGGCAGTGGAAGCTGAGCCCGACCGACCTCGCCTCGCTCGACAAGTGGGACGCCTACTCCGAGGCGAAGGAGGCGATGTTCTTCTACACCAACACCGAGCACGCTCCCTGGACGGTCGTGCGCAGCAACGACAAGAAGCGCGGCCGCCTCGAGGCGATGCGCTGGGTGCTGTCCCAGCTCGACTACGAGGACAAGGACCTCTCCGTCGTAGGGACGCCTGATCCGCTCATCGTGGGACCCCCCTCGGACATCTACGAGGACGAGGAGCTCACGGGCAAGCAGTACCCGCCCCTCGCCTGACCTCCGCCGACAACGCGGCCGCCGGCCCCGCCGCTCAGCGGTGGCGGCGGGACCGGCGGACGAGGGTGGGTGCTCGGGCTACCCGTTCCAGCGGGGGTCCTGGTGGGAGCCGGCACGCTGCTGCTGCTCGGTGAGGTCGAGCGGCGCGGTCTCGGTGGGCATCTGGCTCGCGTACGGGTCCTGCTGGGCAGCACCCGGCTGGCCGCGGTACGCAGCGCCCATCGCAGCCGGGTCCTGCATCACGCCGGCGGGCATGCGCTGCTGGCCCGACGACATCCGCGAGGCGACGACGTCCTTCTCCTCGTCGTAGCGGGCCAGCGCCCGGCGCCACCGCTCCTGCATCGGCTGGATCCCGCCACCGCCCACGGCCACGACGACGACGCCGACGATCGCGGCGAGCGAGGCGTAGAGCACGGCGTTCACCACGTTCTCGGCCACCTCGAGCTGGTCGAGGGCCGCGATGACGCCCAGCGCGATGATGACGACGCTCGCGACGTTGGCCAGCACGCGGCCGTAGGAGAGCCCGCCGAGGCTCGACTCCACGAGGGTCTTGACCCCGGAGGCGATGGCGGCCGCGATGACGATGATGAGGATCGCGACGAACACCTTCGGCAGGTACGCCACTGCGGCGTCCAGGTAGCCGCTGATGGGGTTGTCGCCGAACACGCCGAACGCGGTCGAGAGCACGACGAGCATCAGCGCGTAGAACACGATGCGCGCGAGGATGCTCGACGCGTCGAGCTTCGAGCGCGCCAGCGCCCGCTTGATGCCGCCCCGCTCTACCCAGCGGTCGAACCCGACCCGCTCGAGCAGGCGGTCGAGGATCTTCTCGATCGCCTTGGCGATGAAGTAGCCGATGATGAGGATCACCAGGCACGCGAGCAGCTTCGGGACGAACGCCGCGACGTTGTTCCAGGCCTGCTCCAGGCCGCCCTGCCAGTCCATGTGCAGCTCCGTCCATGCGACAGGGCCGCACTCCGCAGCCCCCGACGGAGCGCCGGTTACCCGGGCGCAGGCGTGCGAAACCCCCGCGCCCGGTAGGCGAACGGGCTCAGACCACCGCGCCGGTCCAGCCGGGGTCGCGCGTCTTCTCCGGCGCCTTGCTCTTGGGCCGCGGGGGCCGCATGCCGGACTTCTGCTCGAGGTAGGACGTCAGCGGTGCCGCAGTGAACATCGTCGAGAGCGTGCCGACGACGATGCCGACGATGAGCGCGAGCGAGAAGTTGCGCAGCGTGTCGCCGCCCAGCACCGCCAGGGCGCCCAGGATGAACAGCGCTCCCATACCGGTGTTCACCGTGCGCGGGATGGTGCGCAGGATCGCGCGGTTGGCGCTGCGGTCGTAGCCGGCCTTCGGGTCGTCGGTCCACTCCTCGCGCACCCGGTCGAACACCACCACGGAGTCGTTCACCGAGTAGCCCACGATCGTGAGGATCGCCGCGACGAAGACGCCGTCGACGAGACGGCCGGTCCAGGCGAAGAAGCCGGTCACGATGATGACGTCGTGCAGCATCGCGAGCACCGCGCCGGCGCCGAAGGTCCAGCGGAACCGGAAGGCGAGGTAGGCCAGCTGCAGGACCAGGGCGATCCCCAGAGCCACCAGCGCATTGCGGCGCAGCTCGTCGCCGAGGCTCGGCCCGATGAGCTCGTCGCGCACGCGGTCGGCCGAACCGCCGGTGGCCTCCGCCATCGCCGCGTCGACCGCGGCCACCTGGTCGTTGGTGAGCTCGCCTCGGATCGAGATGTCCTGGCCGTCGGTCTGCTGCACGATGATGTCGTTCAGGCCCTGGGTCGCCAGCAGGTCGCGCGTCTCCTCGACGGTGATCGCGCCCGCCACGGCGTAGTCGACCTGCCGTCCGCCGGTGAACTCCACGCCCAGGTTCAGGCCCTTCACCGCGATGCCGGCGAGGCTCAGCACGACGAGGACGGAGGAGATCGCCAGCCAGAGCCGGCGGCGCCCCATGAGGTCGGCGTTGCTGCCCTCCATCCAGCGGCGCACGCGGCCCTCGTTGGCGAGGCCCGTGATCTGCGGACGCCGCTTCGCCCAGGAGCGCCGGACGAGGAGGTCGACGAGCACGCGCGTGATGATGAGCGCCGAGATCATCGACGCGATGACACCCACCGACAGCGTCACGCCGAAGCCCTTCACCGGGCCGGAGGCGTAGAAGAAGAGCAGCGCGGCAGCGATCAGCGTGGTGATGTTGGAGTCGGCGATGGCGCTCAACGCCTTGCTGAACCCGGCATCGGCTGCCTTATCGACCTGCAGCCCGCGCTGGTACTCCTCGCGCGCTCTCTCGAACACGAGCACGTTGGCGTCGATCGCCATTCCGATGGCCAGCACGAAGCCGGCGATGCCCGGCAGGGTCAGCACGGATCCCAGCGCCGCCAGCACCGCGTAGGAGATGAGCGCGTAGCAGCCGAGCGCGATGGTCGCGAGCAGGCCGACCAGCCGGTAGATGACGATGATGAAGATGCCGGTGAGCAGGACGCCGATGAGACCGGCCTGCACCGACGCCGCGATGGCCTCCTCGCCGAGCGTCGGGCCGACGACCCGCTGCTCGATGATCTCGACCGGGACCGGCAGGGCGCCGCCGTTGATGAGGGCGGCGAGCTCCTGGGCCTCGGTGAGCGTGAACTGGCCGGTGATCTCGGTGGAGCCGCCGAGGATGCCGACTCCGCAGTTCACGCTCGGGTCGACCTGCGGCGAGGTGATGGCGACGCCGTCGAGGACGATCGCCACGCGGCGCATCGGGTCGCCGGACGGTGAGCACGCGGCCTCGCCCGTGAGCTTGATCCAGGCGTCCTGCCCGGCGCCCTGGAACGTCACCTGGACGCTGGCCGCCGGCGAGCCGGGCGGGATGCCCCCGACGGCCTCGCCGACCTCCTCGCCGGTGATCACGGCGGGGCCGACGGTGATGAGCTCGCCCTCGGCGGTCGCGACCTGGCCGCCCTTGACCGGGTCGAACTCGGCAGGATCCTTCGACGGGTCGGCCGCGCCATCGCTCGAGGCGACCGGGTGGAAGGTCAGCTGGGCTGTGCGGCCGAGCGCGTCGGCGGCCTCGCGCGGGTCCTCGACGCCGGGCAGCTCCACCACGATGCGGTCGTCGCCCTGGCGCAGCACAGTGGTCTCGGCGACGCCGAGGGCGTTGACGCGGCGCTCGAGGATCTCGGCGACGCGATCCGTGACCTCGCCGTCGACCGTCACAGCGGAGGTGTCCTGCGCCTGCAGCGTCACCTGCGTGCCGCCGCGCATGTCGAGGCCCAGGGTGATGGGGGTCGTGAGCGCCACCCACACCGACAGGCCGACGACGACAACGGCGATGACCGCGCGCCAGATCACCCCGCGGCTCGTTCTCGCGGGGGCCGACCGGTCGCGCGCCGGGGTGGGTCGTGCGTCGCCTCGCATGCTCATCCTCGTCAGCCTGCCGGGCAGCGCCGCGGCGCCCCGGGCCGCGACCGTAGATCGGACGCGCTGAGTGCGATTGTGCTTGCCGCCACTGGAGGTCCACGAATCGAGAACCGCGGGCGTCGCAGACTGCGACACAGTTGCGACATTCCTGCGACCGACCTGGGACGCAGGGGCCGAAGGTCTCAGCAGACCCGAGCGCGAGGCGAGTGCCGCGGCGGGGGCACGGCTGCCGGCGTCCCTGCCAGCGGCCGCCGGGATCGTGCCGTCAGGCCTCGGCCGCGATGCGGTCGCGCATGCGCTGCGGCTTCCAGCCCGGGCCGGGCACCGACGCCCGCAGCAGGCGCGTGTAGGGGTGCTGCGGGTCGTCGAGGACCTGGCCGGTCTCGCCGCGCTCCACGACGACGCCGCGCTGCATCACGATCGTCTCCTCGGTCAGCTGCCGGACAACGGCGAGGTCGTGGCTGATGAGGATGTAGGAGATGCCGCGGTCGTCGCGGATGTCGGCGAGGACGTTGAGCACCTGGGCCTGGATCGAGACGTCGAGCGCCGCGACCGACTCGTCGAGGATCAGCACCCGGGGGTCGGTCGCGAGCGCGCGGGCGATCGCGACGCGCTGGCGCTGGCCGCCGGAGAGCGCCTTGGGCAGCGCGTTGATCTGGCGCTGGTCGAGGCCGACCACCTCGGCGAGCTCGGCGACGATCCGCTTGCGGTCGGCCGCGTCGTGGTCGTGGTGGACCCGCAGCACCTCGTCGATGAGCTGCGCGCCGGACTGACGCGGGTCGAGCGAGGAGTACGGGTCCTGGAACACGATCTGCACCTCGCGGCCCCGGGCCTTGCGCTCGCTCCCCCGGCGGGCCGGCTTCGAGCGGTCGCGGCCGCAGGCCGTGATCGTGCCGGACGTCGGCCTCTCGAGGCCGCAGATCATCCGGGCCACGGTGGTCTTGCCGCTGCCCGACTCGCCCACGATGGCGAGCGACCGGCCCGGCATGAGGTCGAAGGTCATGTCGTCGACGGCGACCTGCGTCCCGAACACCTTGCGCAGGTTCCGCACGGAGAGCACGGGCTGCGCGTCGTCGAGGGTGGCCCTGGTGGCGGGGCCGCGCACCTCGTCAGACATGGGCACCGTCCAGCAGTCGGCCGCGCAGCTCGCTGGCGCGTCGGCATCGGACCCGGCCGCCGTCGAGCTCGACGAGCACCTGCTCGTCGGCGCGGCAGGCGTCCTCGGCGTGGGGGCAGCGCGGCGCGAAACGGCAGCCGGACGGCGCCTCGAACGCCGACACGGGGCGGCCGGGGATCGCCACGAGCCGCTCGGCGGTCGAGGAGATGTCGGGCCGGGCCTGCACGAGCGCCGCGGAGTACGGGTGCAGCGGGTCGCCGTGCAGGAGGTTCGCAGCCCGGGTCTCCACGACCTGTCCGGCGTACATCACGCAGGTGCGGTCGCACACGGCGCCCGCGAGCTCGAGGTCGTGGGTGATGAACAGCATCGACAGGCCGCGGTCGCGGCGCAGGTCGTCGAGGATCGCCATCACCTCGGCCTGCGTCGTGACGTCGAGCGCGGTGGTGCACTCGTCGGCGAGAAGGAGGCGCGGCTCGGAGAGCAGCGCGGTCGCGATCATGACGCGCTGGAGCATGCCGCCCGACAGCTCGTGCGGGAACTGCCGGAGCCGCTTGCCCGGGTCGTCGATGCCGACCTCCTCGAGCGCCGCGGCGGCGCGCCTGGCGGCGTCGGCCTTGGGCACGTTCTCGAGGATCCGGAGCGACTCCGTCATGAAGTCCTCGATGCGGCGCACCGGGTTGATGTGCGCGCGCGGGTCCTGGAACACCACGGCCACCTGGGCCCGGTGCTTGCGCAGCGCGTCGCCGTCGAGGGCGAGGACGTCGGTGCCGTCGAAGGTAACGCTGCCCTGCACGTCCGCGCCGTCGGGCAGGAGCCGGGCGATGGCCTTGGCCGTCATCGACTTGCCGGAGCCCGACTCGCCCACGAGGCCCATGGCCTCGCCCTGGGCGATCGTGAGCGACGTGCCGGTGATGACCTCGCGCATGCCCGAGTCCATCTTCAGCTGCACGGTGAGGTCGCGGACCTCGAGCAGGGCGCTCATCGGTTCACCGCCTTCGACGAGGTGTCGAGCCGGTCGCCGAGGAAGCTCACGGCCGCGACCACCGCGACGATGCACAGGACGGCGGAGATCGACACGAGCGGGTACCCCTGCAGGAGGCTGGTCTTGCCCTCGCTCACCATGACGCCCCAGTCGGCCTGCGGGGTCTGGACGCCGAGGCCGAGGAACGAGATCGCGGCGAGGTCGACCATGGCGAAGCCGAACAGGATCGTGCCCTGGGCGACGATCAGGCTGGAGATGTTGGGCAGCAGGTGCTTCACGCACAGGCGCCAGGCGCCGAAGCCCTGCACCTCGAGGGCGGCGATGTAGGTCATCGCGCGCTCCTTGAGAGCGGCGCCGCGCAGCACGCGCGCGACGTAGGGCGAGTAGGCGATCGCGAGCGCCAGGCCGGCGGAGAAGAGCGACGGGCCGAAGACCGCGGCGGCGAGGATCGCGAGCAGGATGCCGGGGAAGGCGAAGACGACGTCGATGACGACCGACGCCGTGGCGTCGACCTTGCCGCCGAACCACGCGGTGACCAGCGCCAGGGCCGTGCCGATGACCACCGCCACCAGCGCCACCGCCGCCGCGCCGAAGATGGCGGTGCGGGCCCCGACGAGCAGCCGGGACAGGACGTCGCGCCCCTGGCCGTCGAAGCCGAGCAGGTGCTGGCCGAACGGGCCGACGTTGGCGAAGGACAGGTCGCCCTGGTTGGGGTCGAACGGGGCCAGGATCGGCCCGAGGATGGCCATGAGCAGCGCCAGGACGACGACGGCGATGCTGATCCAGCCCACCCACCCGAGCCTGCGCAGCGTGCGGCGGTCCGGCGAGGCCTCCTCGGCCTCCGCCACGGGGTCGACGATCTCGATGCTCACTGGGCACGGCTCCCGAGGGTCACGCGCGGATCGAGGATCGCGTAGGCGATGTCGATGATCACGTTGGTGATCACGAACGCGAACACGAGCACGAGGCTGATCCCCTGCACGGTGGCGAAGTCCTTGTTCTGCGCCGCCTGCACGAGGTAGGCGCCGAGTCCGTTGAGGCCGAACGCGGTCTCGACCACTGCCGCCAGCGCGATGAGGCTGGCGATGGTGATGCCGACGACCGTGGTGATCGGGATAGCGGCGTTGCGCAGGACGTGCCGGCGCACGACCTCGCGCCAAGGGAGGCCGCGGCTGACGGCGGTCTGGACGTGCTCCTTGTCGAGCTCGTCGCGCACCGCCGTCCGCGTGACGCGGGCGACCAGGGCCACGGAGGTCGCCGCCAGCGCGAGCGCCGGCAGCGTGAGATGTCGTAGCTGGTCGACGAACCCGTCGCCTGTCCCGAGCACCGGGAACCACCCGAGCATCACGCCGAAGACGAACTGCAGCAGCACCGCAGCCGCGAAGGCGGGCAGCGCCGCCGACACCGTCGAGGCGAGCAGGACGCCGAAGTCGACAGACTTGCGGCCGAGCGCGCCGACGATCCCTAGGCCGACTCCGACGATGATGATGATCGCCGCCGTGAGCATCACCAGCTGGAGCGTGACTCCGATGCGCTGGCCGATGATCGTCGAGACGTCCTGCCGCAGCGGGATGGACTCGCCGAGGTCGCCCCTCACCACGCCGCTGATCCACAGCCAGTACCGCGTGAGGAACGGCTCGTTGAGGTTGTAGCGCTCCTCGAGCTGGGCGAGCACCTCGGGAGGCACGGACCGGCCGCCGGTCAGCGCCGCGATGGGGCTGCCGGGCGCCAGGTACAGCGCACCGTAGATCGCGAAGCTCGCGACGAGCAGCGTGGCGAGCAGCATCGCCATGCGCTTGCCGAGAAATGCGATCACGTCCGTGCCTCCCGAGTCACTGCGTCAGATCACGCGCCGCCGAGGTAGGCCGCCCACGGCCCGAACATGTACACGAAGGTGGCCGGGGCGCCGGTGACCTCCTTGTTCATGATGAGCACGTTGTTGGCCGCGACCATCGGGAACCAGACCAGGTCCTCGGTGATCTTCTTCTGCGCGGCGATCACGTAATCGGCGCGCTTGACCTCGTCGGCCTCGCTGCGTGCGGCATCGAGCGCCGCCTTGACCTCGGCGTTGTCGTAGCCGCTGTAGTTCTGCGAGCCGCCGGGGTACGCCATCGACTTGTAGAGCGCCGACGGGTCGGCGTAGTCGCCGTAGTTCGACGTCGCGAAGGCGTCGACCGAGCTCCACGCGGCGGGGTCGATGAAGAAGTTGATGTAGTTGGACGGGCTGACGTTGACCAGCTCGGCCTTGAGACCGACCGCCTCGCACGCCGCCTGGAAGGCCAGGGCGATCGAGTTCAGCGCCGGGATGCCCGACGAGGTACCGATCTTCACCGTCTGGCCGGCGATGTTGAGCGACTTGGCCAGCTCCTGGGCCTTGGCGAGGTCCTGCTCCATGACGGGGAGCGCGTCGTAGGCGGCCTTGAAGGTGTCGTAGGCCGTGCCCCAGGTGCCGGAGCCCTGCAGCGCCGACGGCAGGTTGGCCGCGCCCTTGAAGACGGTGTTGGCGATGCCCGACCGGTCGAGCGCCAGGCTCACGGCCTGCCGGACCTTCGGGTCGGCGAGCGGGCCCTTGGTCGCGCTGATGACCATGGCCGACGAGAGGAACGGCGGGCCCTGGTAGACCTTGACGTTCGGGTCGCTCTCGAGCTGGCCGAGGGTCGACAGGGCGATGGCATAGGTGCCGTCGATCGCGCCCGTCTTCAGGCCGGCCGTCGCCGTGGCGTCGTCAGGGACGCCGATGAGGGTGAGGCTGGTCAGCTTCGGCTTGGGCAGCGAGGAGTCCCAGTAGTCGGGGTTGGGCACCATCTTGACGCCCTTGCCGGTCTCCCAGGTGTCGAGCTTGAACGGGCCGGAGCACATGGTCCCGCCGGTGACGGTCCCGAAGTCCTTGCCCTTGGACTCGGCGTAGGACTTCTTCACGACGGCGCCGGGGGTTGACGAGAGCTCGCCGAGCAGCCAGTAGTCGGGCTCGTTGAGGACGATCGTGAACGTCTTCTCGCCGGTGACGTCCATGCTCTTCACGCGGTCGAACGTGCCGAAGTAGAAGCCGCCCCCGTTGGGGTCCGCGGCCCGCTTGAGGCTGTAGACGGCGTCCTCGGCGGTGACGGGGCTGCCGTCCCAGAACGTGGCGTTCGCGTTGATCTCGAAGTTGAACTCGGTCGGCGACGGGTTCGTGACCTTGGCCAGGCCGTCGCCGTAGCTCATGTCGTTGTTCTGGCGCAGCACCGAGTCGCACAGGATCGACACGGCCGTCTGCTCCGGGTAGTCGAAGCCCTGGATCGGGTCGAGGGTCTGCGTCTCGCGGTAGGTCGCCCACACGACGTCGCCGGCGTCCTTGGTGGGCGCGGGGGTGTCGATGGTGAAGTCCGACGTCTGCGCGGTCGGCGTGCCCGACCCGCTCGTCGTGGGCGGCGGGGCACCGGTGCACGCGGCCGTGAGGCTCGCGGCTGCGCCGATCGCGACGATCGCGAGGACGGCGCGGCGGGGGCTGGAGGAGGGCATCGTGGTCCTTCCGGGGCGGGCGAGGGTCGGCCTGGCTTGCCATGAGCAGTGCTGGTCGTGCGAGGTGCGAGGTGCGGGTCGAGCGGTCGTGCGGTGCTGCAGGCGCAGCGGCTTCGATGGCGCAGGGGGCTGGCGCGGTTCCGGCCCTAGAGGGCCGGGCGCCAGGACGGGTCGTTCCAGAGGCCGAGCTCGCGCTCGGCGGCGGCACCGACGTGGAACGCGGTGACGTCGTCGTAGGGCCGGGCGACCACCTGGACGCCGGTGGGCACGCCGTTGGGGCCGAGGCCCGAGGGGACCGACAGGACGGGGTGCCGGCTGGCGATGTTGAAGATCGGCGTCTGGCAGGCGAGCAGGTAGACGTCGAGGTGCGTACCAGCGACGTCGATGCCGTCGGCGTACTCCTCGCCGGCGCGGAAGCCGTAGCCGCCCACCGTCGGGCAGATGAGCGCGTCGTGGTCGACGAGGACCTGCGCGAGCGCGACGTGGACCGCGGACTCGCCGGTCAGGCCCTGGAAGACCGACGTCCGCTCGGCAGCGGCGGTGGCGATGCGCAGGAAGTGCTGGGTGTAGGCCTCGAACATCGAGGGGTCGACGCCGAGGTCGGTCATCGACGGGCCCATGATCGAGCCGTAGTGCACGAGGGCCGCCTCGATGAGATCGGCACGCCTGAGCGGGACCGACACCTCCTCGACGATGGCGCCGGCCGCCTTGAGGGCGTCGGCGAAGGCACGGGTGTTGGCCTCGACCCCGGGCTCGACCGGCAGGTCGCCGAGAGTCACCGCCAGGGCGATGCGCATGCCCGCGACGTCGCCGAGGTCGGCCGGGATCGGCAGAGCTGGCAGCGACACGTGGTCGAACGGGTGCTGGCCCTGGATCGTGTTGTGCAGCAGGGCCGTGTCGGCGACGGTGCGGCCCATCGCGCCGTCGTGGCAGTAGGTGTCGAGGTTCCACGGCGGGATGGCCGGCACGCGGCCGTAGGGCGCCTTGAACCCCACGACCCCGCAGAACGAGGCCGGGATGCGGATGGAGCCGCCGATGTCGGAGCCGGAGGCCAGGTACGCCGTGCCGGAGGCCAGCGCGGCGCCCGAGCCGCCGGACGAGCCGCCCGGCGTCCAGTCGGGGTTCCAGGGGTTGCGCGTGATGCCCCAGAGGCGCGAGTGCGTGTAGGCCGCGCAGGAGAACTCCGGCGTGGTCGTGCGGGCGTGGACGACGCCGCCGGCCGCGAGCACGCGCTCGGCCACCGGGTGCGTCTCCTCGGAGACGTAGCCCTCGGTGACGAGCGAGCCGAGGCGCAGGGAGCGGCCCGCGATCGGCTGCTCCTCCTTGAGCACCACAGGCAGGCCGTCGAGGGGGCCGGCGGGCGTGCCCGCCGCGTAGCGCTCCTGGGCGGCGAGCGCCTCGGCCCGCGAGGCCTCGACGTCGCGCTCGAGCAGGCAGTTGACGGTCGGCTCGACCGCGTCGGCCCGTGCCGACACCGCATCGAGGATCTCGACCGGGGAGAGCTCGCGCTCGCGGAAGGCGCGCAGCACCTCGGTCGCGCTCAGGTAGTGCAGGTCGGTCACGTCGGCTCCCGTCGCCGTGGGATGCGGGCGAACGTAGGACCTGGCACGGTTCACGTCAATACCCTTGACAAAACCGTTGCCGCACGGTGCGCTGGCGCCTTGCACGGTGCGTCCGTCGTTTACGCGGACGAAACATGCACCAGCGCAATCCCCTGCGCAGCAGGCACTATCGGCGTCCTGGAGGCTGACGTGGTGCGGTTCCTCGAACCGTCGGGCACCCCTGCCGCGCTGTCAGCCGTGGGGTACGACGGCCGCTCCTGGGACACGCCGGCGAACCTGGTGCGCGGCCAGATCAGCACCGCCGAGCGCATGCGCAGCGCCGAGCTCGAGAGCGGCGGCGCCGCCCGCCCGCTGCCCAGCGGGGAGTCGCTCGACCTCGAGGCGGCGGCCTTCACCGACCCGCTGACCGGCCGCACGATGACGGGGGCGCAGTTCCTCGACCGCCGGCTCCGGACCGATGCCCTGGCGGTGGTGAAGGACGGCCGCGTGGTCTTCGAGACCTACCGCGACGGCATGGTCGACACCGACCGCCACGTCGTGCACTCGTGCACCAAGACGCTCACGTCCATGCTCGTGGGCATCGCCGTCGACGAGGGCCGCATCGACGTCGAGGCACCGATCGCGGAGTACGTCGAGGAGCTCGGAGCGATCGCGGCGTGGGACGGCGTCTCCCTGCAGCACGTGCTCGACATGGCGGCCGGGATCGACACCGAGGAGCACTACGAGCTGCCGGACTCGATGTACTGGCGGTACGCCGCCGCAGTCGAGTACTACGAGCAGGACGCCCCGGGCGAGGGCGCCCTGGCGTTCGTGCTGCGCGAGCTCACCCGGCGCTCCGACGAGCCCGGGACGCGCTTCAACTACGCGTCGTACCTCACCAACCTGCTGCCGATCGCGGTCCAGCGGGCCTACGGCGTACCGGCGCTCGAGCTCCTCGAGGAGCGCATCTACCGCCACCTCGGCGCCGAGCAGCCCGCTCTGCTCAACCTCGACAGCACGGGCCTGCCCATCGTCGAGGGCCAGGCCAACCTGACGCTGCGCGATTTCGTGCGGTGGGGCCATCTGCTGCTCGACGGCGGCCGCACGGTCGACGGTCGGCAGGTCGTTCCCAGCGCCTGGGTCGCGGAGGCCTTCCGGCCGGATCCCGCACGGGCGCAGGCGTTCGCGCGCGGCGAGAGCGCCGAGGCGTTCCCGGGCGCGGAGTACCACAACCAGACCTGGCTGCCCGAGCCCGGCCGCACCGCCACCATGCTCGGGATCCACGGCCAGTTCTGCTGGGTCGACCCCGAGCAGCGCCTCATGGTCGTCGGGATGTCGTCGTTCCCCGACCAGGTCCACCCCCTCATGACCTCCTGCCTCGCGCAGCTGTGGAGCACAGCGCGCCGCGAGACGGCCTGACCGACCACCACCACGAGGAGATCCCTGTGCCTGCCGACCTCGCGATCGTCGACGTCGCGATCCGCACGCTCGACCCGGCGATGCCGACGGCCGAGGCCATCGCCGTCAAGGATGGGGTGATCGTCGCCCTGGGCACGACGGCCGAGGTCCGCGAGGCCTGCGATGCGAGCACGCGGGTGCTGTCCGGCCGCGGCTGGCACGTGACGCCGGGCCTGGTGGACGGCCACCAGCATCTGCTCATGGGGGCGCAGATCGGCCGCGGCATCAACTTCGACCGCGTCGCCACCCTCGACCGGGTGCGCGAGCTGCTGCGCGAGGAGCGTCGTCGGGTGGGGCCCGGTGCGTGGGTGCGCGGCTACGCGTTCGAGTACGCCGCCCTCGGAGGGCTCGAGTACCACCACTCGCTCATCGACGACGCCGCCGGCGACGGCCCGATGCTCATCCACTCGCTCGATGTGCACACCGGGTTCGCCAACGCCGAGGCGCTGCGCATCGCCGGCATCACCGGCTCGCGCGAGTTCGCCGACGGCGCCTTCATCGTGATCGGCGACGACGGCCTGCCCACGGGCGAGCTGCGCGAGATGGCCGCGATCCAGTCGGTGTGGTCGCACGAGCCGGCGCCGTCCGCGGAGGACCGGATGAGCTGGGTCGTCGACGCGATCCGCGCCCAGAACGCCGTGGGCATCACCGGCGTGCACAACATGGACGGCGGCCGCGAGACGCTCGAGGCCCTCGAGGCGCTCGAGGCCCAGGGCCTGCTGGGGATGCGCGTCCGCCAGCACAACTGGGTCGACCCGGCCGACGACGAGGACGCCCTCGCCGACATCGTGTCCCGCCGCGACCTGCACGGCCGCCGCTGGACCGCCAACTCGCTGAAGTTCATGCTCGACGGCGTCATCGACACCGGCACCGCGTGGCTCGAGGAGCCCGATACCCACGGCGCGGGCACCGACCCGATGTGGCCCGACGTCGAGCGCTACCGCCGCACCATCAAACGGTTCCACGACGCCGGCTTCTACATCACCACGCACGCGATCGGCGACCGGGCGGTCCGCGAGGTGCTCGACGCCTACGCCGCCGTGGGCTCCAACGGCCGCCACCGCATCGAGCACATCGAGGCGCCGCCTCCCGAGACGCAGCGCCGCTTCGCGACCGAGCGGGTGCACGCGTCGATGCAGCCGGTGCACATGCGCTGGCTGAACCCCGACATGAGCGACCCGTGGTCCGAGCGCCTCGGCATCCACCGGTGCCGCCACGCGATGCCGTCCGGTGACATCTGGGCCATGGGCGCCAACGTCGTGCTCGGCTCCGACTGGCCGGTAGCGCCGTACGACCCGCGCTTCGGCTTCTTCGCCGCGCAGATGCGTCGCGCGCACGACGTCGACGACCCGCGCCCGGTGGGCGAGAGCCGCGCCCTCACCGGCCTCCAGACGCTCGAGGGCTACACCGTGAACGCCGCGCGCGTGGACGGCGGCGAGGGCGGCGTCCTGCGAGTCGGGGCGCCGGCCGACCTCGTCGCCTGGGGCGACGACATCGCGTCGGTCTCCCCCGACGACGTCATCGACCTGCCGGTCCACCTCACCGTCGTCGACGGCGAGATCGTCCACCAGAGCGCCTGAGCAGAGGAAGCAGCCTCATGACCGACACCTCGACCGCGGCCGGCCCCGACCTGATCCTGGCGGGCGGGTCGCTGTGGACCGAGGGTATGGCGGAGCCGCGCGCAGGCGCGCTGGCCGTCGCCGGCGGACGGATCGTCGCGATCGGCGACGACGCCGACGTCCTCGAGCTGCGAGGCCCGCGCACGGAGGTGGTCGACGTCGCCGGGGGCCTGGTCGTGCCCGGGTTCCAGGACGCCCACGTGCACCCCGTGATGGCCGGCGTCGACATGAACCGCTGCGACGTCCACCACTGCGAGAGCGCCGAGGAGGCGCTCGCCGCCATCCGCAGCTACGCGGAGGCGAACCCCGATCTTCCGTGGATCGTCGGCGGCGGCTGGTCGATGTCGCACTACCCCGGCGGCACGCCGACGCGCCAGATGCTCGACGCCGTGGTGCCCGACCGGCCGGCCTACCTCGTCAACCGCGACGGCCACGGCACCTGGGTCAACACCCGGGCGATCGAGATGGCCGGGCTGCACGCCGGCACGCCCGATCCCGCCGACGGCCGCATCGAGCGGGAGCTGGACGGCCACCCGGCGGGCACGCTCCACGAGGGCGCCGGGCACCTGATCGACCACCTGCTGCCCGGCATCACCTTCGACGAGCAGCTCGCCGGGCTGCGCGTGGCGCAGGACCACATGTTCTCGCTCGGCATCACGTCGTGGCAGGACGCCGCGGTCGGGGCGATGTTCGGGCAGGACGACATCCTCCCCGTCTACCTGCACGCCGCCCGCAGCGGAGAACTCGTGGCGCGCGTGGTCGGCTCGCTGTGGTGGGACCGCGCCCGCAGCAGCGACCAGATCGACGAGCTCGTCGACCGCCGCGGCGACGGCGGCGCCGGCCGGTTCCGCCCGACGACGGTCAAGATGATGCTCGACGGCGTCGCCGAGAACTACACGGCCGCGATGCTCGAGCCCTACGAGGACGGCTGCGGCTGCGCCACGGAGAACAGCGGCCTCGACTTCGTCGACCCTGTGGGCCTGCTGGAGTACGTGCCCCGCCTCGACGCGCTCGGGTTCCAGGTGCACTTCCACGCGCTCGGCGACCGCGCCGTGCGCAACGCGCTCAACGCCGTGGAGGCGGCGCGCGAGGCCAACGGGCCCGACGGCGGCCTGCACCACCTCGCCCACCTGCAGGTCGTGCACCCCGACGACATCCCGCGGTTCGCGCGGGTCGGAGCCACCGCCAACATCCAGACCCTGTGGGCCGCCCACGAGGACCAGATGGACGAGCTGACGATCCCGTTCCTCGGCGAGCGCCGCGCGTCGTGGCAGTACCCGTTCGCGGGCCTGCTCCGGGCGGGCGCGCAGCTCGCCGCCGGCAGCGACTGGCCGGTGAGCAGCGCGGACCCGCTTGCCGCGATCCACGTCGCCGTCAACCGCATGGTGCCCGGCGCCGAGGAGGGCACCGAGCCCCTCTACGCCGAGCAGGCGCTGCCCCTCACGGTGGCCATGACGGCGTACACAGCGGGCACGGCCCGGATCAACGGCCACGCGGACTCGACCGGGCACCTGCGTGAGGGCTTCCTCGCCGATATCGCCGTGCTCGACCGCGACCCGTTCGCCGGGAGGTCGGACGAGATCGCATCGGCTACGGTCGTGCGGACATACGTCGAGGGGCAGCAGGTCTACCTGCGGGGGCAGTGATGGCACAGGCGAAGCGGGGACGGCCGAAGACGCTGTCGCGCGAGATCATCCTCGACGCGGCGTTCCGCGTCGTCGACGCCGACGCCATGAACGACCTCACGATGAGCCGGCTCGGCCGCGAGCTCGACGCCGACCCCAGCGCGGTGTACCGGCACTTCCGCAACAAGGACGAGCTGCTGCTCGCCATGGCCGACGTCATGCTCGAGGAGTCGATCCAGGAGTACACGTCGCTGCCGGCGACCGACGACCCGGTCGAGCGGCTGCGCCGGATGTGCTGGACGCTGCGGCGCTCCTATCTCCGGCGCCCCGGCCTGGCCCGCTTCGTGTACTTCCGGTTCACCGGCGGCGAGGCGGAGGCGGCATCGGTCCGGACGATGCTGCGCGACATGCACGAGCTCGGCTACTCCGACGACGAGTCGATCGCGCTCGCCCGCGGGATCGCGGAGATGACCCTCGGCCACATCTCGATGACCGCCGACTCGCTCGCACTGCCCCGCAAAGCGCAGTCGGTCGAGCTCGAGATGGCGCGTACGTACTACACCTACGACTACGTCAACCCGCCGAAGCGCTCCGAGGCGGAGCTGAGGGAGGCGCAGCTCGTCGACGGCGAGACCGTGTTCTCCACCATGCTCGAGACCTACCTCGCCGGGGTGGTCGCGCAGGCCCCGAAGCCCGTGCAGCGCACAGCTTCCCGGCGCGCCACGTCGACAGCCAAGGCCGCCCCGAGGCGCGCCGCCGCCCGCGCGCGCTGACCCGCCCCGCCCCGCAGCCCTCAGGAGAGCCATGCCCGCGACGCTGCCCGATCCCGTGCTCGAGCCCGCCTTCGAGGTGCGGGTGGAGGTGGAGCTGCCCGTCCGCGTCGGCGGTTCGCCGTCCGAGCAGCTGCACTTCGTCGCCATCACCGGCGGCACGGTCGACGGCCCGCGGTTCCGCGGCCGGGTGCTGCCCGGCGGCGGCGACTGGTACGTCGACCGCGACGGCGTCGTCGAGCTCGACGCGCGCTACCTGATCGAGCACGAGGACGGCACGGTCGTCGACATCGTCAACCGCGGCTTCTGGCACGCCGACCCGGAGACCACGGCGCGGCTCGACGCGTTCGAGGACGTCGACGAGCGCGAGTACTACTACCGCACCTCGCCGCGGTTCCGCACCGATGCCCCGCAGCACGCCTGGCTCACGCGCACGGTGTTCGTGGGGATGGCGCGCCAGGAGGGCGCGACCATCTGCATCCGCTTCTTCTCGTTGGCCTAGCGACGGGGAGATCAGGTGGCGTCGAGCGGCTTGGCGAGGATCGCGCGGAAGTAGTCGGTCTCGAGGTCCCAGCGCGGGTAGCGGGCGAGGATGTCCTCGAAGCGCGCGTAGAACTCCTCGTCGATCGGCGTCTTGTCGAAGGTCGCGTTGACCAGCTCGAAGCCGACGCGTGCGAAGTGATCCTCGTAGTGGGCCCAGCTCAGCCGGTTGACCCAGGCTGCGCCGCCGGTGGTGCGGCCGTGCCGGGCGTCCCACTCCTGGATGGTCGCGTCGTCGAAGAGCAGGTGCGGCCACGGGAAGTAGATGTCGCGGTAGCGGTGCGACGCCTTGACGCCCGGGTAGAGGTTGGCCCGCAGGAAGAACAGGCCACCGGGCTCGAGGACGTCGTAGGCCGCCTTGAGCAGGTGGTACGGCGACCACACGTGCTCCCAGACCGTGAACGACATGATGCGGTCGAAGCTGCCCGGCTCGAACGGGTTGTGCTGGGCGAGGTCGCCCTCCGTGAAGCCGCACCGCTCGCCGCGCAGGTCGGGCCACGACGTCCACTCGGTGATGTCGACACCGTGGGCGTACTCGGCGAGCACGTTGCCGGCGTACCAGGTCTCGAAGCCGGAGCCGCAGCCGATCTCGAGCACGCGCTTGCCGCGCAGGTCGATCGTGTTGTGCACCCAGCGCACGCGCTTCTTGGCGTTGACGACGAGGCTGTCGCGGTCGTAGGTCGGGGCCTTGTCGCGCTTGACGATCGGCTTGGACCGGTACTCCTCGTTGAGCTGCTCGAAGAGGTCGGCGTCGAAGCGGCGAACCTTCTCCGGCTCGACCGCCGGGGTGACCCGGCCCGCGAGCGAGGTCTGCCCCGGGGCGGTGGGCCACTCCTCCAGCGGCGGAGCCGGCTCGGCCTTGGGCAGCCGGCGACGGGTGGCCGACGCGGGGGCCTCGTCCTTGGCCGCCTTCGGCGTCTTCGGGCGCGGCTCGGGCGGCGGCTGGTCCCTGACGAACGAGCGCAGCCCCGAGCGCACCGAGCGCAGCCCGGCCTTGCGGTTCCTCGACAGCCGGTCGACCAGCCGACGGTTCCCTGTCTCGCTCATGCGTCCCCCTGAGTCGTCCCGTCGAACGTACCCCAGGGACGTGCGCAGGCGGGGCATCCCCGGTGCGGCGCCGCGGGCGCACCGGCGCCGGAGCGCGGCCGCCGTGGACCGGCCGACTGCGGCCGGGAGCAGCTCAGACCAGCGAGGCGTCCGTCTCCGACCGGGACGCCTGCACGACCACCTGGTCGCGGCCGCGCGCCTTGGCCACATACAGGGCGTCATCGGCGGCCGCCACCGATGAGAGGGCCGGCAGCGACGGGTCGAGCATCGCCGCGCCGATCGACACGGTGACCGCTGCCGGCGTCGCATGGCGCAGCCCCTCGAGGGCTGCCCGCGCGCCCTCCGGCGTACCGACGGGGATCAGTGCTGCGAACTCCTCGCCGCCGTAGCGCGCGAGGTAGGCGCCCGCGGGCAGCGCTGCGGACCAGGCCTGGGCGCACGCCGTGAGCAGCAGGTCGCCGCTCTGGTGCCCGTGCTCGTCGTTGAACCGCTTGAAGTGGTCGAGGTCGAGCACCGCGACGGCGAGCGGCTCGCCCTGCACGCGCACCCGCGCCGCACGTCGCTCGAGCTCGTAGTCCCAGGAGCGCCGGTTGGGTATGCCGGTCAGGGCGTCGGTGCGCGCGAGGGCGGCCAGCTCGTCGCGCTGGCGCCGGACCAGCCGCACCAGCAGCACCGCGCGCCAGACCACTAGCAGATTGACCACGATCGAGGCGAGCGCGAGGAGCCGCACGCCCGCGCTGATGTCGAGACCGAAACCGCACGCCAGCAGGATCGGCAGGGCGATGGTGCCGAGGCCCAGGGCCACGAGGCGCGGGCTCGACAGCAGCTGCCCGCGGTCGGCGGCGGGCTCCACGATCGACGCAGCGTCGCGCGAGCACGACGCTGCGGCCATGAGCAGCACGGCGAGGGAGAACATCGCCTGGACCCAGCCGGGGGTGTCCTGCACCAGGCCCTGTGCGGCCAGACCGTTGTAGACGAGGTCGGCCGCGAGCACGACGGAGACGGACGCCGTCACCAGCGCCAGCGCGCGGTTCGGCCGGCCGCCGCCGACGAGCAGCCGGATGAGGCCGGCCAGCATGAGCAGGTCGAGCAGCGGGTACGCGATGGCGGCCACGGTGCTGACGGTGTCCGCCGTCGACGACAGCATCGGCAGGATCACGAACGCGCCCACGACGGCCGCGATCGGCAGCGTCATGATCGCGGCGTCGAGCACCTGCTCGCGGTCGCGCTGAGGATGACGGGCGCGCGTGAGCGCCACCAGGGCGGTGATCTCGGCGGCGTACGACGCGAAGTAGACCGGGTCGGCCCAGCCCGGGAACGGCTCCTGCCCCAGCCCGTATGCCTGGGCGTCGTAGATCAGGTCGCCGATGAACGTGAGCACCTGCGACGCCGCCAGGCCCCACCACACCGCCCGGGCGCCCGCCGGCATCCGAGCCGTGGCGACCACCAGGACCACGACCGCCGCCGCCTCGAGCAGCAGCGGCCACACGATGCCCATGCCCGAGTCGGGCGCGAGGACCAGGAGCGGCAGGACAGCAGCGGCGATCACGGCACCGGGCAGTGCCCAGCGCCGGGCCGCACGCCCCGCGTCACCCTCCATGTCCGTTGCATCGGCCGGCCGCCGCCGGACCTGAGACCTGTGCCGCGGGGGCGCGGACCGGTTCACCCGCCCGGCCGTCGCCGAGCCGTCCCCTGAACCGGGGGACGAAGTAGGGTCTCGGACCAGGCAGCGACTGCCCGGCGCCGACCGACGAGTACCCGTCGGTGGACCGTGCAGCGGCAGCCGACGGGCCGTTAGCTCAACTGGCAGAGCAGCGGACTTTTAATCCGCGGGTTCTGGGTTCGATCCCCAGGCGGCCCACCCGTTTGACCTGCACCGTTGCTCAGTTCCCTGTCGCCAGGAGGGTCGATGTTCAGGGCACTGTGTTCATTCTGTGTTCGAAGGTCGTTGCGTGGCACGAGAGCCGCGGCTGCGGTCGCGGCCTGCTGACCGACACCTTCCAAGAGATGGGAGTAGGTGTCGGACGTGATCGCAAGTGAGCTGTGCCCGAGGCGCTTGCTCACCACGGCCATGGGCACCCCAGCCGCCAGCATCAGGCTGGCCTGACCATGGCGAAGGTCGTGCAGCCGGATCGGGCGGACGCCAGCCTGGACACAGACGTCGCGGAAGCGCTTGGTGACCCAGTGCGGGTCCAGTGTCGAGCCGTCCTCTCGCGTGAAGACATGCCCGGACTCGACCCATCCCGCGCCCATGACCGTCCGGTACTGCTCCTGCCGGAGCCGATGGGCCAGCAAAGCAGCGACGGTTGCCGCGTCGAGGTCTACGACTCTGTCCTGCCCGCTTGAGGTCTTGACGGGACCGACTCTGGTTTCGTGGCCGAGCTGCACGATTTGGCGACGGACCGTGAGCCGCGACCGTTCGACGTCGACGTCCTCCCATTGCAGGCCGAGCAGTTCCCCCCGACGAAGGCCCGTAAACGCGGCGACCTCGAACAGCGCGCTAAGCGGGTCCCTCGCGGCTTGGTCCAGGAATCGGCCGAGCTCCTCAGGCTCCCAGGGCTGGACTCGCGGACGAGACGCCTTCGGCAGTTCAATATCCACGGCCGGGTTGTAGGGGAGGTATCGCTGCCGCTTGGCGCTGGCGAACGCCGATCGCATGGTCGCGTGGATGCGGCGGATCGTCGCGGGACCTGGCGTCTTGCCGGTGGCCTTGGGCGTGGCCGCAAATCTGAGCACCCGCTCGACGTGAGGAGGTCGGACGTCCCGCAGGCGCACGCCGCCAATGGCAGGGCTGATGTAGCGGTCGATGTGCATGCGGTAGCTGCGTTCCGTGGTTGCCCGCAAGCCATTCGCGACCTTGCTGCTGAGCCAGTCCCGGAGATACTCGTCCACTGTCTGACTTCGATCGTCCGTCCAACCACCGGCGTTCGCCGCCTGCGCGAACTCGACTAGCGCAGCCTGCGCATCCGCCTGTGTGAGGAATCCCCCTCGGCGAACCTGTCGACGCTTGCCGAGTGTGTCGCGCACCTCCGCCGCGAAGTACCAGCTGCCGTGCTTGCGCTTGCAGGCCAGCGCTTTACCGGAGGGCCCAACAACGGGCGCACACGAACAGCGCTTGTACGTGAATCCGGCAGCCACTTGCTCTCCTCTCAGTGCAAGCGGGGAACTGGGCATCGATCGCGCCGCCAGTAGACCATCGACCGGTGACGTTGGACCAGGCCGCCCACATAGATGCGCGGATCGAGGCGCCGACCCAACTGCCCCTGCTCGCGACGGCGGCGGCCGTGGAGCGCCCTTACGTCCTCTCGTGGAGGCGCCTGCCAGACGTGACCCATTACGAGGAGGGCGTCGCACGCCGGCGGGAAGCTCGCGGGTGCCTGCCATTTCGCCGCGCTCCGAGCACAATCGGGCCCTTGCATGCCGGTCTGTGACGGTGGCTCGGGGACGAGGCGGGGACGAGCGAGCTACCACGTTGGCGCCGATGTTCGGCCGGAGTCCCGAGCTGAGACCGACCTGCCCACCGGCGTGACATGGCGTCGGGTCACGCGGGTGAGCACTCGCGCTTGGCGACGGTCGGGGGCAAAGGCGCACCGCACGCCGGTCCAGCAAGTGGTCTCGTGGAAGGTTGCTCGCTGCCGAAACGAGCGGCCCCGGCGAGCGGCCCTTACCGCCGTCGATGGCGGAGTGCGACCGTTTTGGGAGTTGCCGGGCGGCGCGGTCCCGGCTAAGTCGTCGACGCCTCGTCAACCGCCCGGGACTCGCCAACTGGAGCAGCGACTGCCACGTTACGAAAGCCCGCGATTGCCGGGATGGCGCCGGCGTCGACACGACCCGCCCATTGTTCCGCGCGCGGCGCCCACAGATTGCCGTGCAGTTTCAGGTTCAGATGGGGGATGGGCGTTGGGTCCCATCCCGACCGTTGGTGGACCACTTCTCCGTCCACCAACCATGTGATGCGATCGGGGAGCCATTCGATGCCGTAGAGGTGGAAGTCCTCTGTGGCGTCGAATCCGAGATCGATGCGGATCGGTGTACCACGGTAGCCGTAGTCCATCCCGGTTCCGTCGTCTCCGGGGTTGAAGAAGACGTTGGTGAGCATGTGGCGTGGGTGGGTGCCTACGAGCTCAACATCGATCTCCTGCCGCGGCGCGCTCCTGTGCAAGAAGAAGCCTGTCACGAGACCGGCTCCGCGCGCCGCTCGGATCTCGGCCTCGAACCGGCCGTACCCGAAGGCGGCAGCGGAAGCGAAGGCTCCCGACCGGTACGGCCGCAGCCCGCCCGAATTGACGTCGAGCACGAGTTGTAGGCCCGATTCCGCGTGAACGAATCCCTCCCGGGTGAACGTTGCGAGGTTGCCGGGAAATGTTTCAACGACACCCGGAAAGTCCGGCGAGGGCGCCGACATGGAAGCCATCACGATGCCGGGACCCCGTTCGGACGCAAGAGGACGAGGCGACGGCGCTTGGCCAGAGACGCTGGGCGACGGCAAGATCCACGGCGATTCGTCGAAGGGCAAACGCAGCGGCTCGCGCAGATCCGCAATTGAATCCCACACGGTCGAGCCGCGCCGGAACACTCGGCACGAACGTGGGGGCCCTATGGGATATGGATCGGCCGGGACGGCCACACCCAACGCCTTACACAATGGGCCCCAGGCCGGCCCAGCATCTTGATCCTTAAGCAAGGCCACTGCCTTCTGAGGCGCTCCGTGTGCCAGCTCGGGCAGCAAAGATCGGCTGCCTTCTTCGAGGACGGTCACGGCGTAATCATTCGTCGCCTGGTCGAGGGCGGCAGGCGCCAGCGGCGGATCGACTAGGGCGTCGAATTGCTCCATCGCCAATGCTAGATCAGCAACGTTCAGTGGTTCTTCGTCGCCGTCAAAGACCAGGACACGGAGACCGAGCATAGCTAGTGCCATGGGGAGTGACTCCGGATCATCGCCGCCCGTCCACGCCAGCACCTTGCTGGCCTCCGACCGTTCCGGGGACGCATTCCACGCACCAGAGTCGACGATTCCCGCCCTCGCGAGGTAGGGCAGGATCGAGTAGGAGTTGTCCGATTCAGCGTCACGCCTCTGCGCGATGGCTGGCCTCTCCAGCGCCAGGGCCGCCAGCTCGCGGAACCGGTAGTTCATCCACAGATCAACCGGTCCCACAACAGGCATCGCGCGTAGCAACGCGGCCGCCCCCGACTTGGACAGGACGTATCCAGACAGGAACCACAGTCCACGAACGGGATGGAAGAGGTTCTCGCACGAAGCCTCCCTCAGCGCAGTTCCGCCAGCATCCGCGTATGACAGGTAGACCAAGGCTGGGCCTTCAGAGCCTTGGGACCGTCCGATGGCAGCGCGCCAGCCTCGATCTATCCGTGCCGCGGCACCGGGAAGGAGCCAGACGTCGTCCTCGAGAACGAGCACGTACTCGGCCGTACCACTGGCGATCGCCTTCCACGCCTCGATGTGCGACCGCGCCACTGCGACCTCCTGGCGGGTCATCCTCACCGGTTCGTCAGCGTGGAAGCACTCGGACAGCCTTCGGTCGGGTTGCACATGAAGTTGGTCCCCGATGCGATACATGCGATCAACGTCGTGCGTCGCAGCGACAGCACGCCCGTCCCGGGCATCCACCGCCGACAAGCGTTGAGTGATGGACGTCAGCGGCGCACCGTCGGATGTGCGGAACCTACCCAGTTCTCTCTGGAGGTTGCGCCAGCGCCCCGGTTGACGATCGAGGTTGATCGCCACGATCGCCTGGATCTGATCGGCGCCATGGCCGAAGGACTCGATCCGACCGCCGGGCAGCCGTACGGTAGCCGCTCGCCACGCACGAAAGACTGATCGTCGTATCGGCCAGCCGAATCGTTTGAGATGCACCGTGCTAGTCCCCCTCGAGTTCTAAGGCCGCCAGTTTCGCCAGTTTCGGGAGTCGGAGCGGTAGCACAGATCCCAACGTGGTTCGGCCGTGCGTTCCCAATCAAGCATCAGCTCGTAGTCAGGCACCGAGCCCTCCGCGTGCAGCTGGCGGGCGTGCGCACATAGGGCAGCCGTGAGATTGCCTGGTCCGGTTGTCGACTGGATGTCCCATGCCTCTCCGGCGCGGAGCAGTCCTGCGGTCGCGCGAGCAAGGGCACGATCAAGAACCGCATGCCCAGCGGGCGCGGCGATGGGGTTGTTGTTGACGTAGAAGATCTTGTTGCCTCGTGGCAGGTCGGCGCGACGCAGGTCGATGTCGGTCAGCATGCTCATGGACGTGAGGTCGAAGGCCAGCGGGTGCAACTTGAGCGTGGCGTCGACGAAGAGCTGCTTCCAGCCATCGCCCTTCAGTACATCATCCGCATCGACGTACAACCCGCCCTCGGCAAGGATGTAGCAGAGTCGGAAGTAGTCGCTCCGCATGGCCGGGTGCTGGCAGCGGCTGAATGCTTCGCGCTCGCGCGCCCCAAATCTGTCGGCAACGAAGTCAGCGGCAGTGCCGTCGGCGAACACGTGCACGGCGAACCCTTCGTCGCGAAGGGGTTCCCAGGAGTCCATGCAGCTACGTACGTCTGGCGGCACGTCGCGCGCGTCGTGCCAGAACTGCACCAGCGTCCTGGGAATCGGCTCTCCCTCGCCCTCGCGCGATTCCGTTGATTCGCGCGGGGCTCGACGCATCTGCGCCAAGGTCAAGTCCCGCACGAAGCGGGACCTAAGCAGATCGTCCTCTTCGAAACCGCGAGGGTAGTCCTGGCTAGTCATCGGCCTGCTGAGGCTTGCTTGCTGCGGTAATGGTCCGAGGTCCTGCGGAGGTGGACGCGACCATCGATCACGAACCCGTCTAGACCATGCTCCATCGTGTAGTGGTCGAGGTCGGTGAAGTTGTTGATGAATCCCTTTCCCTTGAAGTTGAGGGACGTGTTGCACAAGACCCCGAATCCAGTCCGCGCCTTGAACGCAGTCAACAGATCGTGCAGACGACGGTTGCTTCCAGCGGCAACCGTCTGAAGGCGGGCGGTGCCATTGACATGTGTCACGGCAGGTAGGGCATCCGTCGCCGCCTCGAACGTGAACAGCATGAAGGGGCTGGCAACGTCACAGCCGAACCATCGCGCGGCGTCATCCTCGAGGCAGGCGGGTGCTATAGGTCGGAACTTCTCGCGTTGCTTGATGTCGTTGAGGCGCGAAGCTGTGCTGGCGTCGAAGGGGGCGGCCAGGATGGACCGGTTGCCGAGGGCACGGGGACCAATCTCATACCTGCCGCTGACCCAGCCGAGCACGAACCCGTCGTGCAGCAACTCGGCGACTTCGTCGTCCCTCATGGTGCGGACGTCGTACTGATCCGTCGGCACAGTCACTCTCGAGTCAAAAGTCTCGCCGGAGTACACGTCCCACGACACCTTCGCGTTGCCGGTGAAGTGCAGTTGTGCATCGATCGCGGTACCTATGGCCGAGCCAGAATCGTTGGCAACAGGCGGAATGAACACGTCAGAGAAGAGCCCCGATTCTTTCCACTTCGTGTTCCAGTCGCAGTTGAGGCCGCACCCTCCCGTGATGACTAGCGGCAGACGCTTGCGGAGATGGCGCTCCGCGAAGTCACGGAACGTGTCGAAGATTCGATCACTGAAGATCCCCGCGAAGTTCCGGAACTCCGGATTCTCGACCCCGACGTTGTAGTGCGGCGAAGTAGCGAGGCGCTCGTGGAGGTCGAGCCGTACGTGGTCGGAAGACAGAAGGAAGGCCATGAGGTCTTCTTCCTCCGCCGTTGCCGTGCTCCGTTTGGAGAAGGAGGCAAGAGCCATCAACTTGCCTGCGTCCGAGAGCCGGGAGAACGGCGCATCCTTCGGGAACGTCGGGTCCGCGAGACCGTACACCGACGCGTAGCGATGGCCCGGTTCGCTCATCACGTTGCCGATGAGCTTGATGTTCACATCGCGATCGATCTCATAGAAGGCGCCGATTGCTCCTTCCCAAACCAACGCGTAGCAGGGCTCACCCTGAGGGAACGGCGACATGCCAAAGCCGCAAAGGAGATGCGAGCGCTCGTGGCTGGATGAGAAGAAGTCAATCGACTTGCCCAGTACCCGCCGACGTTCAATAGTGACGTCGGCACCGCTGAGTCCTCGATACCCCACGTGCCGCTGGCCCCCAGTCTGCGCTGGCTCCCGCGGCCACCACCCGCCCACGGCCACGACATCAGGCAGTTCGTCGAGCCGCGCCGGCGCGCCTAACAGGTCGCCCGCTCCAATTGGCGTGTGGCGATAGTTGGAGTCCTTCTCGGCTTCGATGGAGAAGTCGAGGTCGCCGTCCCTAAGGTGCACCACAGCGCCGTCATGGCCCGCGTTGTAGGACAGAATCCTCACTGCCTTTGCTCCCCCAGAACTTCGGCTGCCCGCGGCAAGCCTGGCTGACGCGTCCGAAATGACTCCCATCACCCAGCCTAGACGCGCCGTTAGCAGTTCGCGGACAGCTCCCCGAGGCCGCCCTCGCGGTCCGCATCCCGTGTTGCCCGAAGCCGCGCGCCGAGAACTACTCGGACTTCGAAGTCCTACACAACTGATCCGTCAGCTATGAGCTTCGGCGATGAAAGCGACACCGCCACCAAGCACCGACAGTTGGGCCCGGGAGGCGGTTGTCTCTGGTAGCCACTTGGGACGGCTTGGTCGACTACTGGGCGGTAGGCGTCTCCTCCGTCACCGCGACGCCGCTTCTTCCGGCCCAGTCGTTCACGGACTGTTGGACCTCGCGACTGAAGTACCGAATGCGCACCTCACCGTCTGCGCTGAGTTGAGGGAGCTCCGGCACCCCGAACGCCTGACCAATCACGGTCAGGGGAAGCGCGGTCGCCGAAACCAGCCCAGGGCCACCACTGGTGATGCCGTCAAGGGTTGCCGTCCACCCAAACGGTTCAGGGTCGTCTGTCCGGACCTGCTCGTTCCATGAGTCTGCTCCGAACCCCCCACGGCTGTGGACCAGTTGCGCTGGCGAACTGGGCGTGCACCCGATGACCCCAGCTGTCATCAGGACGTCTCCTAGCACGCCGGCGCGTTGGGTTGCAGCCAGGCCGACAAGGCGAATTGCCGTGATGAGCGCCTCAGTAAGCGTCTCGTCATTGATGGGCGTCCCGGCGCGGTCCTCGCGGTGGCGACCGACGGGGAAGGCGACAAAACCTGACCCATCAATGTGGTCGATCCACGACACCCAGCGAGCGAGCGGGCCTTCGCTGCCGCCGTCTGCAGCGAACCAACCCATTCCGACTCGCGTTCGGTGAATCGAATGGCTGGAACGGAAGAGGGTCGCGAGCCGAGTTGTTCGCCAGACGCCGTTCCACTGCCTCCAAGATTCGAAGTCCAGCCGTCGCACAGCTGGCGTGGCGGGCGTCATGCCCACCGCGACCCAGACCGTGTCTCCACGGTCGAGTGACGCCACGCCATGGCTGAAGACTTCGGATGCCCGAGCACGACGAGTGGCCGAGCTCGCAATCCGATGTTGGTAGGCCTGAAAGACCTCGGGCTCCGAGAGGTACCTGGTGGTGGAGCCGTTGCGTTGCGGATAGCGCCATCCATCGGACACCGAGACCCCGTGCGGCGCGCGAGAACTAGCCGCGACAACGACCAGGAGGAAGCCCTTCCCGTCGCGTTCTTCGATGCTCACGATCTCCATCTCGGGAATGGGCGAGACGCCGTTGGCCACGATCTGACGCATGCGTCGGACCTCGGCGTCCGAAAGCGCGACGGGCGTCGAGGAGCTTGCCCGGCCATGATCGTCCTCACGAATGCCGATCACGATGACTCCTCCGGCAGTGTTCGCCAGGGCTGCAACGTCGGTGCACAACGAGCGTTTGTCGCTGTCGGCGCCTCCGTAGATCTGCTCCTTGAAGTCAAGATCGAACGACTCCGCGACGAGGTTGCCGACAAGCGTCTCAACGTCGTCGGCAGTCAACGTGTCGGGAGTCCCCCCGAGGGTCTCGCGAAGGCGCATGGAGATCGAAACTGGCATGTCCGAAGCATGCCAGCCACCTCCGACGTACGGCCGTCGCGCGCGATTCGAGGAGGTCTTGGCAAGGGCCTACAGGCTCACTTAGCCAGATTCCCAAGCTGACAGTGCGGGTTCGATTCCCGTCACCCGCTCCGCACAGATCCCTTGTTGTATATGGCTTTCCGGGGTCGTCTCCAAGCGTCTCCGCGTCCGCTGATAGCCTTGGTTGGCCGTCTTTGACCCTTGGTTAGCCCACGTGGAGCCCACGCGCTACGAGCGGGCCTGCACGCCCGAGGTCCATGGCCCGATCGGAAGGGGTACGGCGACTACGAGGCGACGCTCTTGCCCGCGCGGCCGTTCACTCCCCACTGGACTCCGAAGGGAAGTTCAGTTCGTGAGTGAGCTAGCCGGAGGGGCAGAAGCGCCTCCTTGCCGGGCGACGCTAATCGCTCGCCGTGGGGGCCTGTGGTTTCACCGGGCGCGATGGGTACCCACTGTCGAAGTGCATGTAGTCCGGCACCTTGATGTTCTGCCAGATCCAGCCGTTCGACTCGAAGAGGCTCACGACAGGCGAGTTCTCACGGATGACACCTGGTCCGGTGGTCGTCCGAGCGAATCGGGCGGATGGGACCCAGCAGTCGCATCTCGGGTCGCGCCACGGGTTCTGCACCGGGTTGATGTCGACAGCTCGCCCGTTCGCATGTGGGGAGTCCTTGACCGGCGCGTTGATCTGCCCGGGTCGTCGGCAGTTCCATGCGGAAGTGTTGTTGGCCGACAGGCTCTTGTAGACGTCGCCGCCGAACTGCTCAACCGGCTGCATGCGTGCGATGGGGAACCCGCTGTCGAAGAGCTCGGTGAACATCCCCGCAAGGTCGATGGCGACATCTGCGTTGACGACAAGCACGCCTCGGCGCACCTTCCCTTGGAAATCCCAGTGGTTGACTTCCAGGCGGCGAAGCTGCGCTCGTCCTGCGGGACAGCCCGGGCGCCACGTCCGCGTCTCGACAATCCGTTTCCATTGCTCGTCGCCGATGGCGACGACGCGGGCGTCCGCCGTCGGTTCGGGCGGGCTCGCCGACGGCAGGGGGGCGGTCGGGGTCGGTGGCGTGACACCGCTGTTAGCCGCGCTGGGCGGTTGCACCGCAGCGCTGCCGGCCGGGCCGCTGCTGGCCAGTCCCACGCCGGCTGCGGCTAGGCCCGCGACGAACACTCCGCCCAGAACCGCCAGCACGGCGCGCTTCACGCCGCATCCACATGGAGGTTCCGGATCATGCGAACCAGCCGCCGACCGTCGCGGCTCGTCACGACGGACTCAGTGATCCAACCTCTGTGCTCGTAGAGAGTCTGAGCGATGAGGTTTTCCTCCTCAGTGACCAGGTGAAGCCTCCCGGCGCCCGCGTCGCTGGCTCGAGCGACGAACGTGTCGTGGAGAGCGCCCCCGATGCCGGTCAAGCGCACGGATGGAAGAACGCAGATGTACAGCAACTCGGCAGAGACCGTCCGGCTGGGACCGCTGGGGGGTGCCGCCCGGCTGAAGGCGCCCCCTCGCGCGAGACGCCGCAGGTACCAAAGGGCCCGCACCCGCAGGAACTCTCCCCACAATGCGGGACGACGGCGCAGTGCCGCGGCGCCAGCGCGTGCCAGGGTCCGGGTCGAGTGCCTCACCTTGTGTGCGCGGTGCGCGGCATCATCGAGCGTGCCGAGGAGGTAGCCGACGACATGGCCGGTCCGGCCGTCGACAGCGGCAAATGCGCATGCAGCGGGTGAGCGCAGGTGCTCCCGGAGGTAGCTGGTCATGAACTGGGGCCCGAGACGAGAGTAGAACCCGTGCGGGAACGCCTCCATATGCGCCTGAACCACGGTCGGGACGTCGACATGCTTCATCGCCCGCACCTCAATACGACGCTCCACCTCGCTCCGTCCCACAGCATTCCCCATCGAGTAATCGGTGATCGGACCGCCCCCTCGGACAGTTAGCCAACCCTCACATCGATGGGCGGCAGCCTCGAACCATGACCCATGAAGATTCGATGAAGATCGAGGCGCGGACGGCCGGCCAACACGGGCACGGATCGCCGATTGTTCATGCGGGACAACGATTCGCGGCGAAACTCGACCATCGCTGGTCCTGCTACATTGCGCGCGGCGCGCATGAGTGCGCCTCGCTGCTGGCGCCGAATCCTGTTCCCGGCAGCGACCAGGACCTCGAACAGGAGCGGGGAACCCAACGGGCGCTCACGGCGCCCCGGGGTGAAGCCCGGTCATCCGGGCCGGCCACACCGACGGCCGAATCCGACAGCTAACCCCGTAGGCGCGTCGGAAGGATTCGCCATGCGCACGACAAAGCACTCCCGAAGGGCCGTGGGCTTGCTCGCCGCCGCCGCTCTGGCCGGCACAGCCCTGGTCGCGGGGACTTCGTCCCCCGCCGCGGCGGCCCCGCCCACAACCCCGCTGCACAAAACCGCCGCCACCGCAGGCTCCCTGCCGGTGCTGGAACCAGGGGCACGGGGAGCGGCCGTCAAGCTCCTGCAGCAGAAGCTCGGCATGCAGGTGACCGGCTTCTACGGACCGATCACGCTGGGCAACGTCAAGAGGTTCCAAGCACGTCACGGACTGCGCGCCGCAGGTTACGTCGGGCCGCTGACGTGGCGAGCGCTCCTGGCGTCGGCCCCGAGAGCGTCCCGTTCCAGCGCGCGCTCGGTTCCGGCTTCTCGTGTCTGCCCCGCTCCGGGCGCGGGCTTCGGTCAGGGATGGGGAGCGCCCCGTCCCGGGGGCCGGTCGCACACCGGCATCGACATGCCGGGCCGTCGCGGCAGCAGCATCGTGGCGATCGAGAGCGGCACCGTGATCCGGCAGGGCCGCCAGGCCAACGGAGCGCTGCGCGTCGTTCTGCAGGGGGTGTCCGGCGCCAAGTTCTACTACGGCCACATGGACAAGAACCTGGTGTCGGCGGGTCAGCGCGTCACCAAGGGTCAGGCGATCGGCCTCATGGGCGACAGCGGGAGCCCCGGCGCGGTGCACCTGCACTTCGAGTACTGGCGCTCCGGCGGAGAATCGGCCGCGGTCGACTCGGAGCCGCTCGTGCGCTCCCTCTGCTGACTCCAGCACCGCACAGGAAGGGCCGTCGGGGCCATGCCCCGACGGCCCTTCCGCGTTTTACCGGACCTTCATCCCACGACAGGGGAAGGGATACGGCCGGAGCAGAGCATGGTCATGACGGGTCGGACGGACCCGTTCGGCGAGGAGGTGAGCTCATGACCCGGACGCGCACCGCGCCGCGCCGGGATCGGTCGGCGCGCCGGTCGCTGCGCCGCACCTCGAAGGGGCGCCGGACAGGCCCCTTCGAGGTGCTCGGCCTCACCTGCGGCCGATGCGTCGGAACGCTGATGGACGCGCTCATGGAACTTCCCGGAACCACCTCGGTGCGCATCGATCCGGGCTACGGAGGCGTGTCCGTCGTCGAGCTGTCAGGCGCCTCGCCGGACACCTCGCTCATCCGCGGCGCCATCGGGCGCGCCGGCTTCCGCAGCGCCCCCGCCTCCGCACCACGCCCCGCATAGACAGGACAGCACCATGAACTCCTCGGACGTCGTCACCATCGCAGCCGCGGTAGCGGCCAGCGTCGCGCTGGGCTGGTTCTTCTTCGGCCCCAAGCGGAGCAGCCGTGCCGAGGTCCTGAACGGCGTGCAGGTCGTGACCATCACGGTGAAGGGCGGCTACAGCCCGGACCTGGTCCAAGTCAGGACCGGGATGCCGGTGCGGCTGCTGTTCGAGAGGCGGGAGTCCGGCGACTGCTCGTCCCGCGTCGTCATGCCCGACTTCGGGATCAACCAGGCGCTCCCGGCCAACACGGTGACTGCCGTCGACCTCGTCCCGCAGACTGCCGGGGAGTTCGGCTTCGCCTGCGGCATGAACATGCTGCACGGCCGCCTGCAGGTCCTCGACGACCTGGTCAGCGGCTCCCCTGGCGAGCCCGACGTGCTCGGAGGGAACCGGTCCCGCCACACGACACCGGGCACCCCGGCTGGGCGGGCGCACCTCCTTGTCCGCGAGGGCTTCCACCCCAACACGCTGACGGTGCCCGCTGACGTCCCGTCCACCCTGGTCGTGGAGCGGCACGAGTCCGGGCCGTGCTCGCAGCACCTGCGCATCGACGCCGCCGACGTGGGGGCCGACCTTCCCGACGACGGCGTCGTCGAGCTGACGCTGCCGCCCCTGCCTGCCGGCGACTACGACATCCAGTGCGGCATGGGCATGCTCCACGCACAGCTGCATGTCGCGGCCACATCCGAGACCCTCGGCGACCCCGCGGCTGCAGGCGGTCCCAGCGCCGACGGCGTCAGCTCCGCCGACGAGCTCGACGCAGAGTCCGCCGAGCGCCGCGCCGAGATCCGTGACCTGACCCGGCGCATCGTCTGGGGAGCCGTACTCACGGCACCGGTGCTGCTCGCCGTCATGCTGACCGCCCTCCTGTCGGTCAACTGGGTACCCGACCTCCTGCTGGACCCCTGGGTGCAGCTCGGCCTGATCACGCCGGTCATGTTCTACACGGGCTGGCCGATCCACCGGACCGGCTGGCTGGCGCTCAGCCACCGGACCGCGGACATGAACTCACTGATCACTCTGGGCACCGTCGCCGCGTACGGCTTCAGCGTGCTCGTGACCGTGGCACCGCAGCTGCTGCCCTCCGACGTGCGTGAGGTGTACTTCGAGGCGGTGGGGGTGATCATCACCCTCATCCTGCTGGGCCGGCTGCTCGAGACGAAGGCCAAGGCGGGCACGGGGGAGGCCATCCGCGCCCTCATGGGTCTGCAGGCTCGGACCGCTCGCGTCGTGCGCGCCGGCGAGGAGCTCGAGGTCCCTGTGGAGCAGGTCCTGGTGGGCGACGTCGTCGTCGTTCGCCCTGGCGAGAAGCTGCCGGTCGACGGGCGAGTTCTCGCCGGTTCGTCCGCGGTGGACGAGTCCACGGTGACCGGCGAGCCCATCCCCGTCGTCAAGAGCGCGGGCGACGAGGTGATCGGCGCCACCATCAACCAGACAGGGTCGTTCCGCTACGAGGCGACCAAGATCGGGGCGGACACCATGCTCGCCCAGATCATCCGGCTCGTGCGCCAGGCGCAGGGCTCCAAGGCCCCCATCCAGCGGCTCGTCGACGTGGTCTCGGGCTACTTCGTTCCGGCCGTGATCGGCATCGCCATCTGGACCTTCGCCGCCTGGCAGATCCTCGGTCCCCAGCCCCAGCTGGTCTTCGCGCTGGTAGCAGCAGTCTCGGTCCTGATCATCGCCTGCCCGTGCGCGCTGGGCCTGGCCACCCCGCTGTCCATCACCGTGGGCACCGGCAAGGGCGCTACCCACGGCATTCTGATCCGCTCCGCAGAGGCCCTCGAGACCGCGCACAAGCTCGACACCGTCGTACTCGACAAGACCGGCACCATCACGCGCGGCGCGCCCTCCCTGACCGACGTGGCCGTCCTGGACACCACGATCACAGAGGAAGAGCTCCTCGCCGCCGTGGGCAGCGCAGAGACGCTCTCGGAGCACCCGCTCGCCATGGCCATCGCCCAAGGCGCCCGCGACCGAGGTGTCAGTCTCGCGGAGCCGGACGGCTTCGAGTCCTTCACCGGGGAGGGCGTGACCGCCCTCGTCGGCGGGCGCGCCGTCGCCGTGGGCAACGGCAGGCTGATGGCACGCGTCGGTGCCGACCCGCTGGTCGCAAGGACCACGGCGGAGACGCTCGCCGCCGACGGCAAGACCCCCATGCTGGTAGCCCTGGACGGGCGCCTCGCCGGCGTCGTGGCAGTCGCGGACACCATCAAGGACGGGTCGGTCGCGGCCATCGCCGCGCTGCAGGAACGCGGGATCGACGTCGTCATGATGACCGGCGACAACAGGCTCACCGCTGCCGCCATCGCCCGGCAGGTCGGAGTGGGACGCGTCGTCGCCGAGGTGCTCCCTGAGCACAAGGCGGCCGAAGTCCGGCGCCTGCAGTCGGAGGGCCGCATCGTCGGCATGGTCGGCGACGGGATCAACGACGCGCCGGCGCTCGCACAGGCCGACGTCGGATCAGCCATCGGCACCGGCACGGACGTGGCGATCGAGTCCTCGGACATCACGCTGATCTCCGGAGCCCTGACGGGCCTGGTGACCGCGGTCGACCTCTCGCGGGCCACCATGCGCAACATCCGGCAGAACCTGGTGTTCGCCTTCCTCTACAACGGCCTGGGGATCCCCGTGGCAGCCGGCCTGCTCTACCCCAGCTTCGGCATCCGGCTCAGCCCGATCATCGCCGCCGCGGCCATGGCCCTGTCCTCGCTGTCGGTCGTGGCCAACGCCAACCGGCTCCGCCGGTTCCGTCCCGCCGAGATCACGGCCGCACCGCTACCCATCCATGAGCCCCGCGTCGAGATCGGCGCCGCCGACTCCCAGGCCCCGACCGCGAAGGAGCACGACATGGGCAGCAACATCAAGGCAGTGGACCCTGTCTGCGGGATGCCGGTGGACCCGGACACCTCGACGCGGTCGGCCGAGCTCGAGGGCACGACCTACTACTTCTGCTCCGACCACTGCCTAGCGAGCTTCAAGGCTCAGCCCACCGGCTACGCGCACGCCTGAGCCGGGCGTCGAGGGTCGCGCCGCCCCCTCGCGCTGCCCTCGACGCCCCCCCAACAGCCAACGCGAGGACTGCCCATGTCGAAGCGCAAGAAGCCCGGCAAGCCCGGCCCCCGGACCGCGAAACGCCCCACGCCCGCGCCCGGCCCCGGCGCCGCGTCGGCAGCGCCCGCGGGAAGCGGGCTGGACCGGCTGCTCGGCAGCGCCGCGGCCGCCCACCTCGTAGCGCCCACCGCCGCGCCGGACGCCCGCGTGTCCGCGGACGCCCACGTCCCGCGCTCGGCCAGAGACGAGCGACGCCTGGCACCGGTGAGGGCCGGCTGCGACGTCCTGCATGACATCACTCCGCAGTCCGTCGCGGTCGCCTACACCTTCACCATGCGGGACCAGGGAGAGCCGTACGACGTTCCCCTACGAGTGGTGGGAAGGCTCCTGGAGCCCGCCTCAGCCCCCGAGGGTGCCCAGACGGCTGACCACGCGATCGACCGGTTCGACGTCACCCGAACCATCCCATCCGTGCTGCCGGGCGTCGGGCAGGTCACGGCCACCCTCCGCGTCCCGGACGTGAGGCCCGGGCGGTGGCACGTCACGGTCACGGACACGGTGCATGACGCGCGCTACGAGACCGAGTCGGTCTCCGGCTTCGGGCGCGTGCTCGCCGAGGCCGGTCCCGGCGTCTCGCTAGGCGCATGGCCGGCGACTGTCGCCCTCGGTGCCGTGCTGGGCATCGCCCTGCTGGGCTGGCTCGCCGACCGCGAGGGGCTGCCTGCGTGGCCGGTCGTCCTGCTCTCCGTCGCGGCTAGCCTCGTCGGCGTCGTGGGCGCGAAGGTGTACTACCTGGCCCAGTCGACGCGTCGCGTCGGCATGCTCTCCAGCGCCGGCATGTGCATCCAGGGGTTCGTGCTCGCCGCGCTCGCCACCCTCCTCCTCGGCGCCGCAGCTCTGCAGATCCCGCCGCTGGTCCTCGCCGACCTCGCCGCCCCAGGCCTGATGTTCGGCATGGCCATCGGCCGCCTCGGCTGCTACTACGGCGGCTGCTGCACCGGGCGGATGTCAGCCCACCGCGGCGCGCTCCGATCCTCCGACCGCTACCTGCTCGTGCGCCGGATCCCGGTCCAGCTTATCGAGGGCGCCGCGGCTGCGGCGCTGGGACTGGTCGCCCTGGGTGTCCTGCTCACGCGCGACGCGCATCCGGCCGGAGTGCTGGGGCTGGCCACGCTGGGCAGCTACGTGCTCGTGCGTCAGCTGCTGTTCTCGTTGCGGAGCACGCCGAGGAGGACGCGGATCGGGCGCCCCGTGGTGGGAGCCGTGAGCGCCGCGTTCGCCTCCGCGTCCGCCCTGGTCCTGCTCACCCACTGATCGCCCGGGTGCCCCACCGCTCCTTGGCCCCCGTCACGGGTTCTCGGCCAGCACCGGCTCGATGATCCCGAGCAGCCGTGAGCGGTCCACCTCGCCCAGCGCCCTGGCTGCTACCCGTCCCTGCCGGTCCAGCACCACCGTCGTGGGGATGGCGGCCATCGGCAGCTGCCCCTTGAAGGCGAGCACCACCTGGTTGTCGCCATCGAAGATCGATGGATAGGTCACGTCGAACCGTCGCGCGAAGGCCCGGGCGTTGTCCACGGAGTCCTTCCCGCCGGAGACGACCCCCACGAAGCGAACCCCGGACGCGCGCAGCTCCTGGGACACCGACTCCAGCACTGGCGCCTCCGCGCGACACGGCGCACACCATGACGCCCACAGGTTCACCACGACGACCGATCCGCGCAGCTCCTGGAGCGCCAGCGGCTTTCCGTCGAGAGTCATGCCGCGCGTCGACACCGGATCCTGGCGCTCGCCCGGTGCCAGTACGGTCGTGCTCCCGTCGCCGGCGACGTAGCGCTGGCCGGGGTCGGCGGGCGGGCTGCTCGCACCGCATCCAGTGAGGGCTAGCGCCACCACGAGGGCGGACCCGGCGGAACGCCTCACCCGCGGGCGCGGCATGGTGCCGCGGGTGCGGACGCGACGGGAGGTTGAGTTCACGGAGTGTCAGCGTAGGTGCGCCTGCGCACCCTGCGGGCCTGCGGGCATGAAGGTTCGATGAAGGAAGGGTCTGTCTCCCCCGCAGCGCGAGCCTCATCCGGACGATGGGACTAGCTGCGCAGCTCCCTGCCCGTCCCAGCGCAGCTCAACTGGGTCCGGCCACCCGGACAGAGTCAGCACCACGGGCGCACCGTCGGACGCGCCTACGGCGCCGGACCCGGCATAGGTGAAGCTGAGGCTGCCGACGCGGTGGTGGCCCGTGGCCGGATCCCCGGCCCAGACGGGGCCGCTGAGCCGGTCAGGGCCTAGCGACACGGTGGATGCGGTCACGTCGTTGGTGAGATCGCCGTCGTGGCGTGTCAGCTCGACGTCGAAGACGGCGCTCGAGCTCGTGAGGCGGCCCGAGACGGCGATCTCCACGTCGTCGCTGCTCACCGTCTGTCGCTCCAGTACCTGGCCCGGGGCAGAGGCGCCAGCAGGCTGCTCGGTTCCATCCCCGCCTGCGCAGGCCGTTACCGCGAGGGCGGCGGCCAGCAGGACGGCGAGCAAGCGGGCTGGACGACGTGTGATCAGAGCTTGCATGGCTGCTCCTGTCGCGCAGTCGGCATGTGGGCGGCCGTGTCCTCAGCGCGTGTGTGCGTGCGTCCCCAGCTGCGCATCGTGGCGGCCGTCCCCGCGATCGAGAGCAGCAGCGCCCCAGCCAGTATCCAGGGCTGCCACGACACCAGGGCGCCGGCGATGCCCACCGACGCGACGAGCGGCACGAGCTCAGCTGCATGGTGGGCGCAGCACGCCAGCATCCCGACCGCCGTCGTGCCGGCCGCAGCCGCGTCGGTGGACCGCAGTACGCGCGAGCTGCGGCGGCGCATGTCGACGAGCAGCGCGACTTGGCCCCCGAACAGCGCCCAGAGGGGCAGGAGCGCCCAGCGGTAGGTCGTCCATTGATCGGCCAGGTGCGCCGGGCCTGAGGTGACGAGCAGCACTCCGACGTAGAGGGCTGCCATGGCGGAGGCCGCACCGGCACCGCTCGCCCAGGCGGCGGCGCAAAGGGCCGGGCGTCGCCGCCGCGGGTCCACGGCCGGCTTCCTGTACCGGGACATGTCGACCTCGTTCCGTTCAGCGCCGGTACTGCTCGTCGATGCTGCCCAGCTCCGGCGACGCCGGCTCCGTCGACCCAGCGTGTGCGCTGGCCGGGTGCCGGTGACCGTCAGCCGGCTTGGTGTCGCGCCCCGTGCTGCCGTGGCCCATTCCGCCGTGGTCCATGCCCCGCATCATGAACACCATCATGAGCGGGCAGGCCAGCAGGAAGGCGTACGGCACTGCCGTGGACAGCGAGACGCCGAATGCCCACAGGCCGCCGAGGACTGCACCGCCGGCGATGAGCATGTAGGTCAGGTGCCGCTTAGTGGTCATGATGTTCTCCTCGGTTAGCTGGTCTTCCTGCGGCTCACTGTCGTCCTGCCGCATATGCATCCCGCGGTCGAGCTCTGAAGGTTCCGTGAAGCCCGGGACGCCGCGCACCCGACCTGACACCGGTCAGCTCAGCGGCCGCAGGAGGGCGTCGAGATCGTCGGCCAGGGACTCGACATCGACCTCGCCGTGGGCGATGCACTCGCGGAGGTTCGCCGTCACCAGGGCCAGGGCGATCCGGTCCACGGCGCGTCCGACGGCAGCGAGCTGGATGACGACGTCGGCGCAACCACGGCCGTCCTCGATCATTCCGGCGACGCCGCGCAGCTGTCCCTCGGCCCGGTGCAGCCGCGCTATGAGCGCACGCTGCGCGTCGACGTCGGCGAGTGCATGGGACGTGGGTGCGGTTCGGGTGCGCGGGTCTGGGTCCATCGTGCGCTACTTCCTCTCAAGTCGTGCTGCGCGCGCTCTGTTCGGTGCGCCCGGCCCGGTAGTCCTGTTCGGAGATCCGACCGGCCGCGAACTCCTGGTCGAGGCGGCGGCGATCGTCGCTGCCGGGCGGCGGCGCGGGCGGGCGCCTCAACAGGGACACCGCGGCGATCACGACGAGGACCGTGAGCACGACGCACACAAGGAGCAGGACGCCCCACAATGCCTCGGCGGTGCCGTCCATCCACGCCATGACGTCCCCCTACCCCACGAGGCGCGACGTCGCCTGGGACAGTAGCTCGTCCGGCGCGAGCCACATGGACGGGTACTCGCCGTACCAGCGCTGCTGCCCCTGGGCGTCGATGAGCACGAAGGAGTGGCCGGGCAGGTTGCCGTGCATGCCCTTGCCGATGGTGCCGTAGGCGGTGGAGACGGTGCCGTCGTCGAGCAGGAACGGGGTCTTCACGCCGTTGGCGGCCATGTCGGCGGTGATCTGCTCGGCGGTATTCATGACGATGGGCAGGACGGTGAACCCGGCGGCGTCAAACGCGGCCTGCTGCTTCTCGATCTGGGCCATCTGGACCAGGCAGGACTGGCAGCCGGCGCCTTCGGAGAAGTAGAGGATGACGTTCTTGCCGCGGTAGTCGGCGAGGTGGACCTGCTGGCCGCTGGTGCTGGTCAGGGTGAAGTCCGGGGCCTGCCGCACGGTGGCGGTGTCGGTCGGGCGGCTGGAGATGAGGCCTGCGGCGATGACGCCCGCGACGGCGACGCCTCCGGCGATGCCGAGGATGGTGCGGCGTCGGCGCTTGGTCGCGGCATCGCGCTGCTGCTGCTCGGCCGCCTGGCGGGCGGTGGCCTCGGCTTCGCGTCGTTCGGCGGTGTGCTGCTTGGCGATCTGGTGGCTCATGACCGGGTTCCTTCGGTGTCGCTGGAGGTGCTGGCGGGGACGGTGGCCGGAGCTGCCGGGTCGGCAGGCTCGCAGTGGTGGCAGGCGGCGTCGGGCAGCTCGGCGGCCGGCGGGGTGGAGGCGTCGCTGCGGTGGCGGGGGCGCAGGGTGGCCCAGACGAAGACGCCGGCGATGGCGAGCAGCGCCGCGCCCAGGAGAGGTTCAGGGACGCCGGCGGTCCAGACCTCGATCTGGCCGAACAGGGTGGCCAGCCACTCGCCGATGGCTACCTGGAAACCGGGCCCCGTGGTCATGGCTCCGGTGTCGGCGAGGTAGAGGATGAAGCCGCCCATGACCGCGAACGCGATCGCGACGATGACGTTGACAGTGTTGGTGTGGATCTCACGGCCGCGCGGCAGGCGCAGGGTGACGGGCTTGGCCTGCAGGAAGCGGCGCTCCCCGAGGGAGAACCGATCCCAGAGCAGCGCCATGACGAACAGCGGGAACACCATCCCGAACACGAACGCCAGCCCGAGGACCAGGCCCCCGACCGCGTTGCCGGACAGCGCCGACAGCGTCATGACGCCGACGAGCACCGGCGCGCAGCAGGAGGAGGCGATGCCGGAGAACACACCGAGGGCGAAGAAGCTCGCCGAGTCCCCGCCCCGGGTGTCGGGTGCGCGCAGGAACGACGGCATGGACCACATGCGCCCGGACAGCGACCAGGCGGCGAGGGCGAACATGAGCACCGCACCGAGGGTGTAGAGCAGGCGGTGGTAGTTCGCGATCGCCGCGGACAGCAGGCTCATGCCCAGCGTGATCGGGACGAGCACGACGGCGAGGCCGGAGGCGAACACGAACGTCAGCGGCAGCAGCCGCCAGCGGCGGTTCTTCACCGCGACCGCGAGGTAGCTGGGGGCGAGGAACACGATGCAGCACGGCGCGAACAGCGCGACGCCGCCGGCGAGGAACGCGGCGAGCACCGAGCCGGTGGTGAGCAGGTCGGCGGTCATGACGCCACCGCCTCACGCGCGCTGAGCAGCTTGCGCAGCCTGCCGCGGGGAAGCCGTCCTGCCGAGACGAAGGCACCGTCGAGGAGGACCAGCGGGCTCATCGCCGCGCCGTGGGCCTGCATGAGGGCCATCCCCTGCGGGCTGCGGGACTCGAGGGTCTCGAGGGTGAACGGGTGGTCGCGGCCGATCTCGTCGAGGGCCTGGCGGGCGTCGTGGCAGAAGTGGCAGGCCGGCGACTCGACGAGCGTGATCCGCGGGAGCGTGGCACGAGTCGTGTTCATGTCCCGAACATCGACCCGGGCCGGATCCTTCTGGCGTAGGAATGATGAAGGTGCTGTGAAGATGGTCCGACGTGGGATCAGGCGCTGGGACTAGGCGCTCTGCGCTGAGGTCGCGCGCATGGCCTCCAGCAGCTGCATGCAGGCCTGCTCGCACCGGCGGCGGCCTCGGCGCAGATCTTGCAGTGCTCGTGCATGTCGGCGTGCCGGCCGCATTCGTCGGCGCACGACTGGCACGCCTGGATGCAGGCGCCGAGCAGCGTCATGCTCAGGTTGGCGTCGTATCCGGTGTGCCGGGACAGGACCCGTGCAGTGGTGCTGCAGATGTCGGCGCAGTCCATGTTGGTGCGGATGCACTTGCGGAGCATGTCGATGTGCTGCTCGAACAGGCAGGAGTCCGCGCAGGCTGTGCACGCCTCAGCGCAGTCCGTGAGCGCATCCACGGTCGCGGCCATCATCTGGCGATCCATGGTGATCTCGGCCGGGTACGTCCGCATCATCTCGGCGGTGACGGTCACTGCTGCCTCCTCAGTCGTTGGTGGTGGCTGAGGTGACGGGCTGCCCGCCGGCCAGGGATGGGAAACCCGACGAGTACGGATCCAGAAGGATCGAGGGGCGCGGGCGAGTCGTGCTCAGGTGCTTGTCCCCGCCGCACCCGTTCTCACACGCGTCGGAGCAGGGTCAGCCCTGTCTGGTTGCCGACGCACGTCTGCAGGACGAGATCGGCGGTGACGGTCGGCATCGGCCCGCTCTGGCGGTTGAGGCGCTTGTGACCCGTGACGACGTAGCGTCCAGCTGCTCGCCCCGACGTGACGACGACAGTGGTGCCGGTCTTGACGAACGCGAGCCACTGCCAGCCGCGGTAGTTGTGGCCGGCGAGCCAGTAGGGCTTGTCCCACCACAGGACCAGCTTGCCGGTGTCCACGGCCGCCTGGGAGCCCATGCGGTCGAGGTAGCTGCGGATGTACACCGTGCGACGAACCGTCGGCCGGACGGTCGCCGGGGCCCGCTTGGACACCACGGCGGTCGTGGTCTGCCCGGACTTGGCCACGGGCCGGCTCGTGCCCGCTGACGCTGCAGGGGTCACGGTGCCGACGCCGCTTGCGGCGCTCGTCGACGTTGCGTCCGCGCTGGCAGCGGTCAAGGTCGCCGACGATGCAGCGGCTGCCGGCGCCTGCGGCGCAGAGCCAGCGGTCACGCCCGCCACACCCAGGGCCAGCCCCGCCGTCACGGCCAGGGTGGCGATCCGCACGATCAGGGAGCTGCGAAGGCCGGTCTTTGGTGTCATGCCCGCTGCATCGACCCGCCGCGCGTCGCGATTGATGAAGATCGCATGAAGCCGCGCCCGGCCGGAGGAGGAGGCGGTCGGGCGCGGCTGGACAGCGGGTCAGGCGTCGGCGAGCTGGTAGCCGGCCTCGTCGACTGCGGCGGCGACGGCGTCGCGGTCCAGGGGCTGGTCGCTGGTGACGGTGACCTGCGAGGTGCCGCCGGGGACGAGGTCGATGTCGACGCCCGTGACGCCGGGCAGGGCGCTGACCTCCTCGGTGACGGCGGTGACGCAGTGGCCGCAGGTCATGCCGGCCACGGGGTAGGCGGTGGTGGTGCTCATGGCAGTGGTTCCTTCCGGTTGGGTGGGTCAGGCGGCGGTGCGGCCGGTGAACCGGCGCAGGCGCAGGCTGTTGGTGACGACGAAGACCGACGAGAACGCCATGGCGGCGCCGGCGACGATCGGGTTGAGCAGTCCGAGCACCGCGAGGGGGATCGCGGCGACGTTGTAGGCGAAAGCCCAGAACAGGTTGCCCTTGATGGTGCGCAGCGTGCGCCGCGAGAGGCGGACGGCGTCCGCGGCGGCGCGGAGGTCGCCGGTGACGAGGGTGAGGTCGCTGGCCTCGATGGCGACGTCGGTGCCGGTGCCCATCGCGATTCCCAGGTCAGACTGGGCCAGTGCTGCGGCGTCGTTGACGCCGTCGCCGACCATCGCCACGACCCGGCCGTCGGCCTGCAGCCGCTTGACGACGTCGACCTTGTCCCAGGGCAGGACCTCGGCGATGACCTCGTCGATGCCGACCTCGGCGGCGACCACGCGGGCGGCGCGCTCGTTGTCGCCCGTGAGCAGCACCGGGGTCAGGCCGAGCTCGCGCAGCTCGGCGATGGCAGCCGCGCTGGTCGGCTTGACGGTGTCGGCGACGACGGCGAGGCCGCGCAGCTGCCCGTCCCATCCGATCGCGATGACCGTGCGGCCCAGCGCCTCCGCGGCGGCCTGCGCGGCGGCGAGGCCGTCGGGGACGGCGAGGGACCAGTCGTCGCGCAGCCAGGCGGTGCGGCCGGCGACGACGGCGTGCCCGTCGACGGCTCCGGCGACGCCTCGGCCCTGGGTCGAGGCGAACGACTCGACCGCGGGCAGCTGGCTCACGGTGGTGCGGGCGGCGTCGGCGATGGCACGGGCGATCGGGTGCTCGGAGGCGTCCTCGAGCGCTCCGCCGAGGCGCAGCAGCTCGTCGCGGCCGGTGCCGTCGGCCGGGATGACCTCGACCAGGCTCATCGCGCCGGTCGTGACGGTGCCGGTCTTGTCGAGCACGACGGTGTCGACGCGGCGGGTGGACTCGAGCACCTGCGGGCCCTTGATGAGGATGCCGAGCTGGGCCGCGCGGCCGGTGCCGACCAGCAGCGCGGTGGGCGTGGCGAGGCCGAGGGCGCACGGGCAGGCGATGATGAGGACGGCGACGGCGGCCGTGAACGCGAACTCGACCCCGGCGCCGGCCACCAGCCACCCGACGAGGGTGAGCAGCGCGATGCCGATGACGATCGGGACGAACACCGCGGACACCCGGTCGGCCAGGCGCTGGACGGGGGCCTTGCCGTTCTGGGCGTCGGCGACGAGCTTGGCCATCTGCGCGAGCTGGGTGTCGGAGCCGATGCGGGTGGCGCGCACGACCAGGCGGCCGCCGGAGTTCACGGTCGCGCCGACGACGGCGTCGCCGGGGCCGACCTCGACGGGAACCGGCTCGCCGGTGAGCATCGAGGTGTCGACGGCAGAGGCGCCCTCGACGACCACGCCGTCGGTGGCGACCTTCTCCCCGGGCCGCACGACGAACAGGTCGCCGACGGTCAGCTCGCCGATGGGGCGGCGCACCTCGGTGCCCTCACGCAGGATCGCGACCTCCTTGGCGCCCATGCCCAGAAGGGCGCGCAGCGCAGCGCCCGAGCGGGACTTGGCCCGGGCCTCGAGGAACCGGCCGAGCAGGATCAGGGTGGTGACGGCCGCAGCGACCTCGAGGTAGATGTGCGCCGACGCGGTCTCACGGCTCGGGACGAGCTCGAAGCCCATCGTCATCCCTGTCATGCCGGCGTCGCCGAGGAACAGCGCGTAGAGGCTCCAGAGATAGGCCGCCGACACTCCGATGCTGACGAGGGTGTCCATCGTGGCGGCGCCGTGGCGCAGGTTCGTCCAGGCCGCCTTGTGGAACGGCCAGGCACCCCACACCACGACAGGGGAGGCCAATGTCAGCGACAGCCACTGCCAGTTCGGGAACTGCAGCGCGGGGATCATCGCCATGAGAACGACGGGGACCGTCAGCACCGCCGACACTGTCACGCGCTGGCGCAGGCTCGTGACCTCGGCCGGCTCCCGCTCCTCTGCCCCCTCGTCCGTCCCGTCGTTGGCACCAGGTGTCGCGACCGGCGGTGGTGCGGCCGTGTACCCGGTCGCCTCGACGGCCGCGACGAGGTCGGCGACCTCGACGTCGGCGGCCGCCTGGACGTGGGCGATCTCCGTGGCGAAGTTGACCTCGGCGGTCACGCCAGGCAGGCGGTTGAGCTTCTTCTCCACGCGCGCCGCGCAGGAGGAGCAGGTCATGCCGCCGATCTTCAGGTCGACGGTGCGTGCCGGGTTGTCAGTGGTGGTCATGGCTAGCCTCCTGCCGCCCGGGCGAGGCGGATGTCTGGTGCGAAGCGACGGTAGCGACGACGTTCGGTCCAGCTCCGGGCTGCGAGCCCGCTGGGCCGTCCCCGGGTAGCCGCAGCCGCCGCAGCATGACGGCGTTGATGGCCACGATCGCGGACGAGCCCGACATCGTCAGTGCAGCGATCTCTGGGCGCAGCATGAGCCCGAACGCCGGTTCGAACACGCCGGCGGCGATCGGCAGGGCGATGGCGTTGTAGCCCACGGCCCAGCCCAGGTTCTGCCGCATCTTGCGCACGGTTCCCCGGCCGATGCGCAAGGCGACGGGGACGTCGAGCGGGTCCGATCGCATGAGGACGACATCGGCGGTCTCGATCGCGACGTCGGTGCCGGCGCCGATCGCGATGCCCAGGTCGGCTGCCGCGAGCGCCGGGGCGTCGTTCACGCCGTCGCCCACCATGGCGACCTTCCGTCCCTGCTGCTGGAGCCGACGGATGTGATCGGCCTTGCCGTCCGGAAGCACTCCCGCGATCACGGTGTCGATACCGAGCTCCGTGGCGATCCGTCGTGCGGTCGCCTCGTTGTCGCCGGTCAGCATGACCACCTCGACGCCGAGCTCGTGCAGGGCCGCCACCGCCGCGGGGGCCGTATCCCGCGGCGCGTCGGCCATCGCGAGCACACCGACCGCCGTGCTGCCCCGACCGACCAGAACCGCGGTGCGACCGGACGCCGCAAGCTCCTCGCGGCGCCGTGCCAGCATCCCGGGCACCGTCATGCCGGCCTCTGCCAGGAGGGTGGCCGAGCCGACCGCCACCCGCTCGCCGTCAACGTCGGCCACAGCACCGCGCCCCGGCACGTTGCGGAAACCCGTCGCCGTGCCCTGCGGCGCGTCGTGCGACACGGCGTACCGCACCACGGCTGCAGCAAGCGGGTGCTCGGACTCCCGCTCCACGGCGGCCGCCCAGGTCAGCAACTGCGGCAGTTCCACGCCATCGGCGGGCACCACGTCGGTCACCTCGGGCTCGCCCCGGGTCAGGGTCCCCGTCTTGTCCATGACGACGGTGTCGATGCCCGCGGACGCCTCGAGCGCGGTAGCGGTCTTGATCAGGACTCCTCGCTTGGCGCCCATACCGGTGCCGACCATGACCGCTGTCGGTGTGGCGAGCCCGAGGGCGTCTGGGCAGGTGATGACGACCACGGTGATGGCGAACAGGAGCGCCTCGTTCGCGGGCCGGCCCAGCGCCAGCCACACCAGGAAGGTGCCCAGGCCACCGAGGAGAGCGACGAAGACGAGCCAGAAGGCGGCCCGGTCCGCGAGTCTCTGGCCCGGCGCCTTGGAGTTCTGGGCCTGCTGGACCAGGGCCACGATCTGCGCCAGTGCGGTGTCCTGACCCACCTTGGTGGCGCGGACACGCAGCGATCCGGTCGTGTTCACCGTCGCTCCGATGACGGCCGCCCCGGGTGTCTTGAGCACGGGGACGCTCTCGCCGGTGACGGTGGACTCGTCGACCTCGGACGTGCCGTCCTCCACGATGCCGTCGACCGGCACCTTCGCGCCCGGTCGGACCTGCAGCAGGTCCCCGACCTGGACGTCAGCGGTGTCGACCTCGACCCACTCGTCCCCGCGCTGCACCAGCGCCTTGGCCGGCGCGAGCTCGAGCAGGCTGCGGACGGCCTCGTTCGCGCCGCCGCGGGCGCGCATCTCGAACCAGTGCCCGAGCAGCACGAACGTGGTCAGCACGGCGGCGGCCTCGTAGAACACCTCGCCACCGCCGAACAGCGTGACCGCGAAGCTGTACAGCCAGCCCGCACCGATCGCGACCGCGACCAGCACCATCATGTCCAGCGTGCGGCGGCGCAGCGCGCGGGCCGCCCCGTCGAAGAAGATCCAGCCGGCCCAGAACACCACGGGCACGCTGAGCAGAAGGGTGAAGACGTCGTCCCTCAAGCCGAACGGTGCCGGGACCTCGAAGCCCAGCACCTCCCGGCCGATGGGCGACCACAGCAGGATCGGCACAGACAGTGCCGCGGCCACCAGGAACCGGCGGCGCATGTCGGCCACCATGTCGGCCATGGACATGGCGCCGTGGCCGCCGTGGCCCATCGCCTCATGGGGGCTCGCCGCCGGTGCGTGACCGGCGTGAGCGGCCTCGGAGCCAGCCGCGGTGGGAGTCTTGGCGCCACTCGCGGCGTGCCCGGCGTGCTGGCTGTGTCCGGCATGCCCCTCGTGCCGTGCCTCGACCGCCTCGGCCTGCTCGGCACGTTGGTCGCCCTTGCCGGGGTGCTCGTCCTGCGGCGTGGGCGACGCCGGCTCCTCCATGGGGCTGCACACGTGGTCGGGCACCGACCGCCCGGAGCAGTGGTATCCGCAGTCGCGCACCCAGGCGGCCAGCTCGTTTACAGACGTGAGGTCGGCGTCGTAGGTCACCAGGGCCGTCTGGTTGACGGCGTTCGCCGACACGTCGTGGACGCCGGGCCTGTCCCGCAGCGCGCGCTCGACCACGTCCTGGCTGGTCGCCCAGTGCAGACCGCCGACCTCCAGCACCACTGTCTGTGTGGCCATGACGCACTCCTTCACCTAGCCCGACGACTACCACCCCTAACGCGATACCCTATGGGGGTATGCCCGGGCGTGGTCGGATCGGTGATGAAGATCTGGTGAAGCAGACCGCCGCTGACGGGCGCCCCTGGTCTGCCGGGCCCTGATCCCGGGTCGGCAGATCCAGTGGTCGGGCGCGCTAAGACGCTGGCGGCGCCTTCACCAGGGGCGCCTTCCCCAGTGGGGTGCGCTCGATCGAGGGGACGAGGCGGACGTCCACCTGGAGCCCGGTCACGCCCAGCTCGGTCAGCGCGTCCAGGACGCGCGCTCGGGCGAGGTGGTCCTGTGTCGCCCGGCCGGCGAGGCGCACGACGAGGCCGGTGTCGGTCTGCTCGACCTGCCAGCCGTCCGGTGACAGGGACTCCAGCGCAGTGTGGAAGACGACCGGGTGCACGCGGACCCCGCCGGCGGCTCCCGGCAGCGTCAGGGTGTCCTCGGTGCGGCCCTCCACAGCGCCCAGCAGTGCGAAGGGCCGGCCGCACGGACAACTGCCGGGTTCGAGCCGGACGGCGTCGGTGAGCTCGTAGCGGATCAGCGGGAGCGTCCGGGTGAACAGCGGCGTGACCAGCAGCCGAGTCCCGCTGGTGCCGACAGGGACCGCCTGGCAGTCGTCGTCCACCGCCTCGACAATGACGAGATCCTCGTAGAGGTGCCAACGGCCCTGCTCGCAGGTCGAGGCGATCCCGGCAGTCTCCGTGGCGGCGTACGTGTCCACCACGACGTCTCGCCCCCACGCCCGCTGCGCGGCCGCACGTCCGTCGGCCGGAAGCACCTCGGAGGCTGCGATGACCTTCGCCGGCGATAGGTGCAGGTCGCCTGCCAGCTGCGCGCCCGCCAGTGTCCCCAGCATCGACGCGTAGGACACGAGCAGCCGGGGCTGGAAGTCGTTCAAGGCGCTGACGAGGCTCTTCACGGGGGTCCTGGCGTCCAGGCGCAGGGTCGGTACCAGCCGTGAGTTGATGCTCGCACCGACCACGGCGGACTGGTGAGTGGGGTTCAGCGAGCTGACGATGGCGGTTCGGACGGGGTTGCGCAGGTCGACGCCGACCCCAGCCCAGTCGTTCACCCGAGCGTAGGAGGCGAGAACCTGGGCCCACTCGATTCGATTCCACGCGAGCACCGCCCGTCTGCCGGTGGTGCCACCGGTGGCAGCCACCCACCAACGCCCGCGCCACGGGCGCCCGGGATCGAGCATCGAGCGCTCGGCCTGGAGCAGGCGTCCTTCGGCGTCGGCAAGCCTCAGAGACTTGTCGGTGCATACGTCGTCCCAGTTCGCCATCAACTCGTCCTTGGTGAGCACCGGCAGCTCGCTGAGTGGCGCGTTCTCCAGACCGGCGCGAGTCCGTCGGTAGTACGGCGAGGCGGCGAGGGCGTGCGACCTAAGCCTGGCAAGTGCTCGCGCCTGGTGGTCGCGGAGGGTGCGCCGGTCCCACCTGTCGTGGCGCTCCAGCACTGCACGTGCGACCAGCGTTCGGGACAGCAGCCGTAGATCGGGCGCCATCGTGACCTGCCTCCTCGGTGCCGCCGGGCAGCGGGCGCCCGGGCACCGTGCTTCAGGAGGTGCTGGCAGCGCCTCGTGAACGGGCCATGGAACAACGATCAAGGAACGACGAAGGTCCCGGTGCGGGGCGGATCACGCCCTGGGCTGGGCGACCATCACGGTCAGCCCACAGGGCGCCCAGCGAAGCTGAAGCGCGCCTTGCTCCAGGAGTTCCACGCGTCCTGGACCTGCACGCCGTTCTCCGGACTGGCGGCCTCCACCAGCTTGCCACCGCCGATGTACATCGCCACGTGGCGGGCGCCGTTGAAGTAGAACAAAAGGTCTCCCGGCTGCAGCTCGCTGACGCTGATGCGCCGGACCTGCTGCGCCTGCGCCAGCGAGTACGGCGTCAGCGAGACGCCTGCGGCGGCCCAAGCAGCGGTGGTCAGCTTCGAGCAGTCCCAGCTGTTCGGCGGCTGCGCGTTGTAGCTGTACGGCTCCCCAACCTGCGCGAGGGCGTACCGGACCGCAATCGCTGCCCTGGACGAGCCCGGTGACTGACCGCCGCTGTTGCCTGTACCGCCGCTCGAGGAGGGGCGGTCGCGGGACGGTCGCTGGGCCACCGCGTCCCGCGCCTCACGAGCCGCGGCGGCGGCCGCGCTGCGCTGCTGCTCGGCGAGCGCCGCCAGCCGCTCCCTGTCCTCCTCCCGCAACTGAGCGACCACGCGCTCGGATCTGGCGAGTGCATCGTTGATCTGCTGCCGATGCGCCGCCATCTGCGCCGCCACCGCCTTCGCGGCCGCCTCCTGCTGCGCCAACCCGGCCTCAGCCTGGGCGAGTGCCAGGCGTCGGGATTGCACCCGTCGCAAGGCGGAGTTCTGGGATCGGGCGACCTGCTCGACGGCGCCGGCCTGCTCGAGGTACTCGGACGCGTCAGCGGCGAGCAGGAGCGCCAGGGCGGGGTCCACGCCCGATCCGCCCATATAGGCATCCGCGGCCATCTGATCCGTGACGTCGGTCAAGGTCGCGAGCTCTGCGCGCGCTGCATCGGTGCGCGCGCGTGCTCGCTGCACCATGCGCGTGACCTCGGCGAGCTTCACCTCGGCCTCGTTGAACTTCTCCGACGCGGTCTCGGCCTCGATCTCCAGCGCTTCGAGCTCGGCCTGTGCCTGGGCGAGGCTCTTGCTTGGCTCGGCAGATCCGGGCCCACTGACGGCCAGAGATGCGACCAGCGCCAGAACGACGGCACCGGTTGCACGGCGCAGCGTGCCAATGCTCACGAAGGAACCCTCCCTAAGGCCGCCTACCGGGTTAGCTGACGGGCTCGGGCTGGGAAAGCCCTACGCGGCGCTCCGGCCGCGATTCGCCCCGGAGGACCTGGGTCCCCGGCTCCGACGTGCGTCGGACTCGGCGGTGATGCGTAGCTGTCGCGTCACTTTACCGACCGTCGGGCGGCCAATCTGTCGCTGCGCCCTGGCCTGGCCGGACCTTCATCAAACCTTCATGACCACGCTCGGGCCACGGGGGGGCATGGACCTAGCCTGGCACGGGCATGAACCGGGCCGCCCGTCGCCATCAGCAACGACGGGCGGCCCGGCCTATAACCGGCGGTTTCGCCTCGGACAGACGTCCACGCCCGTCTGTTCCGTGACCGCTACCATCGCGGACGGCTCTCGACTGCTCGCGCTTCCCTTGTCACCCGGGGCAGGGCTGACCAAGTCCTCTTCGCCGCGCAGCACTGCCGTCCGCGACCTATGCGCTCGGCCCGGGATTGCTCACGTTGCGCCGGGGACAGCTGAGGTTCCGATGCGAGGCTATGCTGAGAACCGGGGCAGCGATGCGCTCGCGCATCGGGCTGTCGCTCTCAGGGACCCCGACACCCCTGACTACCTCGCTGCGCTCTTGGGCCAGCGGTGTCGCCCACGACGGGATGAGCGCTGAAGGCGAACAACTCCTTCGGCTCCGTCCGCGTTACCTGGAACTGACCTGGATGACAGAGCCTGTCATGCCTCCCTCTGCTGAAGCGTGCTCACCCGGAGCCAGAGGCAGGACCAACGTAAAGGCGGAGCCACGACCGCAACCGTCGCTGGCCGCGCTCAGTTCTCCCCCATGGTCTCTGGCAATCGCCAGCGCGATAGTGAGGCCGAGCCCGCTCCCTGCCCCGTCAAAGGCGCCACGGGCCGAGTCCGCACGGTAGAAGCGTTCGAAGATCTGCGACATCTGCTCTGGTGACATCCCGTCACCGTCGTCGGACACGGTTACCACTGCGCAGTCCCTTCGTCGGGCCGTGCTCACCGTGACGTGGCCGCCCGGGGCTGTATGCCGCAGCGCGTTGTCGAGCAGGTTCGCCAGCACCTGCTGGATTCGCTCTCCGTCGCAGAGGATTGGGAGCGGCGAGCCCGACTCGCCCACGTTTAGCACCAGACCCTTTGCGACGAACCTGGGTGCGGCCGCCGCCCCGGCCGAGCTCGCGAGTCGGCGCAGATCGTGCGGCGACAACTGGAGGTTGAGCGCGTGCTCCTGGGCAGCCGCCGCGGTTCGCACATCCGAGGCGAGCCGCCGTAGCCGGCTGAGCTCGTCACGCATCGCGTCGAAGGTCTCCGCGCCGGGTTGAATCAACCGATCCTCGAGGCCGTCGACATGCGCCTCCAGCGTCGCCAGCGGCGTCCTCAGCTCATGGGAGAGGTCGGCCAGCAACTGGTTGCGGACCGAGGCGGAGTGCGCGAGCCGCGCTGCCATGCGTTCAAGGGTCAGGTAGAGCGACTCGATCTCGACGGTGAAGTCCGTGTCGTCGACGCCGTCCATCCCGCCCGAGTCGATACGCGCCGCCGCGGCCGACAGCACCTCGAGCGGTCGCGCCACCCGGCGCGCGTTGACGACGGCGATGACTGAGGCAACGGCCACGGCCACCGCAAGGGCCGCCACTCCCGCCGCCAGAAACGCCGTCAGGAGCGCCTCCCGTGCGTGCTGTTGGACGGCAGGGTCCGTCTCGCCCGCCCGTTCGAGATGGGTGGTGAACAGCATGGGGGTGGCGACCGCCGCGAGCACAATGAAGGCAGCCAGACCGGCCGCCGCGACGATCAGATGGCCGGAGACCAGTTGCCGAAGCAGGCTCGTTCGTCGGCTCATGAAGCGTCCTCCAGTCCGTAGCCGATGCCGCGGACGGTGCGGATGAGTCCTGCTCCTGCCGGTGTGGCAGAGAGCTTGCGGCGCAGGTTAGCCACGTGCACATCGACCACATGCTCATCGCCGAACCAACCGGGACCCCACACCGCCCGGATCAGCTCCGATCGGGTCAACGCCGCGGCAGGCCGGGCGGCCAAAGCGTGCAGCAAGTCGAACTCGGTGCGGGTGAGATCCAGCGCTTGACCATTGACTTCCACCCTGCGCGCCTCCACATCGATCCAAAGCGGACCGATCGCGACGGCAGGCCAAACCGGCCCCGGCGTCTCAATGCGCGGTCGTCGAAGCATGGCCCGGACACGAGCGAGGATCTCCCGTGGCGAGCAGGGCTTCACTACATAGTCATCGGCTCCCAGCGCCAGGGCAGCCAGCTTGTCGCGCTCCGCCTCGCGCGCCGTGAGCATCACGATGTAGCAGTCGCTCGTCTGCCTGAGGGCGCGGCACACCTCGAAGCCGTCCGCTCCTGGGAGCATCACGTCGAGCACAACGACGTCGGGCCGGAATGTAGCGGCGTCCATAAGCGCTTGGGCCCCGTCGTGCACCAGCCGGACCGTGAAGCCGTCATGTTCCAGGTAGCGCCCCACGATCTGGGCGAGCCGAACCTCGTCCTCCACAACGAGGACCCGGGCGGCGGACACCAGACCTCCTCTGGACGGCGGGCGAAGGGATTGAGGAGACGCTACTGGAGCGGCGACCGGGGCGCCCAGCGCCGGAGCACGCCCCGCTCCATATGGATTGCATCAAGAACCCCGGTGACTCTGCTCGGCGACCCGGCGCGCCCCGCTACCCGGCCACAGCCGATATGGCGTGAGCCCGAACCATTTCCGGTGGCGGAAGCGGTCGAAACACAGACGTGGAGCGGCCGTGAGGGCGAGTTGCCAGACGCAGAAGCGCCGGGTGATCCTCCCGTTCATGAGCAGGCCTGCAGCCCGTGTCGCGATCGCCTCCGCCGTCGTCGGCGCCGGGCTCGTCGCGATCCTGCTGCTGCTCCTACGCTCCCAGGCCGCGCCCGTGGCGAGCGCTCCCGCAGCGCCTCCGGTGGCGTCCGCATCCGCGGGCGGGGCTCTGGTCGTGCGCGACGACAGCCACATCCTGGGCGATCCTGCCGACGGCTCAGTCGTGGTGGTGGAGTTCCTCGACTTCGAGTGCGAGGCCTGCGGCGCGTGGTACCCCGTGATCGAGAGGCTCCGCAAGCAGTACGACGGCCAGGTCAGGTTCGTGCACCGATACTTCCCGCTGCCTGGCCACGTCAACGCGATGGACGCCGCGCTCGCGGCGGAGGCAGCCGCGCAGCAGGGCGCATACGAGGCGATGTACCAGAAGCTGTTCGAGACCCAGCGCGAATGGGGGGAGAGCCAGGAATCGAAGGCGGCGCTGTTCCGATCCTTCGCCGAGCAGCTCGGCCTGGGCATGGCCGACTACGACGCGGCCGTCGCCTCGGAGGAGACGTTCGCCCGGGTGGAGCAGGATGTCGCCGACGGGGCGGCCCTGGGGGTCCAGGGGACGCCCACCTTCTTCCTCAACGGTCAACGCATCCAACCGGTGGGACCGGAGGACTTCGCGTCGTCCATCGACGCGCAGTTGGCGGCAGCCGGCTGATGCTCCAGGACCAGCAGCAGGCGTCATCCGCACGCCGGGACACGGCGCTCCAGGCTCCTGGCCGCCTCGCCTGCGTGATCCTCGTCGTCTCCGGCCTCGCCGGTCTGGCAGCGGCGCTGTGGCTCTCGGTCGAGAAGTACCGCATCCTCCGCAACCCGGGATACCTGCCGTCCTGCTCGATATCGGAGGTCGTCGACTGCGGGACGGTGGTGCAGTCCTGGCAGTCCACCGCGTTCGGCTTCCCGAACGCCCTCATAGGCGTCGCGGCCTACCCCGTCGTCGTGACAGTCGCCGTGCTCGCCTTGGCGGGCGCCTCGCCACGCCGCTGGATCTGGGCCGGGCAGTTGGCCGGCGCGCTCGCTGGCACCGTGTTCGTGCACTGGCTTGCCTGGCAGACGGCGTACGACCTGCGTGCGGTCTGCCTGTACTGCATGGTCGTGTGGGCATCCACCTTGACCATCCTGGGCTGCTCCCTGTCGATCCTCGTGCGAGGCGCAGGACTGCCCGCAGCCGTCGGCGGTCGGCGCGCGCAGCTGGCCGGCTGGGTTCCGGTGGGAGTTCTCGTGTGGGGGGTCCTCCTCGCGGTCGTCGTCGCCTTCGGGCTGATCAGCGCATGATCCTCTCCCTGATCATCACCGTCAGCGTGCTGGGCGCAGTGGTCGCGTTTCTCCGCTGGGCGCTGACCGAGGGCGGCGGAGGCGACGACGCCTGGACGGTGCACGGGGAGCTCGTCCCAGTCAGTTCGGTCCCCGCTCCCCCACGCCCAGCAACCGCCACGCCGAGCAGCGACGGGCTGGAGCTGATCGACAGCGCGCAACCCGATGCGCCAACCCGATACGCGTGGTCCGTCGTAACGGCGCGGGCGACCCCGCGCGGCGTCGTGCTCACGGGGCCGTACGGCGTCCTGTCGATCCCCGCCACAGCGCTCGAACCCGCGGACGTGGTCCTCGCCCGTCTCGCCGCGATGTCCGGCCAGGCGCCGACAGCGCCCGCCGCCTGAAATGGGCATGCCCGCTCCGGCGCGTGGCCGCGTACAGCGCGCCCTCGTCGCGGCGGCCTTGGCGTGCCTGGTGCTGTTCGTGACGTACGCCGCCGCCGGTTGGACCGGCGCAGGCGGTGACGACATCCCCGGCCTCCCGGCTGCTGGCGATCTGGTGAGGCACGCCGGGCCGACGTTGCGCGGTCTCGCTCTAGGTGCGGCCACGGCGGCGACAGCCCTTCTCCTGCTTCTGGTGGTCCTGCGCCCGCATACCCGGGACGGGAGGCTGGAGGCTCCCGCACGACGGCTCATGCGCGGCGCCGGCGCGGCGTTCACCGGGTGGGCGGTCGTGGCCGCGCTTCAGTCACTGGTGGCGGCATCGGACCTGCTCGCTCTGCCGCCCCCCGCACTTGCGTCTTCGGCGCTGTACGACGACGCCCTTTTCGCCAGCGCTGCCGTTCGGGGCCCACTCATCGTGGGTGTGCTCGCCTTGGTGGCTGCGTGGATCTGCTTGTCCGCCTCACGCCTGCCCGCCGCCGGAGCCGCCCTCGCCCTGGCGCTCCTGGCCGGGGTGCAGCCGGCGCTGAGCGGCCACGCCAGCGGCGCGTCCCAGCACGCTCTCCTGCTGCCCACCACGACGGTGCACGCCGCATCTGCCCTGATCTGGACGGGCATGACCGCCGCTGTATGGCTCGCGGTGGGCTCCGCACATGCCCCGAGCGCTGCATCGTGGCTGGCCCAGCGGCGGGTGAGCACCGCGGCTGCAGCCCTGGTCGTGGTGTCCGGCGTGGGCAACGGAGCCGCGCAACTGTCCTCCCCCGACGACCTTATCTCGACTCGTTACGGGCAGATGATCCTCGTCAAGGCGGCCATGATGGCGCTCGCGCTGGTCCTCGGCCTCACCCTGGCAGCGCGGCTGGCGCGAGCAGGCGGGACTGGCCGAGGCCCGCTGGTGCTGCGAGCGGGCGCGGAGACCGCCGCCCTGATCGCCACCATGGGCGTCGGCGCCGTCCTGGCCCTCTCGGCACCGCCCCGCCGCCCGGTCCCCCTCCCCACGGCGGGCGAGCGCGCAGCAGGGTTCGCCTTCCCTCCGGCCCCCTCGTGGCACGAGGTCGTCGTCGAACTGCGGCCCGATGCGCTGTTCCTGGCCGTGTGCCTGCTGCTGGCGTCCCTTTACGCGTCGGGCCTGATACGGCTTCACCGGAGAGGGGACCGCTGGCCACCCGGAAGGTCGATCTCCTGGTTCGGTGGTGTCGCGATGCTGGCTTGGCTCACCAACTTCGGCATCTCGCAGTATGCGAACGTCGCCGCCGGGTTCCACATGATCCAGCACATGGTCCTCACGATGCTCGTCCCGATCCTGCTCGTCCTGGGAGCCCCCGCGACCCTTGCTCTGCGCGCCCTGAGCCCCTCCACTACCCCACGCTGGGGTGCCAGGGAATGGGTCGTGAGTTTCCTGGCCTCACGGCCCCTGCAGGTGCTCACCAATCCGGCAGTCGTGCTCGTCCTCTACTTCGCCGGACTCTACGGCCTGTACCTCACCAGTGCCTTCGCGACCTTGATGAGCAGCCACGCCGGTCACGTGTTCATGCAAGCGCACTTCGTGGTGTCGGGATTCCTCTTCTACTGGATCCTGATAGGCGTCGACCCCCGCCCCCGTCCGCTGCCCTACCTGTACCGCTTCATGATCATGGTGATCGCATCTGCGCTGCACGGCTTCTTCGCCGTCGTGATCATGATGAGTGGGGCGCCCTTGGCCCCCGAATGGTTCGGCCTGGTGCGGCCACCGTGGATCGACGACCTGCTGACTGACACCGTCAACGGCGGTCAGGCCGCATGGGCGATGGGCGAGTTCCCACTCGCGGTCGTGGCGATCACGCTCGCGGTTCAATGGGCCCGCCAAGAAGACCGCGCCGCGAGGCGCGCGGACCGTCGGGCCCTCCAGACGGGGGACGTCGACCGGCGTCTATACAACGCTTACTTGTCGGACCTGTCCACCGGCCGCCGCCGGGGGCCTGGCCGCCCGGCGGCCGGCGCGAAACACGAAGGTCCCGTCAAAGAGGGTCCTGAGACGCCGATGACACCGTGACGAGGCCTCACCGCACGCCACGCTGCTGCAGCCGCGGCAAGCGCGGTCAGGCCCCGAATCGCCGAACCCCGCCGGTCGGAGCCCGACACCCCCCTGAGGGCGGGGACGGGGAACCCACTTCCGGCGCGAACGCGCCTCGGGGTGACGCTCGATCCGCATCGAGCCGGCCAGAACTCTGCGGCCGAACCCGACAGCTAACCCCGCAGGCATGGGCGGAGCCAGCGAAGAATCACGTGCCTTCGCGCGCCCGGCGCACAACTCCGATGGCCACGGTCGTAGTCGGCGCCGCCGCGTGGACGGCCTCAGCCCTCACCCCAGCCGCGTCGGCCTCGACACCGCCGTGGCGGGCCGCGCTGACCACCTCCCCGATGCCGGTGCTCGAGCGTGGCGACCGAGGCTGGGCCGTGAAGGCTCTACTGCGCCGACTCGGCGCGTCGCCGACCGGCTTCTTCGACCGGCGCCTACCACCCGTGACGTTTCGGCGACGTGGTCGCCTTCCAGAATCGCCAGGGTCTGCGCGCCAAGGCGTAGGTCGGCCCGTTCACGTGGGCCGAACTGCTCAGACACCCCGTTGCCGAGCCGCAGCACGGGGCTGTCGCGCACGCGGTGCGTGTCGCTCGAGCCTGCCCCGCCCCAACTGGCGTGGTAGGAGGGGGTTGGGGCCGGGCCCCGCCCCGGCGGTCGCTCTCATCAGGGCGTCGACATGATGGGGCGACGCGGCAGCGCCATCCTCGCCGTCGAGGACGCAACCGTGATCCGTGCAGGCCGGTCGGCGAATCTCGCGGTTCGCATCCTGCTCCAGGGAGGCAGCGGTTCGAAGTTCTACAACCGGCACATGGACAAGGACCTCGTGCTTGCGGGGCAACGAGTCAGCAAGGGCCAGGTTGTCGGGCGCATGGGCGGCTCGGGGAGCTCCCGGGCAATCCACCTCCACTTCGAGTAGTGGCAGTCCCGCGGGGACTCCGACGCGGTGGATGCCGGCCCGCTCATCCGCCGGTTCTGCTCATGCGCGGAACGTCGCAGCGGCGCAGACCCCAGGCGGCCCTGCCCGTGGACGACATCACCGGTGGCCAGGTGTGCTGCCTGCCGTGGTCCTACTAGCGCTCGTTGGCTGCACGACGGCCGACACCCGGCAAGGCGCCGAAGCGGGTGATGTACGCACGACCATCGTCGACCCGGCTGACCGCTCGTCCCCTGTCAGCGCTCAGGGTGACCACGCTGACAAGGGACAACCTCTCGCTTCAGGACCTGGGTGGGATGGTGGTGGTCGTGAACTTGTGGGCTTCCCTGGTGCGCATGGTGTCGCGCCGAGGCGCCGCTGCTCGAACAGGCCGCCCGCGAGACCAGCAGCCGCGTGTCTTCCTGGGGATCGTGTCCCGCGGCAGCGACCCGTCTCCAACGCCGCGTCGTTGGCGCGCCGAATAGACCTGTCCTACCCGTAGCTGTACGACGGCGACAACAGCGTCGTCCCCGCGTTCGGCTCGTCACTCCCGATGTCGGCGATCCCCGCGACCATCGTGCTCGACAGACAGGGGCGCATCGCAACCGAGCGCTCGGCGAAGTCATCGCTCACGGCTTCTCGGCATCATCGAGACAGTCCTGCGGGCGTGGCAGCCACGCCAATTCACGCAGTCACCCGGAAGCCCGCTCACGCCGGCCTCGGAGCACCGGCGGCCGTCAGAAGCTAGAAGGTGGTTCAAGGACGTCTGTCAGGCCGCCGCCACGGCGGTGATCGGTGCCCTGTGGCCGAGGGAGCCGCGGGCGCCGGTCCGTGTGGTGGTCGAGCCAGTGCGGCAGGGCTGCTCGCCGGTGGTCGCTGCTGCCGCACAACCTGCGAGAGCCCACGTTGGACCCTTCCCCCTCGGCTGCCGACCGGATGGAACCGCTCGGGAAACGCTCTGCCCAGCAGTCGCTGCGATTCGCCCCGGGGGATGTGGGCCCCCGCTTTCAACGTGGTCGAACTCGGCGGAGATGCATCTGGTGAAGTCTTGACCGAATCGCCCAGCCGCGGCTGGGACCCGGCTCCCGCCACGGCCGGCACAGACCTTGACGAAACCTTCATGGCCGGGAGCCGTCAGGCCCCTCCCACCGGGCCTAACCTGCTGCAGCCATGATTCCCGCCACGTCGGTACTTCCACGGCCTATGACTCGCAAGACAGACGCGCCGCTCCCGTTCGAACGGGAGGCGACATGTCCGTGACCAGTGCCATCGCCGACGGCTCGCTGCTGCTCGCCCTCCCCCTGGCGCTGCTAGCGGGCCTGGTGTCGTTCTTCTCGCCGTGCTGCCTTCCTCTCGTGCCCGGGTATCTCTCGTACGTCACCGGCCTCACCGGGGCGGAGCTCGCCGGTCGGACCGATAGCGCCGGGCAACCGGTCCGAGACGCTCAGCGCGAGGACCTGCCCGGCGAAGTACTGACGGAGCAGCCCCGATTTGTCCGCACCCGGGTTTTGGCTGGCTCACTCCTGTTCGTGGCGGGCTTCTCCGCCGTGTTCGTGTCCTACGGCCTTCTCTTCGGCGCCTTGGGGGAACTGCTCTTTCGTTACCAAGGCCTGCTCTCCAGAGTGCTCGGCGCCGTCGTGATCCTGATGGGCCTGTCCTTCCTCGGCGTGGTGCCGGGCCTTCAGCGGCAGTGGCGCTCCCGTCGCACGCCTGAGGTGGGCCTGTGGGGAGCCCCGGTGCTCGGCGTTGTGTTCGGGCTGGGCTGGACGCCGTGCATCGGCCCGACCCTCGCTGCGGTGCAGACCCTGGCGTTCACCGAGGCGAGCGCAGCCCGGGGAGCGCTGCTGTCCGCGACCTACTCCATCGGCCTGGGCGTCCCCTTCGTCGTGCTGGGACTGCTCTACCGCCGCACGCTGGGTACCGTCGGATGGCTGCGGCTCCACAACCAGGTGGTCATGAGAGCCGGTGGAGCGATGCTCGTGATGATCGGGCTGCTGCTGATCACGGGGACCTGGGACACCCTGACCATCTCGCTGCGCTCCTGGGCCAGCGGTTTCGCGGTGTGGCTGTGACAACCGAACGTCGCATCCCGGTTCACGTCGGCGCCCTCGGCATGTCGACAGCGCCACCAGAGCCGACACCTTCCCGGGACCGCCATGCCCTCGCCATGTGGGCCCGGTGGGCGTGGCGGACCCTGACCAGCATGCGCACGGCGCTGCTGCTGCTGTTCATGCTCGCTCTGGCTTCAGTTCCCGGGTCGATCTTCCCCCAGCGCCAGACCAACGCAGCCGCGGTGAACATGTATCTGGCCGACGACCCGGCCAAGGCGCGGATCCTGGACCGCCTGGGGATGTTCGACGTGTTCGGCTCGCCGTGGTTCGCAGCGATCTACCTCCTTCTGTTCATCTCCTTGGCGGGCTGCGTGCTGCCCCGGACACGGCAGCACTGGCGCGCCATCCGCTCCCGGCCTCCCGCCGCGCCCAAGCACCTGGACAGGCTCCCAGACCATCGCGAGCTGGTATCCCCGTCACCGCCGGAGCAGGCGCTTGCCGCGGGCGCTGAGCACCTACGCGCCGCGCGATGGCGGGTGATCACGACATCGGGCACGCTCTCCGCTGAGACCGGGTACAGCCGCGAGATCGGCAACCTAGTGTTCCATCTCGCTCTCCTTGTGCTTCTCGCCGCGGTCGCGCTCGGGTCGCTGGGCGGCTTTCGGGGCAACGTGGTGATCAGGGAAGGCACCGCCTTCGCCGCGAGCTCTGCCCAGTTCGACTCGATCAGCCCCGGGCGGCTCTTCTCCACGACGGAGCTCCCGCCCTTCAGCTTCACGCTCGACCGGTTCACCGCCGATTTTCAGCGCGGCGGCCAGCAGGCCGGTGCACCTCGAGCTTTCCGCGCGGACGTCTCGTTGATCGCCAGCCCGGGACAGTCACCTCAGCAGCGGACGATCGAGGTGAACGAGCCCCTCGAGGTCGACGGCGTCAAGGTGTTCCTGGTCGGGCACGGGTACGCACCCACCGTCACGATCCGGGACGGCGCCGGCGACGTCGTCTTCCGCGACTCCGTGGTGTGCCTGCCCCAGGACGCAGGGTTCACCTCCACCTGCGTCGTCAAGGCGCCCGACGCCTTCCCGCAACTCGGGCTCACCGGCTTCTTCCTACCCACCGCGACCGTCGACCCGTCTCGTGGTCCCTACTCGCGATTCCCCGCCCCCGACGACCCGGCCCTGTTCCTGGCCGCATGGGAAGGCGACCTCGGGCTCGACACCGGTCGGCCACAGTCGGTCTACAAGCTCGACACCGCCGCCATGCGCCGCGTGGGGATCAAAGCGCTGCTGCCGGGCCAGCGCTGGACGCTCCCGGACGGATCTGTCATCAGCTTCGACGGGTACGTTCGCTTCGCGGCGTTCGCCGTCGCCCGCGATCCGGGCAAGGAGCTGGCCCTCGCCGCCGTCCTCGTGGCGATGGCGGGCCTCGGGCTCTCACTGTCGGTCCGCCGGCGCCGGCTCTGGATGCGCGCCTCACCCGCAACGGGGGGCGGGTCGCGGATCGTCCTCGCCGGGATCGCGCGCAGCGAGCACGCCTCGGCCGCCTCCGACCTCGACCGACTCGCGGCGGCCCTGCACTCGTCCCGACCTTCCCCCACTCCGGCTGCGCCCCCGCTCCACGGAAAGGCTGCCCCGTGACCGACACCGCCCTGGCCTCCCTGAGCAACGGCCTTGTGTACGCCGCGATGCTCACCTACGCGATCGCCATGGTCGTGTTCGCAGCATCGCTCGCGGCCCGGGCCCCGGGCCGCCGCCCCCTGGCGGAGCCCGCCCTGGGCACGTCCCGCCGACAGGGCGGGGTGGGCGTCGCCGTTCGCGACGCCCCGGTTCCGGCGCGGTCCCCAGTGGTTCAACCCGCCCCCGGCCGGCGCGGCGGCAACATCGCGATGTCGCTCACCTGGCTGGCTACGCTCCTGGTGGGGGCCGGGCTGGTCGCACGAGGCCTGTCGGTGGGCCGGGTGCCGTGGGGGAACATGTACGAGTTCTCCGTCGCATCCGCGTTCGCAATCTCGGCCGCGTTCCTCGTCCTCTCCCTTCGGCGCGACCTGCGCTGGCTGGGCCTGCTCGTGGTCGTGCCGGTCCTGCTCACCCTCGGGCTGGCTGTCACGGTGCTCTACACCGAAGCCGGCCAGCTGGTCCCTGCCCTCAATTCTTACTGGCTGATCATCCACGTCGCCGCAGCCATCATCTGCGCGGGGACCTTCTGCGTCGGGACCGCCTTGACGGTCGCCTATCTCGTCGCCGACACCAGCGAGCGCCGAGTCTCACGCGGCTCAAGGTTCTGGGGGTCGGGATTGGCCCGCCGGCTGCCCCCGGCGCAGCGGCTCGATGCCATGGCATACCGCATCCACACCTTCGCCTTCCCGCTGTGGACCTTCGCCGTCGTGGCCGGGGCGATCTGGGCGGAGAACGCCTGGGGCCGCTATTGGGGCTGGGATCCCAAGGAGACGTGGGCGTTCATCACCTGGGTCGGATACGCGGCCTACCTGCACGCCCGCGCGACGGCAGGCTGGAAGGGTCGAAAGGCGGCTGTGATCGCGCTGGTGGCGTTCGCCGCGTTCATCATCAACTACTTCGGGGTCAACATCTTCCTCACCGGGCTGCACTCCTACGGAGGGCTGCCGAGCTGACCGTGCCGTCGACGGATCAGGCGTGCCCAGCCCACCGCATTGCTGGCCACCGGGTCCGTTTAGGGCTGTTGGCCCAGCGAGCGAGGAACGCCTCCAGCCGGGAATCGTCCGGCCGGGCGAGGGAAACCTGGGCGGCCCGAGCCGAGGCCACCACCTGCGCCTCGTAGAGCGCCGGGCGCGCCGGCCCCGACAACGGCGCGGCCATCAAGGTGCTGCGCCCGGGGCGGCGCGGGCATCAGCAGCAAAACACCCACGGTAGCCCGCGTACGGCGACATTGAAGTGACCCCAGTCAGGCGGACGCCTTGCCTGCGCCGGGTTCCGCAGAGTCGAGATCCTTGGTTCTCATGCCACGGTGATCGATTGACTTCGTTCGAACTCTATTGGGAGAGCATTCCGAGACGGCTGTGTCGCCGGCGCCGGTTGTCCCAGATCTCGAGGTCGTCGAAGGTCGCGTTCGCCAGTTCGACTCGTGTCTTCCACCGCTTGGTGACCCGTAGCTCGACCTGCATCCGCGACCAGAACGACTCGATCATGGAGTTGTCGTACCAGTCGCCGACGCTGCCCATCTGTCCGTGGCCATGTGAAAGTCCCCGTTGGTGGCCACGAGAAGTCCCCACGTGTGGCCAGTGAAGGTCCCCGCCTCGCGTCCGTCGTGCCTGTCGGTCGTTGAGGCCCTGAGCGGTGACGGTGGCG
>Ga0233425_10000452_pt1 | contig 107442 bp, 90 predicted proteins | sample Watercolumn_Towu_2_FD_181712 | JGI IMG/M metagenome (GOLD analysis project Ga0233425, IMG submission 181712) | Freshwater microbial communities from Lake Towuti, South Sulawesi, Indonesia - Watercolumn_Towuti2014_140_MG | ecosystem: Environmental > Aquatic > Freshwater > Lake | place... | reverse complement strand
GAATGCGCTATTAATAGTAGTTTTCGTTGTATTGGCATCAATAGTTTTTACAAGGGAAAAATTATTTGTGTTGTCTATACTTTGCTCAATTTCATATTGTACTTTTACATTGGGGTACTGTCTATAATTATTTTCCTCCTTCCACTGTAGCGTGGCGGATGTTGAAGTTATTGCTGTAACCGTTAAATTTTTTGGTGGCTTTAACGTATAGCCAGGGTCAAGCGGGTTATCATACACAAACTCTCTGCACGAGGAAAAGAGAGCAATGCAGAATATAAAATAGAAAATGTAAAATGCTTTGTGTGTCATAGTCGTATCAAATTATTGAGTTCAAAATATTCTCTGCGTGATAAAAATAATAAAAAATGTTTTTGCTTAAATAAAATCAAAATTAAGTCTCATCATTCATTCGCCAATTTTATAAAAGATTTCTCGTCGTCCCGACTTATCGGAACTCCTCGAAATGACGAGATGTTTTTTTGGCGACTCTGCGTCTTTACGTGAGAAATATACACATATCTCAAAACGCAAGTAATTTTTCCAACGCACTTTTTATTTTCTCCACGCTTGGCACAATACTTTCCATCAATCCCAAATTATACGAAATTGGATTATCGGAAGTTGCAACGCGTACAATCGGCGCATCCAAAAATTGAAATGCTTCTTGTGAAATGGTTGCAGAAATTTCCGCACCGAACCCGCTTGTCAGTTGGTCTTCGTGAACAAGCAAACATTTTCCGGTTTTCTTGATTGAGTTCAAAACCGTTTCTTTATCCCAAGGAATAATTGTTCGCAAATCAATAATATCAACACTTGCTCCAATTTGTTTAGTTGCTTCCATACTTCGATGCAGCATTTCTCCCCAACTCACAATCGTCGCATCATTTCCTTCCTGCACAACATTTGCTTTTCCAAACGGAATTTCAAAATCGTCTCTGGGATAACTTCGCCGCGCTTGCAGTGAATCATACAACGTGCGATGTTCGAAAAACATTGTCGGGTCATTTCCACGCAACGCAGAACGCAGCAATCCAACCGCATCTTCCGCATTGGAAGGAAAAGCAATTCGCCAACCGAGAGTATGCGCAAAAATCGCTTCACCCGTTACGCTGTGCCACGGGTCGCCTGTTTTTTTTCCAACGCCAACAGGAATACGAACAACGAGCGGCGCAGAAAAATTATTATTCGTGCGCCATCGAATCGTTCCGCAATTGTTGATTTGCTCTGTCGCCGGGTCGGCATATTTTCGAAACTGAATTTCTGGAACCGGTCTCAATCCCGCAAGCGACATTCCCACCGCGCGACCGATAATTCCTTCTTCCGAAAGCGATGTATCGAACACGCGTTCTCTTCCAAACTTTTTCAGCAAATCAACTGTTGCGCCGTGCACTCCGCCTTTTACTGCTACATCTTCACCGAACACGACAACGTGAGGATTGTTTTGCATTTCACTTTCGAGAGTTTTGCGAATCGCATCAATCATTGTAACGCGAGTTTGTTGCGAGTTACGAGTTATGAGTTGCGAGTTGTGTTCGTTGAACTCGAAACTCGAAACTTGCAACTCGTAACTTTGAGAAGAAAACACAAATCGTTTCCCACTTTCAATTTCCGGTTCACTTTGTGCTAATGCTTTTTCTTTCGCTTCGTCCACTTCTTTTATCGTTTCCGTTTCTAATTTTTTCCAATCTTTTTCGGAAAGAATTTTTGGGATGAGAAATTTTTTGAGTTGGAAAAGTGGATCGCGCTGTGCATCTTCTTTTTTTTGTTTTTCAGATTTATACGATTGCGTATCAACAAACGAATGTCCCATAATTCTCGGAACATCAACACGAAGCAACACAACGCGTTTTCCTTCCCGAACAAAATCTACTCCCATCAAAATTGCCTCCGAAACTTCTTTAGGATTACATCCATCTGCTTCTAACACAAAAAGGTTTTTGAATGCGCGAAGGTTTGCAACAACATTTCTTCCCGAAGTTTGAAATGAACTCGGCGTGGAAATTCCGTAACCATTATCTTCTATGCAAAAAAGTATGGGAAGTTTTAAAGTCGTTGCAATGTTTAATGCAGACCAAAATCCATTGCTCGCAACAGAACCATCGCCGCCGCACGCAACGGCAATCGCATTATTCCATTCTTTCTGTTTTAAAACCTTTTGATAATATCGAATTGCCTGCGCCCAACCAACCGCAGGAGTATATTGCGAACCAACATCGCCGGATGTGGGAAGAATTGTTGCGTTGCCGCGTGAATGCATATTGAACACAACGCCAATATCTCTTCCACCACTCATACTTTTTTCTTTCGCCATCGAACTCGCAAACGCTTCTTCTATTGTTAATCCTTGCGAAAGCACAAACGGACGCGAACGATAATACACACTTGCGCCATCGTGTTTATGCGTGAGAAACGAGGAAAGCAACACTTGCGCGAGTTCGTGTCCTTTCGCGGAAAATTGATATGCTATTTTTTTTTGTGGAACAAGTTCTTGCTCTTCAACTTCGTCAATATAACGCGACGTAAGAAGAAGTTTTGCAATGCGCTCCCAGTCGCACGAATATTGATTTGTTTTTTTCATTGTGAAATATTTTGCATTTCGTTATCACGATAATTTATCACGCCTCTGCAATTTTCTTTTCCGCAATAGCATGGAACCTTCTCCCCTTCTGCGTCAAATGCGTAATCAATCGTGAGTTCTTCTCCTTCTTGAATGTCGCGGGAAGCAAAAAACAGTATTTTGTTTTCGATGATTTCGTATTCGCAATTCGGCGAACACGAATGATTGAAATATTTCGAGTGATTTCCTTTTTCAAAACCATCCACTGCACACTCTTCACTAATCCAGAAAGTGTAAATTCCATTCCGCGATTCATCGGCTTCGCGTTTCAATGCTTCTTCCGCAGAAATACATTCTCCGGTGTATTCAATAATAAAAGAACCACTGGGAATAAATTCATCCGTATAGCAACCAAGATTGTGAATAGATGATTCTTTTAAAGTTAATTGTAAATGAGTATTCATGAACTATTGATAATATGATTTGAGATTGGGGATTAAAGATTTTTGTATGATACTGAAAGTATGTTAAGAAGGACAAATGTGTTTACTTCAGATTTTCTACGACAATAACATATTCACCTTTTGAATTGTTTTTGGAAAAATAATTCAATAAATCGGCAGAAGTTCCACGAACTATTTCTTCGTCCGGCATCGTTACATTGAATGCAACGGAAAGTTTTCGTGAAGCGCCAAACACTTCCGAAACATCGCGGAGAACTTGCATCAAGCGATACGGCGTATCCATCAACACAATGGAGCGGTGTTCTTTTTTCAATTGCAACAATTCGATAATGCGATGTTCACGTTTGGGTGAAAGAAAACCGTAAAACAAAAATTGTTTGATGTCAAAACCGGAAACAATGAGCGCAGGCAATAACGACGACGCTCCGGGAAGCGGAACAATTTTTATGTTTGTGTGAATTGCTTTTTTCACCAACAGTGTTCCGGGGTCAGAAAATAACGGAGTTCCGCAATCGGAAATCAATGCAACGTTTTTTCCGTTCTTCAGTTCTTCCAAGGTAACGGCGGAAGCGGCAGATTCGTTATGCTCGTTCAATGGAATCAACGGTTTTTGTATGTCGTAATGAGAAAGCAATCGCGCGCCTTCTTTTCGCTCTTCGCAAACGACAATATCTACATCCTTTAAAATCCGCAATGCGCGCAACGTGATATCATCATAATTTCCGATAGGAGTTGCAACAAGGAAAAGCGTTCCGAATTTTGAAATGACGTTTTCGATTACCGTTTATTGAAATCTGTGCTGCAAGTTCAATGAACTTGTTCAGAAACGAAATGTTGTTCTGGAGGTTGCTGAAGTGGAAATTCTTTTGCGAAAAGAATAATAATTGCCGTTGCAGGAACAGCAATGAGTAATCCGAAAAATCCAAGAAAAGAACCGAAGACAAATAGCGAAAGCACCAGTACAACAGGATGCATTCCTACTTTTTTACCAATGAACATCGGCGAATAAAATGATATTTCTGCAAGATGAACAACAACAACCACCGCAACGGCAAGTAATGATTTAACAAGAAGCGCATCACCACTCAGCAGTGCAAATACAACGGCAATCACTGCGGAAATCAGCGTTCCGAAATATGGAATAAAATCAAGTAGTGCAGCAACAATACCAATCACGAGCGCATATCGAATTCCAACAAGCGAAAGAAATGTTCCGACAAGAATTCCGGTGAGACACGCTACGACAATTGCTCCGCGAAAATATTCACCCAATATGCTATCAATTTTCTGCACGAGCATCGTTATCCGTTCCTTGTTTTTTGGAGGAAGAAGATTTTTCACGTGTTGTTTTATTTTGGGAAAATCTTTCAATAAATAAAATGCAAGAAACGGAATGATAACAATATTCACGACGTGAGAAAATATCGTCGCTATCGCCGTAAAAAAATCAAACGTGCTGACGAAAAGACGACGGAAAAATTCTTCAATATTCGGAGTCATTGTTTCCGATAATTTTTTTTGAATTTCATCTGCTGGAAAATTCAACCGCCGCAGAAAGGAAAAAAATTGTTCCGAATGAACAACGTTGATGACATCGCTGATGAGAAATGATATTCCTTGAACTAATTCTTCAAACTGTGCAAACGCTACCGGAACAATAAACGTAATTCCGGAAATAATTATTCCGACAAACAGGAAAAGCAATCCCAGCGAAGAAGCCCAACGGGAAATTGAGAAACGTTCAAGTTTCGTAACTAACGGATGAAGAACGTAGGCAAGTAAAAACGCAATGAAGAACGGAAGCAAAACTCCCCAAAGAAAATATGCACACCAAACAAGAAACAACAATACCGTGAGTTGAAGTAGAACGTTTGCAAAGTGCTGACGACGATACGGTACAAGTAAAAGCAACAAAGCAAGAAATACAAGAAACGGTGAAAGCACCGATTGAATCGTATAAAGAAAAAGAATAAGAAAGGCAATTCCGACAACAAGAACTGCTCCATCAAATCGCTCTGTCAATATTTTTTTTTCTTCTTCCATCATCAATATTGAAAATCTTCGTGCTGAACGTTATTTCGCTCCTGTATGACCGAAACCGCCGCTTCCTCTTTGCGTTTCATCAAGTGAAAGAACTTCGTTCCATGATATTTTTTCGTACTTCGTAATAACAAGTTGCGCAATTCTATCTCCGCGATGAATCACAAAATTTTCTTTTCCTAAATTGGTGAGTATAACTTTTATCTCGCCGCGATAATCGGAATCTATTGTTCCCGGAGCATTGACGACGGTAATTCCATATTGAGCGGCTAATCCACTTCGCGGACGAACTTGCGCTTCGTATCCCATGGGAAGTGAAATTGCAAATCCCGATGGAACAAGAAAAATTTGGGACGGAGAAAGAACGATTTCATTTTCAATCGCGGCAAACAAATCCATTCCCGCTGAACCATTGGTTTGATACGTTGGAAGTGGAATTCCTTCTGCGTGAGAAAATCGCATGATGTGGATTTGAAATGAATGCATTGCTACACAAGATAAAGTACGTACATACTTTTTACGTTTTCAATGTTATCAACTCTTCGGCAATTTGTACAGCATTAGTTGCCGCTCCTTTGCGAACATTATCCGCAACTATCCATAAATTTAAACCGTGTTCAACCGATTCATCCGAGCGAATTCTTCCGACAAACACTTCATCGCGTTCTGCACAATGAATCGCAAGCGGATATTGATTTTCTTCAGCATTATCCATGACAACAATTCCTTTTGCATGCTGAAGTAATGCACGCGCTTCTTCCAGATGAAATTTTTTTCTGAATTCAACATTCACGGATTCACTGTGTCCGATATATACAGGTACGCGCGTACACGTTGCTGAAACTTTAATTCTTCTGTCGCCCATAATTTTTATCGTTTCATCTATCATTTTTCTTTCCTCTTTTGTTACTCCATCGAACAGAAACGCATCAACTTGCGGAATGATATTGTGTACAATTTGATGCGGAAATTTTTGAAAACGTAATGGAACATTATTCAACTCATCTTCCATCTGGTCTATTCCCTTTTGTCCCGCGCCTGCTACCGATTGAAACGTCGTTACAACAATACGTTTAATTTTCCATTTATCGTGCAATGGTTTCAATGCAACAACCATCTGAATTGTGGAACAATTCGGATTTGCAATAATATTATGATGATGAAGCAACGCCTGTGGATTCACTTCGGGAACTACAAGCGGAACAAATTTCTCCATTCGAAATGCGCTGGAATTATCAATGACTATCGCTCCTGCTTTCGAAGCGAGCGGCGCAAATTCTTTACTAATCGCTGCGCCGGCTGAAAAAAATACAAATTCGTGCGTGTGAAAATCTTCATAGGTAAGCGTTTCCACTTTTACTAATCTGTCCTGAAACAAAAATTCTTTTCCAGAAGATTTTTCCGATGCGTACAATCGCAAACTTCCCACAGGAAAATTTCTTTCTTCCAAAATCTGAATAATTTTTCTTCCCACAAGTCCCGTTGCGCCAACGATTGCTACGTCATAGAGTTTCATAAAAACTGTTCTCTGTAAGTGTTGCCGATGAAATGTATAAAAATAATGATTGGTTATCCGTTATGTGTTTTTGCATTGAAACGAGAAATAACGAATAACCAACAGTTTCCATTATATAAACCGCAACCACTGGTGCGTATCGTTGCCATTGCGAACAACATTGAAAAATTTCTCCTGCATCTTTTTGGTAATGGCACCAACGTTTCCATCTGCAATTTTAATATGGTCAATAGAACGAATCGGAGTAATTTCGGCAGCAGTTCCGGTAAAAAATAATTCGTCCGCAATCATCAAAAACTCGCGCGGAATTTGTGTTTCACGAATCGGAATTCCTTCTTCCTGCGCCAAAGTAAGAACCGAAGACCGCGTTATGCCAAGTAAAATTCCCGATGCAACCGGAGAAGTGTACAACACGCCGTCGCGCACGACAAATAAATTTTCTCCGCTTCCTTCGCTCACTAATCCATTTCGGTCGAGCGCAATTCCTTCGGAATACCCTTGTAAAATCGCTTCCATTTTTATGAGTTGCGAATTGAGATAATTTCCTGCGGCTTTTGCAAGAGCAGGAGTGGTATTGGTTGCATTGCGTTGCCACGAAGAAATGCAAACTTCAATTCCATCTTCGTGCGAACTTCCTCCCAGATATTTTCCCCAATCCCACACGGCAATCGCAACATCAACGGGACAAGTTAACGGATTCACACCCACATCGCCATATCCGCGATAGACGACCGGACGAATGTAGCATTTCGACATTGTATTTGCTTTGATGGTTTCAATGATCGCTTGTTCCATTTGGTCAACGGTGAATGGAATTTCTGCGTGATAAATTTTGGCTGAATCGAATAATCGTCGCACGTGTTCCCGCAACCGAAAAATTGCGGAACCTTTTGCTGTTTCATAACAGCGAATTCCTTCAAACCAACACGAACCGTAGTGTATGACGTGCGAAAGGATATGAATATTCGCATCGTCCCAATTCACTAATTTTCCGTTCATCCAAATTTTTTCTACTTTTTGTACAGGCATACGTTTATTTATGATTTTAGATTTTTTATTGAAGATTCAAGTTTCAAATTCTTGTTTGAAATTTATACTTGTTAAAAATTTTTCTCGTACATACGATACGTTTTATAGCGCGTTGCGTTCAGCATTTCCGCCGAGCGATTCATCATTACGTTATCTTCCAAAATCCAACTCGCTTCTCCTTTTGTGTAACCTTTGATAATGGCACGACGCGCAGTTTCGTAAAACAATACACTTGCGGCTCCGCTGTTTCGAAAATCCTTTACGACTCCCAATGTAATGATACGAACTTGATTGATTTCTTTTTTTCTCCGAAACAATTGATACACTCCGCCAAGCAGCGTTCCTTTGGTGTTGTATTTCAACGCAATATTGATATCGGGAAGTGAAAGCGCAAAACCGATGGGACGAGAATTTTTTTCGGCGATAATTACCAATTCGGGAACGACGATGGTTTTCATTTGTTTCGCGAGATACGAAAATTCTTCATTGTTCATCGGAACAAATCCCCAATTTTTTTCCCATGCATCATTGTAAATTTCCTGAATCCGCTGTATTTCATTCCGAAAATCTTTCATATTCAGCGTGCGAAACGTCATATCTTCACGCTTTTTTACCATTTCGGAAACGCGGACAAGTTTTTCTGACATAACTTTTTTGTCTTCCAAAAAATACGCATACAAATCTTTGGTTTTTTGCAATCCTTCCGCTTCAAACAAATCAAGATAGTAACGCGGATTATATGTCATCAGCACCATCGGAGAAAAATCAAATCCATCAACAAGAAGTCCGCACTCATCATTGGTCGAAGGATTCATTGGTCCCAACATTTTGGAAATTCCTCTCGCTTTGAAAAAAAGTTTCACCGCTTCAAAAAGTTTAGCGGAAACTTCTGGATCATTGATACTTTCAAAAAATCCGAAATGACCGATGTGTTCGTTATGAAATTCGTTGTGCGTACGATTGATGATTGCTGCAATACGCCCAACAATTTTTCCATTTTTATACGCTAAAAAAAATTCCACATCCGCGTGTTTGTAAAATGGATTGCGCTTTACGTCCATCAATTGTTTTCTATCCATCTTTATCGGCGGAACCCAATTCGGGTCGCCACGATAAATCAACCACAGCAATTTGATAAATCGTTTTACGTCTTTTGCTTTTCGAACAGGAAAAACTGTTACCATTTCCGATGGAGATTTGAGATTGACAAGTATGTATCATATAAAATCATGGTAGGATTCCTAATTTCTTTCCCACTTCGCCAAACACTTCGAGAATTTTATGCAAATGTTCATCTTCGTGCGCCGCCATATAACTTGTGCGCATCATTTGCATTCCTTGCGGAACACCGGGAGAAATAAATGCGTTCACAAATACTCCCGCATCGTATAAAGCGCGCCACATTTGAAATGCCAGCAAATCATCGCCAACAATGACGGGAACAATTGCCGTTTGATTTTCGATGATGGTAAAACCAAGTTCTTTGAATCCTTTGCGCATTTTGCTTGCATTGGCAATCAGTTTATCAACGCGATGCGGTTCCGCTTCTAAAATATCTAATGCCGCAAGCGCAGAAGCAACAGATGCAGGAGTTGGACTTGCCGAAAATATCAACGCAGGCGAAGTGTGTTTGATAAAATTTATTATTCGTTCTTCTCCTACGACAAATCCACCCAGCGACGCAAACGTTTTACTGAATGTTCCCATGGTCATATCAATTTCGTTCTCAATTCCAAAATGGCTTGCCGTTCCTCTTCCGCCTTTTCCAATGACGCCAACACTATGCGCATCGTCGCATAAAATTCTTGCATTATATTTTTTTGCAAGCAAATTGAGATGCACCAAATCAACAATTTCTCCCGTTGTCGAAAACACGCCATCGGTTACAACCAATTTCGCCGCTTCAAGCGGAAGTTTGGAAATCACGCGTTCCAAATCATTCATATCATTATGTTTGTATCGTACGACTTCTGCAAACATTCCTTTCGCCATTAAATTTCCTGCAACAATACACGCGTGATTATCTCTATCCGTTACAACATATTCGCCGCGTTGCACAAGTGTTGGAATAATTCCCTGCGCTGTTTGATAACCGGTTGAAAAAAGTAAACACGATTCTTTCTTGAAAAATTTTGCAAGTCGCGCTTCAAGTTCGTTGTGCAAATCCAATGTTCCCGTCAAATAACGCGACCCCGAACAACCTGTTCCATATTTCTTCACAGCATCAAGAGCGGCTTGTTTTACTTTCGGATGCGCCGTTAGTCCCAAATAATTATTGGAACCTGCCATCACAACTTTTCTTCCTTCAATTTGTACAACCGGACCTTCGTTTGCTTCAATAGCGCGAAAATACGGATAAAAACCAGCGGCTTTCACTTCATCGGCGCGAGTAAATGCGTACGCTTTTTCAAATAAATCGGCTTTCTTTTTTGGTGTAGAAATTGTTGAGGAAGGATTTGTTTCGTTTTCCATTGAGAAAAAATTGACTTTAAATTAAAAATTGCGTGTGAATATACTTTCAAACGGAAAAAGAAAAAAATAACGTTTCCATAAACTTCTCATCAATCGCTTTCTCCCATTTCATAGTGAACGAATTTCTCACTCCGTTTTTCTTTCCCTATCTTTTCACAAGTTTTTTTGAACTTTTCATTATCAGACAAACGCAATGCTCGCACTTGTTACCGGCGCAAACGGATTTATCGGAAGTCATCTTGTTGAACATTTGTTGCAACGTGGATATTCTGTTCGTTGTCTTGTAAGAAAAACAAGCGACATTCGATGGTTGAAAAATCTGAATGTCGAATTTATTTTGGGCGACTTATTTGATAACGATGCTTTAATATCAGCGCTGCAAAATGTTGATTATATTTTTCATACAGCCGGAATTACGAAAGCAAAAACCAAAGAAGAATACTTTCGCGGAAATCAATGGGCAACCAAAAATCTCCTAGAACAAGTTGAAAAATATCGTCCGCAACTGAAGCGATTTGTCCATATCAGCAGTCAAGCCGCCGTTGGTCCAAGTTTTTCGGAAACACCGATTGATGAATCTGTTCCGTTTCATCCGATTACGACGTACGGCGCAAGTAAAATGGAAGCGGAAAAAGAATGTCATAAATTTTTCGACAAATTTCCCATAACCATTTGTCGTCCTCCTGCCGTTTTCGGAGAACGCGATAAAGATGTGTTTGAATTTTTTAAGACAATGAACAGCGGCATTCAACCAACGATAGGTTTCAACATAAAAAAAGTTTCTCTCATTCACGTTGCAGATTTAGTTGATGGAATCATTCTCGCAGGAGAATCGGAAAACAGCATACAAAAAACGTATTTCATCGCGAGCGAACAAACGTACACGTGGGAAGAAATCGGAGCAGTTACTTCAAAAATTTTAGGAAAGAAAACATTCCGAATTACTCTTCCTGAATGTATCGTTATAGCGATTTTTGCGCTCGGTGAAATCGCCTCGCGATGTTCTTCAAAACCGTCCATCATCAATAGAGAAAAAGCAAAAGATATTACTCAACAGTTCTGGACATGCAGTGTTGAAAATGCAAAACGAGATTTGGGTTTTCAACAACTACTTTCACTCGAAGAAGGAATTCGGAGAACGATACAATGGTATCGAAAAGAACATTGGCTGAAATAAAATCCAACGAGCACCAGTGATGAACATCAGTGAAGAAACAGAAATTCTTCTTGCGCAACTCGAACAACATTCGCATCAATCGTTGAATTGCAAAACAGAACTTTCCCTTTTGATTGAATTGTCTTCGCGCTTCAGGAAAGAGCAGCAACTTTCGGAAGCAGTATTTTCTGCAAAAGCATTATGGAATATTTTTTCGTTGATGCAAAAGAATGCTCCTGCTGTTGAAGGTTTTGAAAAACTCGAAAAAGAATTTCAGAAACAACTTCATACAGCGGTTGCAAATATGAAATTGTTACTTGAAAACGCATCGCTGGAAATTCGTGAACCATTCTTGACAAAATTTTTCAGTCAAACGCAGGAAAGTTTTGCTGATTTTCTTCTCTTATGTTCCGATTTGCGAATGCTGAAAAATTGGATGCTCGATACGACATCATCATCTCAATAAGTTTTGTCAATATTTGTATGCGCGCTCTTCTTCAACGAGTTTCATCGGCAAGCGTTTCCGTAGATGCACAGCGTATCAGTTCCATTGAACATGGAATACTGATTTTTCTTGGAGTAAAAAACGGCGATACAAAAAAGGATGCAGATTACCTTGCTTATCGTTGTGCGCATCTTCGCATCTTCAATGATGCAAACGAAAAAATGAACTTGTCGGTAAAAGAGGTGAACGGCGAAGCATTGGTTATCTCTCAGTTTACGTTATATGGAGACACACGAAAAGGACATCGTCCAAGTTATACGGATGCGGCTCCTCCACAAATGGCAGAAGAATTGTACCATTATTTTTCGGAAAAACTTGGCGATGAAATTGGAAAAGAAAAAATACAAACCGGCGTTTTTCGCGCAATGATGAAAATTCAACTCGTGAATGATGGACCGGTTACACTTACAGTGGAGAGTAAAGAACATTAACGCACAATGTTTGAAAATCGTCCGGCAGCAAAAATCGTTTCACTCTTCATTGTTGGAATACTCGCCGGTTGGTACATTCCTTTTTCAATTTGGTATTTACCGATTGCGCTTTTTGCGTTTCTCTTCATTGCGTTTGTCGTTTCAAACAGACAACCGGAAACATCCCCCACACTATCAAACATCATTCTTTGTTTTTTACTCATGCTGCTTGGCGTATTCAAAATCACGCTCGATACTCGCTATACTCCGAACAATCATATTTCTCATTTCATTAATCCCAATCAAGAAATTGTTCTTTCAGCACTTGTTATCGACCAACCGGCAAAACAACGTCATCGAATTCAACTGGTAGCGGAAGTTGATTCATTCCTTCATCCGTCTTCACAGAAAAAAATAGAAGGAGAAATTCTCGTTACGATACTTGCAAAAGAAAAAAACATTTCGCTGTTGGAACAACTTTCTTACGGAACAAAAATTCAATTGCGAGGATATTTGGAACAACCGCAACAAGCGCGCAATCCCGGTGATTTTGACTACAGAAAATATCTTCGCCTGAAAGATATTCACGCACAATGCTTCATCAGAAATACTGAACACATCAAGATTTCCGGTGAAGGAGGAAATTGGTTTTTTCGTGCAATTATTTTCCCTTCACGAAAATGGATGAGCGCGCAATTCGATACGTTTGTATCTTCTCGTGAAGGAAATTTTCTGAAAGGTCTTCTTGTCGGCGACAGAAGTGAAATTGACAGCGAAGCAAAATCTGCTTTTATCAACGCAGGAGTAATGCATATTCTTGCCGTCAGCGGCTCCAATGTCTTGTTCATTATTCTTATCCTCTCATCAATATTTTCCGTGATTCGGCTTCCGTCAATATTGTCGTTTGTTCTTCAATGCTGCGCGCTCGTGTTTTATATTTTTCTCTCCGGAGAATCTGCGTCGGTTATGCGCGCAGTAATAATGGGAATAATTTTTCTTATCGGCAAAGAATATGAATTATTCACCGACCATTACAATACGATTGCAGCTGCGGCGCTCATCGTTTTGCTCATGGACACGCGGCAACTTTTCGACGCGGGATTTCAACTTTCGTTTGCTGCCGTTTTCTCTCTTGCGTTCTTTTATCCGAAACTGCAATCCCTCGACCAATTTTTTCCTTTGCAACTTCGAACATCTGCAGTATTCAAATTTCTTTGGATAACTTTTTCTGCAACATTTGCCGCTACACTTGGAACACTTCCGTTCACTACGCTTTATTTCGAAAAAATATCTGTCATCGGATTAGTTACCAATCTTTTTGCTATTCCGTTTGCCGGACTTTTACTTGCTCTCGGTGTAACCGTAATTTTCTTTGCTGCAATTTCTCCGTGGGTAGCGCAATTCTACGCCGCTACAACAAAATTTCTTTCGTATGTATTTTTAGAAATCATCAATTATTTAGGACACATTTCGTTCGCATCGTTTGACATGAAGTTGTCTTATTTCGAATCGTTAGCGTTTTACGCTGCGTTGTTTCTTTTATTCACATCGTTTCAGCGACAATTTCAACGGCGCACCATTATCTTCGGATTTTTTCTCATCAATTTCTTACTCTATAAAAATCTGTACACGCAACTTTTCTATCATTCCAAGCACACGCTGCGTGTCACGGCGCTTAATGTTGGACAAGGTGATGCAATTCATATCCAATTTCCGAACGGAGAAAATTTTCTTGTTGATGCCGGACCCAAATCGCTTACGTACGACGCCGGAGAAAAAATTGTTGTTCCCTATTTGAAACGGCAAAATATTGTTCATTTAAACGGAATTATCGTGAGTCATCCGCACAGCGACCATCTCGGAGGAGTGCCTGCTGTGCTTCGTCATATACCCGTTGATACGGTTTTCGATTCTGGAGAACCAGCAACCAGTAATTTATTTCTGGAATATCTCCACATTCTTGATTCGATGAACATTCCCCGAAAAAAAATTGCGAAAGGAAATACTCTCGGGAATTTTTTGTTCGTAAAAAATTTCATTCTTCATCCCACAGAAAAATTTGCAGACACATCGGTTACACCAAATCTCAATAATGGTTCAGTGGTTTTTAAATCGGTGTATAAAAATACGAGTGTCCTGTTCGACGGCGATGCGGAAAAAGAAGCGGAAGAAACACTTGCACGCACGTATGGAAATTTCTTAAAAAGTTCGTTACTCAAAGTTGGGCATCACGGAAGCAGAACATCCACTTCAAAAATATTTTTGGAAAAAGTTCATCCGCAAATTGCCCTTATTTCCGTTGGGGTGCGAAACAAATTTCGTCATCCTTCCAAAACGACGTTAAAACATTTACGTGAGAAACGCGTGCAGTATTTTCGTACGGACGAAGAAGGCGCAGTTGTTTTTGAAAGCGATGGAAATTCCTGGAAGCGAATAAACTGGAGAGAAGAATAAACGTTAATTTTGAAATTCTCCCCAAACGTTTCTTAACGTATCTGCAATCTCTCCGAGGGTACAATACGTTTCCACGCAGTTAAGAATATGCGTCATTATATTTTCATTCGATACTGCGGCGCGATGGAGTTCGTTCAAACTATTTGCAACGGATAATCCATTTCGTTGTCTCTTTACTTCGTTCAATCTCGCGATTTGTTTTGTGCGAATTTGTTCGTCTATGTTCAGTACATCTTCATACTGTTGTTCGGAAACTTGAAACTCATTAACGCCAACAATTATTTTTTCTTTTTTCTCAATTGCTTTTTGATATTCGTACGCCGCATTGGCAATTTCCGTTTGAACAAAATTCTTTTCAATTGCTTTCACAGCACCGCCAAGTTGTTCAATCTTTTCAATATACTTCCACGCGCGCTGTTCAATTTCGCTCGTTAAATATTCAACATAATAACTTCCCGCAAGCGGGTCAATCGTTTGTGTAACGCCGCTTTCGTAGCCGACGATTTGCTGTGTTCGCAAAGCAATGCGAACAGATTTTTCCGTTGGCAATGCAAGCGCTTCGTCAAAACTATTCGTGTGCAAACTTTGGGTGCCTCCAAGTACTGAAGTAAGAGTTTGCAACGCGACACGAACAATATTATTTTCCGGCTGTTGTGCAGTTAACGTTGAACCCGCGGTTTGCGAATGAAAACGAAGTTTCATCGAATGTTCATTCTTTGCATGAAAACGTTCTTTCATAATGGTTGCCCACATTTTTCTTGCGACGCGAAGTTTCGCAACTTCTTCGAAAATATTATTGTGAATGTTGAAAAAAAATGAAAGCCGTGAAGCAAAATCATCAACATTTAAGCCTGCATTGAGAGCCGCTTGCACATAAGCAATACCGTTTGCAAGAGTGAACGCGACTTCCTGAACTGCTGTGCATCCTGCTTCGCGCAAATGATACCCGGAAATAGAAATGGTATTCCAATTCGGAAGTTCTGCGCGGCACCATTGAAAAATATCCGTAATCAAACGCATAGATTGTTGCGGCGGATAAATGTACGTTCCACGCGCCGCATATTCTTTTAAAATATCATTTTGAATAGTGCCAGAAATTTTTTTCAGATTTGCATTTTGTTTTTTGGCGACGGCAACATACATCGCAAGCAATATGGAAGCCGTTGCGTTAATCGTCATCGAAGTTGAAATTTTTTCGAGTTGAATTCCGTGGAATAGCGTTTCCATATCTGCAAGCGAATCAATTGCAACGCCAACTTTTCCTACTTCACCTTCGCTCATTGTGTTATCGCTGTCGTAACCGATTTGCGTCGGCAAATCAAACGCTACGCTTAATCCTGTAACGCCTTGCGATAATAAATACCGATACCGTTGATTCGATTCTTCTGCGGTTCCGAAACCTGCATATTGGCGCATTGTCCATAAACGCGAACGATACATTGACGAATGTATTCCACGCGTAAACGGAAATTCTCCCGCTTTTTCTTTCCCAAGATACTCGGGAATTTCAATGCCGGAATCTGTAGAATTTTTTTTTTCCTGGAACATTTTTTGACTTACAATAATTTATTTTTTTGATGCAGAGACGCATCGGTAATATGAAAATTTATGGCAGAAAATACTTATTTGAGAAAGGAAATTCAAAGTTGTTCATAAAATTTTTGCTTCCGTGCCATCATAGAAAGATTTATCGGAGCAAACAAAAGGTGTTGAATGTAGAAAAGACAAAAGAGTAATAGCCGAGATTCCTCAAGTGTATAAAAACATTGATGAAGTAATGCAACATCAAAATGATTTAGTGGAATCCGATTCTGCTTTTGAAAAAACTATTTCCTATCTTTGTGCCGCAAATGTGATGAAAATTTTCACTTATATAATTTCACTTTCAACTATCAGCAATGTATCAGCGACTCGGCGGATATAAAATCAGCAGACGTTTAGGAGCGGGAGGAATGGCAGAAGTGTATCTTGCAGAAGATACATACACCGGAAAATATGTTGCGTTGAAAATTCTTTCCAAAGAACTTGCAAAAGACCCAACATTTATTGAACATTTTCGTCAAGAAGCAACTGTGCAAAGCAAACTTGTTCACCAAAACGTATTGCGCGTTTTTTCGTTCGACAGCGATTGCGGTCTATATTTTATGACAATGGAATTTGTCGAAGGACACACGTTGTACGAATTGATACGAACGATAAAATGTATTGAAGAAACGCGCGCACTTTCCATTTTTAAGCAAATGCTGAACGGCGTTGATTATTTGCATAGTAAAGGAATTCTGCATCAAGACATAAATCCCCGTAACATCCTTTTAGATGCGGATGAAACTGTAAAAATCACAGATTTCGGAATTGCGAAATCTGTTGGTGAATTGGATTTTGAATCAACCATAAAAGGAGGCACGCTCTACTATATGTCTCCCGAACAGTTAGAAAATATCCGTCCTTTCGACCAACGAAGCGACTTGTATAGTTTGGGAATTACGCTATATGAAATGTTAACCGGACGATTGCCGTTCAGCATTCTTATCAACGAAGAAAGCGATAGTATTATCAAGAAAGAAATTCTTACTGCGAAAATTCGCGACCCGCGCGAATACAATCCTTCCATTTCTCACAACACTGTGAGCGTTCTTTATAAGATGATTGAACGCCAACGCGATAAACGTTGCGTAACTTGTGAAGAAGTATTGAAACTCTTGTTTGTTCCAAATGCAGAAATAAAAAACTCATCGGAAATTTCCACATCCGAAACCAATGTAAAAAAATTTGTCCCAACATTGGATAGAAAAATTTTCGGCGCAACATTATCCGCTTCGTTTTTATCGGAAGAAGAACAAACAACGTTTGCGCATGCAGCAATTTCAACCATCGTGTTTTCCCCCGATGGAGAACAATTCGCAACGGGAAATATGCGTGGAAAAATTCGTTTCTTTGATGCAACTTCGTTCAAGGAAATTCGTTCTTACACTGCGCATCCCGATGGGATCAATTCCATTTGTTTTTCTCCGGATAAAATATTTTTCGCTACTGCAAGCATTGACAAAACAATTAAAGTGTGGTATTTTGCAAGCGGAACAGTAAAAGCAATTTTACGAGGACACACAGCACCTGTTATGGCAACGGTTTTTTCTTCTTCCGGAAAATATTTATACACCGGAGGATTTGACAATCAAATTAAAGTGTGGGAAATTGAATCGGGAAAAGAAATCCAATCAATGCAAATTCAATTCAAGAGTACAAAAAATTATTTAACTTCATTTTCGTTTGCCCGCAATGCAAAATTTTTTGCTGGAGGATGTTCCGACGCAACTATCAAACTTTGGGATTTAAGTAATGGGAAAGAAATTGCTACACTTTTCGGGAACACGAAACCACTTTATGCGCTTGCATTTTCGGCGAATTCGGAATTTCTCGCAAGCGGAAGTATGGACGGAACAATTCGCATTTGGCGTGTGTACAACGGTGAAGAAGTGCTTTCTCTCAAAGCACACGAGAATAAAATTTATACGTTAGCGTTTTCCTCGAACAATAAATATCTTGCAAGCGGAAGCACCGACAATACAGTAAAAATTTGGAACGTTACAAATGGAATGGTGGTTACTTCGCTCAAAGAACACACGAATGATGTGAGTTCACTCTCTTTTTCACCCGATAGGCAATTTCTCATCAGCGGTGATTGGGGAAACTCAATTCTTATTTGGAAATTGGAATCTGAATGAAATTGTTATTCATCGTTCTCTACTTCCATCAACATAAGTTTTCGATTTATATTCACGCGCTTCAATTTTGCGCCGGAAAAATCTTTGTTCTCCTTCAAACGCTTATCCAATTCACGAAACAATTTTGATGTGTTCTCAAATTCTTTTTGCCAGATAATATAATCCACTGTTTTTTCTGTTGCGATGTTTTGTTTTTTCTGCGTTGTTATTGTTCCCAAAACATCATCAATAACATCGGAAATTGCGTATGTATCGTCAAACGTTCCGGTAATCGTGAAAATCAATTTGTATTGTTGACCGCGTGTTGCATCTTCTTTCCAGTATGCAGAAATGCGGCTCAACACTTTTTCAATCGCCCAGTTCATCGCTTCTTCAATCAACGCCGCATCGGGAACAGAAGGACGTTCGGGTGAATAACCGGTTTCTGTTCCGAGAAGTTTTGCAGTTGTTGTTTCATACGCGCGGCAACCGACAACCGCCTTTTTCCCAATCGAACCTTTTTCCACTTTTACATTGAATGTAATATATACATCACTGCCAATTGAAAGCGCAAGTTGATACGCAATATCGTCTTCATTTCCCGCTACTTGGTTTTGCGCAGTGGTCAGTTCATTCAACACATTCATTTGTTCTGGAACTTGCACATCATATTTTCTTGCTGTCAAATATCCTTCAATCACTTCCGCGCCTTTTTTTATGTTTGCATCGCTTTTCAATTTCTCAATCGGATTTTCTCCTTTTGCAACTTCGGGCAACACCATAATCATCGGATTGCCAACGTTTGCAGAAACTTCTTCGCGCGATTTCAATACTCCTTTCTCCGATAAATCTTGTGAAAGTTTTTCTTTGTTCACACGAACAAGTTTTTCCACTTTCACGCCGTCTTTTGTTTTCACTCGGCTCAAAATATCATTTCCGACAAACGTGATGTACTGCTCAAAATTTCCTTTCGCAAAAAATTGTTCTTTCATTTGTTCAAAAGAAGTTTTTTCTTCCGAAGTTTGCAACAGCGGATCCGTAGTTATTGCAAGCACAAAATACAACGCGCATTTCTTTGCATCGAGTTCGGCGTTATCAACATCGCTGCCGATTCCCGTTGCACGAATTGTTACTTCCGTTGGCGAGTAACTTTCTACAAATGTCGCTTGCATTGACTTCGGAGAATTTTGCGCAATAATTTTCGTTGTTGTGCAAGAAACAAATGCGAACAACGATACGATAAATATCAATGGTATGTTTTTCATAAAGTTTTAAAAAAATAAAATTGTTTCAATTTCTAAATTAATCGCTGAATGCTAATCGCTAACTATTCACTGCTTTCAAAATATAATCTTTCAAAAAACGAATTGCGGCTGTATCGTCATCACCGGAAGTATTTCCCGCTGTGCTCACAACAACCATATCGTAATACGGAATAACAAATATAAATTGTCCGCCGTAGCCCCACGCAAAACGAATGTCATTTGGTTTCGGAGTTATCTGCGATGAACTATCGAACGGAATCATCCACCACTGATAACCGTAACTATACGGATATGTTCGCAACGGAACGTGATTCGTTGTTGCCGTTGCAAGCCACGATTCCGAAACAATGCGTTTGCCGTTCCACGTTCCCTTTTTCAAAATCATTTGCCCGAACTTCGCCATATCGCGCGGCTTCAAATACAATCCCCAACCCGTGTTTGTAATATTTTGCGGTCCGATTTCCCAACTATATTCAACTATTCCTAACGGAGTCAATAAATTTTCTTTTGCAAAAACATCAGCGCGTTTATTTGTCGTGTTCCGAAGTATTCCACTCAACAAAATTGTGCAACCGCTGTTATACGTGAAATGCGTTCCGGGAACATACGAGATTTGAACATCAAGCATATACTTTATCCAATCGGAACTACGTGAAAGTTGGTATGTTGGATTTCCCGATGTTCCGTACGGCGCAGATTGTTCATCCCACTGAAATCCCGCGCGCATTGTCAAAACATCATCGAGCGTAATCTTCGCTTTGTTCGTATCATAGTTTACAATAGAGGAAGTCGCGTACTCGGGAAAGAAACTCAACAACTTCGTGCTTGTGCTTGTTATGTTTCCTTTATCTTTTGCAATTCCAATCAATGTTGACGTTACGGATTTTGTAACGGAATAGACTTGTTCGAGTTTATCTTTGTTGTAACCGCGATAATATTTTTCAAACACTAAGTATCCGTGACGAACAACGAGCAAACTGTGTATTGCATTGTAGTCCCCTGCCTGAATTTTATTCGAAAGCGTATTCAATTTGTTCACATCCATTCCTTGCTGTGTCGGCGAAGAAGTTTCCCAAACACTTTCCGTCGGTGATTTCTTGCAGGAAGAAAAAATCGCAAACGTTAAAAAGAAAATAAAATATTTTCTCATTGAGATGAACATTTTCTTCGTGTCTTTGTGTCTTGGTGGTAAAAAAATATTTAACGCCAAAACACAAAGAGACCAAATTTATTTGAAATCAATAATCAATATCCCTCGCAGAAAGTTCTGCAAATGGATCAATAGAAAGCGATGGGAGCGCGTAGGAAATTCCAAGAGAAATATTTACACCGCTCATATTCACATCGTTGAAACCGGAGAAGAATGAATTGGAAGAAAGCAAATCGGAAATATCAATCGTCTTTTCATCTTTGAATTTCACTTCGGCGACAATAGGAGAAAGCGCGGCTTTGTACCCTATACCAATATTGAAAGTCCAATCTGGAGTAATTAAATATTCCAAACCTGCATCGAGTTTAATTCCTGGCGCAATGAAATCCATTTTCTCAAAATCACCGCTTTGCGCATCTGAATTTTCCAAACTGAACACATCAACACCGACCGAACCCGCGAGGTTAAAATTCATTCTTCCAAACCAAAACTTTTTCATCGGACCGAGATAACCGCTATACAATATCGGAGTTGCAACAGATTTTACAAACGCGTCGCCATCCACTTCTGCATTCGGAACGCCAACTGCTAAATCTGCATTCAAAAATAATTGCGAGACTTTTGTCAACTTCGCAATATTCAAATTGAAATTAATATCAATACCAATGCCGCTTGTTGCATCTTCTTTCAAAATAAATCCGTGACCGTTTGTAAATGTTTCATTATCATAATCTTCAGGAGTATATCCGGCAAATTGACCAAGAAATATTGCATAAAAAGTTGTGTAATTAATAATCGGCGTTGCGTATCGAGGAATATTCGCAGTAAAATATTTTGGACGAACCGTTATATCAATCCCTAATCGTGGACGTTCCTGAATAGACATTCCGCGCTCAAATCCCGAACCGATGTATGTTTGAAATCGGGAAACTTCATTTTCATTCTGCGTATTATTTCCGATACTGAATGCGCGAATGAATCCGACATTTTTTGTTTTCACTTTTCCGTTATCATCTTCCTCTTCTTCAAGAACATCATATCCCTCATCCATTCCCAAACCTTCTTTCGTCCCGAGATTTGTTTCAACGAATTTTCCCTCTACGTTTTTTATTTCGCCGCCGAGTTTAAATGCGGAAATATTTTTCATTGCAACGGCAAGGTTTTTCGCCCACGTATTCACCGCAATTATTTTTGCAAACTCCGTTCCATTCACCGAACGCGATTTCAAACGATACGTTTTATCCGGTTCGCCGTTGCCGTTTCCTTCTTGTGTTTGCGTCGCTTCATTTACGCGCTCAACTTTTGCCGTGTTTCCTTTTTGTGAAATACGATACCACGCAACATAACCTTTAATTGTCGCATTTTTCTCATCGCTTGTCCATTCTGTAACAACAGGCAAATATAAATATGCAGCGTTCATTACTTTCAAAACATCGTCTGCTGTTAAACCGCTTCCTTTCATTTTATCCACTGCCGCAGTTGCAAGTTGTTGTTCGGTACGATTTCCTTTCGCGCGTTCTTCTGCAACTGCATTCACTGCCTGAACAATTTGCGGAACGATTGTTTCCTCCAGTACTTTTTGAATACTCGAAGGCGATAAATCCGTTTTGTTTCCTTTTTCGACGAACTCGCGTGTTGCATCTTTAGAAAGTTCATTGTAATCGAAACGCGGAACTTCGAGATGTTCTTTCAAACGATTATTGATGAGTAAAACGATTTCCGGCGCAGGTTCAGTTTTGAAAAATACTGCACCGATTGCTGTTACCGATTTGCGCTCGTATTTTATTGGGGAAAATGCTAAACAAGAAATGCAATGAAAAATTGCTATGAAAGAAAAGATAAGTCGTGAAATAAATTGTTTACTCATAAAAACCTCGAATGAATTGTGAATTAATGATATGGAAAAAAATCGCTAAAAATTTAGTAAAGAATATGCTAAATACATAAACCCCATTTCCGCTAATACTAACGACACAGAAGCAATCACATCATTGCGACGAACAGAATTTCGAAGTGAAGTATTTTGAAATCCTGTTGCATAATATTCATCAAGATATTGCTGATGTAATCTATCCGCGCGGAGTTTAAAATATGCAGAAACGCTTCCTGCGAACACCGTTCCTGCTCCCACAAGATACGTGGAGAAAGGTTGCGATTGATTCCCGTCCATTAAAAGCGGGATTTGTTTTAGCGAAAGCGAATTCCGTTCAATGAGTGCATAATGCTTTGAATTCACAAACGCATCTCTTTTCAATGTATCTGTTAGAGGCAAAACGTTCCATCGCCGAATATTCGACGAATACACCGAAAGAATGTGCTGTGTATTTTTTAATTCTACGTGAATTGGAGAACGACCTACAAAAATCGAATCAACAAAAATAGAAGCATTTTCAGGTTTGGTAGTTAGTTCGACAGTTTGAGCAATTAAAACTTTTTCGCTCAATTGTAATATTGCAACGAAAAATAGTACACGAAACAGAAAAAACTGCGAAATCATTTTTCTCTTCAGAAGTTTTTTTCTTGAGTACGAAATGCGAGAATCGTTCTATCTTCTACAAATGCGATGAGAACATTGCTATTCGAAATCAAATTTGTTTTCAATCTTCCATCGAACGAAAATTTCCAAAGCGATTCTCCCGAATTTGCTGCAAGTGCGTACAGCGACTTCGTGAGTGTTCCAACATATAAAATATTTCCTCGCAAATGCGGCGTAACATTGATTCCTCCATTCAGTTGATGTTTCCAAATAACTGAACCGTTTTTCTTGCTGATGCACACAATTGTTCCGTCTATGGTTGCAATGAAAACGGATGTTTCGTTCACACTTGCAGAAGAATATAATGGAGATTGCGCATCATAATTCCAAAGTATCTCACCACTTTCTTTATGAACGGAATAGACAAATCCGTTCAATGTCGTAACGAAAATTTTATTGCCATCAATGCACGGTGAAGAAAAAATACTTCCGTCCAACTGCAATATCCAACGGAGTGTGCCATCGCCATTCCGTACAGAATACACGACGCCGTCATCGCAACCGAAAAAGATATTTTCTCCATCGGTTGCAGGAGGAGAATGAAAACTATCCCCGCGTTTTTTTGTGGGAACAATATATTTCCATCGAAGTTCGCCGGAAATTTTTCTGAAGGAAAATAATTCACCATGAGAATTGATAACAGAGATATTGTTTTCGAACAAGAGCGGATGCGTTTCAATTTCACCGACTGCGTTTTTCCACGCGGTTTTTCTTTCCGCAATGTTGTAACATACAAGTGAGTACTTATCTTTCGATAAAGCAACAAATATTCTTTCACTATCCACGATTGGCGCGCTTGCAACAGAAGTTCCAACGTCAACATATCCGTACGATTTTCCTGTATGCACATTATAGACTTTTATTTCACCGTTGAGCGTTCCGACAAAAAGAAACGAATCTACCAATGTTCCCGCATCTTTGGGAAAACCTGCGACAGTGGTATTTTCAAAAACTAACTCAAGCGGTGGAAACAGCGTTATTTTTTTAAGCTCTTCTGCTGAAGTAAAAAATGTTTGAGGAAGCCGAATTCCACCACATCCATAAACAAAGAATATTGAACAATGAATAATGAATAGTAGTTTGTTCGTGTGAAAAAATGGTACTCCTTCTTTCAGCAAATCTGCAACGTAAAATCTAAAATTTTTCAGCATTAAAAATCCCATCCAAAGAAAAATTGATAGAACAAACCATGACTCATTGTCGAAAGATTGCGTTCCAATTTTTTTCCAATGTCGTAGCGAAGTACAACAACATTTCCCAAATTCAAGCGCGCTCCAAATCCAAAACTTCCTAACGTTTGCATATATTTTTTATCCCACACACTTCCGACATCAAAAAAAACAGCGCCGCGCAAAGCAAATGATGCGCCGCCAAACGGAAAACGTAGCGTGAATTCGTCAACAAACGGAAAACGAAGTTCCTGCGAAAGCAACCACAGTTTTGTCCCGCGCAGCGACCAGCGACGATAGCCACGCAAATCCCAACTTCCGCCCATAAAAAATCGTCGCGCTTCTTGCCCTTCATTTAAAAACGTCCATGCACGCACTGCAAACGTTGAGCGCTGCGCAATTCGAAAATATTTTCTGTAATCGAATCCGAAAGAAAGATAATTAGCGTTGGAGTTTTGCACATCCGTTGTGTATGCAAGAATAGTCATAATACGCGTTCCATCAAGTGGTCCGCTGGGTCCCCACAAAGAATTATCGAAGACATAACTAACGCCGTTTGATATAAACAACGCTTTTCGCTCGCTGATGTTTTCAAATATTCCTTTGCTGGAGTTTAAAACACTCGTCGAAAGTTCCACGCGTTGAAATGTCGAAATCGGATAACTCAAATCGAAAAATCCTCCAAAGGAACGCTCATAGAAAAATAAATCCGGATCCGTTAAATCATAACGCGGGCCCGAAAAACGAAAAATTCCGTAATGATAATTCGCGCGTTTCTCCAATGATGTTCTTGATATAATAATATTGAAACTATTAAGAACTTCATCTCGTGTTTGCGCAGTATTGAATAAGAGAAAATCGTATCTGTCGTTTCCAAGCACATCACTTAATCCGACAAACGCGCCGCCAACAGTTCCGAAAAACGGTTGCGTGGATATCTGGCTTTGCGCAATATCAATGGCATAATCGCCGCGATATTTTTTGGTTTCCGTTCCTGCTCCATCGTGATATGCTTGCGGCTTCCAATGCGTTGTCGAAGGAAGTATGTTCATCATCAGTTCTTTCTGCGACGAATCGAGCGCTTCTGCAACGGAGAGCGCGTTCAGTTGAAAGCGATAATTATCGAACGAAGAAAATATTATTTCATTGCTATCGGTGAATGTCGGGTCAAATGCCGCCGTTACAAAGTTTGTCATTTTCGTGATGGAAATTTCAGAGCGCGAAGAATCAGAAAGTTGACTTGTATTCATCGTATAAATATTGCGCGCGCCGCCAATATCGGAAACAAAACTTAACTGACTTCCATCGTGAGAAAATGAAGGACTGCTGAAGTTATGTTCGCCGTACGTGATATATTCAATATTTCCACTATTCAAATCCATGGAGAATATATTGTAGTACCCCTTGGAACCGAACGAAGTTCTATCGCTGGAAAAGAAAATTTTTTTTTCATCAACCGCAAATACTGCGTCGCGGTCATCGTATATATCATCGGTAATTTTTCGAAGTTGTTTTTCAATACGATCGAAAACATACACATCACTGAATCCAGATTTATCCACTGCGCAGAAAACAATTTCGTTCCCTTGGGAAGAAAACGAAGGAGAGGTCATAAGAACAATATTTTCAAATTGATACGCTGCAATTATTTTTTTTTGATGAACATCAAAAAGATGAAGCGCATCGGTTTCTCCTTTTTTGGTTACAAAGACAAGCGTTCCGTTCGTTGATATATCTATCTTGCTTTGAAAAAAATGAAACGCTTCAAATTCTTCTGTCTTTTCTCCTTCAACAATGAGTTCGGGTTTGTGCAATGAATTGTGTTCGTTGTGAATCACCGAATCGAGAGAGAAACGATAAATTCCTGTGTAACCATTGTAATTTCCGATATAATAAATCTCTCGCACATTATCTCGTTGGAAAAAAACCGGCTTGGAATTGAATCCTTCCGTTGTCAACTTCTTTGATGAATGATTCACAAAATCATTATCGGAAAGCAAAGGAAAATATCTTTTCTTCATAGAATACATCCACTCGTTGTCAAATTCTTCATAATTCATTCCAACCGTATAGCGAAACACTTCTTGAAAGGAACCGGAACGCCAGAAATTTTCTAACAACAATAAAATTTTTTCTTCACCGAATTTTTTGGACAAAAATTCCAGCAATGCTTGTCCTTCTTTGTACATTAAATAGGTGCCGGAAATTTTCTCCATCGAAGATAATGGAACGATATAATTATTGAGTGTAGCATCGCGCAACAACATTTCCGCTTGGGTATCCCACGTCGTTGACCAGTATTCTGCAAGTCCTTCCGTGAACCACAACGGCGGCAAACGGTCTTGGGCAATACGATGGTCAAGCAAAATGCGATTCACTTTGCTGTGCATAAATACGTGCACCAACTCGTGACGAATTACGTGACGAAATTGTGCAAGCGAACCATTGAAGGGAATAACAACGCGACCTTTCAGAAATTCAAAAAAACCACCAACACCTTCGGGAATTAATCCGGAACTGATGTTTGTTTGTTCAAAATGCAAGTGTGAACTGTAAAAAACAAGAGGAATTCGCTGAGAAACGTTATGATTAAATTTTTGTACCAATTGAAGATAACTTTCTTCAGCATTGTGCGCTCCTATGCGTGCGAGTTCTTCCATTTCGGGATAATAGTACACGTCGAAATGTTCCGTTTTCAAAACGTGCCAATCGAATTGTGTGTACTGGACTTTATTGCGACCGAATGAAAAAAATTGCGCGTTGCTTTCTGCAAAAAAGAGAAAGAAAAAAAAAGTTATGAAAATGAAAGTTCGCATTGAAGTTTCTATGCTATTCTTCAAGAGAAACAATTTTTTCCAGTTTAACAATCAATGGTGGCAAATCATTGAGTACTGTATCCCACACTGTTTCCAAATCAATGTCGTCGTATTCGTGGATTAAAGCATTTCGCGTTGCAACCATCATTCTCCAAGGGAAATTGGGAAAACCTTCTTTTGTTGCATCAGAAATTCGCCGTGTTGCTTCTCCAATTATTTCTAAACGGCGAATGACTGCATCTTGCAGAACCGTATCTTCTAAAAAAGTTTCTTTCGTTTTTCCCATAACGTACGAAACAGCAAGTTTTGCCGCAATAAGAATATCAAGAAAATATGCTTCGTCACGAAACATAGATGACCTCTGCACTCGATAAAATCGCTTTGCGGCGAATATAATTTCTACTCATTTCAACGCCTCGCTTACTGACAACATCAACATTACGCCCAAAAATTTTTTGCAGTTCGTCTTGCATTTTGGAAATGTCGAATAATGTTCTTCTTGTTTCCGGAGCAAATGTAACGAGAGCATCCACATCGCTGTTTATACTAAAATCTTCACGAAGAACTGAACCGAATAACGCAAACTCTGTAATGTTCCATCGCTTACAAAATTCAGAAATTTTTTCTTGGGGGATTATTATGTTATTGATTCTCATAAAAAATTTTTTCCTTGTTATGTTATTCAAATTTGTTTCAACGTTTTGATATTGCAAACTGCACCATCAAAAATTATTTCTTTCCTCCACACAGCATTTCAAACCACGAACGCTTCACCACGCGATACGATGAGCTGTTCGCTTGCTGATATTCCCACGAGTGATGCATCGGAAAAATAAATCCTTTGCTCAAAAATGCATCGTTGATGACACTCAAATCTTTTTCTTCCATAGAGATTTTTTTTTCTTTCATCAATTCCAAAACATTCTGCCAACGACTACGAAACAACACTGTATCTTGTTTCAATTCTTTCGCAGTAAAATACACAGCGCGAGAAAGTGAACGCAACGGCAATGTTGCATCACGAAAAGGACGAAGATTGACGCGCACAAGTTCTTCCATTTCGGGATAATAGTACACATCGAAATGTTCCGTTTTCAAAACGTGCCAATCGAATTGTGTGTACTGGACTTTATTGCGACCGAATGAAAAAAAATGCGCGTCAACTTCTCCAAACAAAAGAAAATAAACAGCAATTATGTAAAAATATTTCTGCACTGACGTTTATTTGAGTATAACCATTTTCTTTGTTTCAGAAAATGTACCGGCAGTAAGTTTATAGAAATACAATCCACTCGATAACGTTCTTGCATCAAATTGAACAGATTTATAACCCGCACTTTGTGATTCGTTGACAAGTGTTGAAACTTCTCCTCCTAAAATGTCATACACTTTCACTGTTACAAAGACAGTGTGAGGAAGTTGGTATTTTAGAGTTGTAATTGGATTGAAGGGATTGGGATAATTTTGTTCGAGTGAAAATTGTTTTGGCAAATTATTTACTTCGTTTATATCTAACAGAAGTACAAAAAATCTTCTTTTGTCACTATACATACCCCATCCGAATTCGTTTTTCGCTCGAACTCGCCACCAATATAATTGTGCAGAAACAAATCCACTCATAATTTTTGTAGTATCAGTTAAATTTGAATCTCGTACAGCGTTAGGGAAATTTTGATTTGTGTCAATTTCGAACCAATACTTTACGACGTTATAAGGTGTAATATTCCATGTAAAACTAACAGTATCATGTCTAATTAATCTCTCTGGTGGAGGGTATATCAACGTTGGTTGATTTGGTAATCCATACGTGGTTGTAAAATTCCGATATGCACTCCAGAGAGAAGGACCTCCAAAATTTTTGGAACGTACGCGCCAATAGTATGTTTTCAAATTCAATAATCCAGATAGTGTACGAAAATGCGTTGTAATATTTGAATCATTCAATCGTAAAAATTGAAAAAAAGAATCAGTGGAAACTTGAATATGATATTTATCTGCATTTGTTGCTGAATCCCAAATAAATGTCAATGAAGTTGGCTGATTTATAGAAGCATTTTCAGGAAATAAAAGTAAAGGAATTGCAGGAGGATTTATACTTGTTGTAAAATGATAATGAGAACTAAACTCGCTTTCCCCAAGAAAATTTTTTCCTTTCACTCTCCAATAATACAACGTAAGCGGTTGTAAAGGGCCTATATGTTTTTTTCTCGCTGTTACATTTGAATCATCTAATACTAAACTTTCAAATAATGAATCATAAGCAATTTGTAAATGATATTTTGAAGAACCAACTCCATACCATTGAAAAATACTTTCAACATACTGATTTTGTTCTCCATTGATTGGCAATTCAAGAACAGGAGTACTTGGTAACAAAATAGTTGTTTCTAAAGTCCGAAAAACACCATGACTTTTTGTTGCTGTATATATATATCCTTGTTGGTCAGCACAGAGTGAAGTCATAGAATCGGTTGGCAAACCTGAATTGAATGCTGACCAATCCAATCCAGAATTGGTAGAACGGAATACGCCGCTATCAGTTGAGATAAAAATGTGATTGCTTAAATTCACTGTAATTCCATTTGCATAAATATTATTTACTTTTCGCCACGATGTTCCATTGTCTGAAGAACTATATGTTCCAGCATCAGCTATAACATATATATGATAACTTGAATCAAAAGCAAGATCAATTTTTGAACCATAATCTGGATTCATAATTGATTGCCAGGATGTCGCAACTTTATTGGAGCGATGGACATACTGAAAGTATCTTGCAAAATAATAACCACTATTAGAATAATAAAACTCATCATTCGAAAATCCATCACGAACAGTATCCCAATAATTTCCATAATTAACCGTTCTCATAAGTTTAAAAGTATTATTAATAATGTTCTTTTGAAAAGTCATAATTGTTCCATTTCCTATACTTATAACTGATGGACCTACATTGTTATTGTATGGAGAGAAAATTGTATCCCAATTATTTCCATTATCCGTAGTTCGAGCTATATATTGTTTTAAGTAATCTGCAAAATATATGTCTCCAATATTATCAATTGCGAAATAACTTATACGAAAAGGATATTTTTCCCATGTTTCTCCTTTATTTGAACTTCTGAAGAAATGGTAATCTAGTGATGAAGCAAAAAGATAGCCATTTGTATTTGATTCAATTTTATTTATACTTTTTAAAGTATCAATTTTAATTTGTAAACTAATATTCTGATTGTTTATGATGCCAATAGATTTCCAAATATTATTTTCAGAATAATTAATTTGAAAACTTATTAAGAATAGAAACAATGTTATAATAAACTTTTTAAAAATCATATTATGAGTAATAAAAGTATAACAATTATAAGGGTAGAAAATCATATTAGAAAAAGTTTATCATTCTGAATATACAATATATTGTAATCCCTTATTTTCTGCACAACTTTTCAAACCACGAACGCTTCACCACGCGATACGATGAGCTGTTCGCTTGCTGATATTCCCACGAGTGATGCATCGGAAAAATAAATCCTTTGCTCAAAAATGCATCGTTGATGACACTTAAATCTCTTTCTTCCATAGAGATTTTTTTTTCTTTCATCAATTCCAAAACATTCTGCCAACGTCTACGAAACAACACTGTATCTTGTTTCAATTCTTTCGCAGTAAAATACACAGCGCGAGAAAGTGAACGCAACGGCAATGTTGCATCACGAAACGGACGAAGATTGACGCGCACAAGTTCTTCCATTTCGGGATAATAGTACACATCGAAATGTTCCGTTTTCAAAACGTGCCAATCGAATTGTGTGTACTGGACTTTATTGCGACCGAAAGAGAAAAATTGAGCGTCAACTTCTCCAAACAGAAGAAAATAAACAGCAATTATGTAAAAATATTTCTGCACTGACGTTTATTTGAGTATAACCATTTTCTTTGTATCAGAAAATGTACCGGCAGCAAGTTTATAGAAATATAATCCACTCGATAACGTGCTTGCATCGAACTCTACGGATTTGTATCCTGCTTCTTGCTCGCTATGTACTAACGCCGCAACTTCTCTTCCGAGCAAATCAAATACTTTCAACGTAACAAAATTATTCACCGGTAACTGATAACGAATAACGGTTATCGGATTAAACGGATTCGGATAATTTTGTTCCAAAGCGAAACGAGTTGGCTTTGTGGTTAAAGTGTGGTTTGTGTCCATTGATAAGCGGGTTTTATTTTCTCCTGAATTTTTACTTCCGCTCATTGAAACATTTGTCAGCATTCTTTGCAAATTGTTCATCATCGTAGAATCCAATCCGTTCCCCCGCTCCAACATTGCCTGGTATATTGCTGTTGCATTTTGTATGTCTCCCAATGCAGCATACGCAATTACTTTTTGAACATTGCAATGCAACCATAAAGAATTGTCGTTTGTTTTTTTCAAATATTCGTTTGCATAAGCAATGGCATTGGAAAATTTTCCTCTATCCATCCTCTCTTGAATACGAAAAGCAGAGACCATTGATTGAAAACTTTCCGAACGCGATGCGGATTCGAGCGCCTGTAGAAAAACTTCCCACAACATTCCCAATTCTTCTTCATACTCTCCCCCGGGACCAACCAACTCTTCAAGATAAAGGAGTTCATTTACCGCGCTATCGGGATTATCTGTAATATATTTCCGTAAATGGCGTATCCAATACCGAACACTGTCTCGTTTCGTTTTTTCTGTTCTTTCGTTCACTCCTCCGCCCGAAAACATTTTTGCAGGAGTGTTTACTGCTGACGAAAGACAACTTGAATAATCAACGCTTCCGATAAAAGCATTTGAGGGTGGGGGGCAACTTCCCCAATAATTAAGTTGAGCTTTTATTGATGTCGAAGAACCTCGAACCAATCTTCCAGTGTAACTATATGAATTGTAGATGTTGTTATATCCTCCGTGGTCTTCCGTAATATCTATCACGGTACATTCCGGCGGGCACGGGTCAGAAAAAATTTCACATCCGCCTCCCAATACTTTTTCCTCGGGAACGGTGCAATCGCAATACGTATAAGTTACCCGTTCACCAAGAAACGCGCCGCCGCTGTTGATTACTTGTATTTCACTCGTTGGTGATTCTCCATAACCGTTTTGATGTAGCGTGTTGTAACCACCAGAATTATCTCCATAGGAACGAAACCAAGCGTATGCAGTGCTTCCGCTGATTTTTACTCCAGGAAATACACTGTTTTCTATGCGCGAATTTTTCAAGTATAATTTTGCCGAGCCAAGATATATTCCTGTTCCATTGTTCATTATGCTTGTTTGCAAAACGTCAACGCGCGCGGATGTAACATTGATGCCGATACCGACATTATTACGAATCCCTGATTTTTGAATATCTGCTTTTAACACAGAACTGTTTGTATTGGTTACTGAAATACCATCGCCGCTACAATTGGCAACTGTATCATTATATAGAAAGGAAACTCCACTCGTGTTGGTAAAAGAAAGACCGGTAGTTGCATATTTAACATCGCAATACGTGAGTGTATCGGGACCGCCGCCAGTAAAGGTAATTCCATTCCAATAACCTTGCGATTGAGGAATATATGTTCCGAATGTTATTCGGTGTGCGGCATCACCTTTTGCAATGAGCGTGCCTTTATTCACCGTAATCCCACTATGATTGCCAAACGCTATTCTCCCTCCGGACAATACTTTTAATACACCCGCGCTGTCCACGCTCAATGTAGCATTATCCCAGAGTTCCGAATACGTAAGAACCAACGTTGATATTTGTTGATTGCCGCTTTGAAACACGACGTCTCCCCCTGCTTTCATCACCAAATAGTTGGAAGGACTTATTGTTAGCGTTGCCCCCGGTTTGAGAATAAGTTTGCCGGTAGCATTAACGACTATATCACCTTTTCCTGCTATGTTCACATTCCCGTTGATTTCCATTGTGCCGTCAATAAAGCAATGGTAGCCGCTATCTATGGTAACTGTTGTAGAAACTACGCTTACATATTTTCCCGCGAGAATATTTACATCGCCATCAAGTTCGATTGGTGTTCTCCACTCAAGTGGAGGAAAGGTCGTGTACACATTTCCGATATATTTTTTGAGGGAGAAGTGGTCGAGAATGTTTCTTGTCATTGTTCGCATCACGGTTGAATCCTGACCAAACAAACACCCCGACCATCCCACACCACCAGAGGAGAATACTCTGCTATTTGTAGTATCTTCATAATAAACACAATCGGAATAAACTGAATCTCCTTGCACTTCACCATAATGAATTTCTCCCGGCGCTAATGTGCGAATAAAAACACGTCCAAGAATCTGTGTGTTCGGGGGAGATATGGATGTAATTGTTCTATCCACTTCTCCCGCCGCAAGTTCAGCGATGTATGGATGGTGGGAATTTCCTTTGCCAAACAATGAATCGTTATGCAATCCGGTTCCCCTCAATATCCAATGACCAGCGTTCTTTACAATATTGGGAGTATTTCTACCAGGATGAAGAGAATCGCCAACATTCACTCCAATAAATTCTACACCTAAAAATCTCGCTTCGTGTTCATACACTCCTCGCGTAGTATCAAATTGTTTTCTCCATAAATATTTTGTTCCTCCTTCCTTATCGCAAAACATTGAATCGGGATTGTTCGTCGGAGGAAGTGAGGGACGATAATCCACTCTCCAATAACAGTTATCCGCTCCGAAGAACGCAAGATTATTTCCCGTGGATATATAAATATCTTCAATATTGTGTTTCTCCGGCTTTGACCAATATTCAGAATGTCCCGGAAACACAATTGCATTATAATTACTTAAAGGAATTTGCGGACTATTCAAATCAGCATCAACGCAAAAATCCATCGTATAACCCGCTTCTTGTGCCCACGCAACAAAGAATCGTTCACGGTTTGCAGAGAGGTCCCATCCTTCAGCCTCACGGTAAAACGGATAATCAAATTGCCCGAATTGATTTACCGCCGGATACTTACCGCAAGCAACGACAACAGAAAACGGTCGTCGAAACGATACCGTACGAATGACGGGTTGACCTCCCGAATCAACTTCAGGCAAGCCGAATCTTCCCATCCAATAATACAAACTCCCGCCGCCCCAATAATTATACGCCTGATACGTATTCCACGAAAAAACACAAAGTATTTTTGCAGTGGCGGAATCAGCCGAACGAACAACAAACGGAATATACCCAACGGAATCCTGTTCATGTCCTGCTATATAAATTTTTGCATAATAAAAACCGCTCGGAAAATTGGATGGGATGGAATATGACGTTGATGTCTCCCAATTGCATCCCGTTCTATAATCTCTCGGATACCGGGAATAATCGCCCGGGAAAATCGGCGCTCCAACGCTATCGTGCAACGGATGAAACGGAACGGAAAAATTAGAAAGTGTCACCATTAATTCATCTCCATCTTTCGTTCTGCCAATGGCGTGATAAATTTTCATTCCACACGTCACTGTTCCTGTTGACCAGGGAACAGCAGCGAGAGTGCTTACTTTAAATTCCACTGTTCCCCCTTGCGGAATACTCGGCGATTGTGTGTATCCTTCAAGATATCCGCGTTGCCATGCAAGGAGTGTGTCTGGGGGGCAGTCATCACCTGCTGAGCGCCATTCTAAACCCACTCCCTGCGAGTTACACATAGTTACGGTACAAATAAACAGTAATACGATTGATAATGTCCTGATTGTATTGGTTGTATAATTCATAGTGTTTGTCTTTCTTATTTAAGGATGAGTAATTGTTTTGTTGATTGAAACTCGGGTGTTATGAGTGTATAAAAATATGTTCCGCTCGGGAATTGTGTTCCATCGAATGTAATACGATACACGCCTGCTGTTTGTGTTTGATTGACTAACGTTTGTATTTCTTTTCCAACAATATCAACAACTTTCATCGTTACGTTTGTTTGCTGCGGAATCTCATACTCGATTGTCGTTATCGGGTTAAACGGGTTGGGATAATTATAACGTAAAACAAACCCCGAGGGAACTTCCGGTAACTGTTCTACGATGTTTGTTACCTTCCTATACGCAAGCACTCTGCCATCTCCTGCAACTGCCCAGCCGTGTTCCCGGTCCAGCATTTCACCGGCTGTGAGATAAGCTGACAATGCCGAAGATTCTTCATACCAATCGTTCCCTCCGTTTGTTGTTCGGTAAATCGCTTCCGTAATATACCCGGGGTCTGCGGTGTTCCCAAAAGCCCATCCATTGAGTGCATCCGTAAAGGAAATATCTTCCACACTAAAATCGTGCTGCTCCGGAATGATATACTGCAGAGACCAATGTTCTCCCGCGTCCGTCGTTCGCATAAAGCCGTTCCCCGCTCCGCCCCAGCCAGATAACGTATCGATAAATGTTAATGCAGTAAAATACAATGGATGCCCAAAGACGTCAGGCAATCTATATTTGTGCCAACTCTCACCGCCGTCCGTCGTGTGAAATACGAATCCTTGGAGGGAAGAATCCGCATTTATCCATCCGTGGAGGGAATCAATAAAAAAAACTTTCTTGAAATGAGTTCCTACTTCAAACAGCGCTCGCTGCCAACTTGTGCCGGCGTTGGTCGTTCTTAAAACTAAACCGGTATCAACTCCACCAGTAAAGGGATCAGCGTAACCGGAAGTGAGGTTTTTATTTTTCGTGAGGGCGGCAGTGCCGATGTAATTTTCGTCCAACATTTCTCGTTTCACTGTCCAAGTCGTTCCTCCCGTAGTTGTGCTAACTATGTCCCCGAAACTTCCTTGACTTCCCGCACACCAACCGTAAAGAGTATCTAACATTGAAATACCATAAACAAGAAAGGGTTCACCACTCGAATAAGAAGTCCAGTTATATCCTCCGTCAGTAGTTTTGAAAATTGCAATTCCACCTCGAGCAACAAAACCATTAAGCGTATCAATAAAATCAACTGAAATTAATCCACTTGTTGTCGGACGCGCAATCACGTACCACTCGTATTGTTGCGCTTCGGCTTTGCCACGAGGAACGAGAATGAGTAATGTAAATAGGAAAAGTAGTTTTTTCATAGTGTTATCTTTCTTAAAATTTCATTTCATTTTCTTACACAATTTTTCAAACCACGAACGCTTCACCACGCGATACGATGAGTTGTTCGCTTGCTGATATTCCCACGAGTGGTGCATCGGAAAAATAAATCCTTTGCTCAAAAATGCATCGTTGATGACACTCAAATCTTTTTCTTCCATAGAGATTTTTTTTTCTTTCATCAATTCCAAAACATTCTGCCAACGACTACGAAACAACACTGTATCTTGTTTCAATTCTTTCGCAGTAAAATACACAGCTTGAGAAAGTGAACGCAACGGCAATGTTGCATCACGAAAAGGACGAAGATTGACGCGCACAAGTTCTCCATCTTCTGAAATCGGCTCAAGCAGTTGTTCTGATGAGTCCGTTTTCACTGTGTCTTGCTCTTTCATTTCTTGTTGCAACATTTCAAAAATTCGTGTTGAATCATTTCCCAAATGCTCGGGACCGAATGAACTTTGAAACACGAGTTTGTAATAATCGAACGCATGCATTTCTTTTTTATGTTGCGTATGCCAAAGAATGACATCATCAAATGTAGAAAACGTTTGTTCTTTTTTTTGTGGAAGAAAAAGTAATAGAAAGAAAAGTATCATAGTTATCGTTTTATGGTTATTGTCCGAAGAGCGAAACATTACGAATTTGCGAATTTCATTCCTTCGTAAATTCGCAAACATTCGTTGTTCGCACAAAAAAAATTATTTCACTAAACTTCCCGCTTGCATTTCTTTTGTCGTAGTTACAAAACACAAATTTCCATTATTATCCGAAGCGGCGAGCATCATTCCTTGCGATTCTTCTCCCATCAATGTTGCCGCTTCAAGATTTGCAACAACGATAATTGTTTTTCCGATTAACTCTTCGGGCTTGTAATGTTCTGCAACACCAGCAAGTATTTGCCGTTCTTCCGTTCCGATGGATATTTTCATTTTCAACAACTTTTTCGATTTCGGAATTTGTTCGCACGAAAGAATTTTTGCAACACGCAATTCAATTTTCTTGAAATCGTCAATGGTAATTTTTGTTCGTTCGTTCGTTGGCTTGCTCGTTTGTTCGTTTGCTTGTTGGTTCGTTGGTTGTTCCATTCGATTCAAAATTTTTTCTATCGTTTCGTCTTCAATTTTTGTAAATAAAATTTCCGGTTGCTGAACGTGATGCCCTGCGTACAATCGTAATTCCTTCGCGCTTTCCCAATCATTTTCATTGAAAGATTTTTTGATGTTCAACATCTTAAAAATTCTTTCCGAAGTAAACGGGATAATCGGTTCAAACAAAATTGCAAGCGAACGAATTGTTTGAACACACAAATTCAACGTTGTAGCGCATTGCGTTGGATTATTTTTCAGCGAACTCCACGGCGCATTGTCATTAAAATATTTATTTGCGAAACGAGCGAGATTCATTACTTCTGTAATTCCATCGCGAAATTTATACGCATCAAAATATTTTCCGGCAACATCGGGAGTTGATTCAAGCAATGCAATCAATTGTTTATCGAGAGAATTGAGTTCACCGCATTTCGGAATTTTTCCTTCAAAATTTTTATGAAGAAACGTGAACGTACGATGAATAAAATTGCCGAGAATATCAGCAAGTTCGCCATTCACCCGCGCTTGAAAATCTTTCCAGTAAAAATCCGAGTCAGCATTTTCCGGCAAAATTCCCGCAAGCGAATACCGAAGCATATCCGCCGGAAACTGCGAAAGAAAATCATCAACATCAATTCCCCACTGTTTACTTTTGGAAAATTTTTGTCCTTCAAAATTTAAAAACTCATTCGCAGGAACATTCGCGGGCAAAACATATTTTACGTCGCTGATATCGTTCCATGCCATAAGCATCGCAGGAAAAACGATGCAATGAAACACGATATTATCTTTGCCGATGAACGCAACATATTTCGTGTTTTCGTTTTGCCAATATTCGTTCCACAAATTTTCTTTACCGATTTTTTTACTCCATTCTTTCGTTGAAGAAATGTAACCAAGCACCGCTTCGAACCACACGTAGAGAACTTTGTTATCATAACTATCGAGCGGCACCGGAACGCCCCAATCCAAATCACGCGTAACGGCTCTATCGCGCAAACCATCGTTGAACCAACCTTTGCACGCGCTCAACACGTTGTCTTTCCATTTTTCTTTTTCTGCACTCGTTTTCAAATATTCTTCTAAACGTGTTTGATACTTTCCCAATGGAAAATAAAAATGCGTTGTGTCGCGCAACGTTGGAGTTTCGCCGCTCAATTTACTTTTGGGATTTTTCAATTCTGTTGCATTGTAATACGAACCGCATTTTTCGCATTGGTCGCCGCGCGCTTCGGGATTTGCGCACACAGGACAAATTCCTTCAACATATCTATCGGGAAGAAATTTTTGTTTCTTCTCGTCGAAAAATTGTTTTTCTTTTTTCTCGTTAAGAATTTTGTTGTGAAAAAATTTCAGAAAAAATTCTTTTGCCGTTTCGTGATGAAGAGGAAGCGACGTGCGCGAATAATTATCGAACGACATTCCGCATTTTTCGAACGCAGATTTGTTGAGTTCGTGAACTGTGTCAACAATGTTTTGCGGTGTTGTATTTTCTTTTTCCGCAGTAATCGTTATAGGAACGCCGTGTTCATCGGAGCCGCAAATAAAAACAACATCGCGTTTCATCGAGCGTTGATATCGAACATAAATATCTGCGGGCAAATACGCTCCCGCTAAGTGTCCAAGATGAATTTTTCCGTTGGCATACGGAAGAGCGGCAGTAACTAAAATTTTGTTGGTATTGTTCATCGTACAGTTATTACAGAATCCAAAAAATGCGTTCTTAAATCCAAGGCAAGCGAAGTAACCAGTAAACGTGCATAGACATTTTTATCAATTTCTAAAAGAGTTTGTTCAATACGTTTTATTACGTATGATGAATTGATGTTCGGATATCGCTGCACAAATCGCAACAGTGTTTCTTTTTGGTCAATGTTCATTATCGTGCCATTGCATTGCATCATCATCACATCGCGAAACCAAACGACCATCAGTATAAGATATTGAACAAGTTCTTCCCGAGAAAATTCTTTTGAAATCGTTTCTGCAGCTTCCACAATTTCTTCATCATTTTTTGAAGCGACTGTTCGGAGAAAATTGAGAAGATGCGTGCGACGTTCCATAAGTTTTTCTCCGAGTAATTCAAGAGCGCGTGTAAAACTTCCGTTTGCAAGTTGCGCTATAAGATTTGCGTGCAATGGAGAAACGTGTTTTCGCGCAATCAACGCGTTTGCAATTTCATTGCTTTTCAAGAATTCAAACGGAATCTGTTGACATCGGGAAACAATCGTTTGAAGCATTTTATCTTTTCGCGACGTTGTTAAAATGATTATCGTTGAATGCGGCGGTTCTTCCAATGTTTTTAAGAATGCGTTCGCCGCTTCTTCATTAATCAAATGTGCGTCGAAGACGATAATCACTCTCGTTCCTCGTGTGAACTGTGTCATCGAAAGTTCTCGAATAATTTCGCGCACGCTTTTAATGAGGATTTCTTTTGCTTTGGGAATTTGAATGTGAAAATATGGATTCGCCGCTTTCTGTTCAATCTGTTCGTGAATTATTTCGATGATTTCTTCGGAAAGATGAGCATACGATGTAACATTTCCTCGTGTTATTGTTTCCGAACGTTCCTCATCTTTCGAACTTGAACCGGGAAGCGCAAACACAACTTTTATGTTGGGATGCTGCAAACGCTGAATTTGTCTGCACGTTTCACACGCATCACACACTTCTCCGTTGTTTCGTTCGCAATTGAGCGCCTTCGCAAATTCCATTGCAGTTGCTTCTTTGCCGCATCCTTCCGGTCCGTAAAAAAGATATGCGTGCGCAAGATGATTGCTCGCGTAAGCGCGTTGCAATAATTCTTTCACGCGCAATTGTCCTATGATATTATTCCAAGACATCCGTGAATATATTTTTTTTCAATTGTCAAAACGCATGCCCAATCCCAAAATGATAGACTGCACTCGTAAAAGTTTCTCTGAAAAATTTCTTCTGAAATATCGTTTGTTTTCCCAAACGTTCATTCGGATCGTACGCTTTGTAGCCGATATCAAATCGGAACGGACCAAAAAATGTATCATAACGGATCCCGATTCCCGTCGCAACAGCAATATCGGAAAACTGCACGTCGCGCCCTTCTCTCCACACAGTTCCTGCATCAATAAAAAACACTGTCCAGATGTGGCTCGCATCAATGAACCAAAATTTTCCAAAGCCTTTGAATACATTGATTCGTTCTTCAATGTTTCCTTCCAATAATACATTGCCGCCGAAGGAAAGCAAATCCATTTTCATTGCGCCCAATTCTCGGGAACGCCATCCACGAACACTTCCGCTGCCGCCGGAAAAAAATCTTCTGTTCAACGGTATCAATCGCTCACGATGACTATAACTTTCTCCGTATTTATTTTGATAACCAATTTTCGTTTTGAATGCAAGCGTCGAAAATTTATTTTTGCCCGTTTCCACATACCATCTTCCCAGTATTGTTACTTTATAATATTGCGTGAACGGCAAATCGGGTTGTAGATGTTGCACAAGTAATGGAAGCACTCCCGATTCTTCAATCGTCATCGAGTGAAAAAAACCTTTCGTGGGAGAAAAAATATCATTCGTTTTATCCCGTTGCAATGTTCCGCTCAAAATCGAATTGAATTGTGGTTTTGTTTCTTCACGTTCCAAAATATTTTTGCTCGTTCCTTCCAACGAGTCGGAAAGAAATTCTACTTGTGAACGTTCCAACGACCATTCTAAAAATCCTTGTGTGTATGTTGCAAACTGATTTGTCAATCCTACATTGCTGCGAATAATATTCTGAATGTATTCGCGTTGTTTTTCAACACGAAAGTTTACGCTGGTATTTCCCGTGAGCGATTGGGTAAAGACATACGGTTGCGAAACGGAAAACGTTAAATCAATACTTCCAACGACTGAGCGATCTCGAATAGCAAGTTTTTGAAAATTCCACGTTTGCAGTGATTGAAACCGAAATATCAATCGTGAACGAAAATTTCTCGCTTCTCCATAAAAATTTCTATCCGTATATCCTCCGCCAAGCCCAATATTGAATGCGTTATTCTCGTCCGAAAATGATAGTTCCGGCGCAATGTCGTGCTTCGGTCGAAGTTTGCCAACAACGGTCAAAGGAATTTCGAACGACGGGCTTTCATCACGAGGAAACTGTACATCAATTCGAGCCGCTTCGAAAATTCCGAGACGATTTAAATGACGTTCTCCTCGTTCTCTTTTCTCGTTACTGAATAATTCACCTTTGGTAATTCCTATTTGCTTTATGAAAACTTCTCTGCTGATGGTATCATGCGAAGATTGCGTGATGTCGAATGCCAGTGAACCAAACGTAAATTTTTTCCCGTGAAGAAAATACAAACGAACAACAATTCCATTCGACGAAAGGTATCGCGAAACGGAAGAACTATCTTTTACAAATTCCGCACGCGGATACCCGTTATTTTGAAACACGGTGAGTATGCGGTTTACTTCTCTGTTCACATCATCGTTGACAAAGCGCGCATGTTTTTTGAAAAAAGATTGAACAAGAATTTCATTTCGGAGTGTCGTATCAATATCTTCGATACCAAGGAACAGAACCGAATCAATGCGAAGAGGATGGTTTTCTTTTATTGTGAGTGAGATGGTTACCGTTTGTTTCGTAATGTTTCTTTTCAAATCGTGAATAATTTCAACATCCGGAAATCCGTTTTCGCGATAATAATTTTTTAAGCGTTCGATATCTGCATCGAATGCCACACGCTCAAAATACGACGGAGGATTTCCAATTTTATCGCCGAACAGTGAATATGCAATTTGCGCACCCCACCAAGGAGTTTCTCGAGTCGAAAAGAGGTTGAGAATTTCTTCCGTGCTGAATGATTCATTTCCTTCAATTTCCAAACGTTGAACCTGTAAATTCGAAGTGCGTTGGTCTTCAGAACCAGAAACAGAAATACAGACAAACACCAGTAAGTAAATTCGTAAAAAAAAAATTTTCACAGAAAAGAAAATGAAAAAGCCCAGCAAACAAAAGCCGGGCTAATGAAATTATGAGAAACTGTTTTCTATGCCGAATAGTTAATACTCGACATCTTCGTCATCTTCAAAAAAGAAATCCTCTTGTGAAGGGATATCGTGCCAAACGTCTTCTATGCTTTCGTACACTTCTTCGCTGTCTTCCAGTTCTTGTAAATTTTCAATGACTTCTCTTGGAGCGCCAATACGTTCAGCGTACTCGATAAGTTCATCTTTTGTTGCAGGCCACGGAGCATCGTCAAGATACGATGCAAGTTCCATCGTCCAAATCATATATGGTACTACGAATTACTTTCTCTTATTTATTTTTGCGCATAGCGACGGTTTTTATACGATGATGGACGAATATCATCAAAGAAGAAATCCACAGGATTTTGTTTTACACCGTTGTAACTTACTTCATAGTGAAGATGCGGACCAGAAACCAAACCGGATTTTCCGCTCTTTGCAATGATATCTCCTCGCTTCACTCGTGTTCCTTCTTTGGCAAATAATTTTGAACAATGTGCGTATAACGTTTTATATCCGAAACCGTGATTTATTTCTATCATCAAACCATATCCTCCCGTATTTCGTCCGGCAAATTCGACAATGCCATCTCCTGTTGCATAGATTGGTGTTCCCACATTACCGATGATATCAAGTCCCACATGCGTTTTGTATAATCCAAGAACCGGATGCATCCTATTGCCAAATCCTGTGGGCGAATAGTAACCTTCCATCGGTTTTAGCGAAGGTAAACAATCGAATAATTTTTTATTGAATTCCGCTTTCTTTTGTACTTGTTTAAAACTTTGTTGCTGAATATTTATTTCGCGCTGTAGTGAAGCAAGTTTTGAAATTGCAGCATCGAAGGTATTGTTCGTTTCCGAAGTTAAACCAGGAACAGCAATTTCTTCAGTTCCTCCAGTTCCTGCTTTCGCTACCGTTTTATCAACAACGGGCAAATCCACTAACATTCGCAGTTTGTTTCCCTGCAATGAAATATGTCCAAGTTCAGTTTTCATTTTTTCAATTTCGTTTTCCATGTGTTCAAGTTGGCTCCTCAATGTTGTATGGTCGCTTTGTACAAGTACTGAATTCAACGATGAAGAAGAAAATATAAACACAATGAATAACGTTCCCAACGCTCCAAGCAAAAGCGAGGAAAGAACAATTCCAAATAATTTTACATAGACTTTCTTCACTTCTTGAAAATTTGATGTTTCATCGGAATAGACGAAAATCCGTTTTCTCAGAAGCAAACAATTCTGTTGTAGTTTTGTAAGTAATTGTTTCATAGCGGTATGCTTTTTTTCAGCGAAAATTTAAAGAAAAAACTCATTCGTGTCAAGTGTTATCTGAATAAATTTTGAAAATGAACAAAATTTCATTTTAATTCACTTTATTCAAAATCGTGCTCAAAATAGTCCACAACTCGCGTTTCTTCCGTTTTATGTTGTTGCGATTTTTCGCTGATAACGCGTTCAAGTCGTTTAGCGAATTCTCTTGCTGCATCATAACCGTAATGTTTTAAGAGATAGTTCAACGCAATTACTTCGCAAATAACCGTTACGTTTTTACCGGGAAAAATCGGAAGTTTCACTGCTTGCACTTCTACTCCCAAGAGTTCTCTTACGGCAGAACTTAACCCTGTTCTTGTATAATCATTTTCAGAATTGCGTTCCTCGAGTTCTACGACGATTTCCACGCGTTTTTGAAAGCGAATTGCGCGAATACCAAACATACTGCGAACGTCAATCAAACCGAGTCCGCGAATTTCCATAAAATGTTTTACCAGATTCGTTCCTGCTCCCATCAAAATGCTTTCCCCTTTGCGTGTAATCGTTACAACATCATCCGCAACGAGACGATGACCTCGCTCTACCAAATCCAATGCAATTTCACTTTTCCCGATTCCAGATTTCCCCGTTAATAAAAGTCCGACACCATACACATCTACTAACGAACCGTGTATTGTTGACTGCGGAGCAAATTGGTCATCCAGAAAATCGCTGACAAAGTATATAAGTTTCGTCGTTTCAAACGGCGTGCGAAACAACGCAATATTTTTCTCCGTTGCGCTTTGAATCAGTTCGTTACTCAATTCATTATTGTTTGTAACAATGATACAAGGAATCGGAAATTGAATTATTCCTTGAAACGAATCTTTTGCTCTCTCTTGAGATAACGATTGTAAATATCGCACCTCCGTATTTCCAACAACTTGTACTCGATTGTACGTAAATAAATCTACATATCCCGCAAGTGCAAGTCCGGGACGATGAATATTCTTATCGGAAATGACTGCTGCGAAACCTGTCGTACCATTCAACTGCTCCAAATGGACGCGATGCTTGATGGCTTCGTACAAAAATTCTACTGTAATACTTTTTTTCGTTATTTCGTTTTGCTTAAAATTATCCAAGACAGCAATTATTTTATGAGTGTTCTTTTCGGGTTCGCGCAACTTTCGATTTCTTGCGCGACGTCAGTTTCGATTTATACGTACTTAATTGATGAAATACTTTTTCTGCTGCGATATCAAATGATTTTCGAAAATCTTCCGTTTGTTCTCTCGATGTGAGGAAATGACCATTCGTATGAAGTACAATCTCCGCCACATTGGTATTGGGGACTTGACCATCTTTGCTAAAAATAACATCACAACGTTGAATGTGTTCAAACAAATGTTCAAATTTTTCTATTTCCGAATGTGCATGTTCTTTCAAGGAAGAACCAATTTTTGCTTTTCTTGATGTGATATGAATATCCATAAGTTATTTCGTTTTATTTTTCTTGTTGGTGAATAAAATTGTTACGCTCTTGGATGCGCTTGTTCATACGTTTTTTTTAATCGTTCCGGCGTCAGATGCGTATAAATTTGTGTTGTTGAAAGTTGTTCGTGACCGAGCATTTCTTTCACTGAACGCAAATCCGCTCCGCGATTGAGTAAATGCGTTGCAAATGTATGACGAAGCGTGTGCGGACTTTTTTTTGAAACATCAGAAATTTGCGCGACGTATGTTTTCACTAAGAGCGTCAATGTCCACGGCAAAAAACGCTTTCCGTTGTTGGAAAGGAATACGGCATCTTTGTCATCATTCGTTGTTTGTTCCGTAAATAATTTTTGCCGAAGTGAACAATACTGCTTCAATGTTTTTAATGCTATGCTTCCACATGGCACTATTCGTTGCTTACTTCCTTTCCCAAAAACCCGAACACAACTTCCAGCATAATCTACGTCGTTCATATTTAACTCCAATAATTCTCCGCGCCGTATTCCTGTGCTGTACAACAATTCAAGAATTGCTAAATCCCGCAAACCAACGACAGACGAAGTATTTGGTAAATCCATTAACTTCTTCGCTTCTTCTTCCGAAAGAAACGATGGCAATCTTTTTTCTTTCTTCGCATGAGAAATTCGCTGTACAGGATTTTGCGAGCATTTTTTTTCTTTGACGAGAACATTAAACAGCGAGCGCAGAGAAGAAAGTTTCCGATTGATACTTTTTTTTTGAAAATGTTGTTCGAATAAAGAACCAAGAAAATGACGAACAGCCGTTGTGTCAACTTGTTCCAATGCAACCGTTTCCTGTTCATAATATTTTTTCAGGAAAGACACAAATTGAAGAATATCTGTTTGATACGCTTCGACGGTATGCGCCGAAAAACCTCGCGAACGAAGATACTGGATAAAGTTTTCAACGTACTCTTCCATCACTACACATCAATTCACAACTGCTGCCAGAACTTCTTTCGATATTTCTGCCTTACAATTCGGACATAGAAAATATTCTCCGCGTTTTTGAGAATATTTTTTCACGATAAATTTATTATTACACACTTCACACGGTGCATTCATCGGCTTATCCCAACTCACAAAATCACAATCGGGATAACGAGAACATCCATAAAATGTTTTCCCGCGTTTCGATTTCCGTTCAAGAATATCGCCTTCGCTGCACGTTGGACATTTTATACCCAACGTAACTGGTTTAATATTTTTACATTCAGGATAGTTGGAGCATCCAAGAAATTTCCCAAACTTACCGAATTTGAATACCATATCGCTTCCGCATTTTTCACAGACTTCTCCCGTTGGTTTTGCAATTTCCGCTTCTTCACTTTTCAAGGGTTTTGTGTTTTTACATTCCGGATATCCGGAACACGCAAGAAATTTTCCGTTGCGTCCCCAGCGCTCTATCATCGGCTTTCCACATTTTTCACACACTTGTCCAGCGGCTTCCATTTGATGTTCGTGCGGAACTGCATGCTCACGTTGTTCCGCTTGCTCCAGCGACTGCACAAAAGGAAAATAAAAGTCGTCAAGCACTTTTTTGTATTTTTGTTTTCCGGTTGCAATGGTTTCCAATTCTTCTTCCATTGTCGCAGTGAACTGCACATTAAAAATATCAGCGAAATTATGAACAAGAATTTTGTTCACATCAATGCCTAATGTTGTTGGAAACAAACGACGTTCTCGCTGTTCCACATAGCCGCGTTCCTGAACAGTGCTGACGATGGAAGCATACGTGCTTGGTCTTCCGATGCCAAGCGATTCCAGTTCTTTTACCAACGAACTTTCCGAATAGCGAGCAGGAGGTTTCGTGAAATGTTGATGCGGAATAAGTTGTTCGACAAAGACATTCTGATGCATGTGTAACGCTGAGGGAATTTTTTTCTTGACAAGTTCTGGGTCTTCATCGAGAATGATTTCTTCTTCCGCTGCGTCATCGTACACTTGTAAAAATCCGCGGAACAAGTATTGCGAAGCAGTTGCTTTCAATAAATACGGACCTCCTTCTATCAATGCTGTCGTTGTTTCTATCGTTGCCGGATTCATTTGACAGGCAACAAAACGATTCCAAATCAATTCGTACAAGGAAAATTGTTCCGCCGTAAGAAATTTTTTTATTGCCTTGGGAACGTGTTTCAGCATTGTCGGACGAATTGCTTCGTGCGCATCCTGCGATGATTTCTTTTTTTTGTACACGAGCGGTTCTTCGGGAACGTATTCGTTTCCGTACGTTCGAAAAATATATTCGCGAAGTTCCGTTACTATCTCTTCACTCAATCGTGTGGAATCCGTTCGCATATACGTAATCAATCCCACAGTTCCTTCTTCTCCCAATTCAATTCCTTCGTACAACTGTTGCGCAATCATCATTGTTTTCTTCGCAGAAAAACGAAGTTTTGATGCAGATTCTTGTTGCATCGTACTTGTAATAAACGGGGGCGACGGATTTCGTTTTATCGTTTTTTTCTGAATATCGGAAACAGAAAAATGATGATTCCGCATATCGCTCATTAATTCCTTTGCCGCATCTTCGTTTTCAATCCACGTGTACTGATGAATTGTTCCTTTCTTCCGCAATTCATTCAGATATTCTCGTTCGGGAATGATAATTTCTTTCTTATGAATTTTAAAAAGTTTGGCAAACAACGATTCGGATTTTGACAAAGAAAACTCGCCAACGATTGACCAATATTCTGTCGCTCCAAATGATTGAATCGCTTCTTCACGTTCGCAAATCAAACGCAACGCAACCGATTGCACTCTTCCTGCAGATAATCCGTAGTACACGCGCTTCCATAAATACGGTGAAACTTTGTAGCCAAGAATTCTATCCATCACTCTTCGCGCTTGTTGCGAATCAACAAGTTTGTCGTTGATTTTGTGCGGATGTTTCATTGCATCCGCAATTCCCCGCGGCGTTATTTCGTGAAAGAGTACACGAAACGTTTTTCCGTTTCCGTCTTTTCCGAAAACTTCTTTTGCAATATGCCAAGCGATCGCTTCGCCTTCTCTATCGGGATCCGTTGCAAGATATACCGTTGTTGCATCTTTTGCTTTCGTGCGAAGTTTTTTCAGAATTTCGCCTTTGCCTTTGATGGTAACGTATTCACATTCGTAGTTGTTTTCTACGTCAACACCGAGTTTGCTTTTGGGTAAATCGCGCACGTGTCCAACTGTTGCTTCAACAGTATACCCTGCGCCTAAATATTTGGAAATGGTTTTTGCTTTCGAAGGAGATTCGACGATTACGAGAGATTGTGCGGCTTTCGCCATAGGTACCTTTGTTGTTAATGAATTGTTCCGCTATCAAAAATCTTATTGCTTGTGCCATATAACGAAGGGTCTTTCATCTCAAAAAACACCGAAGAGACAATTGCTTTCACGTCTTCAATATTTGCGCGTGAATATCCGCTTAACATTATGCGTTCAATGACGTATTCCAGTTCAATTTCGGTAACAAGATTGAGTTCGCGCAATTGCATAAGAAATCCGCGCGCTTGCGCGTCAATAGCAAGTTTTTCAACGTCGTGAAATATCCGAAACGAGCGGGAAGAATCTGCTGACACGTGCGATGGAAGTTGCGTTTCATTGAATCGCATTTTTTCAAACAACCAACTGAGTGCTGCGCTGATTTCTAACGGTGAGTATCCGCTCTCTTCAAGTTTTGATAAATCAATGTCGTTCAGACTTTGCTTTTCTTTTATTTCTAAAAGGAGATAAATGAGTATTTCAACAATTTTATCGTACATCGTTACAGGTTTACACGAGTGTATTTTGTAAATAATAATTTTCTTTTTGTGTCATTCTTTTTTTTGTCGCCGCTGTAGTATCATCATAACCAAGAAGATGGAGCGTGCCGTGAATGAGAAGCCGTGAAACTTCTTGCGTATATGTTTGTGCATATTGTTTCGCTTGTTTTTGCGCTGCGTCGAGACAAATATACATTTCCCCTTCTATGTCTTTGCCGCTGTTGAACCGAAAACTTATCACATCCGTTCCCGTTGCCAATTGAAAATATTGCATGTGAAGTTTTCTCATAAAAGCATCGTTCACAAAAATTACGTTCACTTCCTGAAGAACGAATTGCTCTTGACGGATAATGCGTTGCACGATTTCTTGTGCCGTTATCTTTCGAAACCGAAGCCAACGATGTTGATGAAAAATTCCCATCCTTCCGTTTTGTTTTTTTTTCATTGAAACAGTTTAAAGTACAATGGTTTGCCCTTCCATTGCCGCAGAACACTCCATCGTAAGATTCATTCGCTCAATTTCACGCTTGCATATCTGAACCATTGCATCAATTTCTTCATCTTTTCGTTCGGGATGATGGTGGAAAAAAACGCAATGTTTCGCTTTCGCTTCGCGCGCAACTTGCAAAGTAAAGAGATAATGCGAGTGTCCCCATCCGATGTGTTGCACGTATTCATCGGGAGTAAAAAACGAATCGTGGATTAATAAATCTGCGCCGCGACAAAAATCGTAGAGTTTTTGATTCAAATCATTTCCGTGATTGATATAACTTTGGATAATGGAACGTTTGGAACTCATTTGCGCAATAGTTTGACTATCTACGGGCTCGTTATCGCTGATATATACAAGAGAACGTCCGCGGTAATGAAGACGATATCCGAGCGCAAATACGGGATGATTAACGTAGATGGTATTTACGGTTGCTCCGAAAACTTCAAACTGCTCTTCTTTGACAGAACGAAAGGTGAATGTTGCTTCCATTTCTTTCAATCGAACGGGGAAATACATTCGTTTTGTTTGGTTGGAAAGCGCGCGTTTCAACGTAATGCCGCGTACGCTGGAACCGATTACCATAAATTTATTTCCGCCAATAAATGCGGGTTTGAAAAACGGTAATCCCTGAATATGGTCCCAATGTTGATGAGTGATTAACAATGCGGCAATGATAGGTTTTTCTTCGGATAACAATTTGTCTCCCAACATACGAATTCCTGTTCCCGCATCTAAGATGATGAGAGAATTATCGTCCAATCGAATTTCTATACACGGCGTATTTCCTCCATAGCGAACTGTATGGGATCCGGGAGAAGGGATAGAACCTCGCGTTCCCCAAAATGTTATCTTCATAACGGTTTGTTCCTCTCCTTAATTTGTTTCTCGGTAGTTGTGTACATATTGGACATAATTTTCTGCGCTTTGTTCTAATGAATGTTTTTCTTCGTCAGTAAGCGGACGAAGTATTTTTGCAGGAACTCCTGCAACGAACATTCCTTCCGGAATAATTTGGTGCTCTTTAACAACTGTTCCCGCTGCAATAAGTGAATAAGAGCCAATGCGAGCATTATCTAAAACAATAACACCCATTCCTAATAAACAATAATTTTCTACTGTACACGCATGAGCAATAACTCCGTGACCCAATGTTACATTTGAGCCAAGTATCAAGGGATATTTATTGTTACGAACGTGTAGCAAACATCCGTCTTGAATATTCGTATTCTCCCCGATACGAATATAGTTCACGTCGCCGCGTACAACTGCGTTAAACCAAATACTGGAATGTTTTCCAATAACAACATCGCCAATGATTTTTGCTCCTTCTGCAATATATACTGTAGGATGAACATTCGGGAGAATATTTTTATACGGAATCAGCAATTCTTTCTTTTTTTATTCTTCGAAACTCTGGGGCGGAATCCACGTCCCTCGTTTCCATTCAATCAATTCAATGGTAACATTTCCCAGCAATACATTCAATTTTGCCACTATCGGAACCCGTGCATCGTCGCTGGAAAACCATCCACGAAAACCACCCGTTAATCCGAAAATGCCGATAAAATTCGCCTTCCCTTCTAAATACTGTATCGAAACCGGGTAGTTTACTGCGTCTAATTCTGTTGAAGAAATCAAACTTGAAAATTGTAAATCCGTTGTAGATGTTTTTTCGTTCTGATATGTCGGAATTACTTCAAACAAATTTAATCCGGATTTTTGGCGCGCATAATAAAATATCGAAAGTCCGTCTTGATACTTTTTATCTACTGATATCGTATCACGTAACGTTGCGTTTTTCATTACCTCTTTCGTTCCTGCGCCAATTGTTACAAATATCTTGTGCTGTATCTCGTCAAAATCATAGACGGTATAATACCATTTTCCATCGGCGAACGTTCGTGCGGTAAACTGCAATGGATAACCGTTTTCATCAATATGACTCTCGTAAATCACGTGCAAATCAACAAACGGTACACCTTTATATGAATCAATGTACGAACATACTTTCCAAAGTGTTTTCCCGTTCTTGACAAACTTGCCGAACGTTTTCATACGCACGGTGCCTAAGTCAATAAATCCGTAACGAACATTGTAAAGCAAGTTTTCACCTTCGTAAAAAACAACGTTTCCGCTTTCTCTCGTTATCGTTGCAGAAAAGAGGTCGCAAAAGAATAATAATAATGCTACGAAAAGCGTTTTTCGTTGTAACGAACATTTTCGCACGGTAGTTACCGGAAATGCGCTAATTTTTCTGCTTCAGGAAAAAGTGTTTTTGCCTTGAGAAACTGATTATCTTCGTTCAATATAATTGGATACGATCCGGGATTTCCAAACATCATTCGACCAATTTGCGATTTCATAAATGCTTTTACGTATGAAAGGTCTTTCTGAAATTCTTCTTCGTTCATCTCGATATTCTTTGCTTTTGCAATTCCCAATAATTCATCAACCATTTCCTGTGTTATCTTAAATTCTTTTATATACAAATCGAGGTTCTTTTCGTATGTTGCGCGTATTCTGGTACCGTTCCTATCCATATATCTGTTCCCAAATTCCAGAAACACAGAGCGTCCGCGTAGTTGTGCTGTGTATTTCTGTAGCTTTTCCGCTTTGATAACAAAATCCGGAGTGATCCCTCCGCCACCAAAAACTGTTCGTCCTCCTGCTGTTGTGAATTTCGGCTTTACAGAATCCGCTTCGTTGGAATGTTCAAGATTTTCACCTTCTGCTTCTTCTCGTTCGGCTACTTCTTTTCTGTACGCTGCGTGGTCGCTTCCATACGGACGTTGTATCAATCTTCCGGAAGGTGTATAATATCGCGCAGTCGTCAAACGAAATGCAGAACCATCGGGCAATGGAAATTGGCGCTGCACTAATCCTTTTCCGAACGTCGTTTCTCCAACAACCAAACCTCTGTCCCAATCCTGCACGGAACCGGAAACAATTTCACTTGCTGATGCAGAACCTTGATTGACGAGTATGATTATCGGAATATCAAAATATTTCCCTTTCCCGGAAGCAATATATTCTTCGTTAAATTGCGGTTGTCTTCCTTTTGTGTACACAATTTTCTTTCCAGCGGGTAAAAATTCATCCGCCATCTGAAATGCTTGGTCAAGATAACCTCCGGGATTGTTTCGTAAATCGAGAATTAATTTTTTCATTCCTGCTTCGCTCAATGTTGCTAACGCTTGTGCAAATTCATCATACGTTGTCGCAGCAAATCTATTTACGCTGATGTATCCAATTTCGTTCTCTACCATAAATGAAACATCAACGGTATAAATCGGAATTTTGTCGCGGATGATTTCGTATTCTAATAATTTACTTTCTTCCAATCGTAAAATTTCAACTTTTACTTTCGTTCCTTTTTTCCCTCGTAATTTTTTGGGAACATCATCGCGTTTTATTCCAATGGCATTCGACGTATCAATCCTGATGATTTTATCTCCCGCTTGAATTCCCAATGCTTCGCTCGGTCCGCCGGGAATGGGCGATACAACAGTTAGCGTATCATTGATGATATCGAACTCAATTCCTATGCCTTCAAATGAACCTTGAAAATCTTCGGTTACCTTTTGCATTTGTTTTACGGGGATATAAATCGAATGGGGGTCAAGCGTTTCCAACATTCCATTGATTGCGCTTTCGACTAATTTTTCCGTATCTACATTGTCAACGTAATTTTTTTGCGCATTGCTCAATATTTCAGAAAACTTGCGCACTTGTTGGTATATATTATCTTCAGAAATAACAGTTTGCAAAACTGCTCCCAACAATATGGACGCAATTGTTACTGTAATTAATGTAAACGTAGAAAAACGTTTTCTCACAGATGAGGGCTCCTCTGATTTTTAGAAATGTTTATTTTGTAAAAAAAAATGAACTTATTTTTGAATTCGGTTCAAATATAAAAAAATATGTTCTCCAAGCGAAAGTATTTTTTTCATCGAGTTGGTTCCCACTTCTCAGAATATGATTTTAGAAATAGCACACCATAAACGGCATTCAAAAACCATTGAAAAAAAATTTTGGTGTAACCATACTTTCTGTAACGGCGCGGCGATTCATACACGATAATATTCCTCAAAAATTTTATTTCGCCTTTTTTTTTCAATCGAGTAAAAAATTCAAAATCTTCTCCCGCAGGCATTTGTTCGTTGTAACCATTCAGTTGTTGAAAAATTATTTTCTTCACAACTTGACATTCGCCACGTCCCATTCCAATTCCAACAACATTCAAAAACCAAAACCAATTGTTGATAACGAAATGAATAACTCTATCGCCGAATAATTCTTCTTGGGGAAAAACATAAACGGAACACGTGATACCAACAACATTTTTATGTTCAAAAGCAGAAATTATTTTCTGAAAAAATTTTTCTATGTTTTGTATTTGTGTATCTCCATTTAAGAAAATCAGAATTTCGCCGCTTGCCATTTTTGCTCCGCGATTTCTTCCGATGGCAATGTTTTCGTTTTCATTTTTTTCTTTTTGAACAATGTTCGCCATATATTTTTTTGCAATGGAAATCGTATGATCGGTACTTCCTCCATCGCTCACAATAATTTCAAATTGAAATTGGTTTCTGACTTCATCGGTAAATTGCGAAAGCAATTGTTCGAGAAGTTTTTCTTCATTCAGCGTTGGAATGATGACAGAAAATTTCACCATCGCAAACCGTACGAAACAAATTTTGGCGTAACGCGAATCATCGGCGAAGGAAAATGAAAATAATTCAAAACGTGAAAAATGGAACGGGCAAAACTTCCTTCGAGCGGAATTGCTTCGAAATCATAATCGAGCGCGAGATAAACTTCACTTTCACTTTTCTGATTGTAATGAATTCCTTTCACGCTGTAACCGATGGCAAGATTAAAAAACTTCGAGAAAAAATTTTGCGAACCAAAAATCATTTGCGGAACTTTTGCACTCAACCAAAAATATTGACTTTCATAATCATCAATCATAGTTTTGTGCAAACCTTTTTTTACGTTTCCGGCATCAATGATACTGTACTTCCACGTGAAATTTTTCAGGAAAGGATATTCGTTTTGCGCTAATGGAAAATATGAACCTGTAACATCTGCAATTGCATCACCAATTGAAAATCCCAAATCGGGACGCGTTCCATCTTCAACTTCAACGTAGAATTGAAACAAGCACGCAATTGTTCCACCATAAAAAAACGCTTTGCTTTTTTCTATGCCCGACCAAACAAATGAGTTGCCAATCACATCGCTTACAAGAAAAGAATAATAATTGTGTCCGAATTTATCTGCATTGCGATACTTTTCTCCGTCGTCTTTTTTTCCAAAGACAAACCGAAAACCATTTCTGTTTCCTTTCCACCACGCATCATAATTTTGAATATGTCCGGCGGCAATAAAACCAGCAGCAGCAGCGCAAACCAAACCGACGCGCACTGAATTTATTTCTTGCTTTTCTGTTTGCAATGAATCGGAAAATGAAACCGCATTTTGATTTTCAACAACTATCAACAATGCAAGCGCGTTCAGTATTTTCATTTGAATTGTTTTACGGAAAACTTGTATGCCGTTTCAAACTTTTTCTTCCCACCGATCTTCCACAGCGGAAGTAAACACGAGCCTTGATACACGCGCTCAAATCCATCTTCTGAAAGTGAAACTGTATCAACGGGATAACGCCACAGATTCACTGATGTATCAAATTGAAATTCAACTTCAATGTTCAACCATTCATCAATCATTTTTAGCGACGAAACATTTTCTGTTTCACCTTTACTTCGCAAATGAAAATCTTCCGGTTTCTTTCCATCGAACAAAAAATATCTATCGTCAGCATCTCCCGCCGAAAGCGTTAAATTCCATTCGCTTCCGAAAAGTACGTTGGGAAGTTTATCTTCGCCCTCAATTATATAAACAATTTCAAGTTCCGCATTCGATTTTAAAATTGAAATTTTCTTTTCAAGAGAAACTGGAATTTCTTTTTTCCTTGAAATGATTATTCCGTTTCGTTGTAATGCAATAATAACATCGTTTTCACTATCAATAATTGAAGAAAAATATTTTTCTTCTGTGAAATTTGAAATCGTTTTCCATTGTTGTTGAACAATATCATCGAAAGAAACTTTGTGTTCAAAGAAATGGTCAAGCAATGATAAACGCCGAAATTTATCTTCAACAAGAAATTTTTCTATTCCTTCCTCTTTCGTTTTGACTAATTCGTGAATTGTTGCAACTTCATTTTCACTTTCTTTCTTCGCTTCAAGAACTTTTCGATAATAACCTTCTCTCCTTCGTGTTATTACATCGCTCAAATTATGCGCAATTGGCTTGAAATCAATTTCCGCAATTTCTCCTCCAAGCGACGGTTTGAAAAATACATTCAGTGATGGAGTTGAAACACAAATTTCTTTTTCACCATCAACGTCAATATCAAATGCTGAAATTTTATTTTGATTGGTAGAAATATTTTTCTCTGCTTCAATCAAATTCTGAAATATCGGACGACGAAGCCAAGGCAAATACAAACCGCCGAAAATTCCATGCCAATACACATCATTACATTGCGCTGAATGTAAATGCTCTTCTGCTTTTTGCGTCGCAACATTTCGATTTGTTTGTGAAGCAATTTGTTTTGAAACATCAAACATTCGCTTATGTAGCCAATTAATTTCAGAATATTTCAGAGCAAAATTTTTCCAATATCCTCCGCGCACAAATTGTTGATAATCGTCAAATAATTTTTTCTTTTGCAACTGTTTTTCAAAATCTTCGTAATCAATAAACGCTTTCGTCGGCAAAGCCCAATGCAGCATTTCAGAATACGATGCAGTCGGCAAATATATTGTTCCAAGTGGAGAAATTTCTTTCATCGTTTCGGAAAAACTTTTTGTCTGAATCCAATCGGAATTTTCTTCCAGCATTTCAAAAAAATTCTCAAGCCACTTTTTTTCAAAAACAAGTTCGTGCGTTTTGGGCCACACACCGAATTTTTCTCCATCATCGCCGTACAAAAGAATTTTAGATTTTAGATTGAAGATTTTAGATTGAGAATTTTCTTCTTCAATTATTTTCAATTCCGCTTTCAACTTCTCAATCGTATGAAATGGAATTGCATAACGCATTTGCTTGCTCATCGGAAAAATTTTCAAAACGTTTCCTTCATCTTCAGTAAGAAAATATCCGCGCGTATTTTTTTCTTCCAATCCTGCATAAAAAAAATGCGTGTCGTCAAGCATCGTAAATTCAATTCCCGCTTCGACTATTTGCGAAACGAGCGATTGTTCCCACACGCGTTCGGTTAACCACATCCCTTTTGGTGTAACGCTAAAATAATTTTGCAAATACGAAGATAGTTTTTTGATTTGCGAAACTTGGTCGCGTTTGGGAATGGAGCAAAGAATCGGTTCGTAAAATCCGCCGCCAAGCATTTCAATTTGTCCGCGTTCGATAAGTTTTTTAAGAAGTGGAAAAAATTCTTTTCGATATTGACGAAGCCATTCAAGAAGAATTCCGGAATAGTGGAGGGAAACTTTTACGTTGGGAAATTTTTCGAGTGTGGCGAGAAACGGTTCGTAGGATTTTGCGTACGCTTCTTCAAACACTTCACCGAAGTTGCCTACTGGTTGATGATTGTGAAGTGCGATGAGATAGTGCATTAAAAAATCTGGTTCTCTGTTGTTGAAAAATCCAAAGTACAAAACTCAAACGTCAAACAAATTCCAAAATTCAATTATCAAATATTTCGAATAAACCATTAGGATTTTGGATTTGAAATTTATTGGGAACTTGTCATTTGAAGTTTGGAATTTTCTCTTTCCGGTTTCATATGCGGAAACAGTACCACATCTCGAATGGAATGTTGATTTGTGAGCAGCATTGTCAAGCGGTCAATTCCCATTCCGAGTCCGGCAGCGGGAGGCATTCCAAATTCCATTGCGCGGAGAAAATCTTCGTCAAGAACTTGGGCTTCAACATCACCGCGTTCTTTTTGTTTCATTTGTTCTTCAAATCGCGCGCGTTGGTCAAGAGGGTCGTTGAGTTCGGAAAATGCATTACAGACTTCTTGCGCATTGATAAACAATTCAAATCGCTCGACAAGTCCTTCTTCCGTGCGATGACGTTTTGCAAGCGGAGACATTTCAACAGGATAATCGGTAATAAACGTTGGTTGAATCAGATGCTGCTGAACTTTTTCAGAAAAAATCGTATCAATAATCGTTCCGCTTGAAGCGATTGAGTCGAGTTCAACGTGAAGTTCTTTTGCAACTTGTCTCAATTCGTTTTCACTTTTTCCGCGAAGATTTTTTACTGTGTATTTTTCAATTGAATCAAACATCGTGAGTCGTTGAAACGGCGCGGAAAAATTTATTTCGTTTTCACCGACAATATTTTTCAGCGAGCCGTTGATTGCTTGCGCGACTTCGGCAAACATTTTTTCCACCATTTCCATCATCCACAAATAATCTTTATAGGGAACATACACTTCCATCATTGTAAATTCAGGATTGTGGTTTCTGTCCATTCCTTCGTTGCGAAAATCCTTCGAGATTTCATACACGCCATCAATTCCGCCAACGAGCAAACGTTTCAAATAGAGTTCGTCTGCAATGCGTAAATATAATTGTGTATCGAGTGCGTTGTGATGAGTGATAAACGGTCGAGCGAATGCGCCGCCATACAGTGGTTGAAGAACGGGAGTTTCGACTTCGAGAAATCCTTGCGTGTCGAGAAAATTGCGAATCGTTTTAACGATTTGAGCGCGTTTGTAAAATACTTCTCGCACGTGTGGATTGACAATTAAATCAACATAGCGTTGGCGATAACGAAGTTCTTTATCGGAAAATTCGTCGAACGTAACGGTGTTTCCTTGCTCGTCAACTTTTTCTTTGACGATTGGAAGCGGGCGAAGTGATTTTGAGAGAACGGAAAACTCTTCTGCGTGAATAGAAATTTCTCCCATCTTTGTTTTAAAGATGAAACCGTTGACGCCAATAATATCACCGATGTCGAGAAGTTTGAACGCATCGTATTTTTCGCCGATGTCATCTTTGCGAAGATAGACTTGAATTTTTCCTTTTGCATCTTGAATGTGGAAAAACGATGCTTTTCCCATTCTTCTGAGCGACATAATTCTTCCGGCAATGGCAACCGTTTTCTTTGGCGCTTCATCGGAAAATGAAGCGAGGATATCAGACGAAAAATCCGTACGAGAAAATTCATACGGATAAGGATTGATGTTGAGTTTTTTCAGTTCGTCGAGTTCTTCACGGCGACGTTTGAGCAACACGTTTATATCGTCAACGTGTGGAGTGTCGGACATTTAGTTCGTATTTTCTTTCAATTTGATTTAACTTGGAATTTTTTTCTTCTGCTTAATGAGCAATTGTCCTTCCTTTGATTTTATCAGATTTTCCATATCGGGGTCAATCGTCATAAATCCAAATTCTTTGAATCCTAATGCAATTCCTTTTCTCAAATATTTTGCGGCGTTGGGAATATCATTTTGAACGGAATAAATTGCCGCAATTTGGTAATTCACAATGGGATCTGTTGACGCATCCGATTCAAGTTTTTGGATTATCTGAGGTGAACCGTTTTTATCTCCCAATCTTGCTTTAATTACTCCGATATATCCAATGACTTCTAAATTCCCTGGTTCATCATTCAATTTATCTTGATAAAATTTGAGTGCCTTATCAAATTGATTAAATGCTTCCGCTTGTTTTCCAGCTTTCTCAAAAGAAATTCCTCGATGATAGTATGTTTCCGTTACAAATGAAAGTAAGACTTGATCGCGTGGTGCAGTTTCAAGTCGTTTTTTATACATCTCTTCCGCTGCACTGTAAGTTTCTAATGAATTATTGATATCGCCCAACATTCGATAACTCATTCCAAGTTTCATCAATAAATCCGGTTCGTCTAAATAGTGAGGATATTTTTTTATTGCCGTTATTGCATCTTGCGGACGTTGCGCCATATTCAGAAACAACGCCAAATTGGAATACGGAATAGCGTAATCTTTTTTGAGTTCAACAACGTTTTCCATTGCAGTTACTGCTTCATCCAATCGTCCTAACGTAACTAACATCTGTGCTTTCTTTTCCAGCGCATCCACTGAAATTTCTCCTCCTGCTGCTCGAGCATTCGGATTTTTTTCAATAGAAAGATTAAAGTAATACAACGCTGTTTCAAAATCACCGATACGTTCGTAAGCACGGCCAACATCGTTCACGACACGAAAATCGTATTGCCCAATTTCAATTACTTTGTCGAAATATTTTTGGGCGTCTTTCAATTTTTTTAAAGAAAGATTACTTTCGCCCAATCCAAAATACACTTCACGGTTCGTGGAATCTCGCAACAACGCGCTATGATATTGTGCCACGGCATCTTCATCGTTTCCTAATTGACGATACATTTTTGCTAATCCCAAGTATCCTGCAGTATTATCCGGTTGAAGTTGAATCGCTCTGCGAAACGAATTTTCCGCTTCTGAAAGATTTTCTTTTTGCACAAATAAATTCCCTAATTGCAAATATCCTTGAATTTGGTCCGGCTGATATTCAATTGCTTCTTTGACAATTGCGATGGCGGAATCGAGCATTTTATTTTTCATTAATGCTCTTCCTTTTCCCAAATAAAACAGCGAATTGCTGGGACTTCGTTGTATCGCTTGTTCATAATAAGAAAGAGATTGGTTTAAATCTTTCCTTTCATAAACAGAACCAAGCAGATAATAAGAAATTGCGTCATTCGGGTTTAGTTCAATCGCTTTGTTCAATGCGTTCACATCATCCGTGTAATTCGATGCTAACGGCGGAGCCATCGAATAGACTGCGCCGATAACGCGATATGCTTCTCCTAATTGCGGATTTAACTGTTGCGCTTTTTGTGCGTGCTTCAAACTTTGGTCTAATAATTCTCTTCCTCCTTCACCGTACCAACTGTAATGAAGCCATTCTGCATACGCAAGTTCCGCAAAACCTAACGCAAAATTTGTATCGAGTTGAATTGCTTTCTGGAACATTTGCATCGCAAAATCATTATCACGTTTTGTATTTCTTCGGAGATAATCGAGACCGCGAAGGGAAAATTCGTACGCTTTGGAATTGACTTGTGTTTTTGAAGCAATGGCGGCTTGTTGTTCTTTGGTTACCGTAATGCGTAATTCCTTCGCGATGGATTGCGCCAATCGCTCCTGAACCTGAATAATATTTTCCTGTGAAAAATCTTCGTCAAGTTTTCCCGTGGTCTTCTTTGATTTCTGATTATCAAACAATTCATACGATATTCTCACTTTATCACCAACACTTCGCACTAAACCTTTGATAACATATCGAACGCCAAGTTCTTCAGCAATGGACGGGAGTTCCTCTTCAGTATTTTTAAACTTAAAGACTGCATTTCTATCAAGAACAAATAATCCCTTGATTGAACCAAGTGAAGTAATTACTTCATCCGTAATACCATCAACAGCGTATTCTTCAAGTTTAGAATTATTTTCAAATGGTAAAACAGCAACGCGACCTTCTACCGTTATATCTGTATAACCAAGCCAGTAAAATTTTTCTACTCTGAATTTTTTAATACCGGGAAAATTATTAAATGGTAAAACAAAAAATAACGCGACTAGAAAAAGAGGAATTCCTAAGGAAAGTCTGCGTTTCCATTCTTTCCTTCTCATTAACGTTTTGAAAATCAACCATTGTGTTGCAAACGCGCTTCTCCCTTTTCCTCCGCCAACAATGATTTGATAAACTTTCACTGCTTCTTTGATATTTTTGAGTTGCGGCGCACCCAATGCGAGTACTGCAAGTTCAAGTTTATTCTTGACTTGCTGATAAACGCTTTCAGAAATATTAATTCCACCCGGTTCCGCCATTGATTGAATTCGGGACGCGATATTGACTCCATCACCAAAAACATCGTTGTCTTTTTCAATAATATCTCCCAAGTGAACACCAACACGAATAACTATTTTTTGGTGTTCTGCTTTTTCTTTATTGTATTCAATAAACCGCTCTTGACACTCGACAGCGCATTCCGTTGCATTGATAACGCTATCGAACGAAACAAGAAATGCATCGCCAACGGTTTTAATAACCGTTCCTTCAAATTTCGCGATGTTTTCCCGCATCATTTGATTGTGGATTTCGAGCATTCGTAATGCGGCGGATTCGTCACTCTGCATCTTTTTGGAATAATCCTTGATGTCGGTGAACATAATCGCTGCAAGTCTGCGATGCTCGTGGGAGGAAGGATAATGTTTAGTTTCTTCTGACATTAAAATAGTACCAAACTTCGATAGATGTTCTTTCTACTGTTTCGGGCAAAAAATAATAATAAAAACCTTATTGCAAAACTTTCAGCAATATTCTTAAAATTATTTATGATTAACAATAAAGGGAAGTATTTTTTAAAACTACTTCCCTAAAATTTTTTTCCGCGTTTTTTCAATCCATAATTTTTCTGAGAAATGCGGGTTTCTCTGCATCTCTTTTATCAATTCTTTTTTGTTCAGACATAGGTGATTCAAGAACGGATATTCTCGAAACACTCATTCCTTTCCGAATAAACGCTGGTTCTTCAAGCGACTGTTTTTCGAGTAAGCCAACAGGAAAGGGTTCCAAAAATTGCGACACATTCTTTCGCGTTGTCGCTCCATTCTTTTTATTAAAACCTGTAGCAATGACCGTTACACGCAATTCTTCTTCCGCATTTTCGTCAATAACTGCACCGAGAATTACGTTTGCGTCATCGCCAGTAGATTCGTGAATGACATTCGCAACTTCATCCACTTCTATCAGCGTCAGTGAATTTCCACCGGTAACGTTTATCAATACTCCACGCGCTCCGGCAATGGAAATATCATCAAGCAACGGAGAAGAAATTGCAGCGTGTGCGGCTTCGGTTGCACGATGTTCTCCCGTTGCAACACCGGCTCCCATCAACGCATCGCCGCTTTCTTTCATTACCGTACGAACATCAGCAAAGTCCACATTGATGAATCCGGAAATGGTAATCACTTCAGAAATTCCGCGCGTTGCGTTGTACAAAACATCGTTTGCACGATTCAATGCTTCGCGCAACGGTGTTGTTTTATCTACAATGGAAAGTAATTTCTGATTCGGAACAACAATCAATGTATCCACATATTTCTTGAGTTCTGCAATTCCTGTTTCTGCCTGAAACATTCTTCGTTTTCCTTCGGAAGAAAACGGTTTCGTAACAATTGCAACAACTAACGCACCTGCACTTTTTGCAATATTTGCAATAACAGGAGCGGCGCCGGTACCCGTTCCTCCTCCCATTCCTGCAGTAATAAAAACCATATCGCACCCTTCAATGGCGCGCGCAATATCTTCACGGTCTTCTTCTGCAGCGCGTTGTCCGATGGATGGATCTGCGCCCGCACCAAGTCCGCGCGTCAGCGATTTTCCAATTTGCACTTTCCTCGATGCTTTACTGTTTTCCAACGCCTGCGAATCTGTGTTCATCGTGATAAATTCCACGCCACGCATTCCTTTTTCTATCATATTATTGACGCAATTTCCGCCGCCGCCGCCAACACCTACGACTCGGAGTTTTGCACCGCGTTCGCTATTATATTCCAATTCAATCATTTTGTTTCTTTCTTTGTGATATTTATGAAATTTGTTATTTGTAAAAACTTTTTTCTTTTTTATGAAATGGTTTGAGGTTGTAGGTTAGTGGTTTGAGCAATTTAATTTCCTTCAACCTCAAACCTCAAACCTAAAACCTTTAACCTTTAACCTCTAAATTTGCTTCATCCACTTCTTCAATCCTTGCAGCATATTTTTGAATGGAAGTTCTGATTCTTCAACATCATCTTGCATTTTATCTCGGTAACGATATGCGTACAATGCAAGTCCCGCAGATGTTGCATACGTTGGATGTTCAATTTCTTTTACGAGTCCACCGGAAAATCCAAACGGAATTCCTAATTTCACCGGCATCGAAAACATTGTGTGCGCTAAATCCGAAGTTCCTTTTATCATTGCACCGCCGCCCGTGAGTACAATTCCTGCCGCAAGTTGTTTTGCAAATCCACTGCGTTTGAGTTCATCGGCAACGAGTTCAAAAATTTCTTCCATTCGCGGCTGAATAATTCTGCAAATTGTTTCTTTGGAAATTTCTACCGGACTTCTTCCCGCAATTCCCGGCAACACAATCGGTTCGTCTTCAATAATATTTTTTGAAAACGCGTTGCCGTGTTCGCATTTTACTTTTTCCGCTTGTTCTTGCAGAAGTCCGAGACCTTTACGCAAATCTTGTGTTACGTGATTTCCCGCGTACGGAATTGATGCACTATGTCGCAACACTCCATCTTCAAATACAGCAACATCCGTTGTTCCGCCGCCAATATCCACAAGCGCAACGCCGAGTTCTTTTTCTTCGTCCACCAGCGTTGCGTAACTCGATGCAAGTTGTTGCAAAACAACATCGCGAACTTTTATTCCCGTTCGCTCAACGCATTTTTCAATATTTTTAATTGCATTATTTGCGCTTGTTACAACGTGAACAGTCGCTTCGAGTCGAATGCCATTCATTCCCACCGGGTCGTGAATTCCGCCTTGTCCATCAATAATAAATTCTTGCGGAAATACGTGCAGAATTTTTCTCTCCGGCGGAAGCGCTACTCTTCGCGTATCATTTAACAATCGCAACACATCATCGCGTTTTATTTCTTGCTCGGGATTATTTATTGCAATAACACCGCGGCTTTGAAAACTTTGAACGTGTTCGCCCGCAATTCCTGTTACAACAGAAGAAATTTTTACGCCCGCTCGTTGTTCAGCAAGTGTGAGCGCTTTTTGAATTGCAACAGAAACTTTTTCAAGATTTTTTATCTCACCTTTTGCAACACCCTCGGAATCTGTTTGTCCAATGCCGAGAACATATAATTCTCCGTTTGCATTCGGCGAAGCAATAATGACGCATACTTTCGTTGTTCCGATATCAAGACCTACAAAGAGCGGTGGTTGTATATGTTCTTTCTTTGCCATTATTTTTTCACTCCGTACTTTACTCGCGGTTCTTCTACGTGAAATCCAATTGAGCGTTTCGGTTTTTCCGGTGGTTTCATCATTTGTTCAATCGCTTCAAAGATTGATTGTATTTGTGAACTATGCTTTTGCAATACTCGACGATGTTCAACTAATTCAATCTTCACATCTTTTTGCGTCGCAAGAAATTTTCTGAGTTCAACAAACGTTCGCATTATCGCAATATTCACTTGCACTGCTTTCTTATTTCGCAACACACTTGAAAGCATCGCAACTCCTTGTTCAGTAAAAACGTACGGCAAATACTTAGAGTGTTCTCCCTTCTTTAAGGTGCCAAAACGGTACCTTAAAGAATCATATTCTTCTTTCGATAATTCGAACATAAAATCAAACGGAAAACGGTCAATATTTCTTTTCACCGCTCGCTTGAGTGTTTTCGTTTCAATTTCGTACAACTCCGCCAAATCGCTATCAAGCATAACTTTCTGTTCGCAAACAACAAGAAGTTTTCGCGCAATAATTTCAACAGGAACAATTTTATCGTTTTCCATTTCCTAACTTCTCACTCCGCTTCCATGCGAAATTGCATCATTCTGTTTCCACTTCACAATAATTCTATCCTTAAATCTTGCGTCGAGAGAATGTATGCGTTCTCCATTGATACTCTTCAACGTCGCAATCCAAAACGCAGAAAGATTTGATAATTTTTCATCGATGTTTCCCTTTCCAAGATGCACAGGAATTCCATTTTCGTACGTGTAAAGAATAATTTGATAACTCGCATCCGAATGAATTTCCGAAAGCAATGCGTACACATCACGGTGTCGCTGCCTCATCAACACTGCAACGGAAAGAGAAAGCCGAAGTGAAGGAGAAATTTCGTTACTGTAATTCGCCGCCCGCGATTGCGCATCGGACGAAATCAACGGTAAATCAAAGCGCATTCGTTCCGATAGCGGAGTAAGCATTTTCCCTTCTGCATCAACATAAAAAGTTTTTGTTCCGCTCATCATTGCAACGGGCACACGTTCAATAATGGTCATCGCCAGCGTTGACGGAAATATTCTTTTCAAATGAACAGAACGAACCCACGAATTTTTCAATACAGTGTTTTTCACATTTTCAAGACGAAACGAAAAAAGCAGTGAGTCATTCGGTAAAAAAAATTGTGAGCGAAGTTCCTGCAATCGTAATTGTTCATTTCCCCGAATCACAATATTTCTCACTTTGAGCATTTGACTCCATCGAATTGCATAAAAATGAAGTACGCCTACTCCTATCAATAACAGTACGCATACTGTTATTTTAGAAAAAAGCAACCATCGGTCTTTACCGATTTTTATTTTTGAAATCAGATTCCGCATTGACAAATATTATTTTAAATTTTCCTGAAAGCCAAGTAACTGCACTTCTAACTCTAACATTATCCCGAATTTTTCCATCACGGTTTTCTTCGCAAGTTTCATCAAGCCGAGAACATCATTCGCTTTTGCATTACCGAGATTGACGATAAAGTTTGCATGCTTTTCAGAAATTTGCGCGTTACCGATTTGTTTTCCTTTCAATCCGCATTCTTCAATCAACTTCGCAGCAAAAAGTGGTTTCGGATTTTTGAAAACACTTCCCGAGTTCGGTAAATCAAGCGGTTGCGTTGCATTGCGTTTCTTCAACATTTCTTTTCGAATGTACATCATATCTTCTTTGTTTCCCATTGGAAGTTGAAATCGCGCACTCACAACAACATCATCTTTTTTCAACCCCGATGAACGATATTGAAATTGCGCTTCTTCTTTTGAAATAGTTTGAAATTTATTTTCACGAATTATTTCCACATCAATAATACAATCAGAAATTTCTCCACCGTGCGCGCCGGCATTCATTCGTATTGCGCCGCCGATTGTTCCCGGAATTCCTGCAAGCATTTCCACTCCTTTCAATTCCCGTTGAATACAAAAATCCACAAAGCGATTCAACATTACTCCCGATTCAACGTCTATAAAATTATTTTCAAAAGAAATTTTATTCAAACCGCTTTCCAAATTGATAACAACGCCGCGAATTCCATCGTCACTTATCAGAACATTACTTCCGTTTCCTAAAATGGTAAATGAAATATTTTGTTCTTGCAAAAATGAGAGCAACGCAAGCAAATCATTTTTATCATTCGGCTCTGCATACAAATCCGCCGGACCGCCAATACAAAACGACGTGTGTTTACTCATCATTTCGTTTAACGCAAGTTTTCCTTGAAAATTTTTCTGTAGTTCATCGAGTCGAAGCATTACATTAGTTACGAGTTACGAGTTTTGGATAAATAATTTCAACTACAAAGTATTTTTCATTTCAGATGAACATCGAACTTTATTACCTTAGTAACAGAATTATCGAACGACACTCTAACCTTCTTACCTTAGTAACCAAATTGAACCGACAAATATCAAACCTTATTACTCTATCTCCCATCGCAATGTTTTCTGATAAAACTTGATGAAATCCTCATACTCTTTTTGAAAACTCACTTTCTTATGATGTTCGGGTTGATTCAAAATATATTTGCACACTTTATCTACATCCGATTTTGAAACAGAAAAAGCCGATGCAGTATCTTGCCATACGAACGTACCATTGCAAAGTTTATTCTCGTTGATAAATCGCTGAGAACTTTCTGCAACTTTTTCCATTAATGTTTCTTCCGATATTTTTGGTGAACGTGAAACAAGAAAATGAACGTGTTCGGGATTTGCATAAATAGCATACAATTTCGAAGCGCTATTATTCACTATTCCAGTAATGTATTTTTCAATTCGTATTCTATGCGTCGCAGTAATAAAAGGATAACGATTCTTTGTTATGAGAATCAAGTGTGTATATAAATTATGATACTCGATTTTCATTTTACTAAAGTAATAAGGTTAACTAATAGAACTCTGCAATTTATTACTAAGGTCATAAGGCCTGCAACATACACTTCATTCGTAAACTTGTAATCATTCGTTATTCGCACAATCTTATTTCAACAATACAAGTTTCTTCGTTTCAACAAAATAGTTTTTTCATTTTTAACTTTTCACATTTAATTGATTCAAAAACTCTATTCCATATTTCCACACATCGCCCGCTCCCATCGTTACAACTAAATCATTTTCTTTCGCAATAGTTTTTAAAAATTGTGGAAGATTTTTTTTATCAGAAATGTAGTGAACGTCTTTATGTCCGTATTGCTTTGCCGCATTCACTATCAATTCGCCAGTAATTCCTTGAATCGGTTCTTCACGTGCGGGATACACATCGGTAACAACCAACACATCGGAAAGTAAAAACGCTTTTCCGAACTCTTCGTAAAAATCTCGCGTGCGCGAATACAAGTGCGGCTGAAACACACACACGATTCGTTTTTTTCTCCAACCGGATTTTGCACCATCAAGCGTTACTCTACATTCCGTTGGATGATGCGCATAATCATCATACAACATTATGCCATTCGCTTCGCCTTTCTTTTCCCAACGCCGATATACACCGGAAAATTTTTCTATTCCCGATTTCACTTTTGCAAACGGAATTCCCAACTCCAAACCAACAGCAATTGCCGCCAACGCATTTTGCACATTATGTTTTCCCGTCGCTTGCATTTCGATAGTACCGATTTCATTCCACGATTTCACGACAGAAAATTTCGTAATGTTTTCTTTATGCGAAATATCCACCGCTTGTAAATCTGCTTGCGGATTCAAACCGTACGTAATTATTTTTTTCTTTTTCAGATGAACCATTATGTCTTGCAGCGTCGGTTCATCCAAACACAACACAACAAAACCATAAAACGGAACTTTGTTTGCAAATTGTATAAACGCATTTTTGATGTCTTCTAAATCGCGATACGTGTCGAGATGGTCAACATCAAGAGTTGTAAGAACTGCTATCGTCGGCGTAATCGAAAGAAACGAACGGTCAAATTCATCCGCTTCGACAACGATAAATTCACCTTTTCCTAAACGCGCATTTGTTCCACCAAGTCCGTGCAATCTTCCACCGACAATAACAGTTGGGTCAAGATTTCCTTCCATCAGCACTAAACTCGTCATCGAAGTCGTCGTTGTTTTTCCGTGTGTTCCTGCGATACCGATTCCGTATTTCAAACGCATCACTTCAGCAAGCATTTCTGCACGGCGAATAATCGGAATTTTTCTTCGTTGCGCTTCAAGAACTTCTTCGTTATCCATTGTTACTGCGGAAGAATACACAAGCGCATCAACATCATTGGCAATATTTTTTTCTGAATGTCCTTCAAAAATAATTGCGCCGAGTTGTTGCAAACGTTCCGTAACATCACTCAACGATTTATCCGAGCCGGAAATTTTAAATCCTTCGTTTAAAAGAATTTCCGCGATGCCGCTCATTCCTGCACCACCGATACCGACGAAGTGTATTTTTTTTATCGAACTAAACAAAACTAATTTTAGATTTTAGATTTTACATTTTAGATTGATTACAGATTTGAGATTACGGATTACATTTTAAAACCGTAATCTGAAATCAGTAATCCGTTATCATTTTCCCAACAACATTTTTAGCGAAACTCCGAGCAGTAACACACCAAAAATTTTTTTCAACATATCATTCGAAAGCGTAACGGCAAGCGAACTTCCGAAATACGCACCGAACAAATATCCGAGTGCTAAAATAATCGCGACATTAACATTGATATTTCCACTGCGATAATATTCCAACACAGCAAGTATTCCTACAGGCGGAAGTAGCATTGCAAGCGATGTTCCCTGCGCCATTTTTTGCGAGAAGCCAAACAGAAAAACAAGAATCGGAATAACAAACACGCCGCCGCCAACGCCAACAATGCCGCTCGAAAATCCGACAACAAGTCCGACGATTAAAAATAAAATTGTGTTGAGATTGAATTCCATAGTATTTTCGATTTGAGATATGAGATTTGAGATGTGCGTTCATTACTTTTACTCAAATTGCACATCGCATATCTCATATCGGTTTACTGATTTCTCTTTCCAAATCTTCGCTTCATTCTTCGCGGAACGCGTTCGCTGATGCGTTGCATTTCTGTTAACAAATCTCTGTCGCGTTCATATCGTCCGATGCGAATGCGAAACACTCTTCGTCGCGATTTTGTTTTCAGGATAACAACTTGTCTGCGACCTGCAGTGCGAACGCTTTTTTCGCGGCTGATATGCATCCATTCTATTTCCGAAATCAAAAGAATATGTTCGCGAAATCGTGTTTTAAAAATCAGTTGATGCTCGGTAATGAGCAATCGTTTGTCGCGCAACGTATTGAGTCCTAATGTTACAAGCGAGATAAACACAAAAATAATGAATACGTAAAAAATCGGGTCGCGGAAGACAAATTCAAATTTATCTTCTATAAAACTTCCGCGAACGCCAACGTATATAATCAACGTAACTAAATACACTAACGCTTGCAGATAATAAAAATCGAGTTTGTATTTAAATGTTTTTTCTTCCATTATAATTTTTCGCATTTCAATTGTGCGAATAACGAATGCTTACGAATTTGCGAATCAGTTACATTCGTAGATTCGTAACGCTTCGATATTCAGACAATGGCATTTACTTAATTTGACAATGCAATGATACTTTCTGCAATTTCTTTTCCCGCGTTTGGTTTTCCCAATCGCCTGCAATTGGTTTCCAATTCTTTTCTTTGTTCATCGTTATTCAAGAGTGAAAAAATTTTCTCTCGTAATTCAGTAGAAATATTTTTCTCTAAAAGCATTTCTGCGGCACTTTCACTCACTAATACGTTGGCATTTTCTACTTGATGATTTGCCGCGGCAAATGGATAGGGAACAAGTATTGACGCTTTTCCAAGTCGTGTAATTTCTGCAAGCGTTGTTGCTCCACTTCGACACAGCACAACATCGGCAATCGCGTACGCGTAATCCATTCTCTCAATAAACGGTGAAATCCACAAATCGTTTTTCGAATAATTCAAACTTACTTTTTGCAATTCTTCAATTTGATTTTTTCCGGTTTGCCAAATTATGCGAACATTATTTTGTACAAGTTCGTCAAGCAAATTCACCACAGCATTGTTTATGGCTGATGCTCCTAAACTTCCGCCAAACACCAGCAATGTTTTTTTTTCAACATAAGAATCGAAACCGAAATATTTTATTGCATCTTCCCTATTGACGTTATCAAGTTCTGCTCGTGTTGGATTTCCTGTTACAAAAATATTTTCTGTTTGTTTCAAATATTTTCTTGCCGCTTCAAATGTTAAATGCACTTGCGTTGCTTTGTTTGAAAGCAGTCGCGTTGTCATTCCCGGAAAACTATTTTGCTCGTGAATCACTGTCGGAATTTTTAACAACGATGCAACGTACACAATTGGACCACAAACATATCCTCCCGTTCCTACAACAACATTCGGATGAAATTTTTTTATGATAAAAAACGATTGCATCAATGAAACAATCACTTTCAACGGAAATAAAAAATTCGAGAATGACAATTTTCTTTGTAATCCGCTAATCCAAATTGTTTGAAACACAAAGCCTTTTTGCGGAACAACATTTGCTTCAATTTTATTTCTTGTTCCGACAAACAAAATTTCAGTTTCCGGAAAATCTTTTTTTATATACTCCGCAATCGCAATCGCTGGAAACAAATGACCACCGGTTCCACCGCCGGCAAATAATATTTTTACACGTTTTGTCACACGGGTAACATTACTTCTTACAATTCTTCATCGCTGCATTCCGCGCCGCTTAATTCTTGCGCTCGCTGTCTTGACTGCGATGAAACATTGAGAAGTATTCCGACGGCAAATGATGATGCGAACATCGAAGTTCCTCCGTATGAAATAAACGGAAGCGGCAAACCAGTCAAAAAAAACACGTCGAGGGTAACCGCCATATTGACAAACGTTTGAACACCAATATTTGCTGTTAAACCAAGTGCAAGTAATTTTGCATAATCATCAGTTGCTTTTGAAGAAATTTTTATTCCACTTAATACGACAAATAAGAAAGCAAACGCAAGTGAAGTCGTTCCAACAAATCCATACTCTTCACCGATAATTGCATAAACAAAATCGCCCATTGGTTCAGGCAAAAATAGGTCGCGTTGTTTGCTTTCACCTGGAGCAACTCCTAAAATTCCTCCGCTACCGAACGCTATCAGCGATTGACGTATTTGATAATCGTTTTTTATGTGTTCAGTTTTTCTTTCGAATTTGCTCACGATACGTTGTTTTGCATACGGATTAAATAAAAGCCACACTGCAGCGAAAAACAGCAGTACGGTAAATACGATGAGCAAATGCGTTACCCGCGCGCGTGCAAAGTATAACATTCCGCAACTGACAATTAACATTATTCCGGAAACACTAAAATGTGGCTCAAGGATTATCAAACCGACAATGAGTGCTACAGGTAAAATTTTCGGCACAAAGCCCCACCAAAAATTTCGGATACTATATTCATTTTTTCTTGATAAACTCCACGCAAGATATATGATCAAAACATATCGCGCTATTTCCGAAGGTTGAAAACTTATAAATCCCATTGAAAGAAAACGATTGGTATTGTTCGCACCGTTTCCCCAAATCAATACGACAAGTAATAACATCATCGTTCCGTATAATAACCACTTTGCAATCGGAATTTCTAAACGTGAAGTATCATCACTGCTTCTTTTCTTGAAAATATTTTTGGGAAACAAACTATACCATTGATATGGAATAAACATTCCTCCACATAATGCAAGCAGCCCTATTCCTACGCGGAATATTTGATTGTAAAGCAAATCTGTTGTTCCCTGCGGATTATTTTTCGCTAATGCAATTCCTGCACCAATACTATAAATAACAAGAATACTGAAACCCATCAATGCAAGCACTGTGAAAAACAGCCATTTATCAATTTGTCGAAATGTGTGTTTCATAAACTCTTGACAATATTTTTAAAATCATTTCCACGTTCTTCAAAATTAAAATACCAATCGAAACTTTTACACGCGGGGGAAAGAAGAACGATATCGCCGCGTTGAGATTTCGCTTTCGCTTTTTCTGCTGCTTCACTCATTGACAAAACAATTTCAACTTTCATAAACGAAGAAAAGAAATCAAATATTTTTTCTGCGCTTTCTCCGATGGCAATAACAGCACGAACATTATTTTTTACCAAATTACGTATTGCCGAGTAATCATTTCCTTTTTCTCTCCCGCCGAGAAGTAAAATTATTTTTTGTTCTCGCTCCAAATCAAACGCTTTTAAAGCAGGAATAACTGCGTCAACATTCGTCGCTTTGGAATCGTTGTAATATTTCACGCCGTCGAGTTCACGCACAAATTCAATACGATGTTCAACGCCTTTAAATGTTCTGAGCGTTTCCCGAATCGAATCAGCAGGAATATCGAACGCTTGCGCTGCTAATGTGGCTGCCATTGCGTTTTCTGCGTTATGCATTCCGGGAATAAACATTTCTTTGCGATTGAGAAACGAAACAGTTTTATTTTTAATCGTTGTTGTAATAACATCGTTTTCAAGAAACGCGCCATTATTCAGTTTAGTTGAACTACTAAATCCCAACGTTTGCGCTTTTGTTTTCTTTGCAAGCGAACTCGTCCACGAATCATCAGCGTTGTAAATAAAAACATCGCTCGCAGTTTGATTTATAGAAATACGCGCTTTCGATGCAACGTAACTTTCCATTTTGTTTTCATAGCGGTCAAGATGGTCGGAAGTAATGTTTGTAATAATCGAAACCTTCGGATGAAACGTTTCGCAAAAATCAAGTTGATAACTACTCACTTCCAACACAACAATTGAATCAGTTTTCGTTTGCAAAACAAAACTTGAAAATGGGTTGCCAATATTACCACCAACAAATGTTTGTTTTCCATAATCAGAAAATATTTTTCCCAATAACGCCGTTGTTGTTGTCTTGCCATTCGTTCCTGTAATTGCAACAATCGGCGATTCGCAAAACCAACTTGCCAATTCAATTTCACTCACAATTTTTATTTCTCGTCGCTTTGCTTCAACCATTATGCTTGCATCACTTGGAACGCCGGGACTTATCACAAACAATTCACAATCAAAAACTTTTTCCGAATGTGTTCCAATTTCATATTGCACTTTCAATGATTGCAATTGCGGAAGAAATGCAGAAAGATTTTCTTCGGAATTCTTATCGCTTACAAACGGAATCACTTCGACATTTTTCAACAACGATGCCGCTGCAATTCCGCTTTTCGCCGCGCCGATTATCGTAACTTTTTTATTTCGCAAATCGTGTTTCACTATCGTAACTTCAACGATGCTAAACTAAAAATCATCAACAAAATTGCGATGATGTAAAATCGCGTAACAATTTTTTGTTCGCTCCAACCGAGCAATTCAAAATGATGATGCAGCGGCGCCATTTTAAAAACACGTTCCCCTTCGCCATATTTTTTTCTTGTGTACTTAAAATAATACCGCTGAATAATCACCGAAACTGTTTCGACAAAAAAAATTCCACCGAGAATCGGAAGCAGCAATTCTTGTTTGAGCAAAACGCACATTGTTCCAATTGCACCGCCCAACGCAAGTGAACCCGTGTCTCCCATAAATACCTCTGCTGGATTGGAATTAAACCATAAAAATCCGAGTGATGCTCCGACTAATGCAGTGCAGTAAATCGCGAGTTCGCCGCTTTCGCGAAGGAACGGAATGTTCAAATATTTTGCAACGATTGCATTTCCGGAAACGTAACAAATAATTGCGAGCGTAATTGCAACGATGCCAACAGTTCCCGCCGCAAGTCCATCGAGTCCATCGGTGAGATTCACTGCGTTGGAAGTTGCGGCAATAACAAAAATTACCATCGGAATGTAGAGATAACCGAAGTCGAAATAAAAATTTTTTACAAACGGAACAATAGTTGACGATTTCAAATTGCGAATTCCTTCATCAAGAAGTTGAGGAAAAAAATAAATTGTTCCGCCGACAATTGAACCAACAATTATTTGCCCGATGAGTTTGTCGCGTTCAATCATTCCTTTCGGTTTTTTTAAGATTACTTTTAAATAATCATCAATGAAACCAACGGTTCCAAGTGCGAGCGTTGCAAACAACATTAACAACACATATCCGTTGTTCATATCACCCCATAACAATACGGGAATAATTGTCGCACTCAAAACAATAATTCCTCCCATTGTTGGCGTTCCGGCTTTTTTGCGATGTGTTTCGGGGGCTTCAAGTTTTGCTGCTTCGCCGATTTGTTTTCGTTTCAACATTCGAATTATTTTCGGACCGATAACAAACGCAATAAACAATGCTGTAACCGTTGCCGCGCCCGCGCGAAACGTAATATATTTGAACACGCCAAATCCCGGCGGATGAAATGTGTTTTCGAGATATGTGAATAAATAATACAGCAAAACTATTTTAGATTTTAGATTTTAGATTGCAAATTTGATTCACTGTAACGAATAACGATTCACTGATAACGAATTCACCACTTCTTCCATCTTCATTCCCCGCGAACCTTTGACGAGAACAATATCATTTTCTGAAATTGTGTTGTGCAAATCGGAAATAAGTTTTTGTTTGTTATCGTAATGTTCGGAAAATTGTGTTCTTGCATTTTCACTTGTGAGTTTTGAAAATTCTCCATACACATATAAATAATTGAAATTCATTTCAGAAATTATTCTTCCAATGCGCTGATGTTCAACTTTGCTTGCATTTCCCAATTCCAGCATATCACCAAGAACAATAATTTTCTTTCCGCTTGTTTTCATTTGTTGCAATGTTTGCAATGCCGCAATGACAGAATCGGGATTGGAATTATACGTATCGTTGATAATCGTAATTCCATTCACTTTCAGAATTTCCATTCGTTTATCGTACGCGAGAAAATTTTCTAACGACGATTTTATATTCACGGAAGAAATTCCGAAATAATTCCCGACGGTTGCTGATGCGAGCGCGTTAGTCGCGTTGTGCATTCCGGGAATTTGTAATTTCAAACTGCGAATTGCGAAATGAGAATTATTTATTGATACAGAAACGCAACCATTTTCATCAATATTTTCAATGGTTCCTTTCACTTCTGCATTGGAAATCAATCCGAATGACTTCTTCTTCTTCAAAACAGAAGAATGTTTTTGAATTGCTTCATCATCTTGATTCACAAAACCAAACATCGAATGAGAAAATGTTGTTGTTTCTTCTTTCGCAATATTTTCGAGCGAACCGAAAAATTCCAAATGCTCTTTGCCGATGTTGGTTACAAGCGAATGTGACGGCAAAGCAATATTCGACAAATATTCTATTTCGCCAAAATGATTCGAGCCGAGTTCAAGCACAACGATTTCTGTTTGTTTATTTATTCCGAACAACGTTTGCGGAACGCCGATGTGATTATTGTTATTCGCCTGCGTCGAATGAACATTGTATTGCGTTTCCAAAACTTTTGTAAGCATTTCTTTTGTTGTCGTTTTTCCGTTGCTTCCCGTTATTGCAAGGAGCGGAATATCAAATTTCTTTCGCCAAATGTTTGCAAGCATTCCATACGCTTTTGTTGTGTCATCAACGAAAACTAAACCCAAACTACTGACTACTGACTGCTGACTGCTGATTTCTTCGTACCATGTTTTTTCAACAACCGCAACACGAATTCCATAAGCAAAAACTTGTTCGACAAAATTATGTCCGTCAAATTTTTCTCCCCGCAACGCAACAAAAATTTGTCCATCGTTGATTGCACGAGAATCCGTTGAAACTCCAAGAAACGGTTCGCGCAAAAATTGTTCGATATTGAGCGCTTCTGCGTTGGGAATTTTGAGAACATCTTCGATAAACAACATTGCTTTTAAAAACCTTCAAGGTTTAATTCCATTCAAATTGAGCAGTGAAAATCCATTGAATTTTAAACAAGAAACCTTGAAGATTTTCTTACGCATTTTCTCGAATAAATTTTTCGACTTCTTCCCTGTCGCTGAAATGCTCTTTCGTCGTTCCAACAATTTGGTAATTCTCGTGACCTTTTCCCGCAATCAACACAACATCATTTTTCTTTGCAAGTGATAATCCTTTCTGAATCGCTTCGCGGCGATTGACCATTCTCAAACACGCGGCATTATTTTTTATTCCAGATACAACATCGTCAATTATTTGTTCAGCATTTTCCGTTCGCGGATTATCGGAAGTTACAATGAGAACATCACTCAATGCGCTCGCAACATTTCCCATGTTCGGCCGCTTGGTTTTATCTCTATCTCCGCCTGCGCCAAAAATCGTAATCACTTTTCCGCGTTCTTTTTTGGATAACACATCGCGAATTGTATTCAAAACATTTTCCAACGCATCGTGCGTGTGAGCGTAATCTATAACCGCCGTCCAACCTTGCGGAGAATGTATTTTCTCGAATCTTCCCGGTGCAGATTTTAGATTTTCGATTTTGGATTTTAGATTTGGAATATTAAATTCAGTTGCAACAGAATACGCCGCGAGTAAATTATACACATTAAACTTTCCAACAAACGGAGATGAAATTGAAGTATTGTTCACAGAAAATTGCGTTCCGTTAATTGAAAGAAAAATTTCTTTCGCTTGAAAATCCGCTTGAGAATTTATTCCATAAAAAACTTTTTTGGCTTTACAGTTTTCCAAAATTCGCTTTCCATATTCATCATCAGCATTGGAAATTGCGATTCCCTTTTCTTTCAAGTTGTTGAAAATAATTTGTTTCGCCAGAAAATAATTTTCCATTGTCGAATGAAAATCCAAATGGTCTTGCGTTAAATTGGTGAACACAGCGCAATCAAAATCAAGTGCGAAAACTCTATCAAGCGCAAGCGAATGTGAAGAAACTTCCATTACAGCGGAAGCGCAACCGTTCTTCACTATTTCTGCAAGCAGTTGATTGAGTTCCAAACTTTCCGGCGTTGTGTGCGTAGCTTCGCATTCAGTTTTTCCATCGAAATATTTTATGGTTCCGAGCAAACCGACTTTATTGGTTTCCGAAGAAAGCAACTGCTGAATCATCATCGTCGTCGTCGTTTTTCCGTTTGTTCCCGTAACGCCGATGAGTTGCAATTTCTTTGATGGATGTTGATAAAAGTTTGCTGAAATTTGCGCTAATGCTTTTCGGGAATTTCCCACAACAACTTTAATCACTCCGCTGTGCATTGCAAGAGAATCGGGAAATGCATTATCATCTTCAACAACAACGCATTTCGCTCCGCGGCTTACTGCTTCGGAAATAAATTTGTGTCCGTCAACTGCTGTTCCGCGAATCGCAACAAACATTTCATCGCGCAAAACTTTTCTCGAATCGTATTGAATTCCCGCAAGCATTACTTCGTGCGTTACTACCATTCGTCCAAACATCGTTTGAAATAATTTGATAACGGAAACTTCGTTTAAAAGTTGTGAAAGTAACATTACAATCGCTTGAAACTGTTTTTGTTTGCTTTTCCGTATTCTTCCATAATGCCATCAAGAAACTTCCAAAATGCATACGCAGTTGCTTCTGCCGCATACGTAACTTTCGCATAGTTTTCTGCATTCACATTTTTCGAAATCAATTCCAGTTCAATCGAAGAATGACACGCATCTTTTTCTTGCCGAACAGCAAAAAATTTTATCGCACGCTTTTCTGTTGAATGATAATATTTTTGCAAACCGTCCATTTTCAATTTGAGAATCCCCGGTAATTGCGCTTCGTACGCATACAACGACGCAATTCCTTCAATAGAAGAACGATTCCGACAAAAATTACTCATCTGTTCGAGTAGATATTTTGTTTTTGGCGACGGTTGCGAATGTTCCAATTCATCACGCAACACACCAAGCGATTCTGCAAAGCGTGTCCACAATTCCACAAAATGTTCTTTGCCTTTTTCTTCTGCGCGAAGATTTTCGAGTAACGCTTGACGCACCCATAATTCCGAGGTGTTGGAATGTACCGCGCTCACCATGCGCGGAAACATTTTGACAATGTGATAAAACTGACACGAGTATATTTTCAACGTCTCCTGCGACAAACCTCCGCAATTCCACATCTGAAAAAACGGATGACGCAAAACGTCGTGTCGTTGCAGTATAGAATGAATCGTTGACGAAACGGAAAATGCAGAATCAAAAATTTCTGTTTGTGATCGCGAAGAAGTGAGTGGGTGTTTAGTAAGAATTTTTGTTATCATAAATTTTCATCAAGGAACAGTGTTACCAAAATTCATACGTGTACTGTATCACGCGTTCCGTTTCTCCGGCTGCGTTAAAAATTGTTTCCACTTCGATTCGCTCGGAAGTGTAATCGTACTGATGTTTGCGCAATAGTTTTTTTTCTCCCGAATAATCTATGCGTTCAATCAACTGATGGTTGTTATTGTACTGATATACCCAACGAAATTTCCACGTTTTTCCTTCTCTTCCTTTTTCTTCCAGTAATTGCTTCTGCGAATCGTACCGGTATTCTTTTACAGAATATAACGCGCCATCAGGTTTGAACAAATGCTCCTCGCTCAGTAATCCTACGCTATCATAAATTTTTTGTGAATAAAAACCCGGATTCCCTTGAGAATTTATTTCTGCAGTTTTCAGTAATGTTCCCAGCGAATCATAATGATAAACAAGTTTCAATGAAAATTTTTCGTCGCTAAAAACATCATAGTACACCAACATTCCACTGCTATCATAATAATATTTTTTGCGCACACTTCCGCTCTTCTGAACCTCCGCCCAAAACCGTTCGATTATTTCCTCTTCTATTTTACCATTCTCATTATATATTTTGACGGTCTTTGAACCGTTGGGCGTGCGTTTGCCATTATGGTCAATCGTAAATTCCGTCTGCACTTCTTTTTTTAAACGCTTATTTTCTTCCAAAGTCTTCTGCTCCGAAATGCAAGAATACACGCAAAGAACAAATGCAAAGAACATTGAAATCATTTTCGTCATCAAAATCCCGCAAGTTTTTCTTTATTGCAAATAATTGTTACCGTCGTTCCGCGCATAATGTATGTTCCGGCGTTTGGTATTTGTTCTTTCACAATTCCGAATCCGTCCACAATACAACTGATTTTTTTTGCAGAAAGAACAGTCATCGCTTGCAGCACACTCATTCCTCGAACATCCGGCAAAAAAGTTTTCCCCAGCGTATCCAACGGAATTTCGTTGTGCAATGTTAATTGCGTATCACGCTGATTGTGTCCGCGAATCTCAACAATCTTGGATGCCGCCGGCACCGAAATATTCGCAGTAATATTCATACTTGACGTACCGAACAAAGCAGAAATTTTTTCTATCATTTCTTTCATTGCAGGCGCAGAAGTTTGTGAAGCATAATATTGCGCGACTTTCGGGTCGTCAATCATTACAAGTGCAGCATACTGTGGATTTTCAGCGGGGAAAAAACCGACAAATGTTGTTTGGTATCTACCGTTGACGTACCGGCGGAAAATATTTTTTTTCACTGTTCCGGTTTTTCCTGCAAGTCGAATATCGGTTACTTTAGAATCCTTCGCAGTTCCAGAATCCACCACTCCTTCGAGAAATCCTGTTAACATTCGCGCCGTTTCCTCTTTCACCGATTGACGAACACGATGCCGTCTCCCTTCGTACAATACCGTTCCATTCGGAGAAACGATTTTTTGAACGACATACGGTTGCAACAATTCGCCCCCGTTGGCTATTGCAGAATACGCCATCAGTATTTGCAACGGCGTTACGCTCACTTCATAACCGTACGAAATGACGTTAAGCGACGTTTTCGACCAATACACCGGTTTAGAAATTTTTCCTTCTACTTCACCCGGAATTTCAATTCCCGTCGCCGAACCAAAACCCAGATTAACAGCAGTTCGGTATAATCGTTCGCATCCAACAATATCAGAGATTTTTGCCATTACAATATTACTCGAAACTTCGAATGCGCGACGAAAAGTGAGTGTAGGATAAAAATGCGCATCCGTGATCGGAGTTTTTCTATAAGGAGCAAAATACGTTCTGCCAGCTACGAATATGCGATGCGGGTCAACTAATTTATATTCTATTGCGGCTGCAGATACAACTAATTTGAAAACTGAACCTGGTTCAAACATATCCGTAATTGCGCGCGGTTTGAGATCTTTTATGGCTGTCGAATCGAACTCATACGGAGAAATAAACGGATACTGCGCCATCGCAAGCACTTCGCCGGTCAAAGGATTGACTACAATTCCAAGTCCTCCTTCCGCGTTGTGTTTCGCTACAGCATTTTGCAACACATCTTCTACGACCAACTGAATTCTCACATCCATTGTCAACGTCATATCGTTTCCAGAAATCGGGGGCACTTCCGGATTATCAATGCGCGGCGCTGTCTTAAATTTTCCAACTTTCTGCAGCAACATTTCGCCATCAGTGCCGCTCAACAACGAATCAAACGATGCTTCTAATCCGGAACAACCTTCGTTCTGAATATTGGTTAATCCTAACATTTGCACTCCCATCGAGCCATATCGATACACGCGACGGGGAAAATCAATTTCATACAAATACGGGAGATTCAATTTTCTTACTCTTGCCGCATCTTCCGGAGAGACATTCGACGCAACGAAGTTATATTTTTTTTCTTCGGAAAGTTTGCTCATCAGTTCATTCTTTGAAATATCTAATACGTGACTGATACCACTGATGATACTATTTCTGTGTTGTTCCGTTAACCATTTCGGATATGCAACAAACGAAGAATAATTCACTGTTGATACAACAACATTTCCGTTTCTGTCCAAAATTTTTCCGCGATGCGCATTGATTGTTACCAAACGTTCATGCAACGATTCTGCTTGCTTTTGATAGAATGATGCATCAATGATTTGCACCTTCACAAGTCGCGCAACGATAGCAAAAAAAACAACGATGACAATGATGCGCAACCAATACACATCTCTGAAAAATCTCTTCGCAAATTGCTCTCGATATTCATGTTCCCGGAATAATTCACTCACATCCGGAGTTTGATGTTTAGATTGTTGAAAAAATGAAACGATGTGTCGCTTCATGGTTCTGCATCCTTTCGAGCATCAACAGGAATTTCAACAATGGGCGTGCGCGAAATCTGCAATCCGAAACGCATTGCATTCTGCGTTATCGGTTCGTAACTCGTGCGACGATTGAGTTCCGCGAGCAACGTCTCTCTCTCGTCCATCATTGTTCGTACTTTTTGTTCTTGCGAAAAATTCATTTCATAAAGATGCATAATCTGAAAATGATTCCAAAGATATATTCCTCCATACACAACGCACATACACAACACAAAAATCAAATTGGAAAACGTGAACCATTTCGACAATGCTTGTTTTTTCTTTCGCAATATCATGGACGATGCCACAGAATTATTCGGATGTTCCTTGTTTCGTTGCAACAAATTTTCTCCCCCAAGCGTAAAACTTTCCACTACCATTATTTACTTTCGTTACATTTTTTCCGCAACGCGAAGTTTTGCACTTCGTGCACGCGAATTATTACTGATTTCTTCTGAAGTCGGAACGATGGGCTTTTTCGTAAGAATTTTTAAATCGTGAAAACTGTTTTGCGAGTGCTTCAGAAAACATTGTTTCACGATTCTATCTTCGCCCGAATGATAAGAAATAACGACGATTCTTCCCGATGGCAACAATAATGGTATTGCTTGTTCCAAACAGAATGATAAATTTTCCAATTCATTATTGACGTCCATTCGTATTGCCTGAAAAATTCTTGCGAGTGATTTCACAAGAAATTTTCCGCCGATGCACTTCTGAACAATTTCCTTTAACTGCGTTGTCGTTACGATTTTTTTCTTGACGCGCTCGGTTACAATTCTCTTCGCAATTTTTCTTGCGTATCGTTCTTCGCCGTACTTCCAAAAAATCTCCGCAAGCGATTCTTCAGAATATTCATTCACAACAACTTCTCCTGTCAATTCCTGTGTGCGATTCATCCTGAAATCAAGTTGCGCATCTCCTCGAAAACTAAACCCGCGTTGTCTATCATCCAATTGACGCGAGGAAACGCCGATGTCGAGAAGACATCCGCAAATCTTCTGCACATTGCGACGAAATAAAGCATCGTGAATATTGATAAAATTTTCTCGCAATAATATTTTGTTCTCATACGACACCAGTCGCTTCTCCGATATTTGCAATGCATCGTCGTCAACATCAAATCCAATCAACGTTCCTTTACGCGAAATACGTTTCAAGATTTCTTCCGCGTGTCCACCGTCGCCAACGGTTGCATCCACATAAACACCATTCAAATCCGCAATCAAAAAATCAAGCGCGATTTCTTTCAGCACCGGTTGATGAAATTCTCGTTCCACGTATAGCGTTAGTAAGAAGTTCGTTTTTTCGTTTGCTGCAATTTCTTTTTCGCTTGCAGAATATATTTTTCGTACACATTCGGATTCCAAATTGCAAGTTTATTTCCTAAACCCACAAACCGCACTTCATTCTTGATTTGCGCGTGGTTCAACACTTCTTTTGAAAGCATGATATAATTGTGAGAATTTATTTCGCAGTATTCAATTGCATCTCCCGTTGTCATCGCTTTATCGAATTCTTCTTCGTTTTCTTCCACGTCGTAGTTGTTCAAACGTTCGTGCTCCTTCTGAAATGCGCTAAACGCATACAATAATAAACACGGCTGGAAACGCGAGGATTTTACAACAAACTCCGTTTCCGTGTTGTTCAAATATTTTTGCATTCGCAAGGGAATTTTGATTCTTCCTTTTGCATCAACAGAATAAATTTCTTTTCCGTAAACTGCAGCCATCGTTTGAAAATCCAATCAATAAAAACATAAAAACACACAAAACAACATTTTCCTACATTTTTGTGGCGAAAAAATACTACTTCAATGTTTGATTTCCAAATTCTTTTACAAATATTTTTAAAAATTATTTTGTGATTTTTTTCTCAAGAGGGGTTGTATTTTCTTAATGAAGATGTTTTCATTACGCGAATGCATTGTTCGAAGGAGAGAAGTAGTTGAAGAACAAAAGAAATTATATTTCTTTATTCTCGATAGAGATTTTTTCTCCAAGTGTAATTAAACCATAGTATTTATTCGCTCTTCCGCAATTTAAGATTATTGTTTTATCAATGATGTCGTTCCCGCGCGCTTCGTGAATATGCCCGCACACGCAGAGTGTTGGTTGAAATTCTTCTATAAATTTTCTGACACTCGTACTTCCCGCGTGCATTCCGTTCGACAATTTGTCAACGTTTGTATGATACGGCGGCGCGTGTGAAACGAGTATGGTTATGTTGCAATGTTCAATCATCCGATAACCCTGTTTCGCTCGCTGAAAAATTTCTTCTTCCGAAATTTCATACGGCGTGTGCATCGGGGTAAACGGTGAACCGCTGATTCCAAAAAAACCTACACTTCCAATGATTTTTCCGTTGGCATTGATACCGATTTTTTCGTCACGCAATATTTCATCTGTCCAAGAATAATCCACATTCCCGCTTATGGCAACAATGTTTTTTGCTGTTTGAGTGAACGCGGCAATTGCACTGCGAATTTCTTTCACACTTCCCATCGTCGCAATGTCGCCGGCAAGAATAAGAATATCGGGATGTTCTTTTTCGATGATGGAACGCGCAACAGAATACGAACCGTGAATATCTGAGAGTGCGAGAATTTTCATACGCTTAAGCAATGAATGTGCATTTATTCTTTGATGAGCGATGAAACAAAATTTCTTGCGTACAATATACGTTGCGCGTTATCCTCTGAAAATTTCACTGACGTTTCTAATCGTAATTTTTTTTCCGCTTCGTAAAATTTTACTGTACTGTTGCGCGATGCCGTACGCAATATTGTTTGAAAAATTTCTCCATCGTAAAAATCTGAATCACGTTGCTCAGGAAATTCAAGAACCAATGTTCCATTCCTTAAATCTATTTTTGTTAAACCTATCGCCGCCGCCGCCAACCGTAATTCTATAAGTTCAAATAAATTCTGGACTTCGCTCGGAAACGAACCGAAACGGTCTAAAAGTTCTTCGCGAATCGCTCGCAATGCGGATTCGTTTTGTGCGACGGCAAGACGACGATACACATCAAAACGTTCTGCATCGCTTTCCATATAATGTTTCGGGATAACCGTTTCCATATCCGTTTCGATAATAACGTCTTTCCTTTTTTCCGAGAGTTGCGTCTTGGTATGAAACACGTTGCGAAACTCCGCTTGTTGCAACTCGGAAACTGTTTCTTGTACAATCTGCTGATACATTTCAAACCCCATTTCATTGATGAATCCACTTTGTTCCGCTCCCAACATATTTCCTGCTCCGCGAATTTCAAAATCGCGCATCGCTAAATGAAACCCGCTTCCCAATTCGGTAAATTCGTGAAGCGATTGCAAACGGCGCAATGTCGTTTTCGGAAGCAACGAAAGCGGCGGTGTGAGTAAATATGCGTATGCTTGTATATTGGAACGACCAACTCTTCCGCGTATCTGATACAATTCCGCCATTCCGAAATGATGCGCGCGATTAATGATAATGGTATTGACATTCGGAATATCAAGTCCCGATTCGATAATTTTCGTGCATACAAGCACATCGAATTTTTTTTCCCAGAAATTGATCATTGTTTTTTCAAGTTCATGTCCTTCCATTTGTCCGTGAGCAATACCAAAACGCGCTTCGGGAACATATTCCCGTAACCGCGCAATAATGGTTTCCATATCGTTCACGTGGTCATTCACAAAATAAATTTGTCCTCCGCGATGAAGTTCATGGACGATTGCATCGCGGATAATCGCTCTATCAAATTGGCATATCGAAGTAATGATCGGAAGACGGTTTTTCGGCGGCGTTTCCAACAGCGATAAGTCGCGAACCCCTAACAACGAAAATTGCAGTGTTCGCGGAATGGGTGTTGCCGTAAGCGTTAACGTATCAACATGTTCTTTCCGTTGTCGCAATTTTTCTTTTGCGGAAACGCCGAAACGATGTTCTTCATCAATTATCAATAAACCAACATCGCGAAATTCTACATCATCGGAAAGCAAACGATGCGTTCCGATAAGCACATCAATTTTCCCTTCCTGAACGTCTTCTAAAATTTTCTTTTGTTCTTTTGCAGTCTTAAATCGTGTAATGTTTTCTACACGCACAGCATATTTTTGCAACCGGTCATTGAACGTTCGAGAATGTTGTAATGCAAGAATGGTCGTTGGTACAAGCACCGCAACTTGTTTTTTATCCATCACCGCTTTGAACGCGGCGCGAATGGCGACTTCTGTTTTTCCGAAGCCGACATCTCCGCAAATCAATCTGTCCATTGGAACCGATGATTCCATATCTTTTTTAATTTCGACTGTTGCACGCAACTGGTCGTGAGTATCTTCATAAATAAACGACGCTTCCATTTCATTTTGCCACGTTGTGTCGGATGAAAAAGCGAATCCTTGTTTCATCGTTCGCTTCGCATACAGTTGCATCAATTCGCGCGCAATATCGTTGATACGTTTTTTGGCGCGCGTTTTTACGTTTTCCCATTCGCGCCCGCCGAGTTTCGTCAGCGTTGGCGTATGTCCATCTTTTGAAGAATATTTTTGTATGCGACTTAAATAATTGATGTTCACATAGAGAGCATCATCGTCTCTGTATAAAATTTTTGCGACTTCCTGCGTTCCACCGGAGGTAGAAATTTTTTGTAACCCTGCAAATTTTCCTACGCCGTAATCAATGTGCGTAACAAAATCTCCGCGTTGCAGTTGCAATAATTCTCGCGGCAACATTCCTCGAAACTTCATCCGCGAAATGCGTTCATTGCGTTTGCGTCTTCCAAAAATCTCGTGTTCCGTGTACAATACTAATGTTGCGGAAGGAATGTCAAACCCGGCATGAATACTTTCGCCAAGAAATTCTACGTTCGATAACTCAGAAACAGTTTGTTTGTTCGTGGATTCAATGTTTTCTTCGTCGCCGATGCGTAATAATTCTTCTAATCTTTTTTTCTCTTGCGTTGAAGAAGATGCGAGAAATATTTTATATGACTCCTGCGTTTTCTCGCGCAAATTGCGAATCAGTTCTTTGAGCGAACCGTTGAACGAAGGTTGCGCCATCGAATGAAAATTGATACTGCGTTCGCTCTGAGATGAATGGAACTGGGGAACATGAACATTCGGAAAGTACACAAAATTTTCTTTCAGTTCGTTCCAAGAAAAAAAATCGCGTTCGTTCGCAGAATATTGTTCCTCTATTTCTTTTTGAATCAGCGTCGGTTCATCAAAAACAAGAATACTGCTTGTTTGAAGATAATCGAAAACAGCAGAAGTGAATAATGATTGTTCCGTGGAAGTTTGCAGCACATTCGGCATAAGAATAACGCTTTTCATTTCCTTGATAGAGCGCTGCGAAAGTACATCGAATTCACGCATAGAAACAATTTCGTCGCCAAAAAATTCGACGCGCATCGGTGCAGCAGCGGCATACGAAAACACATCAACAATCCCTCCGCGCACGGAATATTCTCCCGAAGCGGTAACGAAATCCACTTTTTCAAAATTCCATTGCTGAAGTTTGCTCGTCAATGTTTCAAACGTAAATTCCTCATTGATATTCAGTTCGATATTGTTCTGCAAAACGGAATTCGGTGATGGAAGCTTTGTTGCAAGTGCGCGGGGATGAATAATAAGAATAAGTGGCGTTTGCTGTTGAAGTCGCCGCAGCAATTCTATGTGATTTTCTGTTGCATCCAGTAATACGGAATCGTGATAACGGAGCATTTCGGAAAAGAGCAGTACATTTTCTTTTCCCGAAAGAAGTGAACAATCATCAAATATTTGTTGCGCTTTCACTTGGTCGGAAGCAACAACGAGAATGTGCGTTGGATATCCGAGAAAAATTTTGGCAATGGCAAACGAAATCAGTGAGCCAGCGGCGTTGTGTACGACAAGAGTATTTCCCTCTTTCAACAACGAGATGTGTTCAAGAAGTTGTTGAAATTGCTGAGAACGAAAAATGATGTCTTGAACTTTGCGAAGCAATTTCGTGGTTACAGAGAGTTTCGCCGTTTTCTTTTTTGCGAAACAGAAGAGGAGAATTTATTTTCTTACAACAGCAACTTTTCCTGCGCCAACGTCTTTCCCTTGTTCGTCGGATGCGATAACAAAATAAATTCCTGTTGATGCAAGTTTTCCGTTCTTATCTTTTCCGTCCCAACGGGCAATACCGGCGCCGGGATTGTTTTCGGAATTGGCTACGACATCCAATACCAGCGTTCCATCAACGGAAAATATCTTGATTTTCGAATTAGCAATGAGCCCGCCGATTTCCATCGGTGATGAAGAAGGAATAAGAAATGGATTCGGTGAAAACGTAAGTTTATCAAAATTATTTTTAGGAACGACTGCAGCGGTGCGCAAACTTGATAAACCGTAGTTGGTACCAAAATATATTGCGCCGGATTTTCCATCGAGCGCAAGCGAAAGAACTTCATTCGAAACAAGTTTGCCGTCTGTATTTTCTACCGTATAACGATGAAGAATTGATGTGCCGTCGCTGTTCAGATAATAAATTCCTTGCGGCGTCGCAATCCATTTATTATTCAACGCATCAACGACGATTGCAGTAATCTTCACCCCATTCAACGGCGTGTAGAATGCAATGCTGCGTTTCGGATCGCTCGCATCGAAGATAATGTTGATGCCGATTTCCGTTCCTATCCAAAGATCGCCGTAGATATCTGACGCAACGCTCGTAATGGAGTTACTTAACAATCCGTCGCTTGTTGTTACAATTCCCCATCCATTGGAGCCAGCACCTTGAATTGACATTTTCGGGCTGAAAAAAAATAGTCCTTCATCTTGCGCCAATACTGTTTCCGTTAGATTCAAGTTGCAAAACCAAATTGTTCCATTGTTGTCGAGAGCAATATCTGTGAACTTATGACAATTATTATCTGGCAAATTTATCGTTCGAACAATATTATTATTGAAAAATGCGACTAATATTTTTTCGCCCACAATATTCACTTTCGGCGTGCGAAATGCAACCCACGTTGTATCATATCTATCCGTAACTGCTCCCAGTGGAAGAGAAAATTCCGGTGGAACAAACGGCTGACAACTTGTTTGATGGTTCGTTGTCATTGGTAAACCGTTCGTACTGTTAAAATTTCCGCGCAACGAACCGTTTGCATTGATAACGGAAAGACCACCTCCCCAATAACTCACCCACGCAGATTTTTGAGGACCAATATTGACACGGTACGCTCCGGCAATAGGAACATAATCGAATAGTTTCCACGAGAAACCATCGAACTGCTGCACTCCTTCTATTGCTGCAGAATTTGTTGCAGACCAAATTGTTCCGGTATTATCAACTGCAACGCTCAGAAAATGATTCGAAACAGGACCATCGGGAAAATACGAACTCCACGACGCACCTTCCGATAAAAGAATTCCGTTTGTTTTAGTTCCAACGATTATATGTTCCGCGGTTGTCGTTGCCGAAATTCCTTCTGAAGAAGTAAATGCAGAATACGTGGAAATAGTATTGAGCGATGCAATTTTATATATCGAATATGTTCCTAAGACCAGAAGTGTATCTGCGAATGAAATAAATTGGTGAAAGGAAATTCCCGAAGAAGATGGAATGGCGAACCATGCAACTCCATCGAAGAAAGCGATACCGTTATCTGTTGCCGCAATGATGGTTGAATTGAAAACAGATAAGGAATGAACAACGTTTGATGGTAGCCCGTGCGCAACTTTGTACGTTTGCCATTCCGATGGAGAAATAAGATTAATACTGTTTGCATTTGCTATCGCAATTCCATTGTTTGTAGCAACAAGAACTTTTCCGTTCGCGTACAACATTTCATTTGCCGTTCCCGAAATTTTGTTCGAGCCGGTTCCAAAATTAACATACGTATCAATAAAACGGAATTGAGAAAGTGAAAATAAACTTGCGCCAATTTCCGATGCAATAATCAGTGTGTCGCCAAGAATTTGAAATCGGTGAATAGAGGGATTTGCAAGTTGCGATTCTCTTAAAGAATAATCAAACCGCCATTGTCTTGTTGCAGGAGCATAGCGTTGAATAACACCATCGTTTGAGCCAAAATACACGTAGCCGTCGTTATCAACGGCAACGGCATTAAGTACGTTGGAGCGCAATCCTTCCGAAGTTGTCAGTTCAAAAAATGAAGAATCGGAAAGTCGAAATGCAAACGCACCTCCCGAAGTCGCCGCCCAAATTGTTCCTTGGAAAAACGCAACATCACGAACTTCGCGTTTGGAAGTGTACGTTTTCCATTCGCCAATTATTGCAAACGAATTGCAAACAAAAAAGAAAACCAGTGAAAGTAAAACTATAGTACGTTTCACACGAAAACTATTTCTTACTTGTTCGTTTTTGTCGGAATGTACCGAAATAAATTCACCATTTCAATTGCCGATAGCGCCGCATCCCATCCTTTGTTGCCGCTTTTTCCTCCGGCGCGGTCAAGCGCTTGTTCCATTGTTTCAGTCGTTAAAACGCCGAACACAACCGGAATATTGCTTTCTTCTGCAAGGTCAACAATTCCAGTTGTTGTTGCGGAAGCAACGTAATCAAAATGCGGTGTTTCACCTCGCACTATACAACCGAGACAAATAATTGCATCATATTGTTTTGAAGCAACGAACCGCGCGGCTACTTGGGAAATTTCAAACGAACCAGGACAACGCGCAACGGTAATATTTTTTTCGTTGGCACCGTGGCGCATAAGACAATCAATTGCGCCTGCAAGAATTTTTTCCGTAACTAAACTATTGAAACGACTCAAGACTATTCCAAAAGAAAATCCTTGCGCCGATAATGTTCCTTCAAGTGTATTCATAAATAAAATTGATATAAAAAATGCGGCAGAAAGATACAGAAATTTGATTTTAGAATTACGAATTCCGTTGAACGCAATTTTATGATGTTCTCACTCGGCAACACAGATTCAACTTACACCAAATAAAAAATCCCAACAACATTGCTGGGATTATTTTGCGGGGCCGACGAGACTCGAACTCGCGACCCCCTGCGTGACAGGCAGGTGCTCTAACCAAACTGAGCTACGACCCCGAAAATTTTCAGCACAAATATACTTGATAGAGTAAGATTAGAAAAGTATTTCTAAAAATATTTTCGTACGTCTTAAAAAATTCACTTACTTCTTCCCTATTTTCATTTTTCAATATATTCAACACGAAAAATTTAAATTCTATTATTAAGTTATGTTCAAATCACGATTATTTACTCCCGGTCCCACGCCCGTTCCCGAAATTGTGCAACTCGAAATGGCAAAACCAATGATTCATCATCGTCATCCCGAGTTCGGAGAAATTTTTCAACGTGCAAATGAAAACCTGAAATATGTTTTTCAAACATCGCAAACTGTGTGGACAATGACGAGTTCCGGCACAGGAGTTCTCGAAGCCGCAGTGGTAAATTTATTTTCCGCCGGCGATGAAATTATTTTTGTGAACGCGGGAAAATTCGGCGAGCGTTGGGGAAATATTTGTAAAACGTACGGACTCAAAACTAATGAAATAAAAATTCCCTGGGGCGAAGCAGTGCAACCGGAACATTTGAAAAACGCATTAAAGGAATTTCCGAACGTAAAAGCGGTTCTTCTCACGCATAACGAAACTTCAACCGGAACTACAATTAATCTGAAAGAACTCGCGGCAACGATTCGCAACAATTCCAACGCGCTGGTTTGTGTTGACGGAATTTCTTCCATCGGCGCAATCGAAATGCGAATGGACGAATGGGGAATTGATTGCGCGTTAAGCGGTTCGCAAAAAGGATTTATGGTGCCGCCGGGACTTGCATTTATTGCCCTCAGTGAACGTGCTTGGAAATTCACCGAAACATCAACGCTTCCGAAATTTTATTTCAGTTTGAAAAAATGCGTAAAGTCGTACAAAGATTTGGAAACGCCGTGGACCCCCGCCATTACAATTTTTATCGGTCTCGACAAAGCGTTGCAAATGATGAAAGCGGAAGGAATGGAAAATGTTTGGAAACGACACACGCGAATGGCAAACGCAACTCGCATCGGATGTCAGGCAATCGGTTTACAGTTGTATTCAAAATCTCCTTCCAATTCAATGACGGCGGCATGGATTCCCGAAAACATTCGTAACGATGTTGCATTGAATAAAAAATTTAACAGCACGTTGAAGAAAACTTTTGGGATTACGGTTGCCGGCGGACAAGATGAATTACAAGGAAAAATTTTCCGCATTTCGCATCTCGGTTATTACGATGAGTTTGATATTTTAAGTTGCATCGCCGCACTTGAACGCTCGCTTGCAGAAGTCGGCTTTCAATTTGAAATGGGAAGCGGAGTGAAAGCGGCACAAGAAAGTTTTGTGAAGTGAGAAATTAAATTCTGTATTTCCAACTATGCAAGATACGCAACTTATCCCTACGGAAGTTATAGAACATCGAATTCTCATCATTCGAAATAGAAAAGTTATACTCGATAGTGAACTTGCAATAATTTACGGAGTATCAACGAGAAGATTAAACCAACAGTTTCGCCGAAATCTTGAACGCTTTCCTGATGATTTTGCTTTTCTATTAACAAAGGAGGAATATGATTCTTTGATGTTGCAAATTGCAACATCAAAGAAAGGGCGAGGTGGAAGAAGAAAATTACCAATTGTATTTACTGAGCACGGAGCATTGATGGCGGCGAATGTTTTGAACAGTAAACATGCTGTACGAATGAGTGTCTATGTTGTTCGTGCTTTTATCAAATTGAGAGAAACCTTCGCGACACACAAAGAACTTGCGTATCAGCTTGCAGAGTTAGAAAGAAAATATCAAACGCACGACACACAAATAAAGAACATCATCGAAGCAATTCGAAAACTGATGGAACCGCCGACAATTCCACCAAAACGACCGATAGGATTTCATGTTGGAGAACCACAAGTAAAGTATAATGCAAAAATAAAAACAAAACAGAAATGAAAATTCTCCTCCTCGATTCCATCGAAACAACGTGCGCACAAAAACTCACAGCAGAAAAATTTTCTGTTGATGAAAAACCAAAACTTTCCAAAGAAGATTTATTGAAAATCATTTCCGAATACGATGCCGTTGTTGTTCGAAGCGCAACGCAAATAACTTCCGAAATAATTTCTGCGGGAAAAAATTTGAAAGTTATCGGTCGTGCGGGCGCAGGCGTTGATAATATTGATGCCGATGCCGCAACACGTAAAGGAATTTTGGTGATGAATACTCCCGGCGGCAACACGATTTCCACTGCGGAACATACAATGTCGCTGTTGCTTTCTCTCGCACGAAAAATTCCGCAAGCGAATGCAAGTTTGCAGCGAAACGAATGGGAACGAAAAAAATTCCTCGGAACGGAATTGCAAGGAAAAACTATCGGTGTTATCGGTTTAGGAAAAGTCGGACGCGAAGTTGCAAAACGTTGCCAAGCGTTTGAAATGAACGTGCTCGGTTTTGACCCGGTGCTTTCTCCCGATGTTGCAACAAAAATGAATATTCAACTTCTTTCGCTTGAGGAAATTTTTCGCCGTTCCGATTTTCTTACACTGCACACGCCGTTCAACGATGAAACGAAAAATCTATTGCGCGATGAAACATTCGAGAAATGCAAAAATGGAGTTCGTGTTATCAATTGCGCACGCGGTGGATTGGTAAATGAAGAATCGCTTCTGAAATATTTGAATAATGGAAAAGTCGCCGGCGCGGCACTCGATGTGTTTGAAAATGAACCGCCGAAAGATTCTCCCTTGTTACAACATCCGAATGTGATTGCAACCCCACATCTCGGCGCATCAACGGAAGAAGCGCAGGAAAAAGTCGCGCTGCAAATTGCGGAACAAATCGCCGATTATCTGCACGGACGAGGAATCGCTGGAGCAATCAATGGCGATGCAATTCAACTTGCGCAGAAGGAAGAAGTACAACCGTTCATTCTTCTTGCGGAAAAAATCGGGAAATTGTTTGCACAAATGTTGAAAGGAAACTTGCGTTCGCTTACGGTTTCAACTTCGGGAACACAACTCAACGAATCGCTTCCCATTTTTGTTTCATCTGTGTTGAAAGGAACATTTAACGTATTACTTTCCGAACCGGTAAATTTTATCAACGCAACTTCGATTGCAAAAGAACGCGGCATCGAAATTGTTGAACGAAAAGGAATGGAACACAGCGCGTATTCACAATTACTGAAAGTGGAATTTAAAACCGACAAAGAAAAACGCAGTTTTGCAGGAACTGTTTTCGGGACAAACAATTTACGCATTGTTTCGATTGACGATTTTTATTTCGAAATTATTCCGGAAGGACATTTGCTTTTGTATTCCAACATTGACCAACCCGGAATGTTAGCGAGCGCATCAAAAATTCTCGCTGATGGAAAAATAAATATCGCGAACGTTTCTCTCGGGCGCTCCGGCATTGGCGAAAAAGCATTAACCGTTATGACTGTTGATTCGCCGATTGCCGATGATGTTCTGAAAAAATTAGCAAATGTTTCCGGTGTTCACGATGTGCAATTGGTGAGTTTGTAGAATTGGTTGGAGAATTGGTATTTTATGCGCGGAAAATTTAGTAAGAAATAATTTAGTATGAATGTAGAAGTAATTACAATAGACTCGGAAACATTGGGAGGAACTCCAGTCTTCACTGGAACACGTGTCCCTATTGAAAGTTTGTTTGACCATTTAGAAAAAGGAATTTCGCTCGAAGAATTTCTTGGCGATTTTCCGACAGTCGAACGAGAGCAAGCGATTGAAGTTCTTGAAATAGCGGAAAAACTTCTTACTTCGACAAATGTAAAATCATTGTATGAAAGTGTTGCTTGACGAAAATTTACCGAAGCGACTTAAGCGAGATTTTTCAAATGTTGAAATTTACACTGTTCGAGATAAAAGTTGGAATGGAAAAAGAAATGGCGAATTGTTACAATTGATGTTGAACGAAAAATTTGATGTGTTGATTACATTCGATAAAAATCTTGAACACCAACAAAACTTTGCGAAATTTCCAATATCTGTTTTCGTTCTCAATGCACACGATAACACGTATGAAACATTATCTGGGTTAATTCCAAAGATAAAAACTTTGTTCACAAAGCCATTACAAAGTGGAGTAATCGAAATTAAATGAAAAAATTTCTCAAATACTTTTTACTTACAATCGTTGGAATTGTTGTTCTCTTTTTTCTGCTTGGAGTAGTTTTTCCAACACAGCATTATTCAATTTCAGTTACCATTAATAAACCAGTGGAAAAAACATTCGCAACGTTTAACGACACAACACGAATGAAAGAATGGATGCCGGGATTTCAGAAAATTGAGAACATCAGCGGCAATGCAAATGAAGTTGGAAACAAATGGCGATTGTATTTCAACGACCACGACCGCGATATCGTTATGGATGAAACAATGACAGCATTCAAACAGAACGAACTTTTTACATTCAATCTTTCCAACGAAGTGATTAACAGCGATACTGAAATTCGTTTTAAACAGATTGGTAACGCAACAGAAATTACCAACACGTGCACATACAGTGGTGGAAATTTATTTTGGAAATCAATGTTTGTGCTTGTGCAAAATTCCGTCATCGAACAACAGAAGAAAAATTTTGAGTTGCTGAAAATGCTTGTGGAAAAATAGCAATTGAAAACCTTTATTAAGTGCAAAAAATATTGTGGAAGATTACAAGTTAATTGAAATAGAAACAAACAGTAAAGTAAGTGCTTACGAATATAATTTATTGAGTGAAGTTTCAAAGAAATTTGTTAAGGAAGATATTTTTTTTGAAATCAAACCGAACAGAATTATTACTTACCTTCACAAATTGAATTTTGCAGAATTCAAAAATGATGTTGAAAAACTTATTGAAGAAGCAAATGGTTCATCGCATTTGATAGAATATCTTCCAAAGATTGTTCATAAAATTGAAAGCATAAAAAGTTATGGACTAAAAGGGAAAAAGCGTTTGTATGTTGGCTATAATAAAGAGCGTAAGGTAAAAAACAGAGAACAGAAAGAAGCAAAGAGAGAAATCCATTTTTATGCTAATGATAACACGTTTGCAAAAGACAACAATGAAATTCCAAAAAATTTTGAGAATAAAATATTATGTGGCGATAGTGAATTGATTCTTAAAAATTTGCCAGATAATTGTATTGATGTAGTATTTACTTCCCCGCCGTACAATTTTGGATTAGAATACAATTCAACTGATGATGACCATAAATGGAAAAACTACTTCGATAAATTGTTCAAGATTTTTGATGAATGTATCAGAGTTTTAAAGTTTGGAGGTCGAATTATTGTAAATGTTCAACCGCTTTTTTCAGATTATATTCCGAGCCATCATCTCATTAGCAATTTCTTCATTCAGAAAAAACTTATTTGGAAGGGAGAAATTCTTTGGGAAAAAAATAATTACAATTGTAAATATACTGCGTGGGGAAGTTGGAAAAGTCCAAGCAATCCATACTTAAAATACACTTGGGAATTCCTTGAAATCTTTACAAAAGGAACTCTGAAGAAAAGTGGAAAAAAAGAAAGCATAGATATTAATGCTGAAGAATTTAAGAAATGGGTTGTTGGAAAATGGTCTATTGCGCCGGAAAGAAAAATGAAAGAGTTTGGACATCCCGCAATGTTTCCAGAAGAACTCGTAGTACGCGCATTAAAACTTTTCAGTTACAAAAATGATATTGTACTTGACCCATTTAATGGAGCAGGAACAACAACGCTGGTAGCAAAAAAACTACAACGAAGATTTTTAGGAATTGATATTGCTGATGAGTATAGCAAAAAGGCGCAAGACAGAATTGATTCAATTATGTTGTAGTTCAAATGTCAAGTTTTAAATATCCAACTGAAGAAGTTTTAGAATTGGTTAAAGCATACAATCTTCTTGTAAAAGGAATTGATGACAAAGCTTACGTCGCAGAAGATAGAGTATATGGAGGAATAATTCGAGCCGGAAAAGGAATACTCGTCGAAAGTTTAGCGAGGAGAATAATCGAGTTAGCGTGGAAAGAATTAGGTGGAAGCGAAAAGCGTCTCTCTCTTAAAAAGCAAGAAGTAAAAATTCCTCTCAAACAAGAGTATGTGAAGAAAATCAAAAGCCCAGAAGTGAGAGAATATATCAAGAGTAACATTAAACATTTCCTTTATAAACTCAAAACAGATGTTCACGTTCATATTGATGGCGAATTTATTATTGGTGTTGAATGTAAAGCATATACAGAAAACGCAATGTTCAAAAGAATATTGGTAGACTTTACACTATTCAAAAATATTTTTCCAAATCTTCATTGCGTTTTATTTCAACTGGAAAGTCAATTAGGAGGAGATTATTCTCAACCGAACAAAGATATTATTTTAGGAAGTTATTCTACTCATACATTGCTTTCGTACTTTGATATTGATTTAATCATCATAACATTACTTGAAGGTGAAAGGAAAGTTGATAAACCAATTCATAAAAAAGAATATTACAAAGAACTCAGACCAGAAAACTTGTATAAAGCAATTGATGTTTTCAAAGAACTATTAAAAAGTAAAGTTTAAAATCATTATGTCCACCCTCGATTCTCTCGTTCAAAGCGCATTGCAGCGTTCATCATCGGATTCTCATCTGTGCTGCAAAGATGGCATATGCAATAATTATTTGTGCGTTGTTCACAACAAAGAAGGCGTTCGCAGTATTGTCAACAGCGGTGCATCGAGAATTTCCGCAAGCATCGGCATCGAAGAAAGCGGCGGCATCGAACACGACATTGCGCGAATGATTGACCACACGCTTTTAAAACCTGAAGCAACAATTTCCGAAGTGGAAAAACTTTGCGCCGAAGCGAAAAAATATTCGTTCGCAAGTGTGTGCATCAATCCGAGTTACGTTTCGTTGTGCGCAAAACTATTGAACAATACGCCGGTAAAAGTTTGCACAGTGATTGGTTTTCCACTTGGCGCAACAACGACACAATCAAAAGTTGCAGAAGCGATGCAAGCAGTTGATGATGGAGCGCAAGAATTGGATATGGTACTCAATGTCGGAAGATTGAAATCGAAAGATTATGCTTATGTTGAGAATGATGTATTTTCCGTTGCAAAAATCGCTCATCGCAATCGAGGAATGTTGAAAGTAATTTTGGAAACGTGTTTACTCACCGATGAAGAAAAAGTTATTGCGTGTGTTCTTTGCAAAAAAGCGAACGCTGATTTCGTAAAAACTTCAACGGGATTTTCCAAAGGCGGAGCGACGGCAGGCGATATTGCGTTGATGCGTTATGTTGTGGGAAGCGCGTTGGGAGTGAAAGCAAGCGGCGGAGTTCGTACACAGCAAGACGCACTCACGATGATTGAAAGCGGCGCAGACAGAATCGGTGCGAGCGCGAGCGTGAAAATTGTTTTGGGAGAAACAAGCGAAAAAGGAACGTATTAAAAATTTTAGATTTTTGATTTCAGATTTGAGATTGATGGACTTGAAACTCGTAACTCGCAACTCGAAACTTACAATTGTAGTTTTAAATATTTTTTTGCTACTTATCGTTTCAAGTTGCACGAATACAGAGGAATTACGGAAACGCGAGATTGCAGAAGAACGAAAAACATTTCTTGCAAGATACGAAGCGGAATTTAATCCTTCAGATTATCCCGAAGAAGATTTTTCTGATACGATTCCGCCGGTGAAAATTGATTCCGTGCAAGAAGAAATTCCGATGGAAGAAATGATTTCCGGATTTCGCGTACAAGTTTATTTATCGGAGGATATTGATTCGGCGAAAACATTTTTTTCTCTCATCAATCCGAAATTGGAACGCGAGTGGGTGTATATGGTGTACGATGCGCCGTTGTATAAAATTCGCGTTGGTGATTTTCAAGACAGAGTTGATGCGACGGAGATGCTAACTACTCTTGTTCAAATGGGTTTTACAAATGCGTGGCTTGTTCCCGATAAAGTGAGAAAATTCCCTCCGGAAAAACCGCTCATTGAAATTCCTCTCGATTCAATTCCTTTGCCTGATACGTTGAAACATTGAATAAAACGAAATTCCTAATTCCTAATTTTCAATTGAATTCCCTCCACACTCCATCGCGCTCTCACCTTAATTGTATCTGAACTTTCGGTAAAAAATTCAGCGAAACGAAACGGAAATGATTTCCCATACGAATATTTTTTATTTCCGTCATCATCGCGAAATGCAGAGAGAACATATTTCCCTTGCACAAGTTCATCAAATTGAAACTCTTTCTTCTCGTTCACTTCCACTTGTTTGACAAAATTTTTTCTTTCAATGTTTTTTACTTCAATAAAATAGTGAGCAGAATTCTTAACTTCTTTTTCTAAAAAAATTTTTCCTTTTAAGTTCCCATAATCTTTTTCGTCAAGTGTTCTGAAATAACGAACAAGAATTGAATCTTTTAAATACAAACCGTTTTTATCTTCGATTGAATCAAAAAATATTGAAAGCGTGTACCAACGAACACTTTGTAATTTTAGTTTTGGAGAAATGGAAATCGCTCGTGGAGTTATGATTTGCAAAAAGAATGGAATATTTTTTTTTGAGGAATCTTGAAGTTGAAATGCGTTAACAATTTTTTCTTCATTGATTGATTCGTTAAACACACAGAGAATATTCGGTTGCAAGTCAATTCCACGAATACTATCCGCAATAATCGGAGAAAGTGAAATTACGTACGGCGGAATTGTGTCGTTGAGAATTGTTGAAACAAACGATGCAGTATCTTGTAGAATGTTCATTGCATTTCCCGAAGTATCAAAAATTCCCAAGACTGAAACGTTGTAAATTTCATTCAAAGTTTGCTCTTGTGTTTTCAGAAATAATTTTTTGCGAGAAACTACTTCTGGAAAAATATTTTTGATGAACAACTCTCGATGCTTCGTATCAATAACATGAATCAAATCGCTTGACAAACGAGAAGTATCAATCGCTTCACTGAAATTTAATTCGATTTCTGTTGATGAAATAGATTGTGCGGAAAGTAAAAACGGTGCGGTGTTGTCTTCCTTCGTCAAACGGAAATTGATTTCTTGTACTTCATTGACAGAATCATTCAACACAACATCATTGGTCATCATTCCGATTTCGTTGGAAGACACATCGTAGAGCAAGTTTCTTTCTTCATCGCGAACAGCATAAATTCGATATGTTGCATTTGCCAAATGGTCAAGCGTAAATGTTCCATCGTTTCCCGTTTGCGAAATATAATCGGGAGAAATTTTTTCCGGTGAAAGCGTATCAAACAAATAATTGTGATTCGAGTAAGCAAAAATCATTACGCCGCTCGGTCTATCATCAAAAACTTTTCCGGAAATTTTTCCCGAATCAATTATATTTCCCGTTGAAAATGCAAGCGAAAAAGCATCTTTCAATTTATTTCTCTCACGAAAATCAGAAGCATCAGTTCCGAGCGTAATTACGTACGTTGTGTTTTGTTTCAATGAATTGGAAAAAATAACATCAACATCTTCACCACTCCAATGGAATTCCAACTTTCCCAAACTCGGAGAAATAAACATTGCATTCTCCACTGTTTGTTTGCTCATATACTCACTGAATGAAATCGAAAAATGATTATCGGAAAAATTGAGTGTATTTGGTTGTGGAAAAGTTTCAATAATTATCGGAGAAGTTGTATCGCGAGGACCGCCGGAAGGGGAGTAAATTCCTGCACAATGAAAAGAAATAAAAAAAAGTATAGCGTTACAAAAAAGAAAAAAGAATATCTGGGGTTTCATATTGATAAAAATATATGATTTCTTACTTATTAATTACAAGTTGCAAATATTTTATCACTTTTATTTTTCATCGTGATAATCATCACATCATCTTCCACAAATTTGTTTCTTGCATTGATTTCTATTAAATTGATGGCGAAAATTTCACACTAATTATATATTTTTTTTTGAGAAAGGATTAATCGTCATGCTATTGGTAACTAACTTATATAGTAAAATTCGTTTTGCATCTGCATTTATTATTGTTTTACTTTCAGTCAGCTCATTTACTATATCTCTGAACGCGCAAACCTTTACCGGAGTAGGCAGTTCAATAACTGCTGTAGGTACAGGATATTCAGCGTGGGGAGATTTTGACAATGATGGTGATTTGGATATTGCCGTCATTGGTGCAACTGCTTCAAATCGTATTGCAAAAATATACAGAAATGACGGCGGAACATTTTCGATCTTTGCTTCGCTCACTCCTGTTTCATCAGGAAGCGTTGCGTGGGGAGATTATGATAATGACGGCGACTTAGATTTGCTTCTTACAGGATATGGAGGTAGTAGTTCTCCGTACGTCGCTAAATTATATAGAAATGATATAACCGCTTTCACTGAAGTCATAACATCAATAACTCCTGTAAATTCCAGTTCAGCCGCTTGGGGAGATTTTGATAATGATGGCGACTTGGATATTTTGCTTGCCGGTATTACAACAGATTCTATTACCGTTACAAAAATTTTTCAGAATAACAATGGAACATTTTCAGATGCAAATGCTTCTCTAACGGGAACAGCTAAAGGTACTGTCGCGTGGGGAGATTATGATAATGACGGCGACTTGGATATTTTACAAACAGGATTTACAGGAACAATTCTAGTAGCAAAAATCTATCAAAACACCAACGGTGTTTTCTCAGACATAAGCGCAAACATAGATACATTAGGAAGCGGTTCTGCTGCTTGGGGAGATTATGACAACGATGGCGACTTAGATGTGCTAATTTGTGGAAAAAATGCAAACGGAAAAGCAACAAAAATTTATCAAAACAGCGGCGGAAATTTCAATGATATTTCCGCAGCATTACCGGGAATTTCCTCTGGTATTGCTCTCTGGAGTGATATAAATCTTGATGGAGTAATTGATGTGGTGTTGACTGGCGCAGATACTGATTCGACTAGAATTTCACGAATTTATAAAGACAGTTCCGGTACGTATGTTGACATAAGCGCATCCATAGTCGGATTGTCAAATAGTTTCATTTCGCTTGGCGATTATGATAACGATAACGATTTGGATATTTTCATTTGCGGAGATTCTCCAACGACAAAAATATCCAGGATTTATCAAAACGGAACTGATTCCGTAAATACAGCGCCTTCTTCTCCTACTGGTTTAAGCGCTACTGTTCTCAACGCAAAAGTAACGCTTCGCTGGAACAAATCAACTGATTCTAAAACACCGAAAAACGGACTTACATACGCTATTCGCATCGGCAGCACTTCTGAAGGCGTAGAAATTGTTTCCCCGTTTGCTCAAAACGATTCCACTGGTTTCAGAACGACATTCGGATTAGGAAATACAAACCATGATACATCGTGGGTAATTAATAATTTACAAATCGGAACATTTTACTGGAGTGTTCAAGCCATTGATAATAGTAATGTCGGTTCACCGTTTGCGGTAGAAAAAACGTTTGTCATTCCCGACTCCAACGGTTATCGCACGTTCAGCGCCGGTTCCGGTTTAGGAGGGAAATCTGTAAAAATGGTTATCAATACGAAAACCGGAATGATGAAAACAAGCCCAAATCATTTAACGGCGGTAGAAAATTTATTTACGAAATTACCCAAAAAAGACAATAAATTTTTAGGCGTCGAACAAATTACTGATAGCGCAAAATTTTATGCTTGGGTTGCCTATAAGAAAGCAAGTGAACTTGCAAAACTTTTCACTGGGATTCATAACTTGCAATCATATCCGCTTGATTACAAACCTGGTTCAACTACTCGACTCAAGAAAGCAATAAAAGCATCAAGAAACCAATACAACAACCCCGCAATCGAACAAGGTGTTCTCTTCAATTTAAATTTGCTTTCAAGCGCGAATAACATCACTCCTCCCGAATTTGGTAATTTAATTCTTACCAAAGACGGTTATCTTGCCGGAAAAAATATGAAAGGAGAAAATCTTACGGCAATCGGACTTTTTCTTGATAGTATTATGACGTATTGGGAAAAATATAACATTACCAACGTTACTGCATACAACAGTACTGCGCTCTTTGTAGAAACAGTTCTCAAACCCATCAATAATTTCTTCGCAGCGGATTTTGCAGATACTAATATTCTCATTGATTCAAACGCAGTAAAAGGAATCAACACTTCTGACGGCAAGAAAAAACCTTACGCAATTACTCTGCAAGGTGTGAAATCCCCAACAGATAGCGGCAGTATCCTCAATCCTCCTTCCGCAAAAACAAGTTCGAATGCTATTCTGCAAATGATGCGCAGCGAAATTCCTCATGCATTTTCTTTGGAACAAAACTATCCGAATCCGTTTAATCCCACGACGAAGATTGAATTTTCTTTGCCATTTTCTTCATACGTAACTTTGAAAGTGTACAACACACTTGGTCAAGTCGTTGCTACTCTCTTGAATAATGAGGCAACAGAAGATGGTAAACACGAAATAACTTTCGACGCAAACAAACTTTCCAGCGGTGTATATTTTTATCGAATAACCGGTAGTACGCTCAACGATAACACAACGTTTGAAAGCGTAAAGAAAATGTTGCTGATAAAATAAAACGGATTTTTTTCTCACATCAAAAACCGTGAAGTTCACATGAACCTCACGGTTTTTTTTTACTCACTAATCAGTGTTCAATGAGTCGCGCTGCAAAGAAGAGTTTCTCGCAGAGACAAGATATTTTAACATCAACGCTGTTTCGTCTTCACTTATTTTTACGCGCGATTTCATCTCCTTCAATATTTCTTCCCATTGAAGTTCTGAACGGTTTGCCGGCTCGTACAACGGATGACAACCAGAACATTTGACGATATATAACTCACGTCCTCGCTGTAAATCCAACAGTGATGTGCCGAACCATTTTGTTTGCGCATACCGAATTTGCTTTTCGTCCAGATGAGGAATTGTTCCTACGCACGAAACAAGTGCTGTTACTTGCACAGTAAGCACAAGAAAAAAAATTACTACTTTCATTTTTACAAATGAAAAGAAAACAATAATCGCGCTTGCATTCTTTCATATTCTTTCAAATCCAGTTTGTTCGTACCTTTTTTCAACGAAACAATTTGCGGAAGTACGGTGAACGTCGCCCACCATTGTTCTGTTGCATACGAAAAAACTGGACCGAGAAATATTGCCGAATGTTCTACTTCTCCATTGCTGATAACATTGAGTTGTCGCGATTCTATTCCGCAAGATACATTCGGCGAAAGCATTGTTGATACACCGGCATCAAATTCTAACTTCGTTTCACTCGTCGTCTCGAGTTCATCGCTTCCCCATTCCGTTTCCCACTCTTGTTCGCCAACAATATTCAGCGCAAACAATAATGATTCAATTTTTTTGTCGAAAAGAAATTTTCCTTCAAGTTCAAACTCATTCAATCCTAATGTCCATTCGCCGTAAAGCGCGCAACCGATTGGGTCTGCAACAGGGTCAGCAAATTTATATTTCCATTCGTTAGAAAAACTTAACGTAAAATCGTTTTGCAACGATTCGCGTGATTCATTCGATGCAGAATCTTTGGCAAACCAATGCTGCTCTTGAAATAATTTTTGAGAATAATTTAAATAAAATGCAAGTTGAAGATTGTTGGCAACGCCCATTTCATACTCAATGCGTTGGTCGAAACGGCGATAATAGTTTTCACGACCGGAACGATACGTATTCCACACTTCTACTTCTCGTAATCCGAGTGGAAGCACTGCTGTTTCATACGTATAACTGAAATGCCGTTCGTTTGCAAGCAATGAATTTGTAAAAAAACATAGAACGATGAAAGAAAAAATATACTGCTGAAGTTTCATAAAGTTTGTAGTGTTGTAATGTTTCGAGAATAAGACAAACGTTTGCAAAGCAATCTCCTCTTCGTATATTTTCTACGAAAAGAAGCAGCAAATGTTTGATGTTGTAAAAAACTTTTTGCTTCTTGGAACGCGAGTGTGCTTATACTTTCTTGGCGGAAAAAAGCGCACTCGTTGTTTTATTTTCAATAATGTTATTTTTTGAAAATCTGAAATTGCGATGTCTGCAACCACAGGAATTTTCGCAAAAATATTTTCTTTGTTGCTGGTGGCGCACAAACGATATGAAAAATATAATCGCAACTATCGCAACAATTGCGAGAGAAAGAATTTCTTGCCAATACATAAAAACGAATAAACGTGAATGTACAATAATAACTGAATAGGAAACACCGCGCAGCGCTCCTGTTAAAAATCGAAAAACGTTCCGACAAAATGTACTGCAAACGTTACACTATACGCAAGAACGGTCATATAACCGAATTGAACAAGAGGCCATTTCCATCCGTTGGTTTCTCTTCGCGTAACTGCAATCGTGGACATACATTGCATTGCAAGAACATAATAAACCATCAAACAAATTGCGACCAGCGGCGTAAAAATTTTTTCTCCTGTTCGCGTATCAATATCGTTTTGCATTTTTTGTAAAAGCGAAGAGTTATTATCTGATGTTTGAATATTGTAAATCGTTCCCATCGTACTTACAAATACTTCACGCTGCAATAAGGAACCCATCATACCAATGCCAATTTTCCAGTCGAATCCCAACGGTTGAATTATCGGTTCTATCAAATGTCCTGCTTTTCCGACAAAACTATGTTCCAGGCGTTCAGAAGGAGTCGCATGTTCCAGTTTGGGATACGTTGCGAGAAACCAGAGAATAATAGATACGCCAAGAATAATCGTTCCCGCGCGCTGTAAAAAATGCATGGCGCGTTCCCACATATACATTCCAACGGTTTTCCACGATGGGATTCTATACGGAGGCAATTCCATAATAAAAAACGACGCCGCACTTTTCAATATCGTTTTTTTGAAAACTGCTGCAAGTGTTAATGCAAAAAAAACTCCAACAAGGTATAATGATATAATCACAATCGCAGGGAGAGAAATAATACCGAATAGCATTACAGATGGAACAAACGCCGCAACCATAAGTGTGTACACAGGCAATCGCGCGCTGCAACTCATCAACGGCGCAACGAGAATGGTCGCAAGGCGGTCTTGCGTATTTTCAATTGTTCGCGTGGACATTATTCCCGGTATTGCGCACGCAAACGAACTCAATAACGGAATAAACGACTTTCCGTGTAATCCGAAACGGCTCATCAATTTGTCCATGATGAATGCGGCGCGGGACATATATCCCGAATCTTCCAAGATTCCGAGAAAGAAAAAAAGAAATAATATCTGCGGAAGAAACATTATCACTGCACCAACACCGCTTAACACGCCATTGACAAGCAAATCTTGAAAATCTCCCGATGGAACGCTCTGTCGAATATTGCTTGCTAGGAACTGCACACCGTTATCAATCAATTCCATCGGATAATTTGACCAAGCAAAAATTGATTGGAACATTATTCCCATCAGTAGAAAAAAAACGACAAAGCCGAAAATTTTATGCGTAAAAATTCTATCGAGTTTATCGCTGATTGTTTCCGCAGTTTTCTGCACCTTCAATACATGAATGCAAAGCGACTGAATCCACGCATAGCGCGATTCGATAGCAACAGCATGACGGTCAATCTCAAATAATTCAAGTTTTTGATAATTGCTTTCGACAATTTTTTTCACTGTACCGTTGCTTGTTTCGTTTCCATTGGATTGAAAAGTATCGGAAGAAAGTAATCGAAGCGATTCAAAAAAAGCAACTGGTGACGAATAACGATACTCTTGCTCCAAAACTTTCTGAATCTCTTCACAACTTTTTTCAACCGGCTCCGGCATCTTCCATAAACGAAGAATATTTTTTTGTTGATGTAAATGCAACAACGCCTTTTTCAGTTTTTCCAAACCGAATTTTTGAAGCGCATTCACCTCAACAACAGGAACGCCGAGCAATGCAGAAAGACGATGAGCATCAATTTCTACACCCGAATTTTCAGCATTGTCCAACATTGTTAATGCAACAACGACGGGAATTTGCAAATCAATAATCTGCGAAGCAAGAAACAGATTTCGCTCAAGATTATTTGCATCTACAACGCAAACAATCGCTTGAGGTGTATCAACAAATTCCGATTTGCCAAGAAGAATATCGGCGGTAATTTTTTCATCCGGTGAGCGAGGTGTAAGACTGTATGTTCCGGGAAGGTCAAGAAGAGTGATTTCATTGTTCTCCAGAAAAAATTTTCCTTCTTTTTTTTCAACTGTAACGCCGGGATAATTGCCAACTTTTTGTCGCATCCCGGTCAGCGCATTAAAAAGCGTTGTCTTTCCGCTGTTCGGATTTCCAGCAAGAGCAATTATTTGTGGATGAAATGTATTCATGAACGCTTGCGCTGAACGACGATGTGTTCTGCTTCTTTTTTTCGCAACGTAAGACGATAGCCGCGTACTGAGATTTCTATCGGATCGCCAAGAGGTGCAAATCGCTCGACAGAAATTTTAGTTCCGCGCGTTATTCCCATTTCCATCAGCCGTTGCCGAAACGAATTATCGTTACTGGAAAATTTGCTCACGATTCCAATTTCTCCGACTAACAAATTGTTCAGTGAAACTTCTGTCACGTTGAGAAAACTTTTAGTTTAATGAGAGAACAAAAATTTGTTTGGCAAGTGATTCATTGATGCCAAGTCGAGAGTTACATACTTGGCAAATAAGCATTGTTCCCGAGTTGGAAATACATTTAACACGCGCATTTTCACAGAATCCCATTTCTCTTAAACGTTCGCAAACTTCCGGATGAGATGATAATTCTGCAACCAATACTTCTTTTCCCTCGGGAATTTCAAAGAGTGATTTCATAAAAATAGTTTTGAATTGTTCTTATTTAGATTTAGTCTAAATAAATATAAGAAGTGTTCGCCAATCGCACAAATATTTTTCTTCAGTTATTTTTAGTTACCCCTTAAAAAGTCACGACAGCAAAGCAAAGAAAGGCTCAGGAACGAAAATCCGCGAGATTGAGTTACCGAGGAAACGAATATTATTCATCAAAACCTTGCAGAAACCATGCTCGTAA